>ERZ772764.752-NODE-752-length-21700-cov-30.429753_pt1 | contig 21700 bp, 19 predicted proteins | sample MGYA00512163_ERZ772764 | MGnify/ENA primary metagenome ERZ772764 (study PRJEB29015, sample SAMEA2737903) | human oral metagenome | biome: human oral; feature: human-associated habitat; material: dental | place: China | collected 2094 ... | reverse complement strand
AGGCCGAGCGCACCCGCAAGCTCGACTTCGAGGAGATCCAGATCCCGCCGGGCCCGCGCCTGGGCAGCGTCGTCATCGAGGCGAAGGACTTGAGCAAGGGCTTCGGCGACCGCTCGCTCATCTCGGGCCTGTCCTTCTCGCTGCCGCGCAACGGCATCGTCGGCGTCATCGGCCCCAACGGCGTCGGCAAGACCACGCTGTTCAAGACGATCGTCGGCCTGGAGCCCCTGGACGGCGGCGAGCTCACCATCGGCGAGACCGTGAAGATCAGCTACGTCGACCAGAGCCGCGCGGGCATCGACCCGGACAAGACCCTGTGGCAGGTCGTCTCCGACGGCCTGGACTTCATCCAGGTGGGCAATGTCGAGATGCCCTCGCGCGCCTACGTGTCCGCCTTCGGCTTCAAGGGCCCGGACCAGCAGAAGCCCGCGGGCGTCCTGTCCGGCGGCGAGCGCAACCGCCTGAATCTGGCGCTCACCCTCAAGCAGGGCGGCAACCTGCTGCTGCTGGACGAGCCGACGAACGACCTGGACGTCGAGACCCTGGGGTCCCTGGAGAACGCCCTGCTGGCCTTCCCCGGCTGCGCCGTCGTGGTCACCCACGACCGGTGGTTCCTCGACCGCGTCGCCACGCACATCCTCGCGTGGGAGGGCACCGACGAGGAGCCCGACAAGTGGTACTGGTTCGAGGGCAACTTCGAGGCCTACGAGAAGAACAAGGTGGCCCGCCTCGGCGAGGCGGCGGCCAAGCCGCACCGCGTCACCCACCGCAGGCTCACCCGCGACTGAGGGCGGGAGGGGGGCCGGGCCGCGAGGGCCCGGCCCCCCTTTGCGTCGACGGCGGTCCCCGCGCCACCGCGCCCAGTCCCCTCTGCCTCGGCGACGTCAGCCGTCCCCGCCCCCGGGCCCTCGTCGTCGGCTGCCGTTCCCGCACCGCCGCGCCCTGGGGGTCGTCGGCGTGCCACGTGGCGGTCTAGCTGTCCTCGCGCCCGCGCCGCCGCGCCCGGGCCCTCGTCGTCGGCACCTGTCCCCGAGCCCGCGCCGCCGCGCCCGGAGGGTCGATAGGGCGCGCCGATTCTCCCCGTAGTGTTGCCTTTCTCGCAGCTCGCACGTAGAGTGTGACTCGTGTCGCAGTGGAGAGCGGTGCGACGGAAGGGGAATCATGGAGACAGCACAGGAGCTCATCGAGGCGCTCGGGGGCGGGGAGAACATCGTCGGCATCGAGCCGTGCCTCATGCGCATCCGCGTCGAGGTGAGGACCCAGCGCGCGGTTGTGGAGAACGGCCTGCGCCTGCCGGAGATCCTCGCAGTCGTGCGCTCGGGGGCCTATGTGCAGCTGGTCGCGGGTTTGAAGACGGAGGAGATCGCGGCCGACATGAAGAGCCTCGTCGACAACGTGCCCCATGGCACACGCACGGGCCCCGTGGGCGAGTCGGTCTCCGCGTAAGATAGTTATTGATCACATCAAGACCCCGAAGACTGAGGCCCGCAGTGGACACCAACGCACCAGCATCATCAGATCTCGGCCTCCTGCGATACGTCGCGGACCGCAATGGAGTAGCCACCGGCTACTGGGACTGGTACGGGAACTGGATCGACGTCAGCGCAGAGTCCCTCCTCGAGGTCCTCCGCGCGCTTGGCGTCCCCGTGTCCCCGGAATCGACGGTCGGCGACTTGCGCGAGGCCGCGCGGCTCGTGGACGAGCGCGAGTGGCGCCAGACCCTGCCCCCCACGATCGTCGCCCGCCAGGGAGGGGGCTACGAGTTCCCCGTCCACGTGCCCGACGGCGCGTGGGTGGCGGTCCAGTGGATCCTCGAGGACGGGCGCAACGGCCACTGCGAGCAGCTCGACCGCTACGTCCCGCCCCGCACCATCGACGACCGCCTCGTCGGCCGCGCCACCTTCGACGTCCCCCACTGGCTGCCCCTGGGCTGGCACCGCTTGGTCGCCACGGTCGAGGGCGGCCTCGTCGCCTCCTCCACCCTCATCATCGTGCCGTCCTCCCTGGACGCTCCCGCGCTGCGCGGAGGCAGGCGGGCGTGGGGCGTCGGAGCGCAGATGTACTCCACGCGCTCGCACGCCTCGTGGGGCATCGGCGACGCCGTGGACCTGGCCGACCTCGCCGCGATCACGGCCGATAAGGGCGCGGACTTCCTGCTCATCAACCCGGTCCACGCGCCCCAGCCCATCTCACCGCAGGAGAACTCCCCTTACCTGCCCGTTTCGCGCCGCTGGCTCAACCCCATCTACATCCGCCCCGAGGCCATCGCCGAGTACGCGGCACTGCCTCAGGAGTCCCGCGATGCCATCGAGCAGTTGCGCGCGCAGACCGTGGACTTCGCCGTCGACGAGGATCTCATCGACCGCGACCGCGTTTGGGAGGCGAAGCGCAAGGCGCTCGAGATCGTCTTCGCCGCGGCGCGCCCCTACCGCCGCCAGTCCGACTTCGACCACTTCATCGAGCGGGGCGGGGCGGACCTGGCCAACTACGCCCTGTGGTGCGCCCTGGTGGAGAGGGAGGAGACGATCGAGCTGCCCGAGGCCCTGTCGCGCTCCAGCGCTCCCGCCGTCGAGATGGAGCGCCTGGAGGTCTCCGACCGCGTCGAGTTCTGGCAGTGGTGCCAGTGGATCGTCTCCCAGCAGCTCGGCGAGGCGCAGGCGTGCGCGCGCCGTGTCGGGATGAGCATGGGCATCATGGCGGACCTGGCCGTCGGCGTGCACTCCCGCGGCTCGGAGCGGTGGAGCCATCCCACGCTCTTCGCCGACGGGATCTCGGTGGGCTCCCCGCCGGACATGTACTCCCAGCAGGGCCAGAACTGGTCGCAGCCCCCGTGGTCGCCCAAGGCCCTCGCCGAGTCCGGGTACGTGCAGCTGCGCGACATGCTGCGCGCCGCCCTGGCGAACGCGGGCGCCATCCGCATCGACCACATCCTGGGGCTCTTCCGGCTGTGGTGGATCCCCGAGGGCCGCTGCGCCTCGGAGGGGACCTACGTGTACTACGACCACGAGGCGATGGTCGGCATCGTCCTGCTGGAGGCGCAGCGCGCCGGGGCCGTCGTCATCGGCGAGGACTTGGGCGTCGTGGAGCCGTGGGTGCGCGACTACCTGCGCGAGCGCGGGGTGCTGGGCACCAGCGTCGTCTGGTTCGAGAAGGACGGCGGGGGCTGGCCGCTGCGCCCCTGCGACTACCGCGAGCGCGCCCTGGCCGCCGTCAACATCCACGACCTGCCGCCCACGCAGGGGTACATCCGGGGCATCCAGACCACGCTGCGCTCCGAATTCGGGCTGCTGGTCGACGACGTGGAGACCGTGCGCGCCCAGGACCGCCTCGAGTTGGAGCAGGTGGAGGCGCGCCTGCGCGAGTACGGGCTCATCGATTCCGCCCAGCCCACTGAGCGCGAACTGGTCGAGGCGCTGTACGCGTACGTCGCGCAAACGCCCTCGAAGCTCGTCGTCGCATCCCTGGTCGACGCGGTGGGGGACCTGCGCCCGCAGAACATGCCGGGCACGGACGCCGACCTCTACCCGAACTGGTGCGTCCCCCTGTGCAACTCGGAGGGGGACGAAGTCTCCATCGAGGAGCTCCCGACGAACGAGCGCCTCACTGCGCTCTTCTCGCTCCTGCGCGGTTCCATCGACTGACTCCGCCGCCCCCGGGGTGCGTCTCCGAAGGGGTACGGGCGGGTTTGGTCCGTCGGTTTCTCCGCGGGTCCGTTGTTCTGCCGGAGGGTACGCCGGTTCACCGGTGGATCCGTCTCTGCGTCATCCCTCTTCAGCGTCTCACAGGAGGCGTTGAAGTGCGCCAGCTGGTGGGTCCGCCGCTTCGCCCACAGGTCCGCTCCCGCCCGCCTTCAGGATCCGTCCCCCCTGGTGTCGCACACAAGGGAGGGAATTAGACAACACTGGGCCGCACACAAGGGCTTGATTCCGCCCTTGTGTGCGGTGCGTGTTTCTTAAATCGGGGTCCTTGTGTGCGTACCCCGAGGGGGCGGCGCACGATCCGGAGCAGTCCTCCAGGGCTCGGCCCTGGTGCGGGTGTTTCACCGGGTAGTGGGCGTGGTCGACTGTGTTCACAGCGCGCCCGGCCCTGGTGCGGGTGCCCCCTTGGGTGTGGACGCGCGTTGTCGGCCCGGGCAACGCGCGCTCATGCCGATAACGCGCGCCGGCGGCCCCGCCCGGGGCCCTCGTCGGCGGTAACCGCAGTCCCCGCCCGGGGCCCTCATCGGCAGTCACCGCAGTCCGCGCCCGGGGCCCTCGTCGGCGCAGCGCAGTCGCCGCCAAGGTAGCAGTCGGCAACCACGGGCCGCAGTCGGCAATCGCCGTCAACGCCGGGGCCGCCGGTCGCGCGGGCCCACTGGCACGGCATCGCCCGTAGGCGCACCGCGTCGGCGCGCCCCGCCAGCCCCAGCCGTGTGACCGGTCAGACGATGGTGAAAAGAGGGTCCCCCGCGCCGATGGCCGAAGGGACGGGGAGGGCGGGCTCGATGGCCGCTCCGACGGGTTCGAGAACGATGACGGGGGAGACCACGTCGAGGCCGGAGTCGAGCGCCCCGGAGGGATCCCAGCGGCACACCACCTGCCCCGCTTCCACGCGCTCCCCTTGACGGGCGACCGCCTCGAATCCCTGGCCCCGCAGTGCCACCGTGTCGATCCCCAGGTGGACGAGCACGGCGGCGCCGTCGTCGGCGCGGACCACGAAGGCGTGGGGCGTGGTCTTCACGATGGTGCCCGTGACCGGCGCCAGGACGTCGAGGCGCCCCCCGGTCGGCGGGCGCAGGGCCAGCCCAGGGCCGACAACGCCCCCCGCGAAGACGGGGTCGTCCACTGAGTCCAGCGGCGCGGCCTCGCCCGGCAGCGGTGAGCGCACGGCCGCGCTCATCGCAGCGCGTTCATCGCGTCGACGATCTCCTCGGAGTCGGGGCCCACGACCACCTGCACGGCATCGCCCACGATGATGACGTCGAAGGCCCCGGCGTCGCGCAGGGCGCGCTCGTCGATGACATCGGCGTCGACGACATCGAGGCGGATCCGCGTGATGCACGCGTCGAGGTCCTTGATGTTGCCCCAGCCGCCCAGGGCGTCGATGATTGATTGCGCGTCGCTCATGGTTCCTCCCAGCCGCGTCGAAAAACCTGCCACGCATGCGCGTGAATTCCCTCCCATGATAGCCGGTCGCGCCCAGCGGGAGGCGGAGGCTCGGTGACAGAACAGGAACGAGTTCCGACAGATCGTGCCCCGGGGCTTCCCGCCGCGCCGCGCGGCGCCCACAATGGTCGTGGGCCCGCAGACGCGGGCACAGGCGATGGAGCATAGGGAGCGACGATGACCACGAACCCCGGGCGCGCATGGGCGGCGGCAGACCTCAGCCTCATCCAAGCCGCGGCCCTTCTATCCGGATCCAGTGAGTGGGACTCCCGCCCGGTTCCCGCTGCCTCCGTCCCCTCCTTCGTGATGAGCGACGGCCCCCACGGGGTGCGGCGCCAACTGGGGGACGGCGACCATCTGGGTATCGCCGCCTCGGAGAAGGCGACGTGCTTCCCCACGGCGGCCACGGTCGCGAACTCGTGGGACCCCGCACTGGCCGAGCGGATGGGCGAGGCGCTGGGCCGCGAGGCGCGGGCGCTGGGCGTGGACGTGCTGCTGGGCCCGGGCCTGAACATCAAGCGCTCCCCGCTGTGCGGGCGCAACTTCGAGTACTACTCGGAGGACCCCCTGCTGGCGGGGCGCATGGCCGCGGGCATGGTGCGGGGCATCCAGTCGCAGGGGGTCGCGGCCTGCCCCAAGCACTTCGCCGTCAACTCCCAGGAGCTGCGGCGCATGGCCTCGGACTCGGTCGTCGATGAGAGGACCATGCGGGAGATCTACCTGACGGCCTTCGAGATCGTGGTGCGCGAGGCGTCGCCGCGCGCGCTCATGAGCTCCTACAACCGCGTCAACGGCACCTACGCCCACGAGAACGCGCACCTGCTCACCGAGATCCTGCGCTCCGAATGGGGCTTCGACGGGATGGTCGTGTCCGACTGGGGCGGCTCGAACAGCGCGGTCGACGCGGCCCGGGCGGGAGGCTCGCTGGAGATGCCCGGCCCCGGCCTGTACGGGGCGCGCCAGATCGTGGCGGCCGCCCGGGCGGGGGAGCTTGACGAGGCGGCGGTGCGCGCCCGCGCCCAGGAGGTGCTCGACATGGCGGCCGCGGCCGCCGCACTGGGCGAGGCGGATCCGGTGGACCTGGACGCCCACCACGAGCTCGCGGTCCGCATCGCCCAGGACAGCGTCGTCCTGCTGCGCAACGAGGGCCGGACCCTGCCGCTGGCGGAGGGCACAGGGGTCGGCGTGGTCGGCGACATGGCCCGAACGCCCCGCTACCAGGGCGCGGGATCCTCCCAGGTCAACCCCACGCGCCTCGAGTCCGCTCTCGACGTCCTCTCAGACGGGGCCGCGGGACTGGCCGTGGAGGGCTTCGCCCAGGGCTACGAGCGCCAGGGGGGCCCCGACGACCAGCTGATCGCCGAGGCTGTGGAGCTCGCCTCGCGCTGTGGGACTGTTCTCGTGTGCGCCGGGCTCGACGAGTTGGCCGAGTCGGAGGGCCTCGACCGCCAGCACATGCGCCTGCCCGACGCCCAGAACGCGCTCATCGGCGCCCTGGCGGCGACGGGGGCACGCGTCGTCGTGGTCCTCTCGGGCGGCGCCTCCGTGGAGATGCCGTGGGCGGACGGGGTCGACGCCATCGTCCACACCTACCTGGGCGGACAGGGGGGAGCGCGGGCCGCCGTCAACGTCCTCACCGGGCGGGCGAACCCGTCGGGCCGCCTGGCCGAGACCTACGCGCGCTCCTACGAGGACCACCCCACCTCGCAGTGGTACCCGGCGACCGGGCCGCTGTCCCTCTACCGCGAGGGCCCCTATGTGGGCTACCGGTACTTCGAGGCGGCCTCCGTCCCCGTCGCCTTCCCCTTCGGCTTCGGGCTGAGCTACTCGGACTTCGAGTACTCGGGCCTGAGCGTGGACCGGCGGGGCGCCCGCTTCACGATCACGAACACCTCCGACGTGGACGGCGCCGAGGTGGCCCAGCTGTACGCGCGCGCCCCCGGCGGCGTCTTCGGCCCGGCCCGCCAGCTCCGCGGCTTCGCGAAGGTGCTGGTCCCCGCGGGGGAGAGCCGCGAGGTCGCCATCCCCTTCGACGACTACACGTTCCGCCACTGGGAGGCGGGCCGGGGCCGCTGGGAGGTGGAGGCGGGCAGGTGGACCATCGAGGTCGGCCCCCACAGCCAGTCCGTGGCGCTGCGCGCCGGATTGGACGTGGAGGGCGGGGTGCCCTCGCCGATCGATCCGGCTCTGGGGCACTACCTGGACGCCGAGGTCAAGGCTTCGACGGACGAGGAGTTCGCGGCGCTGTTGGGCCGGCCCGTGCCCGTCGCCCGCGAGGCGGAGCTCCTGGAGCCGGGCGACCCGCTGTCGGCGATGTCCCGGGCGCGATCGCGGTTGGCCCGTTTCGCGGCGCGCAGGCTGGAGGCGGCGCGCGAACGCGCCGACGCGAAGGGGATGCCCGACCTGAACATCCTCTTCGTCCTCAACATGCCCTTCAGGGCGCTGGCGAAGATGACGCGCGGCGCGGTCAGCGCCGACATGGTCGACGCGGTCGTCCTCGCCGTCAACGGGCACGTTCTGCGCGGGGCGGTGCGCCTGGCCAGGGGCTACTTCGCCAACCGCAGGGCGGACAAGCGCACGCAGCGCGAGCTGGACGCGCCGCGCTGAGGCGCCCGCCGCGCCGAGCACCCCGGCGCGGACTGGATCCGCTCCCGGACCCGGACCGCCCGGCGGGCGCTCCCGACCGAATCCCACGCACACCCACGCACGACCGGAGGAACCCCTCATGAACGCCCTGAGAAAATGGTGGAAGAACTTCGAGGACAAGCACCAGACCCTCGCGCAGTTCATCGTCTTCTTCATCCTGTCCAACGGCATCACAGTGCTGCAACTGGTGCTGATGCCCGCCTTCAAAGCGGTGTTCGCGGGCACGTCCCTGGTGGGCACCGCGTTCCAGTTCCTGCCCGTGGGGGTCTCCAACGGGCAGACCATCTACCTCTTCGACTACCCCGCCGGCGCCATCCAGTCCGGCGGCGGGGGAGGCCTGGCGTACTTCCTGGCCGTGGAGATCACACTGCTGATCGCCCAGGTCATCAACTTCTTCGCGCAGCGCTCCATCACCTTCAAGTCGAACTCGTCGATCCTCAGGGCGGCGCTGTGGTACGCGGTGGCCTACGTGGTCATCACGGTGGTGGCCGCCGCCCTGCAGGTCCTGTACAAGGACCCGATCTACGCGTGGAGCATCTCCGCAATGGGCCCGGGGGGCGAGACCTTCGCCGACGTCGTCACCATGTTCATCAACGCCGCGGTCTCCTTCTGGGTGTTCTTCCCGATCTTCAAGGTGATCTTCCGCGACGACCCCGCCCCCGACCAGGGCGGAACGGCGGATGAGGGGGCCGGCGCACAGTAAGATGTGAGGGCACCGCGCCCCCATCAAGGAGAGCCCCACATGCCAGCACCGCTGCTCACAGTCATCGTCCCCTCCTACAACTCGCAGGACTACCTGGACCGGGCGATGACCAGTCTGGTCGGCTACGGCGACGAGGTCGAGGTCATCATCGTCGACGACGGGTCGAAGGACGCGACGGGCGGCATCGCCGACGACTGGGCCTCGCGCTACGGCTCCGTCCGCGTCATCCACCAGGAGAACAAGGGCCACGGCGGCGCCGTCAACGCGGGCGTCGCGGCGGCCGCGGGCACGCACGTGCGGGTCGTCGACTCCGACGACTGGTTGGACCGCAAGGCCCTGGCGGCCGTGCTCGACGTGCTGCGCGAGGAGCGCGCGGCCGGGCGCGAACTGGACCTGCTGGTCACCAACTACGTGTACGAGAAGCAGGGGAAGGCGCACAAGGCCGTCATCCGCTACCGCAACGTGCTGCCGCGCGGCCGCGTCTTCGGATGGGAGCAGGTGCGGCGCTGCCGCTACGACCAGTACCTCATGATGCACGCGCTGACGCTGCGCACCGAGGTGGTGCGCGCCTCGGGCCTTTCCCTGCCCGAGCACACGTTCTACGTGGACTACCTGTACTCGCACGTGCCCCTGCCCCACGTGCGCACCATCCGGTACCTGGACGTGGACCTGTACCGCTACTTCATCGGCCGCGACGACCAGTCCGTCAACGAGAAGGTCATGATCTCGCGCCTGGACCAGTTGGCCCGCGTCAACAGGCTGATGGCCCAGGCCGTCCCCCCGCGGGACTCGGTGGACGAGCGCCTGTGGCGGTACATGGTGCACTACCTGCGCATCAACGCCGTGGTGTGCTCGGTGATGGCGCAGCTGTCGGGCACACCCGAGCACCTGGCCCTCAAGGACGCGATCTGGCTGGACATGGAGATGGTGAACCCGCAGGCCACGGCCGCGATCGTCCGGGATCCGCTGGCCGCCCTGGTGCGCCACGGCTCGCCGCGCGTGATCCGCGCGGGCTACGCGGTGGTGCGGGCGGTCCTCGGATTCAACTGAGCGCGGCCGCCCCCGGCCGGGGCGCGCCCACGGCCGTCATCGCTCCTGGAGGGGGGAGGCCGAGGGCAGCAGGACCGTCAGGGTGAACCAGTGGTCCTCCGCCCTGGTGGCGGCCTGGCCGCCGTACTTGCGGGCCGTCCACTGTATCGACTTCACGCCCCAGCCGTGCCGCACCCCGTCGGCTTTGATCGTCGTGAGGCGCCCGCCCGCGTCGGTGCTCAGGCGCCCGTCGAACCAGTTGTCGACGCGTATGACGACCATCTCCCCCCGGCGGAAAAGGGCGAGTTCAATGAGGCGCTTGGCCGGGTCGGGCACCCTGCGGGAGGCCTCGATCGCGTTGTCCAGGGCGTTGCCGAAGAGGGTGGCGATGTCCATCGACGACATGCCCGCCAGGAGGGACCCGTCCGCGACCGCTGTGAAGTTGATGCCCTCGGCGCCGCACACCCGCCCCTTCGTCGTCAGGACCACGTCCAGGACCGGGTTCCCGCTGTGGTACTGCTGGCCGATCCGCGCGATCTGGGACTCGAGCTCCTCGAAGGAGGCGGCGGCCCGCCCCGGATCCAGTTCGGCGCGGATCGCGGCCACCTGGTGCTTGAGGTCGTGGTGGGCGCGGGCCACTTGCTCCATGTCGGCCCTCGCCGACAGGTACTGGTGGTGCTGGGCCTCCAGGGAGGCTTGGATCGAGGCCAGCTCGCGCTCCATGGCGCTCTGCTGGATGCGCTCGAACTGGGCGAAGAGGATCGCGTAGCCGCCCAGGTCGACGAGCGTGCGGATGTAGAAGACCTCGAGCCCCGCCCGCCCCGAGAAGGGGGTCTGCGTGGAGACGAAGCTGAGGTTCGACAGGGCGAAGACCGCCACGCCGATCACGAGGGCTGCGACGAGGTCGCCTCGCCTGAGCGCGGGCAGCGCCCCCTGCCGCAGGACGCGCCGCTCGCAGTAGTGGACGGTCCCCAGGCACGCGGCGGCGATAGCGGTGAAGCCGCCGAGGGCCTCGGGCCGCCATATGGGCGCGGTGGCGTGGAAGTAGACGACGACCTGCCACGCGAGGGAGGCCGCCAGCTCGGCGACGACGAAGGCGCGGGCGCTCGTGTGCGTCACCCACCGCCAGTCCATCGTGGTGCCGATCCTGATCGTGCCCCACACCAGCGCGAAGGCGAGGACCATGCCGGGCACCCACAGGGACAGGGGCGCGCGGCCCAGGAGCTCCTGTGTGATGGCGAAGGCGGGCAGTCCGCCCGCCGCAGCGAGCGCGAGGCGCCAGCGCGGGACCGGGCGCGCGGGGGAGGGATCGTGGGAGGAGGCGCGCGCGACGGCGGTCACGTAGACGAGGGCCGCCCCCCACTCGGCCAGCGCCGTGAAGAGGCGGGGGATGTCGGGGAGCGACTCGAGCATCTCACCGGATCCCGCCGGCGTAGGCGGCCAGCGCGCTCATGAACGCCTTCTTGCGGGGGCGCGAGACGCGCAGCCGGTCCCCGTTCGTCATGAGGCACTCCTGGTCGGCGACTCCGCGCACGTGCCTGAGGGACACCAGGTAGCACGAGTTCGAGCGGAAGAAGTCCATGCCCTCCAGCCGGGCCTCCATCGCCTTGAGGGTGGAGACGATGGAGATGGCGGCGCCGTCTGTGGTGTGGACGGTGAGGCGGTGCTTGATGGACTCGACGTAGACGATGTCCGCCACGGGCACGCGGTGGGCGGCCGCGCCGGACTGGAGCAGCACGGATGCCCCCTGCCGTTTCGCGAGCGCTTCGAGGCAGCGGTCGAGCTCCTGGGAGAAGGCGAACCAGGGGAGGGGCTTGAGCAGGTAGGACAGTGCGCCGACCTGGTACCCGTTGATGGCGAACTGCGGGGCGGAGGTGATGAAGACGAGGATGGCCTCCTGGTCGACCTCGCGGACCGCCCGGGCGGCGGTCATCCCGTCCACGTGCTCCATCTGGATGTCCATCAGGATGATGTCGTACACGGGCTTGTAGTCGCCGATGAGCGCCGCGCCGTCCTCGAAGTGGGTCACGTCGAAGCGGAGGCCGTGCTCGTCGCCGTAGCGCCTGATGTAATCGGACAGGAGCGCGCGCGAGGCGGCCTCGTCCTCGACGACCGCGATCCGTACCATTGGAGAACCCCTCCCCGCGTTGCCTTCCACTCCAAGGGTATCCGAGCGCCGCCGGACCGGCGCGGCGCGTCCGGCGCGGATGGGTGGGATACGTCGGCGCGCGGGCGGGCGGGTCCCGCGCGTCCAGCGGGGACGGATGAGATGGGCCAGCGCGCGGGCGGGTGGGGCCAGTAGGATCGGGGGAGGCAACCGGAAAGGGGAGCGGCGTGGATCTGCTCGTTGTTGGATCGGGCTTCTTCGGCCTGACAGTCGCCCGCGAGGCGGCGGAGCGCTTCGGCATGGACGTCACCGTCATCGAACGGCGCGACCACATCGGGGGCAACGCGCACTCGTCGATCGACGAGGCCACCGGAGTGGAAGTGCACCGCTACGGCACCCATCTCTTCCACACCTCGAACGAGCGCGTGTGGGACTACGCGAACCGCTTCACGGCCTTCAACTCCTACCAGCACCGCGTCTACGCGAACCACGGCGGCGTCGTCTATCCGCTGCCCATCAACCTGGGGACGATCAACCAGTTCTTCGGCAGCGCCATGGGGCCCCAGGAGGCGCGCCGGCTCATCGGCTCGCAGGCCGGGGAGGGCGGCGGTGAGCCGTCGAACCTGGAGGAGAAGGCCATCAGCCTGATCGGGCGCCCCCTGTACGAGGCGTTCATCAAGGGCTACACGGCCAAGCAGTGGCAGACCGACCCACGCGACCTGGATCCCTCGATCATCACGCGCCTGCCGGTGCGCTTCACCTACGAGAACCGGTACTTCGCGGACACCCACGAGGGGCTGCCCGTGGGGGGCTACGGCGCCTGGTTCGAGAACATGGTGGACCACCCGCGCATCACGGTGCGCACGGGCACCGACTTCTTCGACCTGTCCCAGCCGTTCTCCAAGGCCGCCGTGGGCCAGGTGCCCGTCGTGTACACGGGCCCCATCGACCGCTACTTCGACTACGAGGCGGGGGAGCTGTCGTGGCGCACCCTCGACTTCGAGACCGAGGTCGTGGGCGTCCCCGACTACCAGGGATGCTCGGTCATGAACTACTCCGACGAGTCGGTCCCCTTCACCCGCATCCACGAGTTCGCCCACCTGCACCCCGAAAGGGCGCGGCCCGGCGCGGAGAACACCGTCATCATGCGTGAGTACTCGCGTTTCGCCACGCGCGGCGACGAGCCCTACTACCCGGTGGCGTCCCCGGCGGACCGGGAGGTCCTGGACGCCTACCGGGAACTGGCCGCGGGGGAGGACCGGGTCCTTTTCGGCGGGCGCCTGGGGTCGTACAAGTACCTCGACATGCACATGGCGATCGCCTCCGCCCTCAACCGCGCGGACGAGGTCGTGGCGCAGTGGCGGTGACGCCCGTGCCGCGCGCGGCCCACTAGGCCCGGGAGCAGCGGTGGCTTCGATCATCTGGTCGATCTGCGCGATCAGCGCGGTCATCGGCATAGGCTGGCTGGCCAGGCGCTTCGACCGCGTCGGCCAGGAGGCCGCCACCGCGCTCGCGCAGGTCACCTACTGGGTGGCCTCCCCCGCGATGGTCTTCCACGCGGAGGCGGGCACGGACGTGTCCGCCGTCTTCGGGCGCCCGCTGCTGGTGGCCGCCGCCTCGGGGGCGGGCGCCGCCCTCTTCTTCGTCGCCGTGGCCAGGGCGTGGCCGCGACTGCGGGGGCCGGACCTGGCGCTGGGGGCCATGGCGGCGTCGCTGAACAACGGGGCGTACATCGGCATCCCCGTCGCGGTCTACGTCCTGGGGGACGCCTCCGCGGTCCTGCCCGTCATCGTGTTCCAAGTGGGGTTCTTCACCCCCATGTTCTTCGTGCTCGCCGAGGTCAGCGCCGCCGGGCGGAAGCCGTCGCCGTGCGCCGTGGCCCGCCTCGTCGTCACCAACCCGATTGTGGTCGCAGCGGTGGCGGGCCTGGTGTTCTCCGCGACGGGTGCGGCAATGCCGGTCCTGGTGGATGTGACGGCCTCGATGCTCGGCCAGGCGGCGCCGCCCATGATCCTGCTGTCCTTCGGCATCTCCCTGCGCGGCGGGGGCGCGCGGGTGCGCGGGGGAGCGGGCGCGGTGCTGGCATCGCTGACGAAACTGGTGGTCCAGCCGCTCGTCGCCCTCTCGGTGGGCATGGCCCTCGGGCTGAGGGGCCAGGCCCTGATGTCGGTGACGGTCATGGCGACGCTGCCCACCGCTCAGAACGCCTACATCGCGGCGACGCGGGCGGGCGGGGGCGTGGAGATCGCGCAGGGGACGGTCCTCATCACCACTTTCGCCTCCCTGCCCGTGACCATCGGGGTCGCCGCGCTCTTCCACGCCCTGTCGGCGGCGTGAGCGGCCCTCTGCGCCGACCGTGGGCCGTCCTCTGCGCCGACCGAGGGCGGGCCGCCCCTCCAAGGCTTGTCGGCGGCGTGGGCGAGCCGCCCCGCTAGGCCGACCGCGGGCGGCCCTGTCGGCGGCGCGGACGGCCCCGCGACCAGCTGATTCGTCTGATATATGGACCCCGTTGCGCCTGCTGCGCGGGACTCTCCTACGCTGGCCCTTATCCCTCGAACACCGACAGTCAGGAACCCCATGGAGACCACTGCGCGCAGAACCACCAAACGCGAGTCCTGGAGCGGCCAGACGGGCTTCCTGCTGGCGGCGATCGGCTCCGCCATCGGACTGGGCAACATCTGGCGCTTCCCCGGCACCGCCTACGCCAACGGCGGGGGAGCGTTCCTGGTGCCCTACCTGGTGGCCCTCGTCCTCGTCGGCATCCCCATGCTGTGGCTCGACTACGCGATGGGGCACAAGCTCCGCGGGTCGCCGCCGTGGGCGCTGCGCAGGCTCGCGGCCGGGGGCGAGGTGCTGGGCTGGTTCCAGACCTTCGTCTGCTTCGTCATCCTGGTGTACTACGGCGCCGTCATCGCCTGGAGCGCCCAGTACATGGTGTACTCCGTGAACCAGAGCTGGGGCGAGGACCCCACGTCCTTCTTCACGGACACGTTCTTGCGGGTGGTGCCCGGCGACCAGTTCTCCTGGGAGCCCGTCGCCGCGGTCGCCGTTCCCCTGGTCCTCATCTGGGTGCTGGTCCTGGCGATCATCGGGCGCGGCATCGCCCGGGGCGTCGAGGCGGCGAACAAGGTGTTCCTGCCCCTGCTGGTCGTCCTCTTCCTCATCATGGTCGTGCGCGCCCTGTTCCTGCCGGGCGCGGTCGAGGGCCTGAACGCCTTCTTCTCCCCGCACTGGGAGTCACTGGCCAACCCGCAGGTGTGGTTGGCGGCCTTCGCGCAGATCTTCTTCTCGCTGTCGGTCGGCTTCGGCATCATGATGACCTACGCCTCGTACCTCAAGCGCAGGTCCAACCTGACGGGCACCGCCCTGGTCGCGGGATTCGCCAACTCGTCCTTCGAGATCCTGGCGGGCATCGGGGTGTTCTCCGCCATCGGCTTCATGGCGCACCAGCAGGGCGTCGGCGTGGGCGATGTGCAGGGCGTCTCCGGCCCCATCCTGTCCTTCGTGACCTTCCCGAAGATCATTTCGATGATGCCGGGGGGAGCGATCTTCGGCGTCCTCTTCTTCGCCTCGCTGACCCTGGCCGGGGTGACCTCGCTGCTGTCCCTGCTGCAAGTGGTCTCGGGGGGCCTGCAGGACAAGTTCGGGCTGTCGCCGGCCCGCGCAGCCCTGGTCTTCGGCGTCCCCGCCACCGTCGTCTCCGTAGCGCTCTTCGGCACCCGGTCCGGCCTGAACACCCTCGACATCGTCGATAACTTCATCAACAACATCGGCGTGGTGTCCAGTGCGATCCTGGTGGCCGTCCTGGCCGCCGTGGCGCCGCCGCGCCTGCGGGGCCTGCGCCGCCACCTCAACTCCGTGTCCTCGGTGAAGGTGCCGCGCCCGTGGGAGCCCCTGGTGGGCGTGGTCGTCCCCTTGGTCCTGCTCGTCATGATGGGGATCACCGCCGTGACCCTGGTCCAGGAGGGCTACGGCTCCTACGCCCCGGGCCTCGTCGCGGTCTTCGGGTGGGGGTCCGTCGCCCTCGCCGTGGTGGGCGCGGTGGCCTTCACGCTGCTGCCGTGGCGCCACCGCCTCGCCGCGCCGTCGATCCGCGCGATCATCGACGCCGACGAGGCGGGGGCCGCCGTCCAGGACGGGTCGGGGGAGCCCCGTGATCCGGGGAACTGCGGAGGCGAGGGGCCCGACGGGAACACGGCGCCGGGCGGCTGTGAAGGCAGCGCGGCGCCGGGCGGTTCAGATGACAACGCGGCGCCGGGCGGCTGTGACGGCCCCGGCGACGACGGGGAGACCAACGGGGAAGGGGCCCGGGCATGAGCGCCATCGCTGTCCTTATCATGGTAGTGACGATCCTGCTGGTGTGGGGCGGCCTGGTCGCCTCCGTCGTGCTCCTCCAGGTCCTGCCGGTCCCGCCCGACGATCCGGCGGAGTCCAGCGACCGCCACGACGGCGCCCCCGGCGATCCGGCAACCGACTAGGGCGGAGCGCCCGCATCCCAAAGGAGTCCCGATGAAACTCGTCGCCTTCGACCTCGACGACACGCTGGCGCCCTCGAAGTCGCCGCTGCCCCCCCTCATGGACCAGCGGCTGCAGTCCCTGCTCGACCACGTGCCCGTGTGCATCATCTCCGGCGGGCAGATCGGGCAGTTCCGCGCCCAGGTCCTGTCCCAACTGCACGCCACGGACAGCCAGCTCTCCCGCCTGCACCTCATGCCCACGTGCGGCACCCGCTACTACCGTTACGAGGACGGCCAGTGGGCCATGAAGTACGCCCACGACCTCGACCCGCAGGTGCGCGACCGCGCGATCGCCTCCCTGGAGAGGCGCGCCAAGGAGCTGGGCCTGTGGGAGGAGGACACGTGGGGCCCCATCATCGAGGACCGCGGCTCCCAGATCACCTACTCGGCCCTGGGGCAGGAGGCTCCCCTGGACGCCAAGCGCGCGTGGGACCCCGACGGCGCGAAGAAGGCGCTGCTGCGCGACGCCGTGGCCCCCGACGTGCCCGAGCTGGACGTGCGGGGCGGGGGCTCGACCTCGATCGACATCACGACGCGGGGCATCGACAAGGCCTACGGCATGGGCAAACTGGTGGAGGCCACGGGCATCGCCCCGCAGGACATGCTCTTCATCGGCGACCGGCTGGACGCCGAGGGCAACGACTACCCCGTCAAGGCCGCCGGGTACCCGACGCGCGCCGTCGCGGACTGGCACGAGTGCGCCGAGGCGATCGCCCAGATCGTGGGGGAGCTCGGCGCCCGGTAGGCCCGGGGGGGGAGGCCGGGGTCCGTCACCGGTGTCCGGTGGGCGGACGGGAGTTCGCCGTACCGGGCGGGCCGGATACGGTGGGGTACGTGCCTGACGGCGTCGTGGGCGTGGGTTTGGACTGCGCCTGAACGGCCTGGTTTTCGACGCGGCGCTGCGGCGCGAGGATCATCCCACGAAGGGGAAGGGAGAACGCGGTGACGGACCTCTATCTCGTGGCGGGCGATCTGGAGACGCTCTATGAGCGCGTAGGGTATGTGGTCGAGGATCTGGGACCGGTGGTGGTCGAGGAGGTTGGATCGTATATCCACGGGGGGATGCCCGGAGGGCAGAGCGCGGATCTGGGCGTTCAGGCCGCGGACGCCATTGACAAAAGAGTTGGCGGCGTCGTTTCCGGTTTGTCGGATTTCTGCGTGAACCTCGCGGATATGATCGCGCAGTTCACCGCCACGGAGGACGCCAACACTGTGGCGTTCCAGAACATCGCCCACTCCTCGGGGGTGAACTGATGGTCGCGTGGAGTGATGTCTTGAACTGGCGCGCCGACTATATCGAGGCCGCCAGGCAACAGGCGGAGGACGCGTTGCGGACAGCGCGCCCAGGTCGCGGAGCTGGAGGATCACCAGCGCCACATCCAGTCCCAGGGCGATTCCATCAGCGCGATGCGCGGTGCACTGGGGAGCCAGCAGAGTTGCTTGGACCACGGGGTGAACTACCTCGCCGAGTACATGCTGGCGTGCGCCGAGGCCGTGGAAGGCGTGCGCCGGGTGAAGGCGAAAGTGGAAAGCGCTTTGGAGATCTCCGCAGAGATCGGCTACCCCATCCACGACGATGGCAGCTCGATCCCGCCTCCCGAACCAACTACGCAGCCGAGGGATCCTGCGGCGCCCCTATTCGGCTATACCGAGGGTGAGGTGCTTCGGGCGAAGTACCAGGAGATGATGGAATGCGTTGCTGATGCTCTGCGCATCGCCGACGAGGTGGACGCGGAGTTCACCAAGCGGTTACGACCACTGGCAATGGGCACGTTCTTCAGAGCTGAGGGCAGGGCATCGATCTCCCCGGGCCTGCCGAACGATGCGGACGAGTCGTGGTCCCCGTCGGAGGTGAGCGCGTGGTGGGCTGCCCTGACCGATGAGGAGCGCCAGGCGTGCATCGAGCGCGATCCTTTGAAGTACGGCAACCTGGACGGGATCGACATGGCGTCGCGGGACAAGGCGAACCGGCTCGCCCTGTACGGGCGCGAGGACGCCGACGGCAACCACGTTCCGGGCACTGGCCTGCTCGACCAGGCCCAGGCCAAGTTCGACGAGGCCAAGAGTAGGTATGAAAGCAAACTGCACAATGGCATGCGGCTTGGCGAGGCTAATGCAGAAGTTGAGGCAGAATTCTATCGAGCTCGAGATGATTTGAAGGATCTGCAGAAGATCGACGAGCAGTTGCGCACGAAGCAGGCGTCGGATGGGACGCCCTTGTCCTTGCTCGCCCTGGACACGTCGGGGGAGCAGGTGAAGGCGGCGGTGGCTGTGGGGGATGTGGACCACGTCCAGCACGTCGCGAACTCCACCCCGGGGATGGGCACGAATGTGCGCGAGTCGCTGGCCAACTACGTGGACGTCGCCGACCGCATGCGCGATAACGCGGAGGAGGTAACACAAGGTGTTAAGAAAGAGGATGTTGCTGTGGTGGCGTGGTTGAACTACGACGCCCCGACGGACGTCACGAAGACCTTCGATCCGAGTGTGGCCAGTACGGAGAAGGCGCATGCGGGGGCGGACCGTTTGGCGGGTTTCCTCACGGGTGTGCGCTCGTGGCGCGATGAGCAGGGAGGTTCTTTGCATTTGACCAGTGTGTCCCACTCCTACGGGTCCACCACCGCTGGGCTGGCGATGCTCCAGATGGGCGAGGGGGTTGTGGACGACCACATCTACCTGGCCTCCCCGGGCAGCGGGGTGGATTCGGTGGGGGCGTTGGGGGTCGATCCCTCGCACGTGTGGGTCTCGGCTGTGCCTGAGGGCGACGAGGTACAGGGGATGGGACCGGATTGGTCGGACTTCGCCAGGGATCCCAAGGAGTTGGAGGGCATCCAGCACCTGTCGGGGGACGCCACAGGCGCGCAAGGGTACGTGCCCAACCCTTGGTCGCCCATCGCCAACCACTCCTCCTACTTCGCCCCGCCCAAGCCAGGGGAGCGCAACGAGGCCTTTGATGACGTCTGCCGCGTCGTGGTAGGTGTGAAATGAGTGGCCGTGTGTTCGCCAGGGCCGCTGGTTTTCTTGTGTGCGTGGTTCTGTTGGTGTCGGGGTGTGGGGTGGTTCCTCGGTCGCAGACGCCGCAGGAGGCGTTGGGTTTGCCGCAGGCGGAGACGCCGTTTGCTGAGCGTGTGTCGATTGAGGAGTATTTGCGGTCGGAGGAGCCGGTGTTGGCGGGTTTCGTTCGGGCTCTGGCGGAGAAGGGTGGGGGGACTCTTGGAGTGTCCCCGCTTCGGCTCGTTCGTTATTGTTGGGATTGGGGTCCTGGTCAGGAGCGGGGGTGGTCGTTCCGCAGTGAGACTCTGTATGTGGTGTCGGTGACGGACGCGGATATTGATGAGATAGCGTCGCAGGAGTTGTCCGGTCTGCCGTACAAGGGGACTCGGGGAACTGTGCAGAAGGACGGGTCTTTTGTGCTCCGCAGTGGTGATGCTGCTAATGGTGGGCAGCTCCAGGTGAATTATTTCCCCGAGGGACGGTCTTCGCTTCATTATGAGTCTGGGTGCCGTCCGTCGGATGGGTCGATGGGGGACCTGAATGAGTACGTGCTGCCTTCGACTGAGGAGGTGTTTCCCGATTTGGTGGTCTACCCGGCTTTCGACAAGGACACCAAGCAGCCGAACCCGCCCCCGCCGCCCCGGGGCGCCTCCGGCCAGTCGGATCAGTCCGCCCAGTCGGGTGGGCCCGGCGATGAGTCGGGGGAGGACCAGTGAGCGCGCGCCGGGCACGCGGTGTGGTGGGCCGGTGGCGGGCACAGCGCCGCCGCCAGCCGCCGTGTTTCCGCCCGCTCTTCACCGGCTCCAGCTGCCGTGTTTCTGCTTGCGTCGCAGCACTCGAGCTGCTGTGTTTCCGCCCGCGCCGTGGCGCTCCAGTCAGGGGAAGTCTGAGATGACGACCAGTCGTGTGTTCGCCAGGGCCGCTGGTGTGCTTGTGTGTGTGGTTCTGTTGGTGTCGGGGTGTGGGTTGGTTCCTCGGTCGCAGACTCCGCAGGAGGCGTTGGGGTTGCCGCAGGCGGAGACGCCGTTCGCCCAGCGTGTGTCGATTGAGGAGTATTTGCGGTCGGAGGAGCCGGTGTTGGCGGATTTCGTCCGTGCCCTGGCGCAGCGGGGTGGGGGGACTCTTGGAGTGTCCCCGCTTCGCCTTATTCACCATTGTCGGGACTGGGGGCCGGGGAAGGAACAGGGGTGGTTGTTCCGTAGTGAGACGCTGTATGTGACCTCGGTGACGGATGCGGATATCGACGAGATAGCGTCGCGGGAGTTGTCCGGTCTGCCGTACAAGGGGACGCGGGGAACTGTGCAGAAGGATGGGTCCTTCGTTCTTAGTAGTGGTGACGCGGCTAATGGAGGGGAGGTGCGGATTGGTTACTTCCCGCATCGGAGGTCTCCGATTCAGTACGAGTCGGGGTGCCGTCCGTCGGATGGTTCGATGGGGGATATGGGCGAGTACGTGTTGCCCTCGACTGAGGAGGTGTTCCCTGATTTGGTGGTCTACCCGGCCTTCGACGAGGACACCAAGCAGCCGAACCCGCCCCCGAGCACGGACACCGGCCAGTCGGGCCAGTCCGTCCAGTCGGGTGGGTCCGGCGATGAGCAGGGCGAGGATCAGTGAGCGCGCGCCGGATACGAGGGCGCGGTGGGTCGTTGCTAGCCGCCGCGCCGACTTCCGGGGGAGGTCTGGGATGATCAGTCGTGTGTTCGGCAGGGCTGCTGGTGTTCTTGTGTGTGTGGTGCTGTTGGTGTCGGGGTGTGGGGTGGTTCCTCGGTCGCAGAGTCCGCAGGAGGCGTTGGGTTTGCCGCAGGCGGAGACGCCGTTCGCCCAGCGTGTGTCGATTGAGGAGTATTTGCGGTCGGAGGAACCGGTGCTGGCGGGTTTCGTCCGGGCTCTGGCGGAGAGGGGCGGTGGGACGATTGGTTTCCAACCGGCGCGGCTCCTTCAGATTTGTTCTGATCGGGGGCGTGGGGAGGAGTACGGGTGGCGGTTCCGCAGTGAGACTCTGTATGTGGTGTCGGTGACTGATGCGGATATTGATGAGATAGCGTCGCGGGAGTTGTCCGGTCTGCCGTACAAGGGGACTCAGAGTCCGATGCATGGTGATGGTTCATTGATATTGCGTAGTGGTGATGCCGCAAACGGTGGAGAAATGGAAATCTTCTATTTCCCAGGTGAGCGTTCCTCTCTTCATTATGAGTCTGGGTGTCGTCCGTCGGATGGTTCGATGGGGGATATGGGCGAGTACGTGCTGCCTTCGACTGAGGAGGTGTTCCCCGATTTGGTGGTCTACCCTGTCTTCGACAAGGACACCAAGCAGCCTAACCCGCCCCCGAGCACGGACACCGGCCAGTCCGCCCAGTCGGGCGGGTCCGGTGATGAGTCGGGGGAGGACCAGTGACGACCGGTCGGCGGCCACTGCCTCGGATGCTAGCGGCAGACTTCTGCCGCTGGCCCTGATGTCCGCGCCCCCACACCCCGCGTCGCCCAGAACACGACGGCGGAGGCGGAGGCGACGTTGAGGGAGTCCACGCCGTGCTCCATGGGGATGCGCACCGTGTAGTCG
>ERZ772764.749-NODE-749-length-21722-cov-12.705035_pt1 | contig 21722 bp, 20 predicted proteins | sample MGYA00512163_ERZ772764 | MGnify/ENA primary metagenome ERZ772764 (study PRJEB29015, sample SAMEA2737903) | human oral metagenome | biome: human oral; feature: human-associated habitat; material: dental | place: China | collected 2094 ... | reverse complement strand
GGCGATGCGAGGAGCCGGCGAGATCTACGGTACCGCTCAGCACGGTGCGCTCAATTTCAGGGGAGTCAATCTGGCGGATACGCTATTGATCAAGCAGGCGTCAGATGAGGCGGAAAAAGTGATGGGGCGCTTGATCGCCGACCCATCTTATCTGGACAGATATCAGGGGCTGAAGTCGATGATTAACAAGTATCAGAAATTAACCACGTTAAATTAGAGGAGAAGTGTGATGGCTAAACTGAGAATTATCGCCGGTCGATTTGGTAGTCGGTTGATCAACGCCGATGTCGGTCGAGCGACTCACCCTATGGGAGACCGGGTGCGTTCGGCGCTGTTTGCCAGGTTGCTTTCTCATCGGTCGATGGACGGCGCTAAAGTATTAGATGCTTTCGCCGGGACGGGGGCACTGGGACTGGAAGCATTAAGCCGAGGCGCCGGCTCGGTGACCTTCGTTGAGCGAGATAGAGTAGCGCTAAGGGTACTTAGGAGCAATGTTAAACTTCTAGGCGTGGGCGAGCAAGTAACGGTAGTGAGTGCCCCAGTCAAAACATGGTTGGACACTAGGAATCAGTCAGACCTGTACGATATTATACTGGCTGACCCGCCTTATAATTATCCACAGCCGGAGACGGTGTCGAGGTTGGTGGAGGCTTTGCAACCGGGTGGGCTTATGATACTATCATATCCAGGAAGACTGCGTGTGCCGTACCAACCTATCGGAGTTGTTGTGGTGGATGATTTTCGAAGTTACGGAGAAGCGACACTAGCAGTCTTCCGGAAATTATCCGACTGCTAGCGGTCTTTTTATTTCTAGTGTGGTAGTTCGTGGTATTGCCACAGTGGGTGTTTATCAGTAGCCTCGTTATCTTAGCGTGGCTATTTTTTGGTTCTATTCCCAATGAAAGAGCTTGATGGCGAGGAAATAAACGACAATTATCCAGCCGATTATCATGCCAAGCTGGGGCAAGATACCGACCAAGCCAGCTTGTTCGGTCATGATCAGACGAAAACCATCAACGATGGGCGTCATCGGGACGAATCGGCTAATGGAGCTCAGCCATTCGGGCATTAGAAATGACGGGAAGAACGCTCCGGAGAGAAACATCATCGGGAAGGATATGGTATTTGACAGTAACGATGCCTGGTTTTCATTCTTAGCCCAAGCACCGACGATTAGTCCAAGACCGGTCATTAGGCTGGCGCTCAGGACTAAGAAGCCGCTGAATAGTAACCAGTTGCCCCGCATATTAAAGTGAAACAGTAGCATACCGACTGCCACCATTAGGGAGGCACTCAGAATGGTTACGAAGACATAGCTGATCGCTGTGGCGATAATCAGCTGCCCGGCAGTGAATGGAGCGGCTTGCAACCGTCGATAAGAACCTCTTTGCTTTTCGGCGGGCATCTGATTAGCGAGACCAAATACACCCATGCTCATCAAGCTAAAGGCGAGAAGTCCGGTAAAGGTGTAGTCAAAGGTTTTTAGCGCCTCATCTCCTAGTGCCTTAGAGGTGACTGTGATCGGTGGCTCAGCCTGTCCCATAGCCTTGTTGATACTATCGGCTATCTGAGATACCAGGGCGCTGAGAGTGTTACCGGCTTGCTCAGACCCCTTAGCGTAGAGGGCGGTTAATGTGCCACTGGGTCTGGCATTCGCCCCCTCGCCTTTTATCTCGCCGAAATCTTTAGACAGCTCGATGATACCATCTAGCTCCGACTGTTTTAGTCGTTCCTTAGCCTCTGCCATATCGGCAACATCTTTGACTCGCAAGATTGACTCTTTTTTGGTGCTCTTGATCTTGTCGACGAATTGCCTGGCAAATTTAGTTTGGCTATGATTGATGATAGCTACACTAAAGGTGGAGGTCTGATTGCCAAAGATTGAGCCGAAAATGAAGAGGAAGATCAACGGGAACAGGAAGGTGAAAAATAGCGCCGTCTTATCTCTGAGCAGTCGCTTCAGCAGGGCAATTACCTGGCCTTTAACACCGCCCCAGTATTTCTTCATAGTTTAGTCCCTCAGTGCCTTTCCAGTTAAATCAATAAAAACATCCTCTAGGCTGGCCTGCTCAACGATCTGCTCCTTGACGAAACCCCGATCCAGTAGCCCTTGGATCAGATTGTGCGGACTATCCAGCGCTATGATCTTACCGCCGTCCATAATCGCTATGCGATCGCACAGCAGCTCAGCCTCCTCCATGTAGTGAGTGGTTAGGACGACGGTCACGCCCTCGTCTCGAATCTGCTGGATCAGCTCCCACATATTTCGTCTAGCTTGCGGGTCAAGCCCGGTGGTTGGTTCGTCAAGGAAGAGAACCTTGGGGTGATTGACTAGGGTGGAAGCGATGGCAAAACGTTGTTTCTGACCGCCCGACAGCTCTTCTACGTAGCTATCTACTTTTTCGGTCAGTTGCACTTTGCTTAGTAAGGCGTCGGTATCTACCTCGGTACCGTAGAGACTACCAAACATCTTGAGCTGCTCTCTTAAGTTCAGTTTGTTATAAAAGGCAGTTGATTGGAGCTGGATGCCGATGATACCCTTGACCTTCATGGGGTCTTTGCTGACGTCGAGACCATCAACCATTGCCTTACCGCCGTCGATCTGACGGAGTGTCTCGATCATCTCTAGGGTAGTGGTCTTGCCGGCGCCATTCGGACCGAGCAGACCGAAGATCTCGTCCGGATATACCTCAAAAGAGATATCGTTGAGTGCTCGTTTCTTACCGTAGCGCTTGACGAAATGAGATACGGTGATGATCGGCTGCTTCTTAGTCATAATAATTTACTGCGATATATAATAGCACAGTTTGCTGATGATGCTATATACTAGCGTCATGAAGATCAAGGACAAGCTTAAAGCTGACCGACCCAGGGAGAAGCTGGCTCGCTATGGCGCTGAGCGATTAAGCGATCTGGAGCTACTGATGGCGATCATTGGCAGCGGTAACGCTCAGGCGGATGTCGGCGTGATCGCCCGCCGGGTGCTTAGATTGCTGCGAGAGAAAGACGGCGAACTGACGTATAGTGACCTGCGCAGTGTAGTTGGCTTGGGCGAAGCGAAGATCCCGGTGATACTAGCCAGCCTTGAGTTAGCTAAGCGATATCTGGTCGATAGTGATCGACCAGTAGTTGATTCGCCGGAAAAGGCAGTGGCTCTATTAGCGAATATTCGTGATAAGAAGCAAGAGCATTTCGTCTGTCTGACTCTCGACGGGGCGAACCGCCTGATCGCTCAGCGAGTGGTAACCATCGGTACGCTGACCGCTAGCCTGGTGCATCCACGAGAAGTCTTCGCTGATGCTATCACTGACCGAGCCGCCGGTATCATCGTGGCGCATAATCATCCGAGCGGGAGCTTGGAGATCAGTCAAGCCGACCGAGACGTCACCGACAGGCTGATAGAAGCTGGCAAGCTCCTGGGAATCACGCTGATCGACCATATTATTGTGACGAAAACTAGCCACCAGAGCTTGTTGTATTCAGGGTAAATGACCCCTGAAATCTGATATAATCTATCTATGAATATGAGGGAACTTGAGAAGCAGTTATGGGCTGCGGCAGATAAATTACACGGTAATATTAGTCCGTCGGACTATAAATACGTGGTACTGGGATTGATTTTCCTGAAGTATGTTTCGGATGCATTCTCCGTGCGATATCAAGAAGCGATCGATGAAAATTATGATCCAGAAGATCGGGACTGGTATTTGGCGGAGAATATTTTTTGGATTCCCGAGAAGGCTCGTTGGGAATATTTGACAGCGAGAGCAAAACAGCCGGAGATAGGGGTGTTGGTGGATAAGGCAATGGAGGCTATTGAACGTGATAATCCAAGTCTGAAAGGTGTTCTGCCAAAAGATTACGCTCGCGAAGCTCTGGATAAGTGTCGTTTGGGTGAGCTGATAGATCTATTTACGAATATCAAATTTGACACTGTCAGTGCCAGAGATTTACTCGGTCAAGTCTACGAATACTTTATGGGTATGTTTGCTGATAGTGAAGGTAAACATGGCGGTGAGTTCTATACGCCACGTTCCATTGTGAAATTGCTGGTAGAAATGCTTGAGCCGTACAATGGACGCGTGTATGACCCGTGCTGTGGTAGTGGTGGTATGTTCGTCTGGAGCGAGAAGTTTGTTAAAGAGCATGCCGGTCGCACCAGCGATATTGCCGTGTATGGCCAGGAGCTTAACGAAACTACCTGGCGACTCGCTAAAATGAATATGGCGATTCGGGGGATTGATGCGAATATCAAACGTGGCGACACTCTGATGGACGACCAGCTGCCTGACCTGAGAGCTGATTACATCTTGGCCAATCCGCCGTTTAACATTAGCGATTGGGGTCAAGAACACTTGCAGGCAGACCTGCGCTGGAGATATGGTCTGCCACCAAAAGGTAATGCTAACTTTGCCTGGATTCAACACATGATTCACCATTTGAGCCCGCGCGGTACGGCAGGTTTTGTGTTGGCAAATGGGAGCATGAGCAGCCAAACTGGCGGTGAAGGTGATATCCGTAAGCAGTTAGTGCTTAATGATATGGTTGACGCCATCGTCACACTACCAAGCAGACTGTTTTTTAATGTAGCCATACCGTGCTGTCTATGGTTTGTGTCGCATGATCGTGCCAATCGTCATGGCAAAGTGCTGTTCATCGATGGGCGTAATTTGGGTAAAATGGTCACCCGTCGTAACTGCGAGCTGACCGAAGAAGATATTGCCAGGGTGGCGAAGACATATCATGATTACAAAACTGCCAGTGCGGATTACGCTGACCAGCCGGGTTTCTGTAAAGTTGCTAATCTAGAAGAAATCAAGCAGCATGATTATGTGCTAACGCCTGGCCGCTACGTTGGCGTTGAGGAGGTTAAGGAGGATGGCGAGCCGTTTGCCAACAAAATCGCCCGCCTGACCGCCGAACTCAACGAGCAGTTTACCAAGAGTCACGAGCTAGGGGCGAAAATCAAGGCCAATTTGGAGAAAATCAAAACAGAATAATAGTATAGGTAAGAAAAATAAGCCTTCATTTCTGGTGTTCAAAGGCTTTCCTGGGTGGTCTAATGCTAGTGCTGCAGGTACACTTTACAAATGAATAAATAGAGGGAGCACGGTATTTTAATCTAAGGAAATCACTCAACTCAACGATGAGAAACACAGGTTTTTGTTTGACTGGTTTATTGATAGAAATAAATCGTGCTATAATAATTACCAAATAGGTAAACTAGAATATTGATATTTTGATGGCATAGGTAGTATAATGACAATAGATTTTTCCAACGAAAAGTTAGAGAGGATGGCGAATGATATTTTGCTTCTTGATAAGCTTGCAAGGAAGGAAAAAGCACATTGTACGGGAAATGATATACTCGAAACGCTAAATGCGCTTGTCGCAGCGGAGAATTTATTTCTTGTTCCTCAGACTCCGTACCATCCACATCCCTTAAGAGGTGATCGTAAAGGATCATTTTCTGTACACATCGACAAGACGCATAGGATAATTTTTAGACCTAATCACAAGGAGGGAGAAGTTGGATATCACATATCGAACTACAAGTCGATAACGAAAATAACAATTGAAGAATTGTGCATTAATTACCATAATTAACAAAATAGGAGGCAATGTTATGGGCTTTCAATCAAATACGGCAATACATCCAGGACGAACGGTAAATCGTTTTTTGGATTCACTTGATATGACTCAGAAAAATTTGTCTGAGCGCACTGGCGTAACCGAAAAACATATCTCTTGCATTGTAAATGGTGAGGCCTCGATAACGCCAGATATGGCCGTCAAATTATCAAATGCTGTCGGGGGTGATCCGTCATTTTGGAATAACCTCCAAACAAACTACGATCAAACGTTGGCTCGTCTAAAGAACGATGAACTCGCAGCTACTGAAGTAAATTATGTAAAAAAATTTCCATACGCTGAACTCGTGAAACGAGGCATGGTAGATAAAAAAACAAAGTCGATTGATAAGGTGAGAGAGCTATGGAAATTCTTTGGAGTTAACTCTTTGAGCGCTGTATCTACAACGGAAGCAACGGCTTGGCGAAGAGGTGTGGTGGAGCTAGATGCAAAGTCGGAAAGTCTAGCAGCTTGGCTACGCTGTGGTGAGCTCGAAGCAAAGAAACTTGCAGACAGTATAGATATAGCTCCGCATGACGCAGAAAAGCTAAAGGAATTACTCCCAAAGATACGTGCATATACTACTCATACTCAAGGTGATTTCTGGAGTGAACTGCAACGAGATCTGGCGGGTGTTGGGGTTGTATTGGTGGCTGTACGTCATTTTCCGGGAACTAAGGCAAGTGGTGCGACGCGCTGGATGGGTGACAATCCCGTTATTGAACTTAGTGCATATGGACGAGATGCTGACAGGGTGTGGTTTACGCTTTTGCACGAGATTGGCCACGTTTTAAAACACGGAAAGCGAGATAAATTCATCAGTTTTACCAAAGATAATGAAAAAACTGTCGAAGAGCTAGAGGCTGATGAATTCGCGAGTGAAACTTTGATACCAAAGAAACGCATAGATGAGTTTTTACTTAAAGGTGACTTTTCGCGACTCTCCATTATACATTTTGCAAACGAAATCCAAATACACCCAGGTGTGGTGGTTGGGCGACTGAAAAATATGCATCTATTGCCATATAATGTTATGCAAGATATGCATAGCAAATTAACAGTGAGAGAGGTTTAATATGAAGTGGCTATGGACTTGGGGCGGTAAATGTTATGGATATCAAGACGGCGATCGCCTATTTAGGGTTGATGGTGAGAATGTAGGATATTTTGTTGGCAACGAAATCTACTCTTGCAACAGTGGCCGATATACTGGAGAGCTTAAAAATTCACGTCTGATTACTAATAAATCAAAGAAATCAAAACATAGGAGCCCCATAGTTCAACAAGTCGGAATGACCGCTGTTACACCCTGTGATTATGTTGGTTATGTCATGTATGTTGGCTACGAAGATTTTGTCGAAGGTAAAAAGTGATGCGGATGGGAAATCAAAATGGATAAATTTACACTTACTGATTGGGCGCAAATAATTAGCGCAGTTGGAACAATGATGGCGGCAATTGTGGCTGTTATCGCCGCCATACAGTCTTATCGCTCTGCTCGGCAAAACAACGAAACTAACGAGCAGATGATTCGACCTAGGGTTATAGTGTATGTGGAGAATTCCGAACAAGACATAAGTTTTATCGATCTTGTTATCTGCAATGAAGGCGGAGGTTTTGCTAGAGATATTACATTCAACACTACTGGCGACCCAATACCTGTGGAATATTCAAATGGAACCAAGAAAACATTAGGCGAATTTGATGTAATTAAAAAAGGTATTCGTATGCTTCCCGCAAAATCATCTCGTCGGTATTTTATTCTATCTATGGTTGGTCAAGTTGATGAAATGCTATTAAAGAATACTTTTGTAAAAGTTTCGTACAAAAACTCTGCTGGTGATAAGTCATACACTGATCAGTTTTTGCTCGATTTTGTAAGCTTACCAAGAATGCAGTTTACAGATAGAAATGAAAGCGCAAGAAAAAAGCTCGCTAATGAAACCGAAAAGATCCGCAAGCTTATGGAGAGAAGAAAATGATGCGGACTGTTTTGCTGGGCGACATTTGTGACATAAAAATTGGTCGCACCCCACCCCGCAAGCAACCGCAATGGTTTAGTAGTTCTCATGGAATGAAGTGGGCATCTATAAAAGACATGGGAAACACAGGAAAGTATATTAGCCAAACAAATGAGTTGCTGACAATGGACGCCATCAGTAAGTTTAACATCCCGATCATCCCGGCAGGTACTCTTTTGATGAGTTTTAAGTTAACCGTTGGGAGACTTGGCTTTACGAAATATGACATGTGCTCAAATGAGGCTATAGCTCAATTACCTATAAAAGCCCCAGATATAGTTGATAAGAACTATTTGTATTACTATCTAAAAAACTTTAATTTTGACTCACTTAGTTCAACTTCATCTATAGCTACGGCGGTAAATTCAAAAACGGTGAAGAACATATCTGTAAATCTACCGCCACTCGACCAACAAAAGAAAATCGCCAATATCCTCGGTAGCCTTGATGAGAAAATCGAGCTCAATCGCCACATGAACGAAACCCTTGAGCAGCTCGGTCAAGCTCTTTTTTGCCATTATTTTGTTGACAATCCTGAGGCTAAAAATTGGAATGAAGGAACTTTCGGTGACATTATGAATATAACCATGGGTCAATCACCACCTGGTAAAAGCTATAATGATAATGGCGACGGTGTTGTTTTTTATCAAGGTCGCGCCGACTTTGGTTCACGATACCCGAATGTACGTTTATTTTCAACCGACCCAAGACGTTTTGCTAAAGTTGGCGATGTATTATTAACAGTTCGTGCGCCAGTCGGTGATGTCAATCAGGCGTCAGAACGTTGCTGTATTGGTCGGGGTCTCGCTGCAATATCCAGTAGGACGGGGGCTGCAAGTTTCTGTTATTATTATTGTCGCCAGCTTAAAGCAGATTTTTTAGAGTATAACTCTGAGGGAACGGTTTTTGGTTCAATTAATAGTAAACAACTGAAAGCTCTAAAGCTGAAAATACCACCGATTGGCTTAGTGGAGAAGTTTGAAAATGAGGTTGCTGTAATAGATAAGACAATAACACTAAACAGCTATCAAGTTAAAACGCTTGTTGTTCTTTGCGACTCACTTTTACCAAAGTTAATTTCTGGAGAGATTGAAGTATGAATAATGATACGGTTATAACTCGTAGTGTAGGCCCTGGCGTAGCTGCGGTCAATGATATTATTATTGATGACTCTCCCAGGACTAGAATAGTATTTCGCCCTATGATTCATCAAAATGGTATAAGGGGAGATATAATACGATTTCGTAAGAGGTCTAATGGTGAGCTGATTGAACCTGTTCCGCTTAATTTTAACCAGTTAAATGAAAATGATGGCGTAAAGATAGAATTAAGCACAGAAACATTGGCTAAGTTGTACGAGGAAATTTCAAAATTAGCTCAACTCCTTCAAGATAGAGGCGTGAGATATGGCGAGAATCATTTCACGGTTGTAAATGCTAATGCTCTCGTAATTACCGATGAGAATAGAGCCATGGTGATGAGAAAACTTCTGGAATCAGGTGATGATTTTTGGAATGCTCTGGAAGTTCTTGACTCTGATTTTGTGTCAAATTTTGTTGAAAATCGTATTCACAAAAAGCGTCAGGATTCCCTTAGTGTATTTGAAGATCGTCTCAGTAATGATGACTGGGATGAAGGTGATTGGCAGAATTTCTTTGAAGAAAATCAATGGATATTTGGTTATGGATTGAAGTATCAGATATTAAATATGCATCAATCGCAGCCGGATTATGGTGGTAGATCGGTGTCTGGAGCTGGTGGGCAGAGGGGTGATTTTTTGATGAATAGTGAGGCTGATATAAAGTTTACTTGTTTGGTCGAAATTAAAAAGCCTTCGACTTTGCTAGTCCAAAATAGGCAGTATAGAAATGGAGTATGGGGGATAAGTAATGAGCTGGCAGGTGCTATTTCTCAAGTCCAGATTAACGCTGCGACATGGGAGATTGAAGGTTCTCAGAATTCTGCAAATACAGAGACTATGATGCAAGAACATATTTATACAGCGTCTCCTAAAGGTATAGTTGTAGCTGGCAAATTGTCTCAGTTAAGTGACGACCGTGACAAGCGCAACTCGTTCGAAAGGCTTAGACAGAGTCTGCATAATCCTGAGATCATCACTTATGATGAGCTCTATGAAAGGGCTAAATTTATCTTAGGTTCATCCGAAAGTTCTGAGTAATAAATAATTAAGGTCAAGCGAAACATGTGCTTGACCTTAATATTACTTAGCATTGAACTAGTAGCGATATCTAAATTCAACCACTGGGTCGGTTTGCCACTTCCAGAAGAAAGTAATATCTTCGCCGAGTTGTTGATTTGGCGTCTCCGTCACTGGATTCGTACCATCGCCAAAGGGATTAGTGATATTGTAGGTAATATCTTGTGGCTTGATAACCTCGTCCCCCTTGAATAGAGCCGTGAGTGTCAGCGGCACCCTACCGCCAGCCATACTAAACGCCGGTAGCGGAGAATAGGCTTTGAATGAATAGTACTTCACCCCATCTTCACCAGTGACTTCATCAATGACAGCCGATAACTGAATTTTGATAGTTACCTGACCTTGTGGCAACCTCAGTTTTCCGGCCCTAAACTGCTTGGCTATAGACTTTAGCTCTTTGTCAGTGTCGTATTGGTCCTCGGATAGGCCAATCTTTTGTAAGTATGGCTTGATCCTAGATAGGTTACCTTTTATACGACTCACTTGCGCTATTCGCTCGCCATAAGCTTGTTCTCCGGCTGAGATGACAGCAATTGATGCGCTGAACTTGACTGTTGAGTAGGGTAGGATGAATTCTACCTCGCGCTCTTGGTCGTTGTTGACCGTGAGAACAGTCGTTATTTCAGCCGAGTCATATGTTCCGCCCATTTGCGACGTTGGCTCGACGACAACGGTCGTGTGTTGCTTTAATATTGATAGATTGAGGGCTGAGTCGCCCAAAGTCTTTTTGTTCATTAGTTTTCCTCCTTATGAACTGCCTAATATGGCTTAAATAGTTTACTCGTGATAACATAAGGAGTACATAGGGGTAGAAAAACTATGTACTTAGGCACCGGTTATCACGTCGGTGTCTTTTTCGAAGTTTACCCTCCGAATACCCCGCTTTATCTTATTTGTGATGAAGCGTTGATTTAATTGTAGTACGATGACTCAATATATGCAAGTCATTTGCATTCCAATTTGCACATACGCCTCACTGTGATACACTTAGAGGTAATGAATGATATCCAAGCAAAAGTTTTAGAGATAGCAGAAACAAAAGATTTAGGTTCCATCACCTACTATAGGCTGTCTAAGATGCTGGGTGTTGATCATCCGTATCGGGTAAAGTACGCCATTGATAAGCTTTTAGAAAGAGGTCTGTTAACTACTAAGCCAGACGGCTCAATTGTTAAGGCTATCTCTAATGGGCTCGGAGGCTTTATAAAAATCCCATATTATGGGGAGGTGAACTGTGGCGATGCTACAGCGCTTGCCGAAGATAGAATTCAAAGCTATCTTGAGGTTTCATCTTCGGTCATTGGAACGGCTGACGCAAATAATCTCTTTGCCTTGAAGGCCTCTGGAAATTCTATGAACAAGGCTGACATTGGGGGTAGATCTGTTGATGATGGAGACTATATTGTTGCTCGAAAAAAAGATAATTATCACCCAAACAACGGTGATTACATTATTTCGATTATTGGTGGAGCGGCAAATCTTAAGAAATTCCGCAAGGATACTAAGAATCGGCAGATTATTCTGGAGTCAGAATCTACAGATGATTTGCCACCTATAGTCATTAGCGAGCAAGATGTAAACAATTTGAGTGCGTACAGTATAGCCGCTAAGGCGGTTGCTGTAGTGAAGATGACGTAAGGGTCGAGGTTGATTTGTGCCACGGTAGTTCTAAAGTTTGGAAAGCATACTTTATCGTAGATAATATCGAATAAATACGCTATGACCGAATCTCAAATCGAACAATATGCGCTTGATATCCTGGCTAATCTCGGTTGGCAAGTTTTGCATGGTCCAGATATTGGTCCGGGTGGTGCTGTGGCTGAGCGCGAGTTGCGGCAGGTGGTGTTGCCTGGGCGTCTATATAGTGCTTTGGTGCACCTCAATCCACACGTTCCAGAACCAGCCTTAAAGGAAGCAATGCGGCGGTTAACGCAGATTAGTAAACCGAGCTTGGTTGAGAATAATCACGATTTTCATCAATTGCTGGTAGCGGGCGTACCGGTGCAGTACCGCGCATCGAGTGGTGAGGTGAAGTACGATATCGTGCGAGTAGTGGATTTTAACTCGCCGGAGAATAATAACTTTGTGGCGGTCAATCAGCTGACGGTCTTACAGGATAACCACAATCGTCGACTGGATATAGTGCTATTTATTAACGGCTTGCCGCTGGTGGTGATTGAGCTGAAGAATGCGGCTGACACCAGGGCTAATCTAGTAGCGGCGTATCAGCAAATCCAGACGTATGAGCGAGAGATTAGCGACTTGTTTCGGTTCAATGAACTGTGCGTCACCAGTGATGGTCTATCGGCAGATATGGGGACGATTACTAGTCCGCTTGAACGGATGATGCCATGGAAGACGGTTGACGGCGAAGAGGAAGTCGGTAATACCCCGGCACTAGGGGTGTTGCTTCGTGGCGTTTGCCTGCCGGAGCGATTACTGGATATCGTGCGAAACTTCATAGTCTTTGAGCACAGTGACGTCAGCAAGCTGATCAAGATAGCGGCCGCCTATCATCAGTACTGGGTGGTCAACAAAGCGTTTGATCGTACGCTGGTGGCTAGTAATAAAAGTGGCGATCAGCGAGCTGGGGTAGTCTGGCATACGCAAGGGTCAGGTAAGAGTCTGAGCATGGTGTTCTATGCCGGTAGACTGATGAAATCAAATGAGCTTCATAATCCGACCGTGGTGGTTGTAACTGATCGCAACGATCTAGATGGTCAATTATTTAGTACGTTTAGCGCTTGTTCCGAGCTACTGGGCGAGGAGCCGAGACAGGCTGATTCACGGAGTGAGCTGAGAGAGCTCTTGAATCGAGAGGCGGGTGGGATTATCTTTACAACCATTCAGAAGTTTTCACCGGAGGGTGATGAGGATGGTCTACCGGTTCTGACTGATCGGCGTAACGTCATCGTGATAGCAGATGAGGCGCACCGTAGTCAATACGGTTTGAAAGCACACATTCGAGCGAGTGATGCTCAGCTGGTGTACGGCTATGCCAAATATATGCGTGACGCCTTGCCGGGTGCGAGCTATATTGGCTTTACGGGTACGCCGATTGAAACGGACGATAAGTCGACACCGGCGATGTTTGGTGACTATATTGATATTTATGATGTCAAGCGGGCGGTCAGAGATGGTGTGACGGTGCCAATATATTATGAGAGCCGATTAGTAAACTTAGACATGGATGAAACAATGAGACAGTGGCTGGACAAGGAGGTTGATGATTTATTGGAGGGCGAAGAGCTGAGCCGTCAAGGTGCTTTGAAAGCTGAGTATGCGCAAAAAGAGGCTATCGTCGGCAATAGTAAGAGATTGGATGTGATTGCCCTTGATATAATTCAGCATTTTGAAAAACGACAAGATGTATTGAGTGGCAAAGGTATGATTGTAACGATGAGCCGTGGCATAGCAGCCGATTTGTATCAGAGAATTATAGCGCATCGACCGGACTGGCATAGCGATGACGATACACTAGGCGTAATCAAAGTGATTATCACCGGTAGTGCGAGTGACCCCGAGCGTCTACAGCCACACATCCGTAGCAAGCAAAGACTGAAAGTGATTGAGAAGCGCATTAAAGACCCCGAAGACTCACTGAAGTTAGTAATCGTTTGCGACATGTGGCTAACTGGATTTGATGTGCCAAGTATGCACACTATGTATCTGGACAAACCACTGAAAGGTCACAACTTAATGCAGGCGATCGCACGGGTCAACCGGGTTTCACCTGGTAAAATTGGCGGTCTGGTTGTTGATTACTTGGGTGTAGCAAGGGCACTCCGAGATGCTCTGTCTAACTATACTCAGAGCGGCGGACGAGGTGCTCCACAGCTTGATATATCTGAGGCTGTAGCTCAGATGCGGGTGAAATATGAGGCAGTATGCGACTTATTCGGCAATTTTGATTACAGGCGATATTTTGCGGCGTCGACCGACCGGAAGTTGCAAATCATCCTGGATGCTGAAGAGTATATTTTAAGCCTGAGAGACGGTGAAAGACGATTGAGACAACAGATGACAGAGCTTAATAAAGCTTTTGCGCTTGTCGTACCTAGACCTGAAGCGTTAAAGATTCGTGAGGAAGTGGCACTATTTCAGGCAGTGAAGGCTCGATTGGAAAAGGTATCTGGCTCGTTAGCGATGTCTGATGTCGAATACCACACAGCGCTCAAGCAGATTGTTGATAAAGCAATTTCACCAGCTGGCGTAGTGGATATATTTGAGGCGGCAGGGCTCAAGAAACCGAAGTTGTCGATCTTGAGCGACGAGTTCTTTGTAGAGGTTCGCAGTATGGAACGCAAGAATTTGGCGGTTGAGGCTCTGCAAATGTTGCTAGTTGGCGAAATAAAGTCGCAGTTCTCACAAAATTACGTTAAGGAAGCTAAGTTCTCTGAACTTCTTCATCAAGCACTGATGCGCTATAGAAGTGGTGCGATTGAAGCGGCACAGATGATCGAAGAGTTGATTAGTATCGGTCGTCAAGTTCGTCAGGCTATCGAAGAGGGGTGTGTTCGTGGCTTAAGCGAAGATGAAGCTGTTTTCTACGATGTACTTGTTGAGAATAGTGACGCTCGTGAGGCGCTTGGGAATGCGCAATTGCGTAATGTCGCTAAAGCATTACTACAGCAAGTGCGCCGTGATGCGACGATTGATTGGACGGAGCGCAAGAATGTTCAAGCGAAGCTAAGGATAAATGTCAAAAAGATCTTGACGAAATATGGTTATCCTTCCGATCGGCAGGCTTTGGTGACCGATATGGTACTTGAGCAAGCGAAGCATTATGGTGGCGAATGGAGCCGTGAACGTGCCACTTATGATACTAGCGGAGCAAACATCATAGATTGATTACGTTGTACGTGCTTCGTAAGTTTATAGGAAAATTATGAAATGAAAATATCCGCTAAGGTCAAGCCCAATTCTCGCTACCGTGAAGAGGTGGTGGCGAACGATGATGGCTCACTGACGATTTACACCAAGACGCTGGCCATCAAAGGGCGGGCTAATTTGGCGGCGGTCAAGCTGGTGGCGAAGTATTATGGCGTGACGTCATCTCGAGTCAAGCTGGTGCGTGGTGTGACGTCAAGAAACAAGATGTTTGAAATCGCAGATAAGAGTCCTGATTCACTTCGTTAGCCTTTTCGGCGAGAGGGGGTAACCGAAATTATGAGCTAACGACTGACGAGGCGACATGAGGCCGATGATTAGTGCACTGGATAGGTCTCTGCAGCTAACTTATCGTGAAAAGATGCACATATATACTCATTTTCACGCAGAGTTTGAGACAATTCATCCTTTCTCTGATGGTAATGGGCGAATGGGTCGTGTCCTTATCAACCACCAGCTGGCACTAGCGGGTTACCCACCAATCATCATTCAGAATAAGAGTAAGCATACCGACTACTATCCACTATTTGATGAATATGTGAGAACTAATCAGTATGACGGGTTTGTCGAGCTGTTTGCCCTGCTCCTGATGGAATCTCTACATAAGCGCATAGCGCTATTGTCGTCGCCGAAGATCATCAAGCTGGCTGAATGGGCGAGGTGGAATGGTATTGCCGGCAATGTCGCCGCTAATAAAGCTGCTCGTCAGACCATACCGGCCTTCCGCAGGGGTGGTACCTGGATGATCGGCGGCGACTATAAAATGGACTAATTCGCCGACCATATAATCTCACCAAACTGTTATAATCTAGGGTATGAATCAGATTAAAGAAAGCGATGATGAGCGGCTATAACGACGATATACGTCAGCGGCAGATTGACAAGCTGGCGCAGCTCTTCCCTGAGGTAGTCACCGAAGGCAAGATCGACTGGCAGAAGCTTCAGGCGACATTAGGCGAGGCGGTTGATTTGGGCGAGCGCTATGGGCTCAGCTGGAAGGGCAAGAGCGATGTCTTCGCTACCATCCAGGAGAAGACCATCCAGACGCTCCACCCCGACCGGGCGAATTCCGTTGATTGGGATACGACGGGCAATATGTTTATCGAGGGCGACAATCTGGCAGCACTGAAGATTTTGCACAAGGCGTATTACGGCAAGGTCAAGATGATCTATATTGATCCGCCCTACAATACCGGCAATGATTTCATCTACAATGACGACTTCAAGCAGACACGTCGTAGCTACGAGGCGGAAGCGGGCATCACCGATGATGAGGGCAACGTTGTGCGGGATGACGGGCTGCGCACCAATACTGGCGGACACAAGCACAGCAACTGGTTGAATATGATGTATCCACGCCTCTTCCTGGCGCGCAACCTGCTCCGCCAAGACGGCGTCATCTTCGTCTCTATCGACGACAACGAAGTCCACAATCTTCGTCTGATGATGAATGAGATTTTTGGGGAGGAGAATTTTGTAGCGCAGCTAATTTGGAATTCAGCTACTGGTGGTGGTATTAGATCAAAGTTTGTAAACTATGCGCACCAATACATATTATGTTATGGCAGATCACTTGATGATATAGATAGCTTTTGGGCGCCACTATCAAACGAGGCTGTCTCTCAATATAAATGCAAGGATGAAAAAGGTCTTTATAGAGAAAAAGATTTTGCATGGCGGAATCCATCCGAAGGAGTCAATCAAAAGTACTTTATCAAGTGTCCTGACGGCGAAAAAGTTCAACCAAAACAAGGTTATATATTTCGTTTTGTTAGGCAACGCTTTGAAAAAGCATTGAAAGATGATCTAGTGGTCTTTAAGAAGACTAAAACAAGTCCACTTGTTACTGAGAATGGAGATCGTGCGTCATGGAATATTTATATCAAGAAGCATCTTGGAGCGGCAAAGGGTGCGCCTATATCGGTTCTCCCAAAGAGTCTGGTCGGCATGAACGACAGCGGAACCAAGGAAGTTACGCAACTTCTGGACGGTGCTTTCTTTAACAACCCAAAGTCAGTGCGGCTTATGAAATATTTATTAGAGTTTGGGTGCATAGATAATGGGGTAATCCTCGACTTCTTCTCCGGCTCTGGTACCACCGCTCATGCCGTCGCCGAACTTAACGCCGAAGACGGCGGCAACCGTCGCTGGATTTGTGTGCAGCTGCCTGAGCTGACTGACGAGAAGTCGGAGGCGTATAAAGCTGGCTACCGCACTATCGCAGACATTGCTCGTGAGCGCATCCGCCGAGCGGGCGCCAAAATCCGTGCCGATCAGGCGGACAAGCTCACCTCTCGTGACGCTCCACTCGACCTTGGCTTTCGGGCGTATCGGGTGGACGACAGCAATTTCAAGCAGTGGAACGAGCTGGTTTCTGACCCGGAGGAGATTCGCCAGCAAGCCCTCGCCAGCCTCGACCCGCTGGAAGATGGTGTGACTGACGATGATCTACTGACTGAGCTCCTGCTCAAGCGCGGTATCTCACCATTGGCGCAGATTGTGTGGCATGATAGCTTTTGCTTCATTCCGTCCGAAAAGCTGGCTATTTGCCTAGCACACTCCATGACGGAGGAATTATTTGCAGCTATCCTCGCCACCAAGCCATCGTCCATCATCCTCCTCGACCGAGCTTTCGACGACGACATAAATCTAAAAGTAAACCTACTCCTGCAAGCCGAACGGCAAGGTGTTGAGGTGGAGGTAGTGTGATGGCGAAATATAACATATACTTAATTAATGATTTAGACGGCCTAGAGACTTCTCTAGGTAATGGATATAGTCCTGTGCCTGACTATAGGTCTAATAATGTGAATTTTAAGTTTTACGTATCAGATCCTCAGTATGGAAATGTATGGTGGAGCGAACAATATAAAGACAGGCTTCCTAGTGAATATCATGATTTGCAGTCAACCACTTATTCAGCCGTATTGTTGGCGATAACGGATCTAGGTAATGTCTATGCTATATCTATGGGCAGAAGCTATGCGTTAATAGACAACTATTGCGATAGAGATTTTGGTATTAATTTAGCTCAAAGACTGGGCGACAATACCAAAAGTAAGATGAAAAGCTCAACTTTTAATGGCGGAGTAAAGAATAGGTCGATAGTTAGCAATAGTGATTATAGTAACTTAGATTTTAGTGGCGGAGAATCTATCGCTTTATTAAAAATGAAATCTCTAGAGGAGGCAGAGCTTGGAAAATCTGCAGTTATCTTTGGATCAAGTATTCAGATATCAAATACTAATATTACCCATAATGATATAGGTAGAATACTTAATGAGTTTGATAATATTCTTGTGCAAGATCCAAGATTTAGAATTCCTAGAGCTACATGGGTTGTAGATAAAACAAAGATTGAGCAGTTAACAAACAAGATGATAGATGCGATAGATTCTGGTAATTGTGATGGAATGATTAATTTTTTTGATTATGACCAATTTGGTACTAATATATTGTTTACGCATGAACATACATGGAAAATTAAGTATGGAAAAGATATTTATGAAAAAGAGTACGATAATTTATCTGCGTCAACTATACGAGAATACTGCAAAGACACCGGGCTAAGCCTTAGGGGAGCCTTTAATCTCCTTAAAATAGTGGCAGTGTCAAACGACACGGGTCGAACGTATACACATGATTTAATACGATTTATAGATTACACCGATGATGAAGAATGTTACTATCTTGAAAATGGAAGGTGGAAACAGTTTAATCCAGACTATCTTGAAGATTTGCAGTATTGGATTGGACAAATCCCGCTATCCGATTTAGACTTTGAATTTAAAAAAACAGAATTTGAAAAGTGGTGCAATCAAGAAAAACAAAAAAAGAAGCCAGCATACAAAGAATTATTTTATAATACTAAGCTCAGCGAGAAGTTCGGCTATGAATTGTACGATCGATGCATGGACTACAAAATGAAGCGTGGCATCGAGATCTGTGATTTATACGACAAAGAGGCAAAGAAGATAATTATTACGAAACGAGGAGAGGTGAAAGATTTTGGGTATGCTGTAGATCAGGCTAATTCTGTTATAACGCTAGTTGTTAATGGTATGTACAATCCAGGGAATAATAAAGAGGAATATTTACAAGTAAAGAAACTTGAGCTGCTATTGATCCTAAATAAACGAAAAAATGTCATTAAAAGTCTAGAAAAAGACATAAAATCATTTACTTTTTTATCCAAGATAAATGCTATATATGCGCTATGTCGTGAGAAAAGCATAGAATTTGGTATAAGATTTGCATACGAGAATAATGGTGGTGCGTTATGATGGGTGATACTTTCATATATAGCGTAGGTAACAAAACTTCCATCAACGTCAAAATTCAAGACGGAACGGTTTGGCTGACGCGAGGTCAGGTGACGGAATTATTTGACAAGACTAGGCTGGTAATTTTAGAACTTTTCAATAGTGTTTTTAGCGGAGGCGAATTGAGTGAAAGTTTACTTGTTTGGGAAAAACGGACAGCTAACAGGACGGCCAGCTATTTGGAGATTCCGAATAGCCATATAGAAAATCCGGGATTTCCGGATTTTGTGGAGATGGTGCAGTGAAAGATGTAGCAGATTTTTGTCAAATCGTAACTTCAGTGTGTGCGCTTATTGCATTAATTTTAACCGTAAGGGGTTGGGATAAAGCGCGTAAAGATACTATAGAGCAAGTAAAACTATCTACTGTTATGTCGACTAACTATACAATATACGAAAAGGTCCTTCGTTCTATTAATGAGATATCATCAAAAAACTCATCATTTATTAGTGCTATAAGAAAACATGTAAGAGTAATTACAGATATCCTGAACGAATGGCATGGACAAGCAGGCTATAAGGAGCCGACCACAGAAGAAAAAATAAAATTACTTGACGGTTGGCTTGAACCGACACAGAAGATAGTAGATGAGGCGTATAAACTTCAGTATAGTATTTTAGAGCTTGCTAGGATTTTGGATATGAGCGGAGCTGATTTTGGAGACAACTCAAAAATATATAACTCCCTCTGGTTAGTTTATCACGATTTAAGTAATAGAATACAAAAAATAATAAATAAATGGACTACTTTGGATATTGAGCATACAACAATACAGCAATATGAATGGCTATTGAATGATACCAATGAAATGATAGATGAAATTGGGGAGTTTGGTTATTGTGTAGAAGACGTACTTAAGCATGTTTATAATAAATTAGTCGCAGAACCGATGGATAAAACCAAAAAAGTTATAGACTTAGACGAGAGAAGGCGAATTATCACAGAAGATGGCTTGAAAGATAATAGGATTAAAAATGCATCATAAGACTATATTAATATGAGATTTGTTAATTAAAAGGACGATGCTTTAATGAAACTAAAATTTGACCCTAACCAGCAGTATCAACTCGATGCTATTCGGGCGGTGGTGGATATCTTTAGAGGACAACAGAATACTACTAATGGTGTAAGCATCTCCGGGCAACTACCGCTTGGGATCGAGGGACAGCAACTTAGCTTAGAGACCACTGGCACGAGAGGTAATAATTTGCTTCTTAGTGAAGACCAGGTTATTAGGAATACAAGACTGGTTCAGGAGAGAAATAGCATCCCGTCAGCTGAAACGGCTGGTCGGGCGATAGTTACGAATCATCGCTCTACGGACGTTGTCTATGGTGAGAAGTTTCTACACGGTATGAACTTCTCCATCGAGATGGAGACTGGCACGGGCAAAACTTATGTGTACTTACGGACGATTCATGAGTTACACCAGCACTATGGTTGGAAGAAGTTTATCATCGTGGTGCCGAGTGTGGCGATCCGTGAGGGTGTGCTGAAGAATTTAGCGATTACCAGGGAACACTTCGCCGATCTCTATAACAAGCCGGAGATGGACTACTACGTCTGGGACAGCAAGAAGACCGGTCGGGCTCGTGAGTTTGCGACGAACGATACGTTGCAGATCATGGTGATTACCATCGATAGCTTCGCCAAGGCACAGAATGTGATGAATCGGCAGAGTGACTATGGTCGACCGCTTGATTTCATCAAGGCTACTCACCCAGTAGTCATCCTCGACGAGCCGCAGAACATGGAGACCGACATACGGCGGAATGCTATTGCTAGCCTTAATCCGCTGTGTACGTTGCGCTATAGTGCCACGCATAAGCACTTATACAATTTGCTTTATCGGCTGACTCCAGTTGATGCCTATGATAAAGGCTTGGTCAAGAAGATCGAGGTACATAGTGTCCAGAGTGAGGATAATTATAATGATGCGTATATCAATGTACTGTCGCTGGAGCGTCAGTCGAAGACCCGCTCATTCGCTAAGATAGAAGTGGATGCGAGTGACGAGTATGGCTTGCAGCGCAAGATCATCAAGGCATTTCCGGGCGACGATCTAGAGGCGAAGACGGGACGTTCGGTCTACGCCGGCTACTATGTCGAGTCGATTAATCACGGTGATGATTGCGTCGAGTTTAGTAACGGCAAAGTAGTTTACGTTGGTCAGCGTGATGAAAGCCTGCACGATGACATCATCAAGCGACAGATTGAACTGACGATTGACGATCACTTTGATAAGCAGCGCCGACTAGGGAGTAGCGTCAAAGTGCTGAGCCTATTCTTTATCGATAAAGTGGCAAATTATCGTGAGTATACGGCGAATGGCGCCCGGAAAGGCAAATTCGCCAAGTGGTTTGAAGAAGCCTACGCCAAGGTCTCGTCTAAGCCAAAATATGCCGGCGTGATGGACAATTTATCGGCGAGCGAAGTACATGATGGCTACTTTGCAGCAGACAAGAGTGGCCAATGGAAAGATTCTCGTGACACTAAGGGTGAGGGTGGTCGCACTAAGGATGATGATACGGCGTATAACCTAATCATGAAAGATAAGGAAAGGCTACTGGATACCGGCGAGCCGCTGCGGTTTATCTTTAGCCACTCGGCACTGCGTGAAGGCTGGGATAACCCTAACGT
>ERZ772764.741-NODE-741-length-21830-cov-3.964776_pt1 | contig 21830 bp, 21 predicted proteins | sample MGYA00512163_ERZ772764 | MGnify/ENA primary metagenome ERZ772764 (study PRJEB29015, sample SAMEA2737903) | human oral metagenome | biome: human oral; feature: human-associated habitat; material: dental | place: China | collected 2094 ... | reverse complement strand
TGCTAAGAAAGTACCAGAAGGGAGCTTTTATGACAAAAAAAGGTAATTTTAAAGACATCATAACATTTGGCTTTGCCCTATTTGCCATGTTCTTTGGAGCAGGTAACTTGATATTCCCACCATACTTGGGAATTATATCGGGACCAAGTTGGTTTGTAGCATTTGCTGGTTTCACGATTGCAGATGCAGGTTTGGCTTTATTAGCAATTATAGCAATAGCCCTATGTGAGGGTGATATTATGAAGTTATTTGAAAAGATAGGTAAGGGTCCTGCAATTTTATTAAGTTTTGCGGATATCATGTGTGTTGGTCCCCTACTAGTAATACCTAGAACAGGTGCAACTACATACGAAATGGGTATAACGCCAATTCTTGGACAGAATACACCAATTCTTCTAGTTGTTGCTGTCTTCTTTGCATTGACATTTGTATTGACAGTTAGACCATCTAAGGTTATAGATATAGTAGGTCAGGTTTTGACACCATTCTTGATAATCGCCCTACTAGTAATCATAGTAAAGGGTGTAATATCACCATTGGGTCAACCAGTTGCAAAGCCTATGATAGCTAATATATTCCAGAGGGGTATAACTGATGGTTACCAGACTATGGACTGTTTCGTCCCACTAGCTGTTGGTGCAGTATTAATCCTGACTCTTAGAGAAAAGGGATATACTGAACCTAAGGACCAGGTAAGTCTACTTATAAAGGCTGGAATAGTTGCTTGTATAGGTCTAGGCGTAATCTATGGAGGATTAACTTACCTAGGCTCAACAGTATCAACTATGTATGGTGTTGATGCCCAGAAGTCCCAGGTTATAGTAAATATAACTCAGATGTTACTTGGTAACTCAGGTAAGACTGTATTGTCAGTAGCCGTATCATTGGCGTGTCTAACTACATCTATAGGTTTGACATCTGCAAGTGCAGAATACCTTTCAAGTCTTACAAAGAACAAGGTTAGTTATCCAGTATTCGTTGCAATAATATGTGTATTCTCAGCAGGAGCAGCTACAATAGGCGTTGCTGGTTTGGTAATGATTGCCAACCCGATACTTGCTATAGTATACCCTCCTACAATAGTTCTAATAGTATTAACTATTGCCAGAAGTAAGGTTAAGAACCCTAATGTATATAGGTTTGCAGCATATTTGACATTAATCATTAGTATATTAACACTAGTTTCTACTAAGGTTCCTGCTCTTGACTTCATAAATAAGCTACCATTGGCTAATTTAGGATTCAACTGGGTAATACCAGCTATAATAGCAGGTCTAATAGGTTCTTTAGTTGGAAGGAAGAAGCTCGCCTAAGAAATTTAAAAAAAGCTGATAAAATTTGCTTAAACAAAATCTGTTTGGGTAAACTAATAATGCACATAAAATAACTCAAGATAAACTAATAAAAGTAAAAAGGTAGCCAATTGAACTCGGCTACCTTTTTATTTGACCTTTTTAGTAAATGGTTGTATAATTAAAGTAAGTAATAAATAAGCGAAACTTATTATATTGCAATTAGCTGAAAGGGGTGTTTTTTTATGACAACTAAGAAAATATTGGTTCCTATAGATGGAACAGAGAGAAGTATGCACTCTTTAAATTTTATTAAAGAGAACTATTCACCTGATAAAGTAGAACTACATATTATAAATGTAAAGGAACTAGTTTTCATAGATGGAATTTCTATGAGTGATGAGATTAAGACTTCTGAAAAGAATGGTAGGGAACTACTAGATAAGGCTAGAGATGTAGTTAGTGAATTTAAGACAGAGGCATCTTTTACTTTTGGCTATGCAGGTGATGAGATCGTAAGACGTGCTGAGGAACTTGGAATCGACATAATCGTAATGACTAAGTCAACTAAGAAGGGCTTGACTAGGATTATAGGTTCTTGTACAGCATATGTATTGAAGCATGCTAAGTGTACCCTAGTTATAATACCAGAGTAGGATATAATTGGATTACTAATATAAAATTTAATAGAGTGAGTAAACTCCCTTGGATATTTCTAGGGGAGTTTTTATATTTTATGCCTAGAAAGAGGATTTTATGGTTGATTTTCATCTAATTATAACAAAAAAATCACAAAATGAAAAAAATTTTAGAAAAAACTTCTAGACTATAAGCATTGCAAGACAAGGTCTCTAAGTCTTAAAAGAAAAATATTTTGAGAAAATGTTTCTTTTTTATGAAAAAAATGTTTATGAAAACAATTACAAGGGTAAATCCATAACAGAGTAAATTTTGACGTCAATTTATATAAAAAAAACAAAACAAATCAAATTATGGTAATCCTGCAATTCGTAAAGTAAGGATGCTGGTAAAAGACATTATGGAGGTAAATATGAGTAAGATTATAGTAGTAGGTGCAAATCACGCTGGTACAGCGGCAATTAGAACAATTTTAAGTAACTATCCAGAACATGAGTTGGTAGTATATGACAAGAATAATAACATATCATTCTTAGGTTGTGGTATGGCTCTTTGGATAGGTAAGCAGATTTCAAAGCCAGATGGTTTGTTCTATGCTGATAAGGCTCAGTTAGAGGCTATGGGTGCTAAGGTACACATGGAAGCTGATGTACATGATATAGACTTTGATGCAAAGAAGGTATATGTTAAGTTAAAGGATGGAACTGAAGTTGAAGATTCATATGACAAGATCATACTAGCTACAGGTTCTCTTCCAATAGTACCAAATATACCTGGTAAGGATTTAGAAAATGTACAGCAGGTTAAGTTATTCCAGAACGCTGCAGAAGTTATAGAAAAGCTAGAAAATCCTGAAATTAAGGATATAGTAGTTGTTGGTGCAGGTTACATAGGTGTAGAATTAGCAGAAGCATTTGAAAGACTTGGAAAGACTGTAACTATGGTTGATATAGCTGATACTTGTCTTCCAGCTTACTATGATGAACCATTCACTAGCTTGATGAAGGAAAATCTTGCTAGCCATAATATAAACCTTGAATTTGGTCAGGCAGTTCAGGAAATTAAGGGAACTGACGGTAAGGTTTCTTCAATAGTAACTGACAAGAAGGAAATAAAGGCTGATATGGTTATCCTTTCAATAGGATTCAGACCAAACAATGCATTAGGTAAGGATAAGTTAGAATTATTCAGAAACGGATCATACCTAGTAAATAAAAAGCAGGAAACTAGCATGAAGGATGTTTATGCTATAGGTGACTGTGCTACTGTATTCGATAATACAATAGACAATACTAACTACATAGCACTTGCTACAAATGCAGTAAGAAGTGGTATTGTTGGAGCTCATAATGCAGCTGGTACTTCAATAGAATCTATAGGTGTTCAGGGATCAAATGGTATCTGTATCTACGACCTAAAGATGGTTTCTACTGGTATAACTGTTGCTAAGGCTGAAAAGCTAGGTCTTGAAGTTGAATACACTGACTTTGAAGATACTCAGAAGCCAGCATTCATAGAAACAACTAATCCAGATGTTAAGATAAGAATAGTATATGACAAGAAGACTAGAGTAGTTCTAGGTGCTCAGATGGCATCAGAATACGATATGTCAATGGGTATCCACATGTTCTCATTGGCTATCCAGGAGAAGGTAACTATCGATAGACTTGCTCTATTAGATATATTCTTCCTACCTCACTTCAACCAGCCATATAACTATATCACAATGGCAGCACTAGGTGCTAAATAGATTGCAAATACTAAAACAGCCACGGGGTAATATGCTCCGTGGCTATATTTTTATACCCATACAATAAAATTTATTTTCTTCATTTATGCCAACTTAGTTAAAAAATATGATATAATTAATAATATCAGTAATTTTTACTGTATTAGGAATTTAACAAGATAATTCTCAAATAATTTTAAATATTCAAAAAATAGTTGTAAATTCCCTTGAATTGTTGTATATTAAAATATGTAGTAGGAATGAAAATATCAAAATATCAGGAATAATATGTGAATAAATTATAAAAGGAACCTGTTAAGTGAATGATTATATCACAAAAAGGGCGAGAATATTAGGAGTGTTTTTTAGCTTAATCATAAACAGTACAAACTGATAATAGGAAAATTAGGAGTGCTGATAATCTAGGAATAGATGGTAATGATGTGTAGCAGTATTAAGGAGTTGATTTAAATGCTAAACAGAGAACAAGTACTAGAGATTGCCGAACTATTTTTCGGAGGTAAGCCTGAGGAAGCTTATAAAAAAGTTAGCTCTATGAGTGAGTGGGAACAGTTTACAGGTTCTATTAAAAAGAATGAAAATGATAGAAGAGCTCGTATAATTATGAGAAAAAGTGATTTGTCAGTTTGGGATAAACACACGTCCGTTATAGGAGATGATAGTATGTACCCAACATATGATATTGGATATTAGGAAATTATAATATAAAAGGATTTATGTCTTACCGGATTAATTGATAGCTATATTGAAAGCTTTGTAGATATTTCGGTAGTTAATTTAGATTAACCACAATATTTGATTTAATGTATGTATAGGTTCAGCCGAGGGAATCCCTCGGCTGATTTTTAAAGTCTTATCTTTTAGTCAGTTTTTTGCTTTTATAACCTATAATCCTTTTAATTCATTTTCAACACTCTTAGATACTGACTTTTCACCACCGACTATAATTATATTCTTTATATTATTACTTCTTATAAAAGCCTTAGTATCTTCATTTAACTTGTTTGGTTTTGTAAGCAAGATAGTACCATCATTCATAGTTGCAGCTGTACCAGAGGCTAGGGCGTCAGGATATTTAGTACCGTCTACTATAACTGCTGTTCTAATATTCTTTTTACGAACTATCTTGTATGCCTTGGCAATTTCTACGGCTGTCTTGTACCTATCTGGTCCAGCAATTCTACCTGAATAGTACTCGTGTTCTGTTCCGTCTACCTCTTTCCATACGTGTCTTACCAGTCCTATTGGATTTTCAAAGTCATCTTGTGTGATAAATTTAGATGGTACAGAGTCAAAACCACCTATAATAAATCCATACCCACTGACAAATTCTCTTCCTCTTGCAAATTCATCATCCGGATAGCCAGCAAGTATCATATTCCATTCCCTATTCAATTCAGCTGTGAATGGTATGGCAGATAAAAGGTCAGGAAACTTGTTGTCATTTATCAATATCATGTTTGCAATATCACCTAGTGCAGTATCAGGGAAAAGTATTTGATGTACTGTATACCAAACCTGTGTTGGGAAACCTTCAACGTGATTGCTAGGCCTTTTATCAGTATACCTTATAGGGGTGATTCCTATTTCTATTAATGAGTTGTTTATACTCTTATTCAGTTTCGAATAGTCACCCATAATAAAGGCCTTCTTAACCTGCTTATCTCTTAGTTCGTCCGTCATAACTTTTGACATACCAGCATTAGGTATAATATAGAAGGGGATTTTTAGGGCATTAGCCATCTGTGACCCATAAAGAGCCGTCTTGAAATCTGAGCCACATGCTATTACAGCCAACTTCCTATTGGACTTAGTGAAGTGTTTTCTCTGGACCATAAGGGCAGTTTCATACCTGTCTTTTCCGGAAATTCTAGTGACATTCATATCAGCACTAGCAACAGAAGGGGCTAGCAGGGCTAATACGCAGGATAAAATTAATGATTTTCTCAATTTTTTGATCATAGTAGATTACCTCCTAAATAAAGTATTTTTGTAACGCCAAATCTAATATATTATATATCCACCCTTATATCTAAGCTGACCAAGGGACCTGTCTTATATATGAATACAGATGGTAATACCTTTAAGGGACCAGCCTTATATATCTGGGTATGGTTTATCTCTTATTTATGGCATAGCATAATTATTTATTGCAGTATATCTTTACTTCATTATACCATTTAATGGCAGAAAATAATTAAGGATTATAAAAGAAAAAAGAAAAAAAGAATAAATAATATTAAAAAAGCCTGAAAGGTACTTGACCACGGTCTTGAATTGATGTAATTTGAAATTAAGAAATATATAATAATTTGGTAGTTACAAAGTGTGTGTGGCCTTGGAGCTAAAGGTTTTATTATTTATTTTAACTTTAAGAAAGGATGGTTATTATGAAGGCTATTAGATACAAGAAAGAAAACGATTTAAATAATAAGGAAAGTTTGAATCAAAAAAACAGTATGAAGTTGTATAATGTATTTTTCCCATTATGGGCATTAATACTTTTTCCAATGTTTTGGATAGTATCCATGCCATTTAATTTCGTGGTCGACTCTATAGTTCTCCTAATAGGGCTTAAGCTAGTGTCTAAAGGTCGGCTTTGGAAAAATTATTCCAGGTCTATCTTGCAGGTATGGATATGTGGCTATATAGCTGATATGATAGGCAGTGGCCTAATGTTCTTGTCCACAATGTTTGGCTTTAAACTTACGGGTAATATTGGTATGTCTATAAGGCATATAGTAGATAATGTGATGGAGAGCCCGTTGAAGACACCGGAGACATTTATTTTTGTGACAGTTTTTGTTGTCTTGGTAGCTATCCTAATCTACTTCCTAAATTATAAGTTCTGCCTAAGGAAAACTGATTTAGACCAGGCCCAGAAGAAAAAGGTATCTATACTTATGGCGGTATTGACAGCCCCATACTTATTCTACCTTCCAACTACGACTTTTTATAACTTTATTGAGAAGATAGCTGGATTTTTTTCTTAGATAAACCAGGGCCTTAAATAAGGTTATAGATAAAAATTTTTAAATGAGTTTAAAAGACTTGATATAAATAAGAGACTACATTTCCTATGTTTAGGTAAAAATTCCATAAGTTTTTGTAAAAGTGAAAGAAAAAACCTCCCTTTTACGTATTATATAGTAAAGAGGGAGGTGGTAGATGTGAAAGTTGGCGAGCACAATTTTATAGACCTAATAAAATCAAAAAATGAGTCAGGCCTTGACTACCTGATTGATGAGTATGGTTGGATAATCAAGACTGTCCTGAAAAAGGAATTGGCTACTTGTCCAGACTTATATGATGAGACCTTTAACGATTGTCTCCTGTTTGTTTGGAACAAGATAGGTGGATATGATCCACTTAAGTCAAACTTTCCTAACTGGTTGGGCATGGTAGCCAAGTACAGGTCTATAGATGCCAAGAGGAAATTTTTGAAGAAAGCTAGTAGAGAACTTAGCATGGATACCGGAATAGTTAGCTTAGAAGACCACAAGTATGGTCAAATTGATGGTGTTGGCTACCTGGAAAGGGAAGCCAGGACAGGGCTAGTGGATGAGTTGGATAGGGATATAAGATCCTTGCTTGACAGGCTAAGTCCCACAAACAGGCAAATTTTTTGGGATAGGTATGTTGAAGACTACGGTATTGATGAGCTAAGTGAAAAATACAAGCTTAGCGGGCAGGCTATCTACAATAGGTTGGCCAGGTCTAGGGACAATCTGAAGCTTATGGAAAAGGGAGGAAGTAGTTATGAATGAAAATAAGGGATATGATTTTTTAAATGATGGAAATTTTGATATATCATCTTATGATAGACAAGACTTGAATGAATTTGAAAAGGCAAAATTAAAGAGGGATATTCACAAGTCTATAAAGAAGGATGCAAGACTTGCTGGCTTTAACAAGAAGATAGTAGCAGCCGGTCTTGTGATGATGACCTTGGTTGGTCTATACCAGGTTCCAAGTGTAAAGGCCTATACTAGGGATGTTATAGATAATGTGAGATATTCAATAGCAGATGCCATGGATAATGAGGCCTACAAGCCTTATTCTAATATAGTACACAAGGCTGTAGAGGACAAGGGCATTGGCCTTCAGCTTGAGGATGCCTTGATGTATGACGATAGGATTCAGCTAACATTTTTAGCTAAGGGTGATGACAAAATGACATATTCACCAGATGACCTTGTCTTTAATATTGGTGGGACATATCTTAGACCAAACGGTTCTATGGGGCATAGTTTCCAAAAGGATGGGATAGAATACAACTGTATGACATATACCTTTGATAAGGATATAAAAGACTATCTAGGAAACAAGAAAAATGTTGCTGTATATGTAAGGTCTTTAATGGCCTCTTCAGAAAAGGATGCTCAGCAAAACTCTAACATTAGTGGAGATTGGGCTTTTAAGTTTACAGTTAACAATGATTTTGTCAAGGACTCCCTTCATATAAACCCAGGCATAAATATCAAGTCTAAGGGTATTGAGGTCAATGTAAAAGATATTATCATTAGGCCTACAGGTGTGGTAGAGGCTAAGTTGAAGATAAATAATTCAAATAAAAAGAACTATTCATACTTGATAGAGGCTAAAAATGATAAGGGAGAATTACTGGAACTAGAATCATCATATTCAGATAGGAAGGAGGCTACCCTTATACAGGATGAATTAAGCAAACTTAGAGTTGATGGGGAAACTATTAAGAATTTCACCTTTAAATTATATGCATCAGAGTTACCTGAAAAGAGTGGATATTATGATCAAAATGAAAACAAGTTCCAAATTGGTGATGATTTTGTTATCAAATAGAATTTAATATGAAGTTTTATTTTATAAACTATAAGTGATTGACAAGAGGGATATTAGTATACTATAATTGTTACATGAAGGGGAGTAGCACTATAGTATACTATATCCGTTAATCGTCAGGCCAGTATTTTATATACTCGGTTAACAGACAAGGGTAACCTTGACAGCAAGACCTTCAAAATAAGCAGTAAGATTTATGTTTATTTTGAGCGTCATGTTGTTAAGGTTTTTTTTATTAAACTATATACTTGTAGGAATGGAGGTTTTTATGCAAGGAAAGAATGAAATAAAGCACTATATGATGGATAGTGACCAGGTTTTAGCAGACCTGGAAGTAGGCCATAATGGTTTATCACAGGTTGAGGCGGGTGCTAGGTTGGATAAGTATGGTAAAAATGAATTAAAAGAAAAGGAAAGTAATCCTACCTGGAAAATTTTCCTAGAGAGTTTCAAGGACCCTATGGTAATTGTACTGATAGGAGCAGCGTTGATACAGATAGTTACAGGCTCTATGATGGAGTCCCTAATTATATTCCTAGTCCTAATCTTGAATGCAATTTTGGGGACGGTTCAGACTAAAAAGGCTGAGTCTTCTATAAACAGTTTAAAGCAGTTGTCAGTACCAAGTGCCAAGGTGGTTAGAAATGGTGAAAAGATTACTATATCATCTAAGGAAGTAGCTCCAGGGGATATAGTCCTATTGGAAGCTGGTGACTATGTACCGGCAGATGGTAGGTTATTAGAGGCAGAGTCTTTGAAGATTGTAGAGGGTATGTTGACAGGTGAGTCAGAGCCAGCCAATAAGTCAGTTGACAGGATAGAAGAGGACTGTAGTGTTGGTGATAGGGTAAACATGGTTTATTCTACATCAATGGTAGTCAATGGTAGGGCCAGGTTTGTCTGTACAAGTACTGGTATGGATACTGAGATAGGTAAGATAGCTGACATGCTGGACAATACTGAAGTCAAACAGACACCCCTGCAGTCAAATATTGAAAAGTTCTCTAAGAAGCTGGGCATAGCTATTTTGTCTATATGTATATTTATATTTGTGTTACAGGTAATGAGGGCCATGACCCATCCTAATTCAGGAGATATAAAGATGGTAATTTTAAATTCCTTTATATTTGCAGTTGCCATAGCAGTTGCAGCTATACCGGAAGCTCTGTCTTCTATAGTAACCATAGTCCTATCTGTGGGTACAAATACCATGTCAAAGAAGAATTCTATAATTAGAAAGTTGCCTGCAGTTGAGACTTTAGGTTCTACTTCTGTTATATGTACTGACAAGACCGGTACACTTACTATGAACAAGATGACAGCCCTTGAATACTACAAGTTTGATGGCCAAGATTCCGGGTCTCTCGAGGTGGTTGAGGAACCTTTAAAAGACTTAGCCGATATAGGTAGCTTCAATACTGAAGACATGATCAATATTGCTGCAGCCCTATGTAATGACTCGGTTATTAGTGAAGATGGTAAGGAGATAGGTGACCCAACAGAGGTGGCCTTGACAGTATTTGCTGATAAGAAGGGATATATTACCCAGAGGATGAGGGAGACCTATCCTAGGTTACAGGAGATACCTTTTGATTCAGACAGGAAGTTGATGTCAACTGCCCATAATATAGGGGGTAGGGATATTATGATTACAAAGGGTGCCCCAGACATATTGATATCGAGGTCTATAAAGGTGTTGTCCGGAGACAGGATACTTGATATGACGGATGATATCAGGGGAAAGATAAAAGAACAAAATGAGACCTACTCAAAGAATGCCCTAAGGGTATTGGCCTTTGGATATAGGGACCTTGAGTCAGGTGAAGTTATAGATGTAGAAGGAGAAGACAATTTTGTATTCATCGGTTTGATAGCCATGATAGATCCACCGAGGGCAGAGGTTATAGACGCAGTTGCCAAGGCCAAGGGTGCCGGTATCAAACCTATTATGATAACAGGCGACCATAAGACTACAGCTGTTGCCATAGGCAAGTCAATTGGTTTGTTTGAAGAAGGTGACCTGTCATATACAGGCCAAGAGTTGGACAACCTAAGTGACCAGGAACTTGACCAGCAGCTGGAGAAAATAAGTGTCTATGCCAGAGTTTCTCCTCAAAACAAGATTAGGATAGTAGGGGCTTGGCAGAAGAAGAACAAGGTTACAGCCATGACGGGGGATGGTGTAAATGATGCCCCAGCCCTTAAGAGTGCTGATATTGGTATAGCCATGGGGTCAGGTACAGAAGTTGCCAAGGATGCATCAGACATGGTCTTGGTAGATGATAACTTTGCCAGCATAATAGATGCAGTAGAGGTTGGTAGAACTGTATTCAGCAATATTAAGAAGTCTATCACCTACCTGTTCTCTGGTAACCTAGGTGCTATAATATCCATACTATTTGCTGTTTTTGCAGATTGGTCTAATCCGTATACTGCCCTACAGTTAATATTTATAAATATGGTAAATGACTCCTTGCCAGCCATAGCCCTTGGTATGGAAAATCCAGAGGAGGGTACTATGTCCCTGGCACCAAGGTCTAAGGATGAGGGACTACTAGGTGGAGGTACTTGGCAGGCAATCCTGTCCAGGGGTATCTTTGTAGGCCTGGCAGCTATTATAGCCCAATATATAGGCATGAAGCAGGCTCCAGAAGTTGGGGTAGCTCTAGCATTTACAACCCTATTATTGTCCAGGACCTTCCAGACATTTGCTTGTAGGTCTGACTACCAAAACCCATTCAAATTAGGCTTTTTCTCCAACAAGTATGTGATACTTGCTGTCCTTATTTGTTTAGGCCTATTTGGTGTAGTAATGCTACCGTTCATTAGACCTATATTTGCAATACCAGCAGCATATTCTTTGAAAGACTTTGCTATATCAGTTGGATTGGCAATAGGTTCAATAATATGTATGGAAATTATTAAGGCTATAATACATAAGAGAAAATTTAAATAATACCTAAGTAAGAAGGGGTTAGACTATCCCCGATAGATTTTAGCTAGTATATTTTGATATCCAGTTGCTTTGTGGGACCTGGTCCCCATGGCCGACTGGATATTTTTGTTTGGGAAAATAAAACTAATAGAGATTTGAAAATATTATTTATAGATAGGATAAACTCTTATAGAAAGATAAAATTAATTGAAAAAAATTATCGATAACTATTGACAATTTTTTGGTTTTTGGATATCATATATACAGGAGATGATAATAATTATCAAAATAAAGATGATTTTAACTAATTAACATAATGAGTATTTTAAAGGGGGTTCTAAGTATGAGCTTATTGGTAATAGGCGGTCACGAGAGAATGGAAAAAGATTATTACAAGCTAGCTAAAAATAGAGGTTATAAGACTAAGGTATATACTACTATGTCTAGCCAGGTTAAAAATTCAATAGGAAGTCCAGATGCCATAGTGATTATGACATCAACAGTTTCTCACAAGCTATCAAGGATAGTTGAGATGCAGGCCAAGAAGATGAATATACCTATTTTTAGACACAAGAACAGCAGTAAGGTTGCCTTTAACGAATGTCTAGAGGAGATTGATGTTTGCCTGGGTAACTGTAGTAACTGTAAGAAGAATAAGTGCAATAACAACTAGGATAAGTTTAAGAGTAATTAGAAAATAGCGATGATAACTAGGATATGTGTAATAATATCTAGTAGAAAAACGATAATAAGTAAAGACTTAACTTAGATTGAGTGTAACGTAGATACTATCAGTTATGCTATGTAAAATAAAATCCTCCACCCTGATTGGGGCGGAGGATTTTTATTTTACAGATTTTTTACTTCTTCATATACGGTCATATTTTTTTCAGTTACCATAGAGGTAGCCTTGCCTTCTTTTCCGAGTCTACCGGACCTGCCTACCCTGTGGACATAGTCCTCGACTCTTTCGGGGAAATCATAATTGTAGATATGGGTGATACCACCTATATCCAGGCCCCTGGATGAGAGGTCTGTGGAAATTAAGAACTGTATCTTGAGGTCCCTAAAGTCTTTGATGATTTTTTCCCTCTTGGTCTGACTGATATCGCTATGGATTTTTTTGCAATTATAGCCAGCCTGACCCATCTGTAATTCTAACTTATCAACCCTGGCCTTGGTCCTACAAAATACAATGGCCATAAAGGGTCTATCTTCATCTATAACCCTACAAAAGTCTTCAAACTTATTCCTATCTGTGGTCTGAATGAAGACCTGGTCTATTAGGTCGGGTATGTCATTGTTGCTGTCTAGACTCAGGATGTCTAAGGGTTTGGCATACCTATAGGCAAGCTTTTTAACCTTTGGGTCTACTGTGGCTGATAGGAATAGAATCTGGTCATACTTTTTAGTATTTCTGATCACGGTATCAATTTCATTCCTAAAGCCCATCAAGAGCATCTGGTCAGCCTCATCCAGGACCAAACAACCTATATTGCTTATATCTATAGACTTCCTGTTGATATGGTCAAGAAGACGGCCTGGTGTGGCAATTACTATATTTATCTTGTTTTTTAATTTCTTGATTTGCGATTGGATGTCACGCCCACCGTAAATAGGCAGGATGGAAATATCCTTATCGAGCTTGTCTACAATTGACTGGGCCGCGTTTCCTATCTGGATTACCAGCTCCCTGGTTGGGGCCAGGACCAAGACCTTGTCAACTTGACCCAGGTAGATCCTATTAATCAAGGGTACCAAGAAGGCAAGGGTCTTACCAGTACCGGTATTTGACTCAATTATCAGGTTTTGCCCATGGAGTATCTTGCCAATGCTGGTAGCCTGGACTGGTGTCGGTGACTTTATACCTGACTTGGCTAGGGCTTCTACTATATTTATATCAATTCCTATATCTGTGAATGTCATACTAATTCCTCCTAATTCATTAATTTATTATAGCATTTATTGGATAGGCATGACTAGTGTATTGAAATATTTAAGAGGTACTATATAAAAGCTTAAATGAAACAAACAAGAATAAAAGCTGCAAAATCAAGTGGAAAATGTCAAAAAAATGCTGATAAAAGGCTTTCAAATGAAACAATAAATAAATATAAATCAGAAAAAATTATAAACTCCTTGATTTTATAGGGAATTAGTCTTATAATAAAAATATGAAAATGAAAGGATATATAAAATTCTTGCATTTAATAGAAGATTGGGAAGGTGATTTTATGGGAAGGAACATAGTTGAAAAAATTTTGGACAAGCATTTAGTAGAAGGTGAGCTTGTAGCAGGGACGACTGCGGGCATAAGGATCGATAGGACCCTAACGCAAGATTCTACTGGTACTATGGCATATTTACAGTTGGAGGCCATGGGTATTGATAAGGTTAAGACTAAGAGGTCAGTAGCCTATATCGACCACAATATGTTACAGCAGGGATTTGAAAATGCTGATGACCACAAGTATATACAGACAGTGGCCAACAAGTTTGGAATCTATTTTTCTAAACCTGGTAATGGTATATGTCACCAGGTTAATTTGGAGAGATTTTCTGTGCCTGGAGATACCCTACTTGGTTCAGACAGCCATACACCTACAGCAGGTGGTGTGGGTATGTTGGCCATTGGTGCAGGAGGACTGGATGTTGCCCTTGCCATGGCAGGTGAGCCCTACTATATAAAGGTGCCAAAGGTAATAAAGGTCAACCTAAGAGGTAAGCTGAATCCTATGGTTACATCTAAGGATATTATACTGGAAGTCCTTAAGAGACAGACTGTTAAGGGTGGAGTAGGCAAGGTTTATGAATACGGTGGACCTGGACTTGCAAACCTTTCTGTACCACAGAGGGCTACTATTACAAATATGGGAGCAGAGCTGGGAGCAACTACTTCTATCTTCCCTAGTGATGACAAGACAAGAGAATACCTTATAGCAGAGGACAGGCTAGAAGACTGGGTAGAGCTAGTTGCAGACCCAGATGCTAGCTACGATGAAGTTATTGATATAGACTTAGACCAGCTGGTACCTATGGTAGCTGCACCTCACAGTCCTGACAATATCAAGTCATGCAAGGAGGTTGGCAGAATTAAGGTAGACCAGGTGGCTATAGGAAGTTGTACGAATTCTTCATATGAGGACTTGATGAAGGTTTCTAGAATCCTAAAGGGCAGGAAGGTTGCCGACCATGTCAGCCTGGTTATAGCTCCAGGTTCGAGACAGGTTATGGAGATGATAGCCAGAAATGGGGCTCTTGCTGATATTATAAGTTCAGGTGCCAGAATACTAGAAAATTCATGTGGACCATGTATAGGTATGGGCCAGTCACCAGGAACAGATGCTATAAGTATTAGAACTTTTAACAGGAACTTCTATGGTAGGTCTGGAACTAATTCAGCCCAGGTTTACCTGGCCAGTCCGGAGCTTGCTGCAGTATCTGCCATATATGGATGTCTAATGGACCCTAGAGATGCGGACTTTGATATAGATTTTTCAGATATACATGTAGACCACTTCTTGATAGATGACAGTATGATTATAAGGCCTGATCAAGACCCAAGAAATGTGGAGGTTGTAAGAGGACCAAATATCAAGCCTTTCCCACTTAATACTAAGTTGACTGACAGGCTGGAGGGCAGGATAATTATAAAGACTGAAGACAATATAACTACTGACCATATTATGCCTTCAAATGCCAAATTACTTCCTTACAGGAGCAACATACCTCATCTGGCTAACTTCTGTTTTTCTACAATAGATGAAGACTTTGCCAAGAGGGCCAAGGAAAATAAGGGAGGCTTTATAGTAGGTGGAGACAACTACGGTCAGGGGTCATCAAGAGAGCATGCTGCCCTAGCCCCACTATACCTGGGTATCAAGGGGGTAATTGCCAAGTCATTTGCCAGAATACACAAGGCTAACTTGATAAATAGCGGTATCATACCTATGGAATTTGAAAACCTGGATGATTATGACAAGATTGACCAGATGGATGTGCTTACTATAGACAATATATACCAGGGCTTGAAGGATGGTAGGTTGGAAGTGAAGGATGAGGAAAAGAATATCTCCTTCTTTGTGAAGGCCAACTTCAACGACAAGGAAATAGATATGTTGATGGCTGGTGGTAAGTTAAACAGTATCAAGATGAGAAATAGTAAGGAGGCCTAGTATGTACAAGATTACTTTAATACCAGGTGATGGAATAGGATTGGAAGTAACAGCTGCCATGAAAAGGGTAGTAGAAGCAAGTGGAGTGGACATAGAATGGGAAGAAGTTATAGCAGGTGAGGCTGTCCTTGAAGAATATGGAAGTCCCCTACCAGACTATGTCCTAGACAGTATTAAGAAAAATAAGATAGCCATAAAGGGGCCTATTACTACACCGGTTGGCAAGGGTTTTAGGAGTGTCAATGTAGCACTTAGAAAGGAATTAAACCTATTCGCCAATGTAAGGCCGGTAAAGACCTTCAAGGGAATAAAGTCAAGATATGAGGATATAGACTTGACTATTATAAGGGAAAATACAGAGGACCTATATGCAGGTATAGAGCACCAGATTGGTGACTATGCTGGGGAAAGTATCAAGCTGATAACCAGGGATGCATCTGATAGGATAGTGGATTTTGCTTGTAAGTACTTAAAGGACAATGGATACAAGAGGTTGACTGGTGTCCACAAGGCCAATATCATGAAGATTTCAGATGGTTTATTCTTGAGGGTATTTGATGAGGTTAGCAAGAGAAATGGAATTGAGAGGCTTGCCAAGGGTGAGGCTCCTAATAGGGTCTATGCTGATGATGTCATAGTGGATGCAGCTGCAATGAACCTGGTTCTTAATCCAGAAAAATTTGATGTTTTAGTAATGCCAAACCTATATGGGGATATCCTATCAGACCTTTGTGCAGGTTTGGTTGGTGGCCTGGGTATTATACCAAGCGCTAATATAGGTGAGGACTATGCAGTCTTTGAAGCAGTCCATGGTAGTGCGCCTCAGATAGCAGGTCAGGGAATTGCCAATCCAACTGCCCTTATCCAGTCTGCCGTTATGATGTTGAGATATATAGGAGAACATGAGGCAGCCCTAAAGATAGAAAATGCCCTAAAAGAGGTCTTTGACAAGGGCCAGGTTTTAACTAGTGACTTAGGTGGTAAGGCTAGCACTGATGAATTTGCAGATGAGCTATGCAGGTTGATTAGAGACTAGTATATATATTATAGATAGCTGGCAGGATGATTTAATTAAAGCCAGGATAATTATTAAGGCAGTCGAATAATTACATAGACTTGCAAAATAGAGATAGGCCTTGGGGTACATTTCCTTCCCGTACCTAAGGGTCTATTTTTATTTGTAGAAAGTATATTAAATAAGCTAAAATAAGTTTAAATAAGTTCAAATAAATAATGACCACCCAAGAGGTGGTCATTTTATCTTTAAAGTCTTGCTTCATCAATTTTATAGTCGTATGTTTTCAAAAACTTCATATAAACCCTGTCCCAGAACTCATAATCTGATAGCCTAAGCAGTTTCACATTTTTGTTTGCATTTCTAATATTGATTTCATAGACATCATTAAATCTGTGCTCTTGACCATCAACTACAGTAATAATGGTATGCTCAAACTTGTACTCTGGTTTAATGGCTATTTCACTATTCTCACCAGGTAGGATGATACTCGATGTAAAACTCCTAAAGGCATTTGTGCTGATAGGAGATATAGGGGTTATCTGGATTATATTTAGTCTATTATCTACTATACTACCACCAGCAGAATAGTTGTAGGCAGTAGAACCTGTGGACGTGGACATGATTAGACCGTCTCCACTAAAGGTTTCCATATAGTTGCCATTGACATGGAGTCCTAAATGGGCAGTCCTAGACTGGTTGCCCCTGACAACCAATTCATTTATGGCGTAGGTGTGGTTGACTTCATCCCTGCCCTTGATATCAACCTCTAAGAGGTAGAGTTCCTTGATGTCATAGGTTGAATTTAGGTAGGCATTGATAAAAAGGTCTATTTCCTTTTCTGTAGGTAGTATTTCTGCAAAAAAACCAAGGTGACCCGTATTTACACAGAAAAATGGGATATCAGGAAAGTCTAATTCCCTGACATTTCTTAAAAATGTACCATCTCCACCAACCGATATTACCAGCTCGGTATTATCCTTGATAGTTTCGCTGGTGGTAAAACCGATGGAGAGGAATTTATCTATAAGTATTTTTTTAATGCTCCTAGAAATTTCTAGTTCATTTGATTTGATTACAACGTTTCTAGCCATGCTATCTATACACCCCTTGTGGGATGCCCTCCTATAATTCATTATATCATAGGCATAAAATATGTGGTACATTATTTTAGACAAGCTACTAAATAACGCATTTCCAATGCCTACAGCGTTTTGTGTATTACCCTATGGGGTTTAAATGGGGGGAATTATAAAATTTCAAGTTCCCCAAACATTTTTTGTTCATCTCGAAGCATTCTCTCCGTCATATGGATATAAATTTCTTTTGTGATCTTATCATTCTCATGCCCTAATCGTCTTTGGATGGCTTCAAGAGGTATACCCTTTTCAGCAAGAATGCTGGCATGTGTATGCCTAAATATATGCAGTCTTGAGGGATAAATATTTAATTTCTTCAACACCCATACAATTGTTGCACTTGATTGATGGGTGCCTTTTGGATTAGGGAATATCAAATCTGAATCTACATGATGTATTCTTTTTAAAAGCTTAACCTCGTTGATTATTTGGATAACTCTTGAATTTATAGCAATTGTCCTGATTGATTTTTCAGTCTTCGGAGTTACTTCCAAACCGTTGCTATAATTCTTATTAACAGATAGCATATTACCGGAAATATCATCATATTTTAATGCCAGGACCTCACCAATTCTAAGTCCTGTTAGTGTCATAAATTCTATGATATATCCCGAAAGTCTATCGTGATATGCTTTACAATCTTTGAATTTTGATAGTATTTCAACTAACTCTTCTTTTTCAAAAAATAATTTATCGTAATTCGGGTTGTGGCGCTGTTCTTTTAAAGTGACCTTGTCAAATACCCTGGCAGGGCTATAGTCGTTTTTATAACACCAATTTAAGAATGCTTTTAAGGAGTCCATATTCCCACGCGATATATAATCTTTGCCTGTCAAATAAAAATCCCTGATATATGCACTAGTGATTTTATCGATATACATATCTCCGTTATAAAAATATTTCGCCATGAATTTTAAAGTATTTCTTTTTAATTTCAGGGTGGTCGGCTTTATATCTATAGATTTTAAGTACACCTCTACAGCCTCATTGTAGGTCGTATGGGACTCTTTTTTCACGGCCTTAGCTATTCTGTTGGATAACTCTTTTAAGGCTTGCTTACGGGTCGCAGATGTGTTTTTCTCATACGTCACACTAACCCTTTTAGTCTTGCCAGTATTGGGGTCCTTATAACCCTCTACAAATTTAAAATTTCCTTTCTGTGTTCTTTCAACCCACATTGATTTCACCTTCCTTATTTGGTATAATATAGGTATCACAAAAGGACCTATTAAAAGGCCTGTGATACTCTGTAAGAAGTAGGCTAGATTGGCGTTTGGACTACTTCTTTTTTGCTATTTACTTATAATTTCCACTCTTTTCCACAATTTAAGCATTTCATTCTGCCTTTACGCTTACTACTTGTAACTGCGCCCACAACCGCACCAGGAGCACCAAAGGCAACCGCACCTACAACAGCCCTGGAAGCACTAAGCATTTTCCGCCTTTCAAGGTATTGTAAATTTTGACTCTTACACTTAGGGCAGAAAGGTATTTTGTTTTTCTTCATTTCTTTTATTTTTTCTTTTTGTTCCTTTGAATTAAATATCCCCATGCGCTTATACCATCCTCTCTCATACTAAAACCTACTTTATGTTTAAATCAAATGTAAAATCTTCTCCCAGTCTCTCAAAATTAGAGTCACTAGGTCCGTTAAATGTAAACTTGATGTTATGTATATCGCTAGGATTAGTTTCTGTAATGAATACTACGTTACCTTTCTTAATCACATTACCTATATAATCACCACCTAATTTATTACCGGACAGGAACATATTGGCTTCTACTTGTTCTTTTGTGTCAGTGACTAATGTACCCTGGTCAGGATATACGGCCACTGTATCACTACTAGTGTTCTCAACTTCCATAGCTATAGTAACGAAGTATACTACATCCTTACCATCAAATAATTTTTTACTACTTTCATTGGTTTCGAGTTTACCCATTTGCATATCTGTTATCTTTGCTCTTACAGGACCTTGTGTTTGTTCAATACTTAGGTTTTTCATGCTCTTTATGGTTGTCCTTGTTCCCACACGGGAAGTTTCCGTTTTACCCGCTGAATTATCTTTTTTCTCGGCAGCTTTAGGCTTACTGTTTTGATTTTGTTCAACTTGTGCAGAATTGTTTTCATCTTGTTGGCTGTCAGTGTTTGTACCACAACCAACTAAGGACGCAGAGATTACACTTGAAAGCAAGACTGATAGTAATGATTTTTTAATTTTCATAAATACCTCCCAATAAACTAAATATATAAATAAAATAAATTATAAACTAATATTTTCTAACTATCCCCGATAACTTACCAACGATATATGGATTATCTTCTTCTTTAACTACTATCGGCTCATATTTGCTATTACAAGGCTGTAAGGTAAGGTAGTCATCATTCTTATAGACTTTCTTAAGTGTAGCCTCACCATCCACTAGCACAGCATATATCTCACCGTTGGATATGGGCCTATCTTTAATTATGAGGGCTAGGTCGCCATCATTTATACCTACATCTATCATGGAGTCTCCCATAATCTTAAGGGCAAAATCTGCCTTATATTCTTGGCCCAGTAAAAGGTAAGATTCTATGTTCTCAGTAGCTAATATCGGAGTACCTGCTGCAATAGACCCTACAATGGGAATCCTATTAACCTTAGTTATAGGTTTAAGGTTTTCAGGAAGAGGTCTATTTTCTTTTTCAACATTCATTTCAACATCATACCCACTTAACCAAGGAATTGTTACACTTAATGCATCAGCAATTTTATATAAGTTCGTTTGTTTTGGCTCATAATCTCCAGATAAATATGTGCTTATGCTTGATTTGCCTATGCCAGTTCTTCGGCATAATTCAGCCTGGTTGATATCGCGCATATCCATTGCTAACTTCATCCTTTTGGATATTGTGCTTACTTTGACACTCATTTAATCACCTCTTTCTACTTTAATCGTTTATAGGTTGATTATATCCCTATTGTTCAGAAAATACAACAAAAAAATAAAAAATATAAATAAAAAGTTCAGAAAATCGAAAAAAGGTATTGCATTTAAAAATTGCATGTGCTATACTAAGTTCAGAAACACGAACAAAATAGTATCAGAAAGGCGGTGTATAGTATGTCATGGGATTATTCAAAACTAAGGGGCCGAATAAAAGAAAAATTTAATACCCTAGATAGCTTTGCTGAAGCATTGGGGATGTCCAGAACATCTTTATCTCAAAGGCTTAACAACCAGCTAGAATTTAGCCAGAATGAAATAGCAAAGGCTATGGTTTTACTGGATGAAGATGAAGTAAATATGGTTGACTTTTTTTATACCCCAAAAGTTCAGAAAGACGAACACAATCAACAATAAGGGGGCGAAAAAGTGAATAAGTCAAGAGAAAAGGAGTTAGAATCTCTAGTAGCTTTGCTGGAGACCAAAGATGTCTTATTGCCCCATGAAATTAAGATTATTTGGGGCTTTGAGAAATCAACCACCAGTAAATACATGAGAGATTTTATAGCTGAGTATGAAAGGCCCGATAGCAAACTACCTAAGAGTGCTTATATCTACCACAGTCAAAAGCTTAAGTGGGTAGATAGAAAGGCTTTCAGGTGGTTTATGGAAGAGTATATAAATCTGACTGATGAAGTCAGGCGTAAGGAAGTAAAGACATATAAGATTTGAGGTGATATGAAATGAAAGCAGTAGATGATTTTCTAAGTGCAATTTGGTATGCCCTACTGATAGGGCTAGAGTACATCAAGATGGCCTGGACAAGATGGCAGAATATTTGAGGGGGGGGGTTAGTTAAATGGATAAAAATAACAAAACAATTGACGTAAGCAATCAAGCGCTGATAAAAGAAGGGAATATTGTTCATATTCTAGGTGCTGTTGGTGGCACTCTTGGTGCGTTGGTAGAAACAGGGATACCAACAATATTATTATTAGATAATTGCAATGATAAAGAATCTGCTTGCGAGGGCCTAGGCTTTATGAAAAAGTACTTGAAAGACTGTATTGAGTTGTTGGATGCAATTAAATTTGAAGATTAAGGGGGGGGTGATTAAATTGAGAGATGAAGAG
>ERZ772764.738-NODE-738-length-21835-cov-6.554362_pt1 | contig 21835 bp, 18 predicted proteins | sample MGYA00512163_ERZ772764 | MGnify/ENA primary metagenome ERZ772764 (study PRJEB29015, sample SAMEA2737903) | human oral metagenome | biome: human oral; feature: human-associated habitat; material: dental | place: China | collected 2094 ... | reverse complement strand
CGTAAAATTTCAGTGCGTTACCGCCAGTCGTTGTCTCAGGATTGCCGAACATCACGCCAATTTTCATACGAATCTGGTTAATGAAAATTACCGTCGCTTTTGACTTGTTAATAATGCCAGTCAGTTTGCGCAGCGCTTGGCTCATCAGCCGCGCCTGTAATCCCATATGCGAATCGCCCATATCGCCATCAATTTCTGCCTGCGGTACAAGCGCTGCCACCGAATCCACAACAATAAGATCAACTGCGTTAGAACGCACTAACGTTTCGCAGATTTCTAGCGCCTGCTCGCCATTGTCTGGCTGCGACACGAGCAAATTGTTGGTATCGACGCCTAATTTTTTGGCATACGCCGGGTCGAGCGCGTGCTCTGCATCAATAAACGCTGCTGTACCGCCCTGTTTTTGCATTTCAGCAATAGCGTGAAGCGTCAGCGTAGTTTTACCACTTGATTCCGGACCGTAAATCTCAATAATCCGCCCCTTCGGGTAGCCGCCGCCGAGCGCAATATCTAAACTTAAACTGCCGCTCGGCAGCAACTCAACATCAACTTTCTTCGCTTCGCCGAGCCGCATGATTGAGCCGTCGCCAAACTGCTTAGTGATTTGATCCATCGCAAGCCCCAGCGCTTTTAGCTTGCCCTCGTCTGCCGTTGGTTTCTGTGTCGGTGTCTTTGCGTCGGTTTTCTTCGCCATGCTTCCCCCTCTCGTAGCCTCATTATACCCTAGACGCATATTTTTTGGTATAATACCAGATATGAAACGAAACGGGTTCACTGTTATTGAGCTGCTCGTTGTCATCGCTGTGCTTGGCGTTGGCTGCTGGCTTTTTTTTAGCGAAAAAATGAAACTAGATGCCGTCCAGCGCGACAATCAACGCAAGGTCGCTATCAACGCTATGTACTACAGCCTTGAAGAGTACTACTACGCTAAATTCGGCTATTACCCGCAAACGATCGACAGCAAAACGCTGCGCACCGTTGATCCGGAATTATTTACCGACCCGACTGGTATTAAATTCGGCAAAAGCGGCGCGGACTACAGTTACAATTCAACCGGCTGCTCCACCGACGGAAAGTGCACCGGCTACACGCTGCTCAGTACGATGGAGCGCGAAGGCGACTACCGTAAGCAAAACCGCGAGCACAAAAGCTAATCGTCACCCTCGCCGACTGGACGGCCATTCTTAAACGCCTCGACAGCGTTATTCAGAATTGCGATTTCGTGCTTCGGATTCGCGACATAGTGAAAACGATACGTTGTTTCGTCACCCTCAGTGCTCAGCCGAATCGAGCCGTAATTAAATATCGTCTGCAGCGGTCCTTGCTGCGAATAGCTCGCATCCTCAATGTTTGCCAGGCTTACCGTCTGCTCGCGCTTCGAGAAAAGGCTCATTTGGATTTCTTGAATCACGCTCTCATTCGTCAAAAAGAAACGGTTTTGCGTATACACCCACACCGCGATATAGCCGCCGATTGCAAATAATGTCATCACCATCGTGGCAATGACAATCACTTGATTGTATGCCGCAAGCGGCAGCCCGATACGCTTCGCCATGTCGGGGTAACAAAACATACATACCGCCGTCAGCGTAATGCCGGTAAGCGACAGTATTATTGGCGTCCACAATCCAATACTATGGCGCGTCACAGCGCTGATAACATATTCGTGCTGGCTTAAGTTCAACCAAGGAAAGCGCTCAACAGACTCTTGGTGTTTGCGGCGTGTTTCTTCGGAGATATGCACGGGAATCGGCTCGGTTGAACGTGCAACGTGCACGACTTGCTTGCCAGAATCGGTGACCTGCGTGTGCGCCGGCTCGACCGGCGCTGCGTACAGCGGCCGCCCCTCGGCGTCGTATGCTACTGGTTGCTGTCCGTTCGCTGCGTTGTCATCGCTCATCGCTCACCTCCTCGCCGTTAGTACTACCTATAGTATACTACAAATTCAAATGCTTGCGCGCCCGCGGCGTTACGCGCCGGCCGCGCGGTGTGCGTTCAATGAAGCCGATTTGCAGTAAATATGGCTCGTAGAAATCCTCAATCGTACTCGCTTCGTCGCCGGTCAGCGCTGCGATAGTAGTCAAGCCCACTGGATTATCGCCATAATTTTTAAGCATTGCACTCAGCAATTGCCGATCGGCGGGATCAAGTCCCAAATCATCCACTTCTAGCAGCTGCAACGCTTGCTGGGCTGTCGGCATATCAATGATACCGTCGCCGTTCACATCAGCGTAATCACGCACACGCCTAAGCAGCCGGTTAGCGATTCGTGGTGTCAAGCGCGCCCGAGTACTCAGCAGCTCCGCGGCTTTTTTGTCAATCGCCGTCGCTAAAATAGCAGCACTGCGGCGCACGATCTGTGCAATATCTGCCGGCGTATAAAACTCCAACCGGTAAATATGCCCAAACCGATCGCGCAAGGGAGCCGCCAGGCTACCCGTTCGCGTCGTCGCACCGATGACAGTAAAATGCGGCAAGTCCAGCCGCACGCTTCGCGCCGCCGGTCCTTTACCGATGACGATATCCAGCTTATAGTCCTCCATTGCCGAGTACAACACTTCCTCCACCGCCCGGCCCAACCGGTGAATTTCATCAATAAACAATATATCGCCGTCTGTTAAGTTCGTCAAAATAGACGCTAAGTCACCCGCTTTTTCGATCGCCGGTCCGCTCGTCACACGCAACCCAGCTTCCATTTCATGCGCAATGACACCCGCCATCGTTGTCTTGCCAAGACCTGGCGGTCCGTACAATAACACGTGGTCGATCGGCTCGCCGCGCTTCTTCGCCGCTTCAATCGCCAAGCGCAAGTTTCGCTTCAACCGCTCCTGCCCGACATACTCATCAAACGTCTGCGGACGCAAAGTTACTTCAATTTGCTGCTCCGCGCCGTCATCATCATGCGCGCTAGTATCAACGATTCGTTCAATTGCCATAGATACAGTATAGCATTATAGCGGCGGGGTATTGACTTTGGGCGGCAAGTATGATATATATATTAGCTTTTCGCAATCCTGCGAGAGGTGGAACATTACAAGAAGGAAGGAGGGCGCTATGCGCCCCATCGTCAAGACCACCGAGGGTGCCGACCCCGCCATTGAGATGGCGTGGAGTGATCCGAGCACCTCATCTGAGGTGTCTTTCGAGAGGTGTTTTGGCGACGCGCCGCGAGTGCGCGCCATCGTCGTTGATGGCCCGTACATCGACGACCTCCTCGTTCTCGCCCGCACGGGCGAGGAGGTCAATTTTGACATTGTCTGGTTTATTGACGGGCTTGATGAGCCCATTGAGAAGACCAGCTTTACCGCTCCCCTCAACAGCGTTGAGTGGAGCATCAAGCACAACCACACAATCGTCCGGACTGACGACTGTGACTTTGTGTACTACCCTGAGAGAATCGGGGAGATTTTTCGACACGACGAAGGTATTGTTCCCGAGGCTCTCCAGAGCTACGGAGACTACCTCCCCGTCCCGCGGGACGGCAGGGACGACTGACTTAGTCTCGCGGCGCGGCACTCGCGCCTCATCGGCTGAGTGCCGCGCCGCCCTGGCAGCTAGCCGCCCTTCTACATCAGGCAATCTGAAGCAGAAGAGCACGGGCGCCGCGCCCCGATTCCGTTTGAGCGCTTTCGCTCCCGAACGTCGAGTCGGCTCGGTCTCCGAGCGCTAGCCTAGCGAACTCCGTTCGCCTCCTTTCTTCCGCTGCCGCTTGAGCTGCCCTTTCCTAGGGCCTCGCGGTCGCTATCAGAGCCGTTCACGGCTCTCCCGCCCGGGTTCACGCCCGGGCTTTTTCCATTTATTATTATTTTAGTGCCCGCGTCACGTTCAATACAAATGATATGGCGCGGAGATGGTAGACGTCAAGACAGTGCTCAAAACTGCCGAGTTCAAAAAAGTATGAAGATCCAAGAAGAGAACACTGCACCGGGAGTATAAAAGACAGGCAACCTATGCAGTTAAGCTCTTGCGGAATAGGATCTAGGCTTGTATAATGCATCATGCTGGAGATATACTTCAGTACACTCAGAGGATAGGAGATGCCATGAGTATTAAGGGGAAGCCTGTTAGTGCTGTGACTGCGACGGTTTTGGTCGCGTGCAGCCTGCTCATTCCATCTGTCGCCAATGCGAGTCAGGAATCGCTTGACCGCGGGGACTTTAGCATCGCTTGCCATCAGCAGCACGGCTGGAGCTAGTTTCCGCAGCATTTCGGTGGCGGAGCCTACGGATGGAAGTGCACTAACTTCTTCCACAAGAAAGCAGACATCAGCGTTCAGCGCTACTGTAGGTCGGCATACGGTGCCGATGCCAAGCTCCGCAACGCCGCCGATCCTTACGGCTGGTACTGCGCATAGCGCGGTACCACTCCCCCGTCCGAGTATCATACAACACGATACTCGGACGGGGCTTTTTACTATCCATTGTAAAACACGCTCGTCCATGTATAATAATAGACATGAGCAGCAATAAAAATCACACAAAAGTTAATTGGCAAACTATAACTATCACTGTCTTGGCGATTGCGTTAGCGGTAAATTCGTTTCTGTTATATGCATTTTATTGGTCGGTCGATCACTTTCTGACAAACCAGGTCGAAATCAACGCTTCTTCAGTGCGGCGCGATACAGAGCTGAAAAAGCGCATTGATGCACTTGAGAAGAGGTAATCCATCTAGGGCGCTTGGGGCTCAGGTGTAGAAACTTATAACACTATCGCTAAAGGTTATCCTCGCAACGCCCGCGTCACGCGCTCAGCTGTCGGTAGCGCCGGATCAACTCCTTCAAGCGCGCGCGTGGCGTCTGCTAGTGTGTAGCCGAGCGCCACGAGGGCTTCAAGGGCTTCGTCGGCGGTGTTAGATGAAGTTTGCGGCAATAAATCGGCGCGGTCGTATGCGGCCGGCACGCCAACCTTATCGCTCAGATCAACCACCACGCGCTCGGCGGTTTTTTTACCAACGCCGGCAGCTTTTTGGATGAAAGCGTGGTCGGCGTTAGCAATAGCGTTGCGAACAATTTCTGCCTCGCCCAAGCTCAAGATTGCGAGTGCCGCTTTCGGCCCGACGCCCTGTACGGTGATGAGCAGTTGAAATAGCTTTTTTGCCGCCAGCGATGAAAAGCCGAATAGCTCTTCTGCTTGTTCACGTACGTGGTGGTAGGTGTAGATTTTTACCTCGCCGCCCACGCTAAAACGTTCGAAATCGCTCGCCGCCACGTATATTTCGTAGCCGACGCCGCCGGTATCAACGACAATACTATCATTAAACTTCTCTGCAACCGTTCCAAAAACATGCGCTATCATTATCAACCGTCCTACGGATTAGTTGGCGTCGTATTGCCGCCCGGATTGCTCGGCGTCGTACTGCCGCCATTATTGTTTGCTCCGCCGCCGGTATCGTCGCCGCCCGAATCATCGTCTTTCGCGACGCAGTTCGCGGTGTTGCGCGAATAGCGCGAAGCAGCTGCCTGTGTCTTTGGTATTGTGACAATTTTACCTGTTTGCGTATCGCAGACAGTGACGCGCTGGCTATTAGCACAATTTGCGGTGTCACGCGAATGCTTTGTGCTATCGTATTCATTTGTATCAATTGATATGACTTTGCCGGTTGAGAGGTCACAGACTTGCTCGGTCGCTGCTTTACAGTTTGCTGTGTCTTTTGAATATTTCGACTCGCTAAATTCGTCTTCTTTGATCGACTCGACTTTGCCTGTCGCGAGGTTACAGACGCTTACGGTCGTCAGTTCGGCATTGCAGCTTTCGGTCGGCAGAGCACCGCTCATGAAATATTCGTTGTAAGTGTTGCCGCCCGCTTTTGCTGCCAAGCCGCCGTTCTCGCGGCAAACAGCGCGCTGTACGATACCACCCGGCACATTAAATTTCACATCAGCCTTACCTTTCAATAGCGCCGACATCGTACCTTTGAAAATCGGGCCTGCCATGTCGCTGCCGCCGCTGCGCATCACCGTGTTGTCGTTATTGCCGACCCATACGCCGACGACATACTGTGGATTGTAGCCGATCGCCCAGGCGTCGCGGTTATCATTTGTCGTACCAGTCTTGACCGCTACCGTACGATTGCCCGGCACTGTAATCGACGAGCCGAAGATCCGGGCGCGCGTCGCAGCGTCGCTTAGCACGTTTGAAATCAAGTATGCACCCTGCTGACTAATCGCCTGCCGCCCTTTATGCTCGCGTGCAAAGATTTGCTTGCCGAACTTATTGTTAATTTCCGACACCATTGTCACATCGTACTGCTGCCCGTTGTTTGCAAACGCTGCGTACGCATTCGCCATTTCGACCAGCGGAATTTCCGCTGAACCAAGCGCCAGCGACAAACCATAGCCGCTCGTGTTGTCGCTCAGCGTGGTGATGCCAAGTTTTTTAGCAGCGCTAATCGACTTTGAGATACCATACTTTTGCATCACCTCCACGCTCGGAATATTGAGCGACCAGTTGAGTGCCTGGCGCACCGACGCTTTACCACGGCTCGTTTCGCGGCGATCGGCATCACGCGGGACGTACCCGCCGCCGAAATCCTTCACTTTGTCGTCAAATACGGTTGCGGGCGTTATCGTGCCGTCAGCGAGGGCATTTGCGTAATAAATCGGCTTAAAACTTGACCCTGTCTGGCGCGCCGTCGTCACCATATTGACCTTGCCCCACTTTTCATTATTGTAGTCAGCACTGCCGACCAGGGCACGGACTTCGCCGTTCGTCGGGTCGACAACGATACCGCTTGCATTACTGCCGCCCATACGGCTAATATATTTCATCTGCGTAGCAATGTTGCCTGTTAGCGTTTGCTGCGCCGATGCGTCAAGTGTCGTCTTCACCTGGTAGCCCGAGCGCATGACTTTTTCGTAACCGTATTTTTTACTTAGTTGGCTAATTACCATTTCCGCGAAATGCGGCGCAATCGACGTTTCGTTTTTCTTCGCGCCTGCGCCATACGCAAGCTCTTGCGTAGCGGCGGCATTTTTCTGATCCTCGGTAATGAAGCCGTTTTTCACCATGCGCGACAGCACGGTATTTTGGCGCTCTTTCGCGTAATTTTTATTGCCGCTAATCGGCGAATACGCGGTCGGTGCCGGCAGCAGCCCGACGAGCATCGCGCTCTGCGCTACATCAAGCTTATCCGGCGTCGTATTAAAATACGCTTTCGCAGCCTCTTCGACGCCGAACGCATTCTCGCCGAAATACACCGAATTCAAATACATCGCCAAAATTTGATCTTTCGAGTAATTCTGCTCTACGGCAATCGCCATAAAGAGCTCTTGGTATTTACGGAAATAACTATGCTCGTCGCTCAGCAGAGTATTTTTTACAAGCTGCTGCGTCAGCGTCGAGCCGCCGCCCGTTCGCGTTACCAGTGCGCGCAAAATACTCAGCGGATTAAAACCGCCGTGCTTATAAAAATCCTTATCCTCGCTGGCAATCAGCGCTTTTTTCATACTGTCAGAAATATTCGCGAGCGCCACATCGCTGCGGTGTTCCGCCCGCCCTACGCTATAAAACGCTTTACCGTTCGTATCTTGCAGCACAATGCCGGTGTTGTTGCGGTTCATCAGCCGCTCTGGGTCTTTTATATCGTTCGCAAGCATAATGTAGGTGACAACCGGCACGATAATCAAAAACGCAAGAATCGGCAGTACGATAAACAACGCTTTTTTCTTCGCCGGCAGCCCGCGCCACCACGTCACAAACTCGCCAAGCTTGCCTGGCGGTGTCCACTTTGGACGGCAGTGCGGCGACTTTTGCCGCCCTAAATTCGCATAGCGCCCCATGCGCGCCGGTTTCATTTTTGACTGCTTCTTTTTCAATAATAAACTATCCACTGTTTCATTATACCGCGTGTCCGCGCTGCATAAAAGCGTGCGTCAGCGCCGCAGCCAGCGCATCGGCGCAATCGTCTGGCTTCGGCACTTCTGTTAGTCCTAATTGCAATCGCACCATTTCCTGCACTTGCGGTTTTTTTGCCGCACCGTAGCCCGCGATCGATTTTTTGATTTCGTTCGGCGTGTATTCGTAAATCTTAAGATTCGCCTGCTGCCCCGTGAGCGTCGCTACGCCGCGCGCCTCCGCTACGCTAATTGCCGTTGTAATATTTTTTGTGAAAAACAGCTTTTCGATCGCCATATGCTGCGGCTTCGTCTCGGCGATGATTTCCGTTAAACTACGGTAAATCTCCTCAAGCCGCTCCGGCAGCGGCGTATGCGCCGGCGTCGTCACCACGCCCGCCGTCACCAGCTTCACGCGTCCGCGCACGGCGTCTATCACGCCAAATCCGAGAATGCCCGTACCGGGATCAATACCAATAATACGCATGGTTGTTATTTTTGCCACGGCAAGCGTATACGCCGGAATAATCGTGTAATTTCGCGCCGCCACTCCCAGCCGGCGTATCCCGAGCCTGCCGCCGTGATGCCGCCGACCGCCCACCACATCGCATAACTTGACGCAGCTGCCGCGTCCGGCTCAACAGGGTACGATGTCAACTTTACGCTTTCTGATTTCTTCTTGCGGCAGCGGTTTGTCTCAGGGTTACGCTCCCAGCCGTCTTTGCACGGTTTCGGCGTTTTGTCAGCGCTCGCGATTTTCTTGCAGCGCCCGGTTTTCGGGTCGCGGAACTGATCGTCGCGGCACGGCTTAAGTACTTTTGCCGCTGCCGCCGCGATTGAACGGCAGCGACCCGTTTCTTCGCTGCGGTATTGTCCGTCTTTACACGGCTTTACCGTTGCAACTTTCGCGTAATTTTTACAACGTCCAGTTTCAGGATTGCGATATTGCCACGGCTGGCAAGGCTGCAGCTCGCGCTCAACTGGCGTTTGTTTTTCTTTAACGCATTTTCCCGTCAGCTCGTTGCGAATTTTTCCGACAGGACACGGCAGCCACAACTCCGCGGCATTGCCGCGCCCAGGCGTGAATGCGTACGTCGCCGTCCAATCATCATCAACCAAACTCCACGACGTATTTTTTGGTAATTTCTCGTAGTGGATTTCGTCGACCGTTTCGCCGCCGCTATTCAATATTCGCACTGTACCGGTCGTTTTGCCAAGTTTTAAGCCGGCTTCTTTTACGTTTACTGTCAAAAAATCATGCGCCGCAAGCTCGCTGTCGCCAAATTCATATTGCTTTTTATTGCTACTTGACGTTAGCTTGCAGCCGTTTAGATTGGCTACTGTATCGCCCGCGTTATAGATTTCAATAAATTGGTCGTCGAGATTAGCGCCGATTTCAGTTAGTTTTATGTTAGCGCAAGCGTTAGGCGGCACTGCCGGCTCATGCGGATTATCGGGCGGCGATGGAGCGCTGGGCTGGTTCGGCTGCGGCGGATTAGGCGGCTCCGGCGCCGCACAGTTGATAAATTGTCCAAGTGAAAATTCATTTCCGGCAGTGAAATCATCCGCGTTATTATCACTATCGCGCACGACATTAGCGCCTATGCAGCGCTGCAAAACATTTTGCTTTTTTGAATCAATCTTTGCGGCAAATTTTTCAAACGCTGCCGCTTTATTCCATCCGATCAAGTCCGCCGCTTCGCCCGCCGCCGTCACGAGCCGCACCGAACCATTTGCAGCAAGCGAACCGCTTTTATAACTGTCGTCAAATACTTCGCGAATTTCAGAGAGTGCTTCATTTTTACTGTGTCGCACCGCATAAAATTCTCCAGGCTTCAGTACTGCATCGCCAAAGTCTTTCAAAATCCGCGTCTGTTCGCGCGCGCCGCCCGTAAAACCTTCTTTCAGGAATTGCAGCCGCCAATCTTTCAGATTTACCGCCTCGTTGCCCGCATTATACAATTCAACAAACTCTTCCGCGCCAGGACTAATTTTTACTTTCGAGATAAGAACCTTTGGCGGCGGAATCGCAGACGAATCAGCGGCAGCAGCTTGAGCCGGCGACGCTAACGTATCTGTTTGCGGCGCGTCAGTTTGCGCTACAGACGCAGGGGCTGCGGGCGTAGGAGAAGTTTCCGGCGCAGACGGCGCAACTGGCGGCGTTGTTGGCGGATCAGATTCAGCTGCCGCAACAGGCTGAGCTTGCGCGGCCGAAGTTGTATCAGGCTTCACAACCGCAGATTCGGCGGCTGTTTCCGGCTGCGCCGCTGCGTGTTCAGTTGCCGAACTTCCCGTATTGTCAGGCGGCGCGTTAACCGCCAGTGCTGCTGGCGCAGGAAACACCAGTCCAGCGATCAGTATCATAAGTAGTCCGCGTCGCATTACATTCATGCTTATCTCCTTACTTACGCTTAATACGTAAAGTATACCAAAGCGTATTACGGCGCGCAAACTACTCGTCAATGTCAACGGTAATGTCTGCGTTTGTATGGACGTTCGTGACGTCGTCCAGCTCTTCGACTGCGTCGAGCACCTTCATCAGTTTGCGCGCAGTCTCAATATCACCAACCGGCACGTCGTTATTAGCAACATATTGCAATTCAGCATCTTCAACGTTCAGCCCGGCCTGTACGAGCGCTGCGCGGACTTTTGCTAAATCTTTCATGTCGGTGTAAACAGTCAGCCCGCCACTTTCTTCAACCGCGTCTTCCGCGCCGGCATCAAGCACTTGCAATAGCGCGTCCTCACCGGTGGCTGCCACGCGAATCACGCCTTTGCGCGTAAACTGGAACATCACGCTGCCTGCGTCTGCCATTGTGCCGCCGTTTTTAGTCAATGCGGTACGGATTTCCGGATACGTGCGGTTTTTATTGTCGGTCGCTGCCTCAACGATAATACCGACGCCGCCTGGACCGTACGCCTCATACGTCACTTCCTCAAGCGCTGCCGCATTCTTATCGTTCACGCGGTCAATCGCACGCTGGATGTTGGCATTTGGCATATTAGCAGCTTTTGCTTTTTCGATCGCCATTGCTAGCGCTGAGTTCGTCGCCGGATCGGTACCGCCGCGCGCCGCAATCGCGATCTGGTTACCGATTTTCGTGAAAATAGCGCCACGCTTAGCATCAACAATCGCTTTCTGGCGATGCGTCGTCGCCCATTTGCTGTGTCCTGACATACCGACTCCTTTGTTTTAATTACATCACAATTTATTACGATTATAACAGATAGCAGCGCACTATTCTACTACCGACGCGTCGCGCAATCTGTAGCCGCTCGCGCGTTTCATATACCCCACTGCCGCGAGCAACACCACATACCACGCCGCAGCGCCAACCCAGCCAACCTGCTGTGTGATTTGTGCCCACGGCTGTTCGGCGCACCAGTAGGTCGCCGCTATCATACACGACAGTACGAATTGCGCCGGATACCCCAATACTGCCGCCAAGCCGGGTGCAACCATCGCGCCAACGCCCGCGCCCGCCGCCAGCACCATTGTGAATGGGATAAACGGCACGATGAGTAAATTTGCAAGAAGCGAAATCACGCTAATTTGCCCGAATGCCGCCAGCAAAACAGGCGCGGTTACTAATTGCGCCGCCAATGTTTCCAGTAAAATTTGCCCGATCGCCGGCGCAGTCTGCCGACCGAAAAAGTACGCCGTCATAATCGGCGCAACGATGATAACGCCCGCAAACGCTGCAAAACTCAATTGCCAGCCGACATCGCCCCATACGTAGCTCGGATTCCATAGCGTTGTTATTGCAAGCGCTATGCCGAGCAGTACGACCGGATGAAATTTACGACCGTAATACCACGCCCACAAGCTTAACACCGTCACGAGGCCGGCGCGCGTCATGCTCGGGCTGAGACCGGTCACCGCCATAAATCCGCCAATCAACCCCGCGCTTGCAAACATTGCCAAAAACTTCGATACTTTCGCAAACAAACGCCGCGCTAAGCGCACTAAAATCGTTAAATTATATCCGCTCGCCACGATGATATGCGTTAATCCGGCGATTTTCAGCGCTTCTAACAATTGCGGCGGCAGCTCGCTCTTTTTGCCCAGCAAAAAGCCGATACCGAGGCTTGCTTCCGGCTCGCGAATTGCCCGCCGCACCTGCGCCGCAAAACCATCGCGCAATTCTAGTGCTGGATCACCGCCCGGCACGCGCTTAATTTTGAGCACTGACGCCCGCGCCAGCGACGCTGCATAGTTACCGAACCCAGCGCGCAGCGTACCGCTAAGCCTCAGCCGATCGCCGCGCTTGATATTGCCCGGCTTCGCGATTGTCACCCAAATCTGCCCGGGCAGCGACCGCTCACCCAACGCTACATCAATAATTTGCAAGCGCAAACCGCCGCCTGCCGCTACGTCGGCATCGTCTTTCACTGTGCCAGACAGTACTACTTGTCGGCCAACGAGCGGCTCGTATGCTGTGAGCTGCGCTTGATCGCCCGATCCGCGCACCAGTCCTACGCACACGCCTGCCACCAGCGCTAGCACAATCATATACCGCTGCGGCGTTTTGACGATAATTATAAAAATAACGAGCACCGCCAGCCCAGCAATCCACCCGGGAATATCTGCCCAAATCCACTGGGCCACCGCGACGCCAATAGCTGCACCGTAGCACAGCGCCGCGACATGCCACATCAAATGAATCCGCTCGCGCAGCCAATTCATACCCCGATAGTACCACAGCTTGACTCACCCGCCGACAAGCGGTATAATACGAACCGTTCGGGTCCATAGCTCAGTTGGTTAGAGCACCTGCCTTTTAAGCAGGGTGTCGTGAGTTCAAGCCTCACTGGACCCTCCATGCTTTTTGAAACCTATCCACTCCGTAGGAGTGGGTTTTTATTATCACGCAATAAAATTCTGCGAAATCGCAGCGTCTGCGTTCGTTGCTTCGCTCTATTTCTTCTTTTTATCCGCCGCACTCGCATGCGGTTGGCGGCGAAAACTAATTTCCATAACCGCACAAACAATGCACGCTGTGATAATCGTGTGGCGATACTGCATAATATACGTCGCGTACTGCCGGCTTGCATCGTCCATCTCGACCGCAGCGCGAAATGCGCCGTACGTCAGCATGACTGCAAAAACTGCAAAGACAAACGCTCCCGTAACGCTATGCCACCGAGACGACGCGCGCCCCGCCCGCACCATCACGATGAGCGCCGGCAACAGCGTCAACACCGCCGCCACCACGCTTGTCAGCGGCGGCTTCGTCAAAACAAGCCCCGCTTGCGCCACGACTGGCGCCAAACTGCTCGCCCACGCATCCGCAAGCAATGCACCTGCCGCGAGCGCTAATGTCGGCACGCCTAAATTTCGCTGGCTCAGCCATGCCGCCGCAAATAAAATCGCAAGATAGATTCCCAGAATGATGAGATAGGTCATATTGCTATTTTAGCATGAGCAGTATTAAGCTTTTCACAAAATTTATATCAACCAGCGGACATATTGCTTAGTCACCTCACGATGCAATCCTATATTTTCTGAAACACAAATAAATGCTCATGCATGATCAACAAAAAATTGCTTTCCTGAGATCTTTTTACCCAAAAACCAGTCGCTTTGCAATTAAACTGTCGCTTGATAATATCCTCTTTCAGCTGAAAACCAACCTTTAAAAATCTATCCATAACTTTATACGCCATAGGCTGATACATCTTGTTGCGACGAGTATCGCCGATTAAGATAGCGCAGTATTTGTCCCTTTTAAGAACTCGATACAGCTCATATGCGACTTTCTCCATCTCATCAGCAAACACGTCAATGTCATGAATGTTGGATAAATCATTACTCAGCTCTCCGTTGCTATATTTAATGATATCAGCATACGGAGGGTGAGTTAGTATAAAATCAACACTCTCATCATTTGCTTTTTTTAAATTACGCGCATCACGTTTGGCTATTTTTTGCCACGCGTTATTATCTGCCTCAAACTCCAACGAAACTTTTGTACGCTCCAGAGCCTTATCATTAACGTCAGAACACACAATGTGACGATTGAGTATTTTTGCCTCTATAGCAGTCGTTCCACCGCCAATCATTGGATCTAGTAATATGTCACCTTCTTCTGAATAGCGCAAGATAAGATTACGTACAACCTCAGGCGACCAGTTGCCGCGCCAATCAGACTTGTGTGTCGCCCAATTGCCACGACGAGGAAAAGCCCAGACTGTTGTGCACTCTAGCTCAAACTCGTCAGGGTGTAATTTTTTGATTTTATTCATTACCACGATAAGTCATTCAATGCGCCATTATCAAGCATGTAAAGATTAAAAACGTAGTCATTATGATTAAACGCTTCTTCAAGCGGACGTTTAGCCGTGTGCCAACCTAAGCCGTCTGTTACCCAAACAAAATCAATATTTTGCACTTTCAGCTCGTCATTTAGATTGCGGAACTCACCACAAACAGCCTTCAGTTTTGAACCGCGACCATTATAGAAGTTCGTTTCGAAAAGCTTTAATTTGTTATTTTGAGGACTATATACCGCAAAGTCAAAACTCCTCTCCGACTTATCTACCTTTACTTCAAAACCCCACTTCGCCTTTATCGCACTAGCGCGGGCTTGTGGTAAATACTCAAAGTCGTTCTGCTTACAAAAGTCCGCGACAAACGCACCCGTAATCTCCTCCATGAGCGAACCGCCTCGATTTTTGCGACCATTACTATCAAGTCCGACCTCAACACCAACAACATAGTCAACGAGATTCTTAATACCATCACGCTGGAATAATCTTGCCAACCCCGATCTTTCCAAAAACTCATAGTATTTTTCGGGGTTGTCTTCCGGTTGTAAAAAATTATAAAACGTCGACCCTCTTGTTATCTTGTCATATATTTCTAATTTATTTTCACGTACCGCAAGTAACACAGGCAACGCTTTAATAATATCTGGATTTGATTGATAAAGTTTGCAGAATTCATTGCGTAAATTATCCTTACCAAGCAGATAGTTCAATTTATTTAACGTTATCTCCAACTCAGCACTGTTCGCAAAAACTTTATTCCAGTTCACGAAATAATCCCACGTTTTAATTGAACTTCTAAATGTTGATACTAAACAGTTAAAATCTTTTTTCATAGTCTAATAATTTGTTACTAACACCTCTGTTATTTTACCACGCCGAGAACCCTTTGAGTTTATCGCCCGTCCCGCAATAATCTTATGAATCGTTACACCATCTATATTCGCATACAAATCATTGATAAACGGAGTATCCGAATTGGATAGCATTACATAACAGCCCCGTTTATGTAATGCTATGAAAGCATTTCGGAGTTCTATCTGCTCTCTCTCAAGAAATTTTTCAGAAGTATATGCTGTAAATGATGACGTTTGACTAAGCGGATAATATGGAGGATCAAAATAAATAAAATCACCTTTTTTCGCACTTTTCAACACTGATGAATAATCCTGATGTTTGATAGTCACGTTTTGTAATGCTTTTGAAACGCGCCGTAAGTTTTCTTCATCGCAAATAACAGGATTATTGTAACGACCAAACGGCACGTTAAATTGTCCTTTTCTATTAACGCGATATAAACCATTAAAACCAGTCTTATTTAGAAAGATGAAACGAGAAGCAATTTCTATATCTTGTAGTTCATCGATATTTTTAGCACGAATATCAAGATAGTATTCCTTGTTATATCTGTGTTGCCTAAGTAATTCTATTAGTTCGTCAATGTTATTTTTAATAACATTGTATGCTATAACCAACTCCCTATTTAGATCCGAAAGCTCTGCGTGTTCCGGTAAAAGATCAAAGAATACTGCACCACCACCAACAAATGGTTCGTAGTACGTATTTTCTATAGGATCAAAAAACTCTGGAGGGTATAATTCTAGATCGCGAAACTGCTTAAGCAGCTGACGCTTACCACCGACCCATTTTACAAATGGTTTTGGTTTTTGCGCTATGAGCTTTTGTATTTCTTTGGCGTCGTAAGCCGCGGGGATAGACTGAAAGACACGACGAGCATAAATGAGATTTATATCAAAAGTACGAGCGATACTCACCGTATCCATAGCACCAGTAGACATGTACCCTCCGTTCTTGAATCTCTTATCCTTTAATTATAACACTCTTCACATATTATAAAATTAAAAGCATAAGCTAATTGCTGCACAACTGAACATCGCCAGCCGTTACGCTCCGACCTTGTCTTTCCTCGGCCGCCGCTTGGCGTTACGCTCAATGTATTCAATGATCGGTGTCGCCACGTCGCGCCCTGTAATTTTTTCAATGCCGAAGCCTGGGCTAGCATTTACCTCCAGCACCAGCGGTCCGCGCGCCGAACGCATGAAATCAACGCCGGCAACAGTCAGGTTCATCGCCCGTGCCGCTTTCACGCACATTTTACGCTCTTCATCGGTTAATTTAATTGCTGTACCGGCGCCGCCCTTGTGCAAGTTGCTGCGGAAATCATCATCCAAGCTCTGGCGCCGCATACTTGCCACGACGCGGCTGCCAACGACAAACGCGCGAATATCCGTTCCCGCCGATTCCTTCACGAACTCTTGCAGCAATACGTTTGTGCCGTCTTCATTCGTAAGATAAAACGCCTGCAGCACCGATTTCGCCGCCTTCTTACTCTCCGCAAGCACGACGCCGTTGCCATGCGTGCCGCGCGCTAATTTGATAATCACTGGCGTGCCGCCAAGCTTCTCAAGCAAATCGTCAATATCGGTTGAGTTGCGGCTAAACACCGTTTTCGAGATTCCGACGCCCGCCCGAGCAAGCAGCTGCGTCGAGCGTAGTTTGTCGCGGCTGCGCGTAATCGCGATGGAGCTAGAAATCGTCCATACGCCCTGCATTTCCATTTGGCGGACAATTGCCGTCCCGTAGCGCGTCATATAGCTGGCGATACGCGGAATCATTGCGTCGTAGCTGCTTAAGTCTTCGCCGCGGTAACTCACGACTGGATTATTTTGCTCAATTGAAGCGTAGCATTCTTTGTACTTGATGATACGCACTGTATGTCCGCGCGCTTTCGCAACTTCTCTGAGCCGCTTCGTCGAATAGTTTCCGGGGCCATTAGATAAGATAGCGATTTTCATCAGATAATATCTCCTCTCGGATTATTATGATAATATTTTTCAAAAAAGGCTTTCGGATCGCGTTTCAATTCTTGAATGAGATCATCCGATCTATTTTCCCGAATGAACCCCTTTGACACGTCTACCAGAAATTTCTTGTTCAATATCTTACAGCCAATCAGCGCCGGATATCTATTCTTCGACCGGTCAGCAAGCGTAAACGTGCCGCGGATTTTCTTACCGCCTAAAATTATCGTCAGATGTACACGAAATCTCACTTGCAAGTCGCCATGCGCGCTGCGCACCCTGCTCGCCTCAAAGTTTTTCGTCCGGTACACCGTACCGCTATAAAATTTTGATTCCGGCGCAAAAAGCGTAAATGAAAGCTCGCCGTCGTCGCTCATGGCAATATTTGACGCCCAAATTGACGACCGGTCCGCACCCGTATCAATTTTCACGCGGATACTGCGCGCACTTTCGCTCGGAATGACAATATGCTCTGTCCGCCCGACGACGACTTTTTCGCCCTTCATAGTGCTACTTTATAATTCTATCCGTTTTGTGTCAATTCATTTACCGTGCCGTTTCGTCTATATGCGTTTTTTATGATTCGCACGCACGATCGCAAAAATCACAGCCGCTAGCACGAGCAGCCCGATCGTAATGTTTAAGAGCGCCTGAAACTCGCGCAGCATGTAGAGAATCGCCACTGTTACACCGATCGCGCCCCAGATTGATGTGAGCTTGCGCGCAGTCGCTACGCCCATAATAACGACCGCCGCATGTTCAACGAGAAATAGTAATTGATACCAGCCGCCGTCAATAAACGCGGCAGCCAAGCCTGGAATCGTCACGAGACATAATAGCGTTACGAGATGACACATGCTCTCTATTGGACGTTTGCACGCGTAATATCCAGCATACAATGCCGCCGCAACAAGCGCCCAAAGATGCGTATACACGAGCGCGTGCGTATCGGGAAGCGCTACGTATAGCAAACGCTGCGCACCAAGCATCGCAATAACCACACCGCACTCTGCAAATTCCAGCCGTTTCATTTCATAGCTCTGCACACTAAATACGGCTCCAGCACCGACCAAAATTACCGCCGCACCCGCTACGATAGCTACATCCGACGACAACGATGCCAATAACCCAGCTGAACAAGCAACTGTTAGGCTCGACGCGAGCATTGCATTCCACACTCGCCCGGTACCGCGCCACAAACGATACAACCATCCTGCACCGTAGAATCCAATCAGTCCAAACGCCGCAATAACTACAAGCGCCCAGTTAAACGATACGCCGCGCCATGCGCACAACAATGTCGCCAGCATGACGCTCATCATATTGCCGGCATACAATAGCGCGGCGCGGCGCACAACATACACGAGCACATACATCGCTACTACCGCCGCCAACCATCCCGCCGAGCGCATCAGATAATTTTGATCCGACAACAATGCAAAACTACCAAATGTTAATGCGCATGCCACACCAAACCGCCACCAGGTTTTTGTCTTGGCGGTAGCACGATTTGCCGCGCGCATCAGCACACTCACCGCCCCAAATCCTACAAACGGCAACCACGCCGCCAGTGCGCAAATTTCTACATACGATAAATTGCACGCGATACTGGCAAGCAGTATCTGTACGACAAGCACGATATGAAGTGCATACATCATCACGATTTCCTTTTGGCGGTACGCCGCATGCGCGCCTATCGCCACGATCGGCAGCCACGCTAGCAGGCGCCATTCATTCGCCATACTCATCGCGAGCACCGCGAGACCGATAACTGCGCCATATCCAATCGCGGCGCATCGATACATCGCCGCGGTGCGCGAAACATGGTTGCGCCAGCGGAAATACTCCGCTAACGCAATCGCCGTAGCGCTATGTCCGCCGCCAAGCGTTACGACAGTTTGCGCAGCGCTAAAGCCGCACTTAGCGCAAAGCAACCACCCCGCCGCCAACGCCGCGCCATGTGCACACAATACCATCCAGCGCAGTTTTTCAACCGCGGCAACATAATAAAACGCCGCCGCAAGGAGCACCCACCAGCCGACATACCACCATGAGACATCATGCCCCAGTGCGAGCTCATACATAGCTATGTAGAATACCGCAAACAATAACCATATACTCATCGACACGTAGACAAGCACACCAGCGCTTGGCGTAAGCCGTTTCATTAATAAGCGCAGCGCTAGTACCGCTATAACACACGCCATGTAGATCGTGATGTATACATCGTACGATATATGTACGATATTATTCACAACAATCAATAGCGGCACCGTAATAATATATACCGCCGGCCACAACAGTCCGTAGCGGCGTAACCGCGCCGCCGCGAACAAAGACAACACCACAGCAAGCACTAATTCCGCTAGCTGCGGTATCGCTTCTGGGTGCGCCAGTGCGGCGTCGCTCCTCAATGAAGATGGAATCGACGCAAGCAACGGCGCGACGAACGCCGCCGTGAAAAATCCAATCCATAGCATTGCCTCGTGAATTGACGCTCGTACACCGCCGACAGGCAAGTAGCGGAGCGACACAATCACATTAAGCAGCGCCGCAAGCGCCACCGACAAGCTGATCGCGATATACGACGTGCCGCTCGCCCACGCCGCAGCAGTACCCGCCGCCACCAGCGTGAGCAGTCGTGCTGAAGATTCCGCATAATTGCGTACTGATTTATCCGACGCTGCTAGTGCTTGTGCAATATAGTAGAGCAACCCGGCAACGAGCACCACCGTATATTCCGAAACGCTTAGCACTGCCGCTGAAACGGTCGCCGCGAAAAGCGCTAACGGCACAGCCACCAAGCTTGACGTATAAATTGGCTGCACAAACAATTTCGGAACGCCTGGAATCTTTGCGTAACTCAAGAGCGTCATCGCACCGCCAAATGCAATCATCACGACGTAATACCACGCCAATTGCGCATCAACCAGCGCCGGCAACGACATCGACACTGTAAAGAGCGACAAGATAGAAATATATGACAAGAATTGATTTTTGAACGTAATGGCAGCGAACATATACATTACCACGCCAATAAGCGATGTAATAAACCAGCACAGGGCGGCATCATGCAGCACGAGCGCGTACATTGTAATACCCGCCACTGGAATACTTGCAAGCGCCGTACCGACAAGTGCCAGCGCCGCTGGGCGAATCATCGGAATATGCTTTTGTAACACAAAACCCGCTGCGTACGATGCAATGATCAGCAGCCACACAAGCACCATACGCAGCCACGGTGCAAGTGCAAATGTCTGCGCCAACAAAATAATACCAGACACAAGCAGCAAGACGGCAACATACAGCGCAATATTAATCGTTACGTGCGATGACGGTTGCGGCGGCGGAGCGCTACCATACGGCGGCGGGACAACAGAGCCTACTGAAGGCGGCGGCTGCACCGGCGCGGGTACAGCATACTCTTTCGCTGGAGCAGGCTTGTTTCGGAATGGAGCAGCTGAATCCAATTCGTCCACGGGCGTGCTATTACCACTCTCATCTGCCGCCGCAAATGTTTCGGCTGGTTCGGGCGTAACGGGCAATACGGCGACACTAGGCATTTCGGGCGAATGCGCCGCACCTTGCTCTGCCGCGCGCACGCCGTCCCAATAGCCCTGGCGGTACGACGCGCTCATCGGATCAACCGTGTGCTTCGCCTGGCTACTCTTTTGCGACAACAAAATAGCGAGAACAACTGTTGCGACAAAAAATATAAATCCCATGCTGCCTCCTCTTTGCGGTTACTCTTAGTATAGCAAAACTGAGAGAAATACTAGCTAGATACTATTATTTTCGGCAGCTTGCAACTTATTGCGATCCGTGTAACCCTACGAAAATATCCCGCGCCGTTTTGCGGCATCAAATTCTTCAAGCAGCTCGCGCTGTTTCTTTGTCAATTTCGTTGGCGTATCAACGATGACGCTGACGATGTGCGGTCCGCGACGATCGCTCCGCAAATGCGGCACACCGTGGCCGGACAGCTTGAAATCCGTACCCGACTGCGTACCGGCTGGCACCTTCATCGTGATAATACCGTCGACAGTCTCAACGTCGATCTCTGTTCCGAGTGCTGCATCAACCATCGAGATATGCTCTTCGCTTAAAATCAGATCGCCTTCGCGCGTGAATTTTTTATGCGCCCGCACGCGTACGTGCACATACAAATCGCCGCGCACGCCGCCGGCAACAGCCTCGCCGTGCTCGCGCAAACGAATCGTCGCGCCGTCGTCAATCCCAGCCGGAATCTTCACTGTAATGTCTTGTTCGCGCCGTTCAACACCCGTGCCGCGGCAGCGCGTACACTCTTTTTCCGGGACTTTGCCGCGCCCATGGCAGGTTTCGCAGGTCACTGCTTGCTGGATCGGACCAAACATCGTGTTCATCACGCGGATTTGCTGCCCCGCGCCTTTGCATGTCGGACATTCTTTTAGCTCGAAACCAGGCTCAACCGTCGTGCCGTGGCAGTGGCTGCACACATCATTGAGCGTCAGCGATAGCGCCATGTCTTTGCCGAAAATTGCTTCTTCAAAGCTCAATGTCACGCGTGTTTCGACATCGCGCCCGCGCGCCTCGCCTGCCGTCCGGCTACCGCCCGCGCCGCCAAAGAACTGGCTGAAAATATCGCCGAATGCACCGCCGCCGCCAAAGTCAAAATGAATATCTTGCCCGTTGAAATTAAAGCCTTCAAATGGATTGCCGCCGCCTGCGCCACCGCCAGCAGCGCCGCCAACACCCGCATGTCCAAATTGATCGTAGCGCTGGCGTTTTTGCTTATCTTTCAGTACTTCGTAGGCTTCATTGATTTCTTTGAATTTCGCCTCATCGCCGCCCGCCTTGTCTGGATGATACTTAACCGCCAGCTTACGGAAAGCCTTTTTGATTTCATCTTCGCTCGCGCCTTTACTAACGC
>ERZ772764.735-NODE-735-length-21871-cov-10.375092_pt1 | contig 21871 bp, 16 predicted proteins | sample MGYA00512163_ERZ772764 | MGnify/ENA primary metagenome ERZ772764 (study PRJEB29015, sample SAMEA2737903) | human oral metagenome | biome: human oral; feature: human-associated habitat; material: dental | place: China | collected 2094 ... | reverse complement strand
CGATTTCTTTGGTGCGCTCGGTAACCGACACCAGCATGATGTTCATCACGCCGATACCGCCAACCACCAACGAAATCAAGGCGATGGAGGAAATCAGCAGTTTCATCGTGCCGGTGGTGCTTTCAACCATCTGCTTGATGCTGTCGCTGTTGTTCATGAAAAAGTCTTCCGTACCGTGCCGCGTTTTGAGCAGCTCGGTCAGCCCTTTTTCGGCGACTTGGGTGTTGGCGTCGTCTTTGATTTTGACGGTAATCGAGTTGGTGTGGCTCTCGCCGGTAATTTGGTGCATCACGGTCGTATAGGGCGACCAGAGCATCAATACGTCGGCGTTACCGAAGGAGTTTTCTTCTTTTTGCATCACGCCGATGACGGTCAGCGGGCGTTTTCTGAAAAGAATTGTTTTACCCAAAGGATCGGTGTCTTCACCAAAAAGTTTGTTTTTGGTGTTTTGGTCAATCACGACGACTTGCGCGTCTTCTTTCACATCGCCCTCGTCAAACAGGCGACCTGATTCCAGCTTCAGCCCGCGCACGTCAAAATATTGTTCGCCCACGCCGTAAAGCGAGGCGGATAAGTCGGTGTTGCGATAGGTCAGCGTGCCGCTGGAATTGGTCTGCGGGGTGGCGGAAGCAACGTAGCTTTGTTTGGCGATGACTTTGGCGTCGTCAATGGTCAAGGTTTTAATCCTGCCGCTGCGCCTGTCGCCGAAGCCGCGCCCGGGGAAGATGCTGATGGTGTTCGTCCCCATCGCGCTGATGTCTGCGAGGATTTTTTTCTCAGAACCGTTGCCCAAAGCGACGACGGACACGACCGAGGCGATGCCGATGATGATGCCGAGCATGGTCAGGAGCGAGCGCATTTTGTGCGCCATAATCGCCTGCACCGACATTTTGAAGGCTTCGACGAATTGGTCGTAATAAAACAGCCACGAAGATTTTTCTTTGATGCGTTCTATTTTGCTTTCGGGGATTTCGGGATTTTTTGAACTGTCGGAGATGATTTCGCCGTCGCGGATTTCGATGATGCGGTTGGCGATGGCGGCGATACCGGGATCGTGCGTAACCATAATCACGGTATGCCCTTCTTTATGCAGCTTTTGGATGATTTCGATTACGTTTTTGCCGCTGGCGGTATCGAGCGCGCCGGTCGGTTCGTCGGCGAAGATGATTTCGCCGCCGTTCATCAGGGCGCGGGCGATGGAGACGCGTTGCTGCTGACCGCCGGAAAGTTCGCTGGGCTTGTTGCCTTCTTTGCCTTCCAAACCCAAATCCTGCAACAGCTTCTCCGCACGATTAGAACGCTCTTTGCCGCCCATGCCCATATACACGGCAGGCAGGGCGACGTTGTCCCGCGCCGTCAGCGAACCCAAAAGGTTGTAGCGTTGGAAAATAAAGCCGAAGCGTTCGCGCCGCAATGCCGCCAGTTCGTCCGGCTCCATTTTGGCGGTTTCGATGCCGTCGATTTGATACGAACCCGAAGTCGCGCTATCCAAGCAGCCGAGGATGTTCATCAGCGTGGATTTGCCCGAACCGGACTGCCCGATGATGGCGACGAAATCGCCTTTCTCTATCGACAGGCTGACATCTTTCAACACATGAACGCGGTTCGCGCCGCTGCCGAAGTAGCGGTTGATGTTTTTACATTCGATTAAGCTCATAAGTGTTTCCGACCGATAATGATGTGTGGAGTGGAAAGGTCGTCTGAAAGGGGGGTTTTGCTCAGAAACAAAACTTTCAGACGACCTATTGCCTATTTATCTCGGCGGACCGCCCTGCATGGCGCGTTGCGCCGCTTCAGCCTGCTCCGCCGCGCTCATTTCCGACATCACCACCTTGTCGCCTTCTTTCAAACCGCTTTTCACTTCGGTATTCATACTGTCTTTCAGACCGACCGTAATCTCGCGTTCCGAAGCTTTACCGTCCGCGCCCAAAACGCTGACAAACGATTTGCCGTCGTGTTTTTTAATCGTCAGCGTCGGCACGAGCAAAACGTTTTTCACGCCGTTGATTTCAATCGTGTTCTGCGTCGTCATACCGATGGAAAGTTTGCCGTCAGGATTAGGCACCAAAGCGCGGGCGTAGTAGTAAATCGCATTGGAAGTCGTGTCCGTGCTGGTGGTGTAGCTGCCCAGCGACATCGTGGTCAATCCCGGGTCGACGCTGTCAAGCTTCGCCTTAATCGGCGTATCCGGTTCGGACAGAATCGTAAACGAAATATCCTGCCCCGCTTTAACCTTGGTAATATCGCCTTCGGCAATCTGCATTTTGTTCAACATCGTATCCAGATTCGCCAACTGGATAATCGTCGGCGTGGACTGCACCGCGTTCACCGTCTGCCCTTCTTCCACCGGAATCGCCACCACCGTACCGTCCATCGTCGCGGTAATGCGGGTATAGCCCAATTCCGATTCGGCGGTATTGATGGAAATTTTGGTTTGTTTGATGGAAGCCTTCAGCTCGGCAACATTCGCCTTAGCCGCAGCCAGCGCATCCTGCGCGCTTTCCAAATCCTCTTTGGACGTCGCGTTTTCCTTCCACAAAGCCGCTTCGCGCTTGTATTTCTTCTCCGCGCTGTTCAGCGCGATTTCGGCAGAAACCAATTTCGCCTGATACGTTTCCAGCTTGGATTTTTCCGTATTCAGCGTGTTCACCTGAGTGGTCGAATTGATTTCCGCAATCAAATCGCCCTTTTTAACCTGCTGCCCGAGCTTGACGTACAGCTTCTTAATCTGCCCCGAAGCCTGCGCGCCCACCGACACCAAATTCGACGGCGAAATCTCGCCCGTAGCGGATACCGTCTGGCTGATGTCGCCGCGTTTGACCGTTTCCGTGATGTAAGAAGTTTGAGGTTCGGGCTGGAAATAAGACCAAGCAGCAAACCCAAGCACCGCAGCAACCGTTATTCCAACCGTCCATTTATTAATGATTTTTGCCATAACTGACTTTCTGATTCATCCATTTCATCTGTTCAATCCGGCACCCGATTCATGTCGCATAATCCCAACACTTATCCGCCGAAAACGCGCCGAAAACGCTGAAAACGGGCGGATTTTACTGCAAGCCTTTACTCCAGCCAAGTCAACGGCAAATCAAATAAAATCATAATAAATTGTTTTATAATCATTTTATAAAAAACCATTTCCAAGATATTGCAACGCATTTACATATTTTCCCAATCCTGAAATTTATCCAAACATTCAAAATGGGAGAAAAGAACTATAATTGCAGTCTGAATTCCCGCCTATACAATAAAAATTACGACATATCATGAAAAACACATTACAAAAAGGCTTCACGCTGGTCGAGCTGCTCATCGTCATCGTCATCCTCGCCATCCTTGCCACCCTTGCCTATCCGTCCTACGAACGCTTTATCCGTAAAAGCCGCTTGGAGAACGTCCGTTCCGAGCTGCTGATCAATGCCCATAATCTCGAACGCTTCTACGCGCAAAACCGTACGTTTGAGAATTTCCCGGCAACAGACCTGGTTCAAAACGAATACTTCACCATCCAGTTTTTCGACTATCAAAACACCCAAAAAGGGAAAGAGAATCCGTCCGCTTCGGGCTTCCTGCTCGAAGCCAAGCCGAATGACGGCTACAAAAGCAAAGAGGCCTGCTCCGTCTATCTCGACAGCGACGGTATCTTTTGGGCAAGCAATGCAGATTGCCCCGGATATGAACACATAGACCAAAAATAATCCGAACCTGCTGCCGCATTCTTCTCCGTTCATATAAAAGGTCGTCTGAAAACTTGTTCAAGATTTTCAGACGACCTTTTCATCATCAGCTAAAATCTGCTATTTCCAAGTCAGAAAACCACATCATGAAAATTACACCCGTCCAAGCCCTAAACGACAACTACATTTGGATGATTCAAGATGGCAACCACGCCGCCTGCGTCGATCCGTCCGATGCCACGCCCGTTTTAATATTCCTCGTCCGCAACCGCCTGATGCTGGCGCAAACGTGGGTTACCCATCTGCATTACGACCACATCGGCGGAGTTCAATCTCTCAAAAACGGCTTTATGGAATCGCCCGTGTACGGCGAAGCGGATATCGATGTGGCAACGCATACGGTAACGGCGGGTACGCAGTTTCCTTTCGGCGACGGGCTGGTTACCGTGTGGGCGACGCCCGGCCATACCGACCGCCACGTCAGCTATCTTTTGGAAAACGCTGAAGGTCTGCACGTTTTCTGCGGTGATACCTTATTCTCCGCCGGCTGCGGCAGGGTGTTTACGGGAACGATAGAGGAGTTGTACGACAGTTTCCAGAGATTCAATCAGTTGCCCGAAGAAACGCTGTTTTATCCCGCGCACGAATACACTGCCTCTAATCTGCGTTTCGCCGAATTTATCGAACCGGAAAATCCCGATATTCAAGCGGCTTTGCGCGCGGCGGAAGATACGCCGACCCTGCCCGTAACCCTTGCGCATGAACGCAAAATCAATCCGTTTTTACGGGTCGATTTGCTCCATGTCCGCGAACGGGTTGAAGAATTGGTAGGGAAGCAACTGGACAGCGGTTTGGAAGTATTCGCCGCGCTGCGGGAATTGAAAAACCGTTTTTAGGTCGTCTGAAAACTCAATCTAGCCAATTCAAACCAAAACAATTAATGCCTTCTCCCGTCCCTGAATAAACACGGACGGGAATGACAGCCCTTTTATTTCAATCGGCTATAAAACCTGCGTTCCAATCTATTGCAGGGATTTTGAATACCTCTGCCCCGATAAACTATAATCGGTACATTCAGACGACCTTTCCCAAGCCATGACCCGACAAGTTTTCATCCTAGGCGACCAGCCTCTGCCCGAAGGCAGCAGCAAGCCCTATGCGCTTTTGACGGCAAATCCGACCAAGGAACACCACTATATCGCCCAAACCGAGCAACGGCAGCATGCGCACAATCCCCAAGTCAGCCCGCAAAACCAAAATGTTTACCGGCTACCCCTATCCTTGTTTGGCACTCATCCCCATCAGCCGCATGATGAAAGGAAAAAACGCAAACACGCTGCCAAACCGGCCGCCCCGCCTGAAGCGGCAAGCGTCAACATCATCGGCAATCTGGCTGCGAAAAACCTCTACACGCTGGCTTTCGTTGAAAACACCGGCAACCAATACAACCTCGAGAGCTGGTTCAACCGCCACGAAAGCGGCTACGAAGATGCCTGCGAACACTTGCGCGCGCTACCCGGATGTCGTCTGAAAACGAGCGAAGCGAGTTTCGCCAAAACAAGCGAAACAGGTTTCACCCAAACAGACTCAGTCAAAGTCCCCGACGCGCTGTGGCGCGTGCTGCGACTCAAATTCCTCGGCATTTTGCGCAATCCCCGCAACTATCAAAACCCGTTTGCCTACCGCCTGCTTCAAGTCCTGCGCTCACGGCTCCCCGAAGCGGGATTCGAGTTCGTCAGCCTCATCAGCCGCCGCAACCCGAAACGCATCGAATCCATCATGCAGGATTTCCATTTTTCCTTTCTCGGCTATGTCAACTGGCTCTCAGGGCTGTATGGCATGTTGAGCGAAGGCGTTTCGCAACCGTCGCTGTTTGAGCGGTTGTTCTGCGCCGTTTTTGCCGAACCTCAAGCCGTGAAAATCGAGCTGTTCCGCTATCCCGACGATACGGGGCTATGCCTCTTCGGCGACAGCGGTTTCTGCATTCAGGCATCGTCCGAACTCATCAGCATCGGCGTCAATATTTCCCACGATATGTTTGCCGTCGTCCATCTGCAAGCCGCACGCTGGCATGATTTTAAAAATACTTTCCATCATGACGCGCCGAAACTGCAAGGCAAAGTGAAGATTATCGACGGCGACCAAACCCAACGCGTCATGTTCAACCGACTCTGTATCCGCCAATCGCACGAAGCCGTGTTCGGCAGAAGCCCGAACGTAAAAGACTACATCTGAACCATCAACATCATGAATACCTCCCCTGACGCATCCATCTTAGGCTTGGGCTATCTCGGCCGCCCTTTGGCGCAGAAATTCTACGAACACGGCAGCCGCGTCGCCGCCGTCAAGCGCAGCCTGACTTCGGACGATATTAATCTGCCCATACACCTCGACACCATCAACCTCAATCAAGACAGCGTGTTTCAAAGCGCGAACCTTGCCCACGATACAAGCTTTTGGCGGCAACACGCCGACAAACCCGTTTGGTTCTGCCTCTTGCCGCCATCCTCGCTGACGCATTACGCCGATACCGTCAAACAATGGGCAGAACTTGCCCGAGCGTGCAACGTGCAACACCTGATTTTCACGAGCAGCACCAGTGTTTACGGCGATAAAGCGCGCGAATGCGACGAAACTTCCGCACCCGATCCGCAAACCGAGTCCGCCCGCCAAATCCTTGCTGCCGAACAATACCTGCTCGACAGCGGCGTGCCGAACATCGACATCCTGCGTCTGGGCGGGCTTTATTGCACCGAACGCCACCCCGTCAGCCGCCTCGTTCAAAAACAAAACATCCCGGGGGGTAACCGACCCATCAATATCGTCCACCGCGACATCGCCGTCGAAACCCTGTTTCAGACGACCCTCCATCCAAACGGCAGACGCATCCGCAACATCGTCGAACCGCGCCATCCGACCCGCCGCGATTTCTACACTGCCGAAGCCGCCAAACTCGGCCTCCCGCCGCCCGATTTCGCGCCCGACGGCACTGGCGGCGGCAAAATTGTAAATACCGTTTCCGCCGACGGATTAAGCCTGTAAAATTGGCACTCCGCGACCGTTTCAGACGACCTTTCGGCAGCGGCAAAACCAAAACCAAAAAACACAGTCTTACTTAACAACCCCAAGCCCGAAAGTATCGAGAACACCCTATGTCCGCCCTATTTCCCGTTATCAACCACCTGATACAGCAAAATCCGGAACATCAACAAGACCTGTCCCGCCTGTCAGGCAAAACCCTGAGCCTCAACCTCGCCGGATTCGGACTGACCGGACGCATCAATCACGACGGCTTCCTCGAAACCGCCGACCAACCCGCCGACACCCTCATCACCTTCCACCAAAGCGCCATCCGCAAAATCCTGACCGGACAAGAACCCGGCGTCGGCGACATCAGCCTCGAAGGCGACCTCATGCTCGGCATGACCGTCCTGCCCATCCTCGGCAGCCTGCGCTATTACGCTTCAGACGACCTCGCCCGCATCTTCGGCGACTCACTCGCAGGCAGCATCAGCGAACGCGCCGCCAACATCGGGCAAACCGTCAAAAAAATCGGACAAAGCATAGCCGAGCAAATCAGCGATTTTTCCCGCGAACCCGAATCCCCCGTTATCGACGCCGCCACCCTGTCCGCCTGGATGGAAGAAGTGGACAAACTGCGCGACGACGTCGCCCGCCTCAACGAACGCCTCGACCGGCTCGAACGCGACATCTGGATAGACTAATTTTCAGACGACCCCATGCCTATGAACAGCCCGTTTCACAACATCGGTATCGTAACCCGCCCCAATACCCCCGAAATCCAAAACACCGCCCACACCCTCATCCACTTCCTGCAGGGACACGGCCTCACCGTCTATCTGGACGAAATCGGCATAGAAGAACGCTGCATCTATGTTCAAGATACCGTCGGCTGCCACATCGTCAGCAAATCCGACTTGGGCAAACACTGCGACCTCGTCATCGTCCTCGGCGGCGACGGCACATTCCTCTCCGTCGCCCGCGAAATCGCCCCCCGCGCCGTACCCGTTATCGGCATCAACCAAGGGCATTTAGGCTTCCTCACCCAAATCCCCCGCGAAAACATGACCGAAGAGCTGCTGCCCGTCCTCGAAGGCAAATACCTGCCCGAAGAGCGCATCCTCATCGAAGCCACCCTCGTCCGCGACGGCGAAACCATCCACCGCGCCCTCGCCCTCAACGACGCCGTCCTCTCGCGCGGCGGCGCAGGTCAGATGATAGAGTTCGAAGTCTTCATCAACCAAGAATTCGTCTATACCCAACGATCCGACGGCCTCATCGTCTCCACTCCCACCGGCTCCACCGCCTACTCCCTTGCCGCAGGCGGCCCCATCATGCAGGCAGGCTTGCACGCCTTCACCCTCGTGCCCATCTGCCCCCAATCCATGACCAACCGCCCCATCGCCATCCCCGACACCTCCGAAATCGAAATCCTCGTTACCCAAAGCGGCGACGCCCGCGTCCATTTCGATGGACAATCCTTCATCGACGTACAAAACCTCGACCGCATCATCATCCGCCGCTACCACAACCCCCTGCGCATCCTCCATCCCACCGACTACCAATACTTCCGAACCCTGCGCCAAAAATTACACTGGGGCGAACAGCTCGTATAAACACCAAAGGTCGTCTGAAACCCGATTGCCCAGTTTTCAGACAACCTTTAATAACCATCCGTTCAAATCCCAAATACGCATATCCCGTCATTCCCGCGCAGGCTGGAATAACAAAATTCATCAATCATTTACACTAAAAATTGATAATATAGTGGATTAACAAAAATCAGGACAAAGCGACGAAGCCGCAGACAGTACAGATAGTACGGAACCGATTCACTTGGTGCTTCAGCACCTTAGAGAATCGTTCTCTTTGAGCTAAGGCGAGGCAACGCCGTACTGGTTTAAAGTTAATCCACTATAAAAGACGATAAAAATTACTGAGATACCTTTATCTGTTTCCCCACTTTTTCAGACGACCCCGCCATGCCCATCCTTGCTTGGAACACCCCGCCCGCTCCCGCCGAACTTGCCCGCGTGATCGAAACTCATCCCGCGCCGCTGCATCTGATTGCCTGTCTGACCGAAAACCGCATTCCCGATTTTCCTTTGTCCGATGCCCCGACCGAGTTGGAAAGTCGTCTGAAAAACCGTCTCGACCAAACCGTAAAATGCCTTCAATTCAACAGCGTCAACTTTTTGGAAAACCTGTTGCCTAATGTACACCTCTGGCTTGTCCCGCCGCACCGCGCCGACAGCCTGCACGAACATTTCGACCGTATCGAATGGCAGACCGAAGCCGTACCGCAAGCCGCGCCCAAGCCTGTCAAACCTTGGTTCAGACGACCCCAAGACACCACTCCGCCCGAACACGCATTGGTTATCGGCGCGGGCATTGCCGGAGCCGCGACCGCGCGTAAACTGGCGGAACACGGCGTGCGCGTTACCGTTTTGGAAGCTGGCAAAGCGGCGCAAGGCGGCAGCGGCAACCGCCAAGGGCTGCTCTACGCCAAAATCTCGCCGCACGACACCGAGCAGACCGAACTGCTGCTGGCAGGCTACGGCTATACCCGCCGCCTGCTACAAGACCTGTTGCCCGATTCCGACGCGTGGGGCGGCGACGGCGTGTTACATCTCAATTTCGATGAAACCGAACGCAAGCGCAATCAGGCATTGGGTTTGCAACAACATCACGCCCACCTTTACCGTAGCGTATCCGCCGACGAAGCCGCGCAAATCGCAGGCATAGACGTCTTTTCAGACGGCCTCTACTGGCCGCAGGGCGTATGGCTGAACCCGCCCGCCGTCGTCCGCGCCTTGCTGGATCACCCGCTGATTGCGTTGCACGAAGACACGCCCTTATCCTCCGCCGAATACGACGACGCAAACTGGACGGTACACACACCGCGCGGCAGCTTCAGCGCAACCTACATCATCTACTGCATGGGCGCGCACAGCCCGAACGCCGCCGATGCCAACGTCTCCGCTCTGCCTTTCCGCCAAATCCGCGGACAAACCGGCGTAGCGGCGGCAAGCGGTTTTTCCAAACGCCTGCGCTGCGCCCTATCCGGCGAAAGCTACATCAGCCCGAGCTGGCAAGGGCAACACTGCTACGGCGCAACCTTCGTCCTCAACAGCAACGACGATGCTTGGCACCCGCACGAAGAAACCGCCAACCGCGCCGCCCTGCAACAACTCAACCCGCCATTGGCGCAATCATTGTTTGAGCAAAACTCTCTTTACTCGTTTTCAGACGGCCCCTCTGACCCGCCGCAAGGACACGCCGCCCTGCGCTGCGACAGCCCCGACCACCTGCCCGTCGTCGGCGCGCTCGGCGACATCGCCGCCATGCAGACCGCCTACGCCAAACTCGCGTTGGACAAAAACTACCACCTCGACAACGTCCCCTGTCCCTACCTGCCGAACGCCTACATCAACACCGCCCACGGCACGCGCGGCCTCGCCACCGCCCCCGTCTGCGCCGCCGCCATTGCCGCCGACATCCTCGGTCTGCCCCAGCCGCTGTCCCAACGCCTGCGCACCGCCCTGCATCCAAACCGCGCCGTCATCCGCGCCATCGTGCGACAGCAGCCTTTGCTTTGATGCAACACACAGGTCGTCTGAAAGCGGATAAAGCACGTTCGCTAAAGCATGAAAACGAGTTTTCAGATGACCCCGGCACGACAACAACAAAGCACCCATAAAATCATAAAAATATTAACAACCTGTTTTCAAAAATATCTTTCTTAACTTTAAAACCCGAAATTTACATATAAATATCAACCCCTCCCCTTGTTCATTTATATATTTCGTTTAAAATACCGACCTAAACAACAACTATTCTATATGGATAAAATGCGTCATTACGGAACCATCATCCGCTGGAACGACAACCGGAAGTTCGGAGCCATCCGGGAAGAAAACATGGGTAAGGAAATATTCGCCCCGCTCTCCGCCTTCACCACACTGCCGCACCCGCCCGCCGAAGGCCAGCGCGTATCGTTTGAAATTATCAAAGGCAGACGCGGACGCGACGAAGCGGAAAACATCTGCTTCGCTTCCGACTGCATCGGCGAAGCCGACTTTTTCGCCCCCGAGCCTGAGCCTTTTAAAGCAGCCTTTTCCAAACTCCTGTGGATCATCCCCGTCATTGCCCTCTTGGCCGCAGGCGGATGGTTCGGCTGGAACTATTGGCAGGAATACCGCCGTCAGGTACAGGAAACAACGGCGGCTGCACCGGTTACGATGGTGTCCGAAGTTGCCGAAAAGATGAAAGCCGAACGCAAGGCATGGAAAGACGCGGCAAGCGGGCGTACTGCTTTCAAACACGGTTCAACTGCTTCAACCGGCTCCGCTGCCACCACCGACACTACCACTGCATTCAAATGCGACGGTCGTCAGCACTGTTCCCAAATGAACTCTTTGGAAGAGGCGGAATTTTTTATCAAAAACTGCCCAAACACCAAAATGGACGGTGATCATGACGGTATTCCGTGCGAAAACGACAGCCGTTGGCATTAATCGTCCACAATACAAAAAGGTCGTCTGAAAATGTTTTTCAGACGACCTTTTTAAATCGGCTACAATATCGCGCAATACAAACCTACCCTACCACCATGTCCAAAAAAATCCTCATCATCACCCCGAGCTGGATCGGCGACTGCGTCATGACCCAGCCGCTTTACCGCCGCCTGCACGAACTCCATCCCGGCTGCACCATAGACGCATTCGCGCCCAAATGGTCGATGGCGGTGTTCGAGCGTATGCCCGAAATCAACCGCGTTATTGAAAACCCGTTCGGACACGGCGCGTTGGAACTGAAAAAACGCTGGCGCATCGGGCGCGAACTGGGCAAACAGGGTTACGACCAAGTCATCGTCCTGCCCGGCTCGCTCAAATCCGCCCTCATTGCCTTCGCCACCGGCATCAAGCAGCGCACCGGCTACGTCGGCGAATCGCGTTATTTTTTATTGAACGACATCCGCAAACTCGACAAAGCCGCCCTGCCCCTGATGGTCGACCGCTACACCGCCCTCGCCCATCCGACGCAGGCGGACTTCAACGGACATTCCGATAATCCGCGCTTCACCATTTCCCCCGAAAGCCGCGCCGCCGCGCTTGCCAAATACGGCTTGGCCACGGACAAACCCGTTCTCGCCTTCTGTCCGGGCGCGGAATATGGCCCCGCCAAACGCTGGCCCGCACGCCATTTTGCCGAACTCGGCCGCCGCTATCTGGCGGAAGGTTGGCAGGTTTGGCTGTTCGGCTCGCAAAAGGATTTCGACATCGCCGAAGAAATCAACCGACTTTCAGACGGCCTCTGCACCAACCTCTGCGGCAAAACCAACCTTTCCGAAGCGATTGACCTGCTCTCCTGCGCCGACACCGTCGTCTGCAACGACAGTGGCCTGATGCACCTCGCCGCCGCCCTCGACCGCAAACTCGTCGCCGCCTACGGTTCGTCCAGCCCCGACCATACCCCGCCCTTGAGCCAAAAAGCCAAAATCGTCAGCCTGCACCTCGAATGCTCGCCCTGCTTCAAACGCGAATGCCCGTTGGGACACACCGACTGCCTGAACAAACTCACGCCGGACATGGTTCAAAAAGCAGCGGAGGAATTGGCGGAAACGGAATCTGAGTAAATACGGTAAAAGGCCGTCTGAAACCTGCTTTCAAAGCAGATTAAAATGGCAATACCCATGCTGTCATTCCCGCGCAGGCAGGAATCCAGAGTCTTGAAGCCGTACCAATCTTTAAACATTCCTGAAAATCAAGGTCTGGATTCATGCCTGCGCGGGAATGACGGCATAGAGGCTTCTTATTTTCCTTCACCCTATCTTTTCAGACAGAAGTAGCGTGGGCTTTGCCCGCGAAATCTACCGATTCCCGATACGGTGTTTATCCACCATCGTTATTCCCACTTTCAAATTTTCAGACGACCTTGCCACCATTGACCTCGAAACCCCATACTGCCGCGAAACAAACCGCAAGTTAACCGCCTCCTCCCTGTTTTGTATTGAATTCCCGTTCAGACGACCTTATCATCAACCCATTCCCACTTTCCCCGCAGAGACACCATGCAAAACATCCAAGACTACGTCCGCCGCACCGCGTCCGCCGCCAAGCAGGCTTCCTATATTGTCGCTGCCGCCGAGACCGCGCAGAAAAACGCCGCGCTCCTGCGCGCCGCCGAACTCATCAAACACCATCAAACCGCCATCCTCGCCGCCAACGCTCAAGATATGGAACAAGCCGCGCAAAAAGGTTTGAATGACGCCCTGCTCGACCGCCTTCGGCTGAGCGAAAAAACCATAGATGCCATGTGCGAAGGTTTGCGCCAGATTGCCGCCCTGCCCGACCCCGTCGGTGAAATGGACGAATTCCGCACCCGCGAAAACGGCCTGCAAATCGGCAAAATGCGCGTACCGCTGGGCGTTGTCGGTATCATTTATGAATCCCGCCCCAACGTAACCGTCGATGCTGCCGCCCTCTGCCTCAAGTCCGGTAACGCCTGCGTCCTGCGTGGCGGCAGCGAAGCCTTCAACAGCAATATGGCGCTCTCCAAACTGATTACGCAGGCGTTAGTTGAAAACGGCCTGCCCGCAGCAGCCGTCAGCCTGATTGAAAATACCGACCGCGAAAGCGTCGGCGCCATGCTGCAAAGCCCAGAGTTTATCGACGTCGTCATCCCGCGCGGCGGCAAATCGCTGGTTTCCCGCATCGCCGCAGAAGCCCGCGTGCCCGTCATCAAACACCTCGACGGCATCTGCCATGTCTATATCGACCGCGCCGCCGACGCCGAAAAAGCCGTCAACATCGCCTTCAACGCCAAAACCTCGCGCTACGGCACCTGCAACACCATGGAAACCCTGCTCGTCCACCAAAGCCGCGCCGCCGAAATCCTGCCCGTATTGGCGGAAAAATACGCCGCCCGCAACGTCGAGCTGCGCGGCTGCCCGCGTACCCTTTCCATCCTGCCCCACATTCAGACGGCCTCCGAAGAAGACTGGGACACCGAATACCTCGCCCCCATCCTCTCCGTCAAAATCGTCGACAGCCTCGAAGAAGCCGTCGCCCACATCAACACCCACGGCAGCCACCACACCGACAGCATCGTCACCGAATCCTACACTGACGCCCGCACCTTCCTGCGCACGGTCGACAGCGCCAGCGTCATGGTCAATGCCTCCACCCGTTTCGCCGACGGCTTCGAGTATGGTCTCGGCGCGGAAATCGGCATTTCCACCGACAAAATCCACGTCCGCGGCCCCGTCGGCCTGCACGGGCTGACTTCGCAGAAATGGATCGTGTTGGGCGACGGGCAGGTTCGGTCGTAATTCCTTCACTTTCTTGAGAAATAAAACGACAAAAGGTCGTCTGAAAAACAGTTTTCAGACGACCTTTTCAGTTTTACTTTCCCTATTATCGGCACACCAAATGTCTCACCTAATTATTTCTAATTTTAAATTAACATATTAAACAATATCTTAAATTATTATATCTTATCCATTATTGTTTTCTCCGATACAATCGACATCATGCCATATAAGAAAAAATCTATTTAATGTCAAATAGATATAAATTTATTATTCACTCTTCCCATCCATTTTTCCACAGGAGAACTATTATGGCTGATACATTGCTTTCTTTAAAAAACAACCAATCCGTCGTTATTACCGGTACGGACCGTAATGATACTTTATATGGTAGTACGGGACATACCATATTCTACGGTGGTTTAGGGAACGATACTTACTACAGTAAAAATGCGGGCGATACCATCATCGAGCGTGAAAACGAAGGCCGCGATCTAATCTATAGCAGCACCGACTTTACCTTACCGGAACATGTCGAAGATCTGAAGTTGCAGGGCAACAGTATGTTAGGTATCGGCAATGATGCAGACAATGTTATATCGGGCAATTCCAACGGCAACCGTCTATATGGCAAAGGCGGCAATGATCTGATACTTGGCGGAAATGGCAACGATTATCTATGGGGCGACGATGGTGATGACCGACTTGGCGGACTAGGTGGCAACGACGTTCTGAATGGTGGAAGCGGAAACGATTTTCTATCTGGGCATGACGGGGAAGATATCTTATATGGCGGTACGGGTATGGACACCATGCTCGGAGGAAAGGGAAACGATACTTTCTATGTAGATAATATAAAAGATACAGTCGTCGAAGACGCAGATGCAGGCTACGATACGATATACAGCAGTGTTACCTATACCGCGCCAACCCACGTTGAAAAACTGATTTTAGAAGGTAAAGACAATATCTTCGGCTTTGGCAACAATGCCGATAACAGCCTTATCGGCAACAGCGGCAACAATCGCTTGAGTGGCGGGCGAGGTAGCGACACGCTCTATGGCATGGAAGGTAACGACCTATTAATGGGTGGTGATGATCGCGACGAACTTTACGGCGGACAAGGTGATGACATACTACGCGGCGATGCAGGCAACGACCTGCTCGACGGAGGCTATGGCAACGATACTTTAGACGGCGGCAGCAGTGCAGACACTATGGCCGGCGGCTTGGGAAATGATGTCTATCATGTTGATAATGTGAACGATACGGTTATTGAGGAAATGAACGGCGGTATCGACACGATTTACAGCAGTGTTACCTATACCGCGCCAACCCACGTTGAAAACCTAACGCTAACAGGCAACGACAATACCTTCGCATTCGGCAACAACGCCGATAATATTCTGACGGGAAACAGCGGCAATAACCGATTAAGCGGAGGACGCGGCAGCGATACGCTATACGGCAACGAAGGCAACGACCTGCTGATGGGAGGGGATGATAGAGATTTCCTATACGGCGGTAACGGAGACGACATTCTTCGCGGCGACGAAGGTAACGACCTGCTTGATGGTGGCAGTGGCAATGATACTTTGGACGGAGGCAGCGGTGCAGATACCATGTCTGGTGGGTACGGGAATGATATCTACCATGTAGATAATGTCAAAGATACAGTTACTGAGTGGTGGGGAGAAGGTGTCGATACGATATATAGTAGTGTTTCCTACACAATTCCAACCTACGTCGAACACCTGACCCTGACCGGCAGCAACAACACTTTCGGCATCGGCAATTACGGCGACAATACCATTACCGGTAACAGCGGCCACAACCAATTAAACGGGGATGGCGGCAATGATACCCTTTACGGCATGAGTGGAGACGACCTGTTGTCGGGCGGCAGCGGAAACGACTATCTCTACGGCGGCGACGGGGATGACAGGCTGAATGGAGGAGACGGGATCGATTACCTCCACGGCGGCGACGGCAACGACTACCTCACAGGCGGTTCGGGCAGCGATACCATCGTTACAGGTGCAGGTAAAGATACCGTCGCTTTCTCCGCCTCAGACATCCGCGACGGCAGCATAGATCGTATTACCGACTTCAACCCTTATATGGACAAGCTTGATCTGTCCGGTATGCGTTCCCTGCTAAGCGGCAGCGAGGCAAATGTGAGCTGGTCGGAACTGTTCGTCAAAAATCCTTATTATTACGACACCGGCCGTTCTTACCTCGTCTTCGACTCTGTATCTCAAACCCTCGCCTACCGAGCGGCAGGTGCAAGCAGCAATACCGTGTTCGCCAAATTTGACGACAGTCAGGCAGCTTGGTTGAGCGCTTCCAATATCATCGGCTAAGCTGAGGAAAACCGGATTTTTAGAGGAAACCTGAGCGCAAACGTCGTCTGAAACCTAATTTTCGGTTTCAGACGACGTTTCTGTTTAACGGGAAAAATAAAAACAGGATGAGGCCTTTGCAATAACATAAGTTATAGTGGATTAACTTTAAACCAGTACGGCGTTAAGTTGCCTTGCCGTACTATCTGTACTGTCTGCGGCTTCGTTACCTTGTCCTGATTTAAATTTAATCCACTATATTTCAGCCATCCTTTCATCACAGGTTTGACGGTATATTACCTATTTCCCCACAAACCGTAGATATTTGAGAAAACTCTTTATCGGCTGGTAATTAGCCTGCTGCTTATCCCGACTCCGAGTTACTGTAATTTTTGATATGGCAAACATCCGAAACGTCGTCTGAAAACGGGCAATCCATTTTCAGACGACGTTTTGTCAAACATGATAAACCTCTTTTGGCTATCCACGGATCAATCATCCCAGACGTTCATTGCCCTCTCCCGCCAAACCGTGCAACAGCAATCCCAATACGTCCTGCGGCAGTTTTTGCGGCGCAACGGCATAAAGCGCGGCCAGTTGCGGATGGCGCATCAATATATCCGCCTGACGGATGAACAGGTCGATGAGTTCCACCGGCAAATCGGGCTGAATCAGGCGGCGTTGTTGCAGGGTATGGAAGAAACCGCGCATAAAGGCGTATTTTTCTTCGTTCAACTCATGAAAAAACCGCTCCAGCTCCAAATCGGTGTTCTCTTCGATGTCGCGCAGGAAGGCGGCGGAATAAAGCTCGTCGAACGACTGCCGTTGCAGGGCGAAAACGGCTTCGGCGGCTTCGCGCAGGCTGCATTGCCGTGCAAGCAGCACCTCAAATTCGGCACGGACGCGGTTTTTCTGTTTGGTAACGATTTCCTGCAAGAGCGCGTTTTTGCCGCTGTAATGTTTGTAAAAGGTAACGCGGCTGACGCCGGCCTCGGCGCAGATTCTGCCCACGGATACGGCGGAAAAGCCGTGTTCGCGGAACAGACGGCGGGCGGTGTCGGCGATGGTTTGTTGTTTGCTGGCGGTCATGACGGTAGAAAGGTTTTGATTTTGTTCATAAAGGGTTTCATTAAAGTTATCCGCAAGTCGGATACTCATCATATTTCCCCACGGCGGCAATGGCAATATGTCGGCGTTTCAGACGACCTCTTTCCTTGTCCCTTCTCCCTGCCCTGCTGATGGGGACTGTCGGATGCTTGGCAAACCACATTCATAAAGGCCGCGGAATCGCCCTCCCCCAACCTTTTCCCGCCGAATGGGAGAGGGAATTGTTTTGAGATGGTTCACTATAAAAAGGGGGATGTAAAGTGAATGATAAACACTTGCATTCCTGTTTTTTGTTTCTTATACTTTACATTAATAGTTTGTTTTATGTAAATGTGTAAACAACAAATATTTGCATACTGACGGAGCGGTTGGATTGCCTGATGGTCAATCCGCTCCGACGTATGCCGTCTGAAAGGATAAGGAAATGCAGAAACACACCCTCCGCCGCCTCCCCCTATTGATTGCCGCCGCCTTTGCCTCCGAATGGATTTATGCCGCCGATGCGGCGCAAAGTGCGGAACAAGTGCAGTTGGAAGAAGTCGTCGTAACCGGCGAACGCACCAACCGCAGCGGCTTTGAAACCGCCACATCCAACCGCGTTTTCTCCACGCCGAACATCGACCGCAGCGGCCACAACCTTTCCGCGACCGACCTGCTCAAACAAACCGTGAATACGGTGGACTTGGGCAGCGGCAACGATTTGCCGACCGTGCGCGGCGTGGACGGCTCCGGCCCTGCTGTCGGCGCAGTGGCGTTTTTCGCGGGCACGCGGCCGCGCCTGAATCTGTCCATAGACGGCCGCTCCGCCACTTACAACGAATTCGCCTTCGGCACGCAGTCGCTGTGGGACATGCAGCAGGTGGAAGTCTTGCGCGGGCCGCAAAGCCATGTGCGCGGGCAGAACGCGGTGGCTGGCGCTGTGGTGATGCGCTCCAAAGACCCGACCGACGAATGGGAAGGCGCGCTGCGCTTGGGTTTGGGCAACCAGAAAACACGCAATGTCGCCGGCGTCGTGTCCGGCCCGATTGTAAAAAACAACCTTGCCTTCCGCCTGAGCGCGGAGCGGCAGCAGCGCGAAAGCTACGAGCCGTTCGTGTCCTACGAGCCGACCGGCAACCCGCGCCGCGTGGAAAACACCAACGTGCGCTTCAAACTCCTGCTCACGCCCGAAAACCATCCCGATTTTTACAGCCGCCTGACGCTGAACCACATCCGTTCGCGCGCGCCGCAAAACGAAATCATGGGCAACACCGCCAGCCGCCGTTTCTTAAAAGAAAAGCCCGTGTTCGTAACCGGCTCGACATCGGGCATCTGGGACGTATCGTGGCAGCTTAACGACTATCTGAAACTGGAAAACAAACTGGTTTACGGCCGCTACCACAACGAGCGGCTGCACCTGCCGATGACCGTCAGCCCGCAAGGCGTGCCCGCCGAACTCAAAGGCCGCGAACTGCAATGGGAGCCGGTATTGCATTTTTCAAACAAAGGCCGTCTGAAAGGCCTTGCCGGGCTGCACTACTTCCGCAGCAAACAAGACGAATGGGTGGATATCCGCAGCGTCGGCGGCCGCAACACCTTTGACGACCGCAACAGCGTGCGCGCCCTGTTTGCCGAAACCACATACAGCCCCAGCGAAAAATGGGACATCACAGCCGCCGCCCGCCTTGAAAAAGAAACGCACAAACGAAGCGGCGGCAGCGGCGCACTGCACCTTGATTTAGACAAAGGCCAGACCGTGTTCCTGCCCAAAATCGACATCGCCTTCAAACCCACCGACCAATGGGTCAGCGGCATCAAAGCCGCGCGCGGCTACAACCCCGGCGGCGCGGGCATCACCTTCGGCCGCCCCGTCGTAACCTACACTTATGAGCCCGAATATGTGAACAACTACGAGTGGTACACCCGCTGGCGCAGCGCAGACCGCCGCCTGCAACTCTCCGGCAACCTGTTCCTGAACCACTACCGCGACATGCAGCTCCCCTTCTATCTCGGCACCAACTCCGTCATCATCCGCAACGCCAAAAAAGTCCACACCTACGGCGCGGAACTCGCCACCGACTGGCAGGCGACCGACAGCCTGAAACTCACCACCGGACTGGGGCTGCTCAACACCAAAATCAAAAGCTATCCCGACAGCGGCATCGAAGGCAACAAACTCGGCCGCGCGCCCAAATACACCGCCAACATCGGCGTGAAATACCTGAACGACAAAGGCTGGGAAGCCGGCGGCGACGTGCGCTTCTACGGCGGCTACTACTCCGCCGCCGATAATGCCGAATCAGGCAAAATCGGCGCATACAACCAAGTCAACCTCTACACCGCCTACAACTTCAAACAAGGCCGCGTCTCGCTCTACGCCGACAACGTGTTCAACCGCCGCCGACCCATATTCATTTCCAGCGCCGACCGCCAAGACGCGCTCTACCAACGCCCCAGAAGCGTAGGCGTGAGCGCGGAATGGAAGTTTTAGACGAAGCTGAAATGATAGAGGTCGTCTGAAAAAACGTAGATCGGGCATCAATGCCCTACCTACGGTTACTGGAATAACGAAGGTCGTCTGAAACGGCCGTAACAACCGACTGCCGTCATTCCCGCGCAGGCGGGAATCCAGACTCATCCGCACAGAAACTTATCGGATAAAGAAGTGCCTTCGAGTCTCCATTCTGGATTCCCGCCTGCGCGGGAATGACGGCACAAGAAGTCTAATAAAAAGCCAAGCATAAATGCCCAACTATTGACCTACCCTGCTTCCCCAACACCCAAAGGAATCCCATGCACTACTTCACCCCCGCCAAAACTCTGCCCGAAGGCACCATCTACCTGACCGACCTGACCCACGTCGCCGACTTTGCCGACTGGCTGGCCGAATTCGAAACCCTGTTAAACCAAAACCGCCGCTTCGCCACCGTCTGCACCCCCATGCGGCGGCAGGTGAGCGACGAACAGCGCATTGCCGACCGCAAAACCTACATCGAATGGATAAAGGCACACCGGCCGCAACTCGCCGAACGCTGCGCCGCCATGCTCCTCATCGAACCCGACGCGGCGCAACTGCAATTCTTCCGCGAACAATCGTCCAAACTCGCCCCCGCGCTGGGCGTGAACTACATCGTTGAAGCCGACGAGCAAACCGCCCTGCTGCGGGCGGAAGAAGCGTTAAAGGCCGTCTGAAAAGTTTTCAGACGGCCTTTCCGGCGTTTGCTTATCATAGCCAACAATCAATTCGGGTTATCTCATCGCCTTTTGCACGCCGAATATCGATACCAACACCAACGCAAAGCCCGCCAACGATTTCGCGTCCATGCCCTGTCCCAAAAACAGCCAGCCTAACACAAATGCCGAGACAGGGCTTAACAGGCCCAGCGATGAAACCGCGGCAGGCGAGAGTTTCACGATGCCGTTGAAAAACAACACATAAGCAAATACCGCGCCAAACAGGCACAAATACAGATAGCCGCCGATATTGGCGGGGCTTAAAGATTCAAGCGGCGGTTCGGCCAAAAGAGCGACAGGCAGCAAAAACACGCCGCCGATGAAAAGCTGCCAACCGGTAAATGCCAAAACAGGCAGCGTGGTTTTTTTGTATTTGGAGAGGTACACACCCAAAGCCATCGCCGCCGCACCGGACAGCGCCGCCAAAATCCCCGTGCCGTCATAGCGGGCAGACGGCGATAAAACCAACATCGTGATTCCCAAAACACCCGTTGCCGACCAAGCCCAAGCGGCTTTGGGCGGCATGGTTTTGTCAATCAGCCAAGTGAACACCAGCACCATCAGCGTCTGCGTGGAACTCAGCACCGCCGCCAGTCCGCCCGGCAAACGGTACGCCGCCACAAACAGCATGGCCTGGAAAAAGCCGATGTTTAAAAAACCGAGCAAAACAACCGTCGGCCATTCGCTGCGTTTAGGTATCCGCCGCGTCCACGCCAACAGCAAAAGCCCGGCGGGTAAAACACGGATAAGCGCGGCGGTGAACGGTCGGTCCGGCGGCAGAAATTCTGTGGTCACGAGATAGGTGCTGCCCCAAATCAACGGGGCGAGTGCGGTGGTCAGGATGGTGGCGGTGCGACTGGGCATCGGGATTCCTTGTATTTGTGTTTCAGCTTGCCCGAAGGTCGTCTGAAAAATGGGACGGATATGCAATGATGGAAAGAAAAAGCAGCCTGCACATTTTAAAACAAAAGTGCAGGCTGCTTTTCGTTATTTCAGACGACGAGGGGATTACAGCCGCCAGTTCAGTTTGAACATGATATTGCGCGGCATTCCGTAAAAATTGTAAGCACCGTTGCTGCGGTTGGCGTTGTTTTCAAAATAACGCTTATTCGACAGGTTGTTGCCAATCAGGCTCAAACGGATGCGGTCGGTCGGCGCGTATTGCACATCGGCATGCCACAAGGTGTAGCCGCCCTGCT
>ERZ772764.731-NODE-731-length-21908-cov-4.886194_pt1 | contig 21908 bp, 23 predicted proteins | sample MGYA00512163_ERZ772764 | MGnify/ENA primary metagenome ERZ772764 (study PRJEB29015, sample SAMEA2737903) | human oral metagenome | biome: human oral; feature: human-associated habitat; material: dental | place: China | collected 2094 ... | reverse complement strand
CTGTTTTAAGACATAGAACTAATAGAATTACAAATGATGTTAGAAACTGCAGTTCTGGAGAGAAAACTATAATAGGACTTCTTCTTAACTCAGCTGTTCTATCTATACTTGGTTATAATGTAATGTGTCTTGATGAAGTAGATGCACAACTTGATGAAGTATTCAAGAATAAATTCTCAGATGTAATTCATGAAATTATGTCTGTGTTTAATATAAATCAGGTATTCTGTATATCACATAACTTAGGTTCACATATACAAAATTCTATTACTCTTACTTTAGGAGATGTATCAAGTTTAACTATAATTGGTGAAAGAAAACAAGTTTATTAAGAAAAGGAGGAATAAGATGGATAAATTTAGAAGCTATTTTACATGGAGTGGTAAGACTATAACCTATATCTATTTAGGTGTAGACTACCCTATTGCAAGACTGCAAACAGGATTAAGAGTAGATACGGTCACTAAAATGTGTGAGGGACTTAATCATTTTCTCTATTATTATTTCTTAAAACATAATGGAGAATATGAAGAACTTGCTGCAAATTTATTTGAATACTATATAAATACAAAGAACAGATTTCAAAAAGCAAGAGAAGTTATAGATAATAACTCATCTGCTACTATGATGAAAGCAATAGAAGAAGTAGGAAAACTTAATCATTTTATGATAGAAAAAGCAGCCGAATACACATATCACATTCAAGTACCAAACATAAATGAAGCAAAAGCTACGACTGATGTAACTTTAACAAATCATACAGCTTTACTACTTGCTGGAATATCTGTACTTATGAAGTTATGTTTCTTATATGTTAATAATGCTTATATTAAAATAAAATGGATAGACACAATTGCTCTGTATGATGACTACTTAGTAAATGAGCTTACTGATGAACTTTGTAAATATGATGATGAAATTCCTAAAAATGTACAAGATGAAGTACTTGCGTTTCTATATGATAGAGTTGCAAATCTTTGGAGCACGTCGCCTGAATCATATAGAGAAAAGTTTACATCAATAGGTCTTGACGTTGCAAGTTACGGTTCTAAGAATAAAGTAGATATTTATAATGCTTTAAAGAAGTATGTTCCACAAATAATAACTTATGAAATAGGTCGTGAAGTTTATGAATGCAGAACAGATAAGGAACTTAGAGAACTATATTGGACAGAAGGTAAAAACTTCGATGATTTTAAATTTGTAGCACAAAATATGGCTGCTTATATTCAAAAGACACTAGGTGACATAAATGCAATGCAAGACCAAAACAAAGGAATTACTGATGTAAATGTTGCTGAAGTACTTATAGAAACAGCAGGAGAAGACACATCTCGTAGAGAAGAATCACTATATGAAGACAAACACAAACATTTATATAATTTAAGAAAAGAAACTTGTGTTGATGTTTTTGATGTATTTGTAAAAGAAATTAACACATACTTTCCTAATAACTACAATGTAATAAAAGACATAATAATAGATGAATCAAATTCATTTAATCAATATATTCTAGGAATATGTTTACTTTCTATGACAGGTGAATGTTTTGTATATAGAGATGTACTTGGTGTATATGCAAAAGTCATACTTGCACTTTTCTATTTAAGAGCAAAATCAGACCCTACACTTGAACCAATATATGATAAACTTGAGATAATGAAATCAGAAAAGCAATCAAGAAATACTCACTATCCAGAAGATAAGATAATAGAACATTTAACTAAAATAGGAAGAACAGATTTAATATCTAAAGTATCAACTATTGGTGAGATATGTACTACTTATCATGGAAAGTCTGGTATGATTGATTTATCTCCTGCTCTTTTTATAGAAATATTAGACTTATTTAAAAATCCATCTAGAGTAAGACATCTATTATTTCCTAATAGATATGAAATACTTGAACCATCTGCAAATGAGTCTAGTAATAAACATAATCATTATGTTTATGATGTTTTAAATAAAGTAAAAGAAAAAGTTGGTTTTGATGACTAGAGAAGAAGCTTTTAACATATTCTATAAGTTCTTATATTCTAATATGAGAGCTAAACAGTATCATAATTCGTATTTTAGTATAGATGGAACTAAGATATGTGCAGAATGTAAGAATCATAAAATAAATCCCGTCTATATAAGATGTAACCCTGATAGTCCTTTGTATCTTAAATGTTTTCGTGCTGGATGTACAAATAGCAGAAGACTTACACAAAAGGATTTCTTAGATATGGGATTTGTAGATATGGAAGCAATAAAGCAACTTACTAAAGATGTAAAGAAAAGTAGTTTTGAGTTTAAAAAAGGATATGTTCAAGAATTATTTATTGATTATTCTAAATTATCTGGAGAGCAACTTACATATATGGTTGATAGATGTAAGTTAGTTCTTACAGATGAAACTATGTTTGAGTATAAGATAATTCCAGACCTTAAATCTACCCTACAATATTCACCACATATAAAAATAAATGTAGATAAATTTACATTAAGTCCAAAAGACACTATCTGTTTTCATTCTGATAATGAAAATAAGTTTGTATGTAGAGGAATAGGTAGAGATTTTAAACTATCTTTAACAGCAGACCAAGATATGGTAGGTAATTATTATACACTTAATATAGGAAAAAAGAATAAAACTATAATGTTTATATGTGAAGGAGTATTTGATTGTATTAATGTCTATAATATGAATAGAAACATAGGAAAAGATGCAATATTTGTAGCAACATTTGGATTTGCTTCTTATGTTAAAGCAATTGAATACTATTATCAAAAATATATAAATTCAATGAATCATTTGGTTCTTGTGATGGATACTACTAAAATGGGTAATTCTGATTATATGTATAATATATCAGAAGTAAAAGAAATAGTAAGTAAACTTGAGGCTAGTCTTGGTAAGAAGTTTGTAAATAAGATAGATGTAGTTTATAATACTGCTTCTAAGGATTTTGGTGATTTTAGAGAGCCAATAGATACTCAACTTGATAAAATATATGAAGGAGGAAAATATTGGATATAATTAATGTATTTAACTTTGTTAAAAATATAAATGCACACCTATTTAATGTAGGTGTTGCATTTATACTGCTTAGTATGCTTTTAGTAATGGGACATATGCAAGTAAAAGAAGTGTGTATGAAGAGACTTGCAAGAGATGGAGAAATAGATAGTCCAAGATACAAGTTAAGATATAATGCACTTCTTATTGCAAAACTAGCTTCATTTGTATCATGCACATATATGATACTTGCATGTTATGCTGTTTTAAGAGATAGACGTGTAACTCTTATTGATTATACTATATTCTATAAAATGAGTACAGATTTAATGATACTTATAACTGAGTATCTAACTGTTGTAAGAATACATAAAGTGATATTTGACAGAACTAGAAAACCAAGAGTTAGCACAAACTATGATATAGCAATAGCAGTAATTTATTCTATACTTGCTGTATTTATAGTTCATTCAGTTAAGATAATTTTAAATAGTTATACATAATATAGTGTCTATAAGACAAATAAAATTTATATCGGAGGTTTAATTATTATGAAAAAGAAAGATTTAAAAACACTTGTAAAGGCAATTGTATATGCAAACAAAAAGAGAATTGAAATGCTTGGTGAGAGTTTCTATGAAACAGTGGGAAATGAAATATTTTATGTAGATGCATTTACTCAATTTAAAAGTTTCGTATCTAATTCAAAACTTTTAATTGATAACATAATAAAAGGTGCAACTGAAATTATGGAAGCTAATAAAAATGTAACTATGTTAACTGAAGAAGATAAAAGAGATGTATTAATAGATAGATGCTCTGATATCTTCTATGCTTTAGTAACTATACATGAAACTATACTTATTTATGATTACTGTATTAAAAATGACAAGGTATTTAATCCAGACTATACTTCATGGATAGAAGAATCTGATAAAATAGAATTCTCTACTATGGAAAATAGAATGAAGTCTTGTCTAAAAGATAGTTTATTTGGTAGCGAAAGAGTAGTTAATAAACATGTTCAAGAAATTGCTGATATTTTATTCAGTGATATGGGTGATTTGAAGAATAATAAGATAAGAGAAGCTATAGTTTATTTACTTAATAAGCTACAAGGTTTCTATAATGGTGATAATAATAATGCTATAGGAGAATTTGTACTTGGATACATTGAATCAACTCCAGCTATACACTATTATATGAACACTGCTTCTGTTGGAGTTGTAAGAAACTTTATGTGTACTGGAGACAGAGATACATTTGAAAAAGTTTTACCATTTCTTAAAATGAATACTCTAAACACTAAAGAATTTAAGAAATATAGACCAGTTATAGATGAAATTATAAATGATTTTATATTTGACCAAGAACTAATAGCTGGTATACTTGCTAAACTTTCAAATGATAACTCTATAAAACATATAAGAGATGGTAAATTCTTACTTAATGAAAACCAAATGACTCAAGCTATGAAAGATGGTCTTATTACTGTATTAACTCAAGATTTGTGTGTTAGAGTAAACAGTGAAATTATAGTAAGAGGACTTCCAAGATTATCTTTATCTAATTTTGATACTTCTTCAGGCATTAAATGTAAAGCATGTGAGTCTTATATGATAGGACAAATACAAATGCTTATAAAAGCAATAACTGACTATGTAATAAATTCTTCTTACAATGCAAAAGAGAATCAGCTTAACACAATGGAAACACTTGATAGTGCAATTGAAGAACTTGTTAGTAAGTTAGGTATTTCAAGAGATGAGTTAAAAGAAGAAGCAGATAAAAATCCAGTTATTATTAAGAAAGTTAAAATTGGTAGAAGTAAATAAAGGAAATAAAAAGAATACATTCCCGAATACTATTTATTTAGTATTCGGGTTTATATTCTTTTTTTCTCTATTTTACCAGTGCATTTCTTCTGCCATCTTTTTATAGTCTATTTCATTCTTTTTACCATATTGGTATTCTTCCCAAGTTCTATAATAAGGTGGTCTTATATAGTATTCTTTACCTTCACCACTTTTATGTGTAGATAAGAAATCTATAAACTGTTTAGATGTAAGTCCCATAGGAATCCAATAATAACTTATAATTCCTACTTTTTCATCAGGATATTTATCAAAGAAATCTTTAAGTCTTATACAGTCTGTATATATTACATTTTCTTGTGGTCTATATAGACTTCTATGTTGCCATTTAGGCATTTCAAACTTATTAAGTACATATGGGTCTCCAGTTACAGTTACTTTTCTATTAAGAGACCTATAACAGAACCATTTATCTCTTTCTTCAGCTGTATGTCCATATATAGTCCATTCTGCTATCTCATCAGGTGTCATACCGTCTGTTGGACTTGGTGTTCCAGTAACTCTAACCTTTTGTCTTACGTCAGCAACTGCTCCATTCTTACCTTTTACAGTCCATACAATAGTGACTTCTCCAGGGAATTTAGTTCTTATTTGTACAAATCCAATATACTTTTTAGCTCTGTTAGGTGCTTCAAGTGGATTACATGTTACATATTTTATTACTATTGGATTTCTAAATGGAATTAAAAATGAATATCCTTCTGCTGACCATTTTACAAGTTCAAAATAATCTTCATTCTTTTCAACAAGTATATTCATTATAGTATCACCAAAGTTTGAACTTTTAGCTGGAAGTTCATATACATCAAGAGTTTGCTTTCTGTTATTTGTAATCTTAGGAAGCTTTAAAGAATGGTCAACTGGTGATAGCTCTATTGTAAAGTCTTCAAGTTTTGCTAAATCGTCAAGTTTATAGAATCCTAATTCAAGTTTAAATGGTTTTGTAACTGCATCAGGATGTTCTTTTTTAACTTTAAATGTGTATGTTTTATGATAGTCAGGACTTATAGTAACATGGAAGTATTCATTAAATTCTTCTCTACTCATATTTCTTACCATCATAAATATATTAGCATGTATAGGACCTTCTCCTGTATACATGATGAACTCATTTCCTTCTCTCATTATAAAATCACCTTGTTCAAAGTGTCCTATAAGTAAGTTAGCTTCATAAGCATAAGGAACTCCAGCTGTTTCATAATCTTCTTTAAAATATAGTTCATATGCTCTTGGTTTAAATACCTTTTTAACTTCTTGTTGACCATAGAATCTATTAATAACAGGATGAGCATACTTTATTTCTTCTTCAGTAACTTCTTGTCTTCCGAATTCTATACTTTCTTCTTCAAGTTTAGACTCAGTTGAAGAAGGTTGTGATTCAGTTTGTGTTTCTTTCTTTTCTTCAGTTCCAGATTTAGGTGTTGATTCTGGTGCTTTAGGTGCTTCTTGTGTTGCTTCTTCTGTTTTTTCTTTTGTTTCTATAGAGAATTCTTCTTCTATATCTTTAAATTTAACCATAATTTCAGCAGTAATAGGGTCTTTAGTAGTTTTAAATGTAATACTTCCACCAGCTTTATTACTATAAGTATAGTTTATTACTTCATAGTCTTCTTTAGACCCATCAGAAACAGATGTAATAGTAATGTCTTCTTTTGTAAGACTAGAAAGCTTCTTACCAGGAACTGGTTTAAACTTAATTGTGTATTCTGTTCTATCTTTTGTGTATTTAGCCTCTAGTATTTCTAGTACTGTCATGTTAACTCACTCCTTTTATATTTCAAGTTCTTTATTTTCTTCTTCTTTAAAGTTTATTTCATCTTGTATTACAAATCTTCCAAGAGATGTAAATAAATCAAAAAGTCTACTATCATCTCTTATTATATCCTCATTCATATTATCCTCCTTAACTTTCTGAGTATGATTTTCTTCCACTCTTTAATTTTTCAAGTGCAAGTTCAAGTATTAGTTTTACAATAGGAACTCCAATATAATCATCTATATTCTCTCTATCAAATATATAGTAATCAAGTAAATAAAGATTATCTATCATACCCTTAATATCATCATTCATATGTAAATCCATAAACTTTGTAACTATATTGTGTGTTATAGTGTATTTTACATTAGCACTTCTTTCATATGTATCACCAAGATAGTGATGATGTAATAGATAGTTTACTGCTATTCCTGTATTCCAGAAGTTTGTAAGAGCACTATGTTTTTTATATAGTTTAAATCTAAAGAAACACGAATAATCATACTCTACTTCATAATCAGCAAGTTCATAGTTAAAATTTAGTGCATCTCTTACTGATAAGAAATATTTAAAAGCATAAGCACTTGGATTTCCTATGTATTCTTTTGTATCTTCTGTTCTATTTTTAAATGGATTAGATTTTACCTTAGGGTCTTTCTTCTTAGGAAAATCCTTTTTAATTATTCTGTCGTATAAACTTCCTTTATAAGACGCTTTTGCACCAAATAAAGGATATGGAGGTTCTAAAAACAGTATGTTCTTATCCATAGAATAATTAAGTATAGGCATATTAGCTTGTAAATCCATTAAAGAATAATATATAAATCCCATTCTACGTCTATGATACAGCTCTTTCCAGTCTTGTTCTAAATCAACTCCATCTATTTTCTTTGGTACAAGCTCAGATATCTTATTTTGTGGTACAAATATCAAAGCATCATACTTTTCATTATAGAATGTATCTATATATTTCTTATTTAAATCATCTATTTTAGATTGTAGCTCTTCTCTTGCTCCTTTATCATCTTTTGAAAGTATTTGGGGAGCTTCAAATCCCTTATCTTTACCACCAACACCAAGACCAGTATCTTCTTCATAAATATATTCATTTACAACTTGCTTTAATATATCTTGATATTTAAAATATGGTGATGGTGAGTATGTTACAAGAAAGAAGTCTCTGTCTATTATAAACTGTCTTTCAACCTTAGTAATTACAAATAAGTGATTTACATCTGCAAGTGAATAAGAATAGAAATGGTCCATAGGAACAGGATTTACATCAGAATAAGGTATAAGCATTTGACCTTCTTGGTCTATTCTAAGTTGAAGTTTTCTATCATCCTTAGAACCATCTTGAGTTTCACGTCTATTTGGAACTCCATAAGTAGGTATTCCTTCTATAAAGTCGTATTTATTTGACCTTACATCAGAGCTAGTTTTAGTTCCTTCAGAGTAAGTGGTTTCTTTTTTATTTATATGGAATAAATCTATTGCAGATGCAGGTAGATTCAGCATATCAGGAATACGTCCACTTATCATCTTTTTCATATTATCTGCAAGTATTAAATCAGCTTTGGCACGAGAAGTTGACTTATCACCCAAAGTCTTTAGTGGTTCAAAATTTGCCATTTATATCACCTTAATTCTTAACTGTTTGCTCTTTTATAGCAGCAACTATTCCTTCAGTTTCTTTAACTAGGATAAATGTAGTAGATAAACATGCAGTTATTATTTGTGCATAATCTTTACAAGCTCTTGCAAGTATAGAACCCATAAGTCTTACATACAAATCAGCGAGCTTATCAGGAGTATTAGCATTAGTGTCAACCTGTTCTTCATTATCCTTTTTCTTATCTTCCTCATTATCTTTATTATTAGTATTATTATTTTTATTAGTAGCATCATTATTTGATTTTTCCTTTTCAGACTTTTCAGATGCAGCTGCTCCAGCGTTTATTATATCTTGTATTTCCTTAAGTCTTGCATCTGTTTCCTTCTTTATAGAAAGTGCACCAGATTTAAGCACTTTAAAGATAATTTGATTGCCAAGAATAGAATTCATAAGTGTTAGAAATCCTGAGCTATTATCCATCATATCTTTTCTAAATTCTTCAGCATTTGATGAACTATATGTTTTATGTATTTCTGGTCCAAGTATAGCTTCTTTTAAAAAAGAACCTGCTCCAGTTAATGCTGAACCATTTTTACTTATATTCTCTTTAGTTTCTTTTGAAACATTAGAGAAACTTGACTTATCACCCAAAAGTTTACGTGCTTCTTGCCAATCTTTAAATTTACCAGCAGTAAATATATTTGCAATTGCACTACCAAATCTTTTGGCAAGTCTTGCAACAAAACCAGATTTCTGAACATCATTTAGATTTCCACCAGATAAACCTATAATTATAGCAAGTTCTTTATTCTTATTAAAATGTGCAAGTACATTTGCACATACACCACAATAATTATAGATTGCTTGTTGGTCGTTTCTTGTTAACGCATCTCTTACTTTTTCTGGAGTTGGTACATCCCTTGAACCTCCTTCTTCTATTAATGTTCCTTCTATTACCCTCTTGTAATAAGTCTCGTAGTCTTCTATTCCATTAAACATATCTTTTAAAAGAATAGCATCAAACTTATGCCAAGATAAATTCATTTCAGGCATATCATTTACAGCTTTACCAAGAAAAGACAGTATCTCATTTACTTCTCTTCCTAGCTTATTATATCTGTCTGCAACTTTCATAAGTCTTGCAAATCTTGCAGATAATTGCATTCCTAGTTCTTTTATTATCTTTTGAAGTTTTAAGAACATAGTTTTAAGATATGCTTTTAAATCTTTTGCATTACGTTTTATAAACTTAGCTGTATTACGACCAGCTTTTGCAGCACCTTTTAAAGCACTTTTAGTAGCTTTCACTGTACCCCAGACAAGTCCTTCCATACCTGAATCAATATATGTTATCTCTCCAGTTACAAATTCTTCTTCAAGACTTTCAAAAGCATTATCATATTTACTAAGTTCAAATGCAAATATTTCACTTTCGTGTCCATATGACATATTTTCTATATCTGAAAGTAGAACACCATTTAGTTTGATATTCATAAAAACTTTATCCTCCTTTACCTTTAATATAGTATAAAATACTAATCTTTGTTTCTAATAGGAGGGTATAATAGAAACAAGTTTTGGTACTTATTTATAAATTTTAAGGAGGTAATTATGGTAAATGTAGTTGAAGCTTTACTAGAGTTAGGAAGACTTGTACAGGCAGGAAGAGTAGGTTTTAGCTTACTTGTAATGGATGAAAACATGAATAAAACTAAGGCTATTGCTAGTGCAAATGAACTTGTAGTAAAGTATACAAATAAAGGACCAGTAATATACATAAAGCAACCAGATACTATGGGAGGTGAACTTGTACCTATAACTTCTATAGACCAAGCAACTCTACATAAGATACTTAATAAACTTATTATTATGGGTAAAGATGAACCTAAAAGAGAAGATATGACTGATAATACTATATGGATAAGAACTATGGAAGATAGTGATGGTTCTAATAAAAGTACATCAAAAGATGTAATAAGAAGCTTTTATGAATATATAGATAAAAATAAGAATACTATTACACCGTATATTCAAAAGATATACAGAAATGGTACAGAAGTACAAGTAGTTCCTTTTGTACATGAAAAGCAAGTATATGTGAGACTTAAAGCTGATGGTGAAATAGAGGATTTGTATACTGTTTTAAGACGTATTCTTAAAAATATTGATAATAATAAGCAAATATTTGATACTTTAAAACTTAGTATAGATAGAGACATAGCAATTATAAGAGATAAGATTGCAGATTGGCTTGACAAAATTGGAGAGGCTACACTAGAAGTACCTAAAATGAAGCTAAGTTTGGAACAAAGCCTTAAAAATGTAGTAGATAGTCTTAATATTGATGATATTATACCGTTTTTAGAAAAGAAGATAAGACCACTTACGTTTACAGTTCCTGGAAGAAATACAGAAACACGTCTTGTTAAGCTAAAACTTAAATCAGATTGGGATATAGGAGATATATCTAGAAGAACTATAGAAGATATAAATAAACTTAGTGGATACTATGATTTCTTTAATTCTCCTCTAATAGTTGAGCATGGAGGATATAATAAAAATAAGAAATGGTTACAAAATGATTTTGTGACTGACCCTGCTGGTTGGGCTAAAACACAACTTGATACTCTTATGAGTGAAATGCTTGTAATAGGTAGCTATGGTTCTAATATGCCTAAGCAATACTATTATAATAAGAAAATATCGTCAGGCACACCAGCTACTACATCTATACACACTGGTTATGGTACCAATCACAGACAAACTAACTTTACATTTATAAAAAGAGGAGATACATCTCAGATGATATTTGATGTTAGAAGGTTTTATGCAGGTGAACCAGCTGGAAGTGGAACAGATGTTGAGTTTTCTTATATAGTTGTACTTCGTGGTGGAGAAACATATACTTTATGGAGTAGATATATAGAAAATATAGAAGTTAAATTTGACCCAGATAGAGAAAGTAATCCTTCTGCAACATCTGTACCAGTTACTGATTATGAAAATGGAGCTGTTACTTTATTTACACCTATTGGTAGACAAGCGTATCTTAATAAAGCAAACTTTATATCATTTACAGAGCAACTTTATGTAGCTAAAGAAATTATGCTTGGAAACTCTTATGTTATAAGTGTAGAGGAATAAGTGATAATATGAAAAAAGAAAGAAGAATATTATATAAACTTGTACATAAAGATATGAATAAAACTGGTCTTGCAGAGTCTATAAGTTATGGGGACTTTATACCTGAACTTGATAATAAAAGACAGCTTTATATAAAGACTAAATATGGAGAAGATTTAGTAATTAAAGATGAGCAAGTTCTAAGCTTAGAAAAAGTTTCTGAAAACTTTATTCAACTTGGTAAAAGTGGTGATAAGAATGTTGAACTAAGTTTAATGTTTTTAACTAAATGGAAAAACCACACTGATCATTATACTCTAGATGGAGAGATAAGCTTTGATAAGCTTTGGGAAGGAGTAAGACCAGCTGATTTTATACCATATCTTTATAGTACTAAAAATAATAAGAATATGGTTGAATTTGTATCTGATTTATCTGTATTTACATATGATGAAGAGGAGACTGATAGTGCAAATCTTATAACTTTACATGAAAAACTAAGACTTCTAGCTGAAGTTTATAAAAAAGGATACAAGCATGTGAGTGAGTGTGTACTTGATATATATAAGAAGTTCTTTAATATAAGATATTATACACATATAAAAGGACCAAAAGAACTATATAATTACGGAACTAAACTTCTTGATTTAGCTAAAGTACTACTTGAAGCTTCTAAAGTTATAAAACAAGGAGAAACAAAGGACTTTTCTGGATTACTTGATAAACTTGAAGAGCTAGAGTTATATCCTAAAGTACAACTTGTAGATTTAACTGAATTTAATATGAATCAAAAAATTAAGATAAAACTACTTACTGATAATAAGTCTGCTGTTGTATCAAGCACTACTATATATTCAACTGATACAAGACCTGATGCAGTAGATGCTTGTTTTGTATATCATAATAGATATGGTGATATAATAAATGGATATAAACCATCAACACCTGAGATTAGAGGTAATGGAACTGGTACAAATAGTATTACCTTTGAAGAAGATGGTTGTATTTATCTTAAAGGAGGATATAGCTATATAGTAAGGTCAAATGCAGCTGATTTAATGGTTCTTAAATACGACCCACAACCCATAACACATTACCCAGTATATAATGCAACTGAGTTTAGTGGAGTTAAGTCATATCAAGCTAATACTGTTCTTATTGGAAGTAAAGGAAATCCCTATCTTCTTGGAAATCCTTCAATAAGTTTTAAACTTTTAGAAAATAAAGATAATAATGATAATATACCTGGCTATAACTTTAGTCAAGCATATGATGAATATTCAAGAACTGAACTTGCAGAACTTATATCATACTTTCCTTCAGGACAGATACTTGATGCAAACGGATACGATATGGTATTTCCATTATTGCAATTATCTAAAGCTGAAGATATGGACAAGGTGTTTTATCCAAATAAACCATATAAATCATCAGGTAATACATATGAAGAACTTGGTAATAAAACAGGTGGGGATTTTATATCAAGATGGTATCACGGACTTTCAAGTAAATTCGCTGACCAAATAGGAGATAGAATCAATAATGATAATGAAAGAATGTTTTTCTTTCCTCAGATAAATAAAATTTCTGATATTAAACTTACAAGTATAGTAACTAAAGTAGAGTATAGCTATCAAACAGATGAATCTTTAAAAAGATTAAAAGAAAATGGATTTAAAGTTGGTAATTTAAATAAAAGTGTAATATTTAAAGAGTACTTATCAGGATATAATTACGGTCAAGGACAAAGACTTACTTATTTAAGTACTACTAAAACTGCAAGTAAACAAAGAAGTATTGCTTGGGAAGCAATGTATTCACATTCTGTATTCTTAGAAAATAAAATTTATACTGCAACTAATGATACGTATAATAACAGAAATAATGAGTTTTCTGACCCATATACTTATAGAACGTCAGATAAATACTACTTAGAATTCAGAGATACTAAACCAAGTTATCCTACTCTTAAATTTAAAAGTTTAAAAGATGGAAGTGTTAAATATCTTGCTAAGAAATATGCAACTCCACTTGTAACTACAAATGTAGAAAATAGAGTTACTATAAGTCGTTTAGTAAATAATCAGACATCAAATCCTCAAAGAACTTATATTGAAGTAATTGGATATAAAAGAGAATTTGATGGTAAAATTCCAGATAATAGTTTTGATGAAAGTGGTATGTTTACACCTACTTACAGTCCAAATATCTGTAATTTTACACTAACACTTGAGCATAAAGATAATGCAACTAGTATTTTATTTAGAGACCAGTCACTGTCTGTATGTAAAATTGGTAAATATTTAAATAGAAATCTTGATGAATTTTTAAATTATGTTGTACTTCAAAACAAAGCAGTAGGAAAGAAATATACTATATTTATTAGAATGGCAGAAAGTTCTGATGGTACTAATGCATCTAATTGGATTAAGATACCAATACATTTAACTAATAATTAAAAGTTGTAGATTAACATTGATTACATATTATTATGTGATTTAATGTTAGTCTACATTAAACACTTTTTATTTCACAAATTATAAAGGAGGTAGTATTATGGAAAGAGAAAGATTTGTTATTATTGAAAAGGAGGTATATAATGGTGATAAAAATAATATCTATTTTAAGGTTGTAACGGGTAGCAGAAGAAAAGATTTAGAACATGTTAATTTAAGAAAAAGATATTTGTGTACACTTATATTAAATAGGAAAACTAAAGAGTTTAAACTAATGGAAAAGTTTGATAATTACAGTGCTCACTGTAAGAAGAGGTTACTTGAAGTACTTCAAAGTTCACACTTTACTAAAAGAATTGCTGCATTTAGTCATGACAGTAAGTTGGTTAGAACTACATTCTGTATTAATGATAGTATAGATGAAGCTCTTGATTTGCTAAGTGATGAATGGAAAGGAAAATAAAATGGAGCAAATTGAAATTAAAAAGATAAGAAATAAAGAAAAGAAAGTTGAGTTTGAGGTATATTATACACCTTATTCTAACAAATCTAAACTTCATATGTTTAGTATAATACAAGAAGATGAACATGATTTTAAATTATCTGTAAAGATAAGTAGGTCTAATATAGGACACACATTAGTTTTTGATGTTATGTATACTGTGCTTAGAAGTTTTGATTTTGTAAAAGCAATAAGGTATTTACTTGCTAATAAAAGATATAGAACATACACTTATGAATTAAGTGATATATTAGAAGATGTATTTATAAACTTTGGAAATGAATTATTATATGGAGGTAAATAAATGAATACTGGAAGAATGATTATAATAAAGAGAATAAAAGCTAAAAGAGGATACAAACATGATACATTTGTAGTATACTCAGCTCCTGCTAATACAGATGTTTTAAAAACATTTAATGTAGAATCTAAAATGAAAGAGATATTTACTTTAACTTATGAAAATTCTACTATGATATTTAAGCTTAAAGAGAGTGTATCTAAAATGACTGAGTATCAAAAGAATAAAATAAGTTCTGTACTTGCTGCAAAAGAATTTATTGATGGACTTCTTAAATTTAAATATGATGATAAATTATCAGAAGTAACAGTATACTTATCAAATATGCCAAATAGTTTAGTTGCTGATATAGAATATGCTTGGGGTAATTTTTAAAGGAGGTTTGAGATGAAATTGGTTGCAAATAAAGAGCTTTATTTTAACTTAATGCTTTTTGAAGGAAATGCGGCGGAGAAACTAAAAGAAGAGAGCGGATTATTCACTGTTGTAGCATCATATATAGCAGCAAAAGATGAACATAGCGTAGATATTAACTCATGTATAAGAAATAAGAATAGTATAAATGAAGGAACTACAGGAATACTTACAAGACTTTTAACTAATGGAAACATAGATTATATTATAAATTCAGACATTAATCAAAAAGATATAGATGATTTCCTAAAAACAAATCTTGATTATAATGACCCTTGGGAAGATGCATATGAGTTTATGCAAGCATACAAAGGAACAGAAGATGAAATTACTTATAAAGAAGTAATGAATACTATTCTAAATGATTCTCTTCTTAAGGAATATAATCCTGATACATATGTAAAAGAAATAATAGAAAACTCAAGACAAATAAAATCTAACTTCAATCTAGAAGAAATGATTTGTAATGATATAGCTGATATTTTGGCTATATATGACCCAATCTCTTTTGCAAAAGACAGAGTTGATTTTAAAAATATATGTAAATTCTTAATAGATATTTATATAAAAGTTCTTCTTACTCTTAATACATGTCTTATAAATATACAAAATGATATTGGAACACATAAAAGAAAATATACTTCTATAGTAAGTGTTGTAATTGGGTATGAAGAAGGGGAATTTAATAAAGAAATTATAGAAAGATTATTTGGAGATGAACTTATTACAGATAGTTATAATAAAGAAGTTAAAATGATGGGTATATTTAAAGCAATTGAGTATTTCTATACAAGAGTTTTAGATGTTCTTATAAATAATGGAAATGTCATACCTAATGTATCATATCATGCAAATACAGTTATTCTATCGAAAGATAATCAAAAAGCTGCTATGGAACTTCTTGATTACATGAAAGAGAAATATCCAATTACAATAGCAAATAATAATTTAAGAGATATTAAACCTAGAAAAAAAGTAGAAAGAAAAAAGAAACCAAAACAAAATCATAAAAAGAAATAGGGGGAATATTATGTTACTTACTAAACCAATAGATATTAATATTACTAAACGTAATTTAAAGATTGAGTATATGCAAGTATACAGAGATGTTAGTTTTATAACATCATTTATAGTATCAGTAATATCTTTATTCTTATGGAAAACAACTACAAATTTAGAGATTGTAGTACCTGCTTCAATAGTGTTATTATTAGGTGCATTTGATATTCTTGGAAATATGTATGTTAATTACCGTATAGATAAAGAAACATCAAATATGTCACATAGTGAAATAAATGATGCTTTGGATGCAGTAGTATGGCATATACGTAATGAAGTAAAAATAGTACCATATAGGTGGATAATAGTTCTATTTGCGTTTTATATGATAGTATTTAGTATTATAATTATTATATTAAGATTATTTATACAGTAGGAGGTATTATAAATGAAGACATTTTATGATAAGCAAAAAGAAATAAATGAGATTTTAATAAGAGATGGGATATCTCATGATTTCTCAAATGAACTTAGACTTAAATCAATGGTTATTGGACTAGTAATACTTATTATTGCAAATTTTACTATGGATAACTTTAAAATATTTAGTCTATTTAGTCTGTGTTATATTGCTGTATGTATGGTTGATTTATTTGGAAGAGTTGTACATTGGGCATGTATGAAAAGATATGATTCAGATTTGGTATTTGAACTTGAGATGAAAGCAATAGCTATGACTGATGAGTTCTATACAAAGTCTATAAGTATAAACACACTTGTTTATATACTGTTTAATTATGCTGTTTTTAAAGCTTTAATGCTTTTATTTTAATAAATATTAGGAGGTTTTAGTTATGAATACTGAAAATGTAGTAAAAGAAGTTGAAAAGGAAGTAAAAAATGAATTAAGAAAGGAAGAAAAGAAGATTGAAAAGACTGTTCAAGAAGTAGTAAAAGAAGCATTAACTTATATTGACATAGTTGATACTATGCAAAAATGGAGCAAGAATAAAGATGATTATAAAGCATTTGTAAAGGCACTTATCGTATGTGATACATCTGAAGCACCTGAAAAGCAAGATGTACACAGAGATGATATTGATGCAGCTCTTGAAGAAACTATTGATTTAGTATTAAATAGTGACCCAAATGAATTGCCACTGGTTAATCCTGAAATAATAGACTTCTTCTTTAAGTCACTTTATGACCGTAAACAAGAAAGAAAACTTAACCAAGATAAAGGAGAAGAAAATGAAAGTAACTAATTACTATCCAAAAGTGTCTCTTATACATGATTGGGAACGTAAAAATAAGATTATAATAACTGCGATATCTATTATCGCAGTTTTAGTTTCTATATTTATATTAAGTAAACTAAAAGTAGTTTCAGATATAAGACATTATGTAGTTGGCTCAATAACACCGATACATTTCTATTTTATATTATTTATACTATCTCTTGCTGCAATAGGTAAGAATGTTATACTTAAAGATAGGATAGATTATCTAAATACACTTAGTGTAAATAATAAAGACTATGATAAATTTATAAAAGCACTTAAAATTACATATCTTGATAAAATAGTATTATTCTTTATATATGTAATAGTTTATACTGTTATAGGATTTGCTGGAATGTATTTAAATCTAGTAGTAGAAAGGTCAGTGATATGATAACTGTGAATAGAATGAAAAAGACAAGAATTAATTATACTGAGATTTTTGAAATGTATGGAAATAATGAAAAAGTTAGAATTATAATTCCTTTATTTGATAATAATGGATTTATTTATGATATGAACTACGATATAAATTACTGTTGTGGGATTGCAAATAATTATCAATTTGAACTAAGAGAAAGTTTCTATAATGATAAATACGTAGTTCTTAATTTTAGAAAAATTAAATCCAAAACTAAAGACGATATACCACTTACACCTATACAAAGGAGGATAGTAAATGAAATATAGAGATATATTTAGTAAAGATAATGAAACAGCTGTTGTATTTATACCAGTAAAACATGCAGACGACACTAGTGTAAATACTGTTTTAGATACATGTATGCAACTTGCAACTGAGTATGATTATTATTTAGATGATATAAAAACTACGTCTGATTATATTCTTCTTATATATCAAAAGTATGATGAAGACGATGAAGATGACATTGATGAGATAAGAAGTCTTCAAGAAGAATCAATGATGGGTCTAAAAATAGGCAAACTTGTAAAAAGTAGTTTAGGATAATAACATAAAAGAATAGCTCAGAGAAATCTGGGTTATTCTTTTTTTTCCACATTTAATTAAGATTAATTACATATAATATAGTGATACTTAGGTGTGTCAAATAATTATATTTGGAGGTATTTTAATGAAGATTGGTAAAAGAACACAAGTTTACGTAAGAGGTATTGGTTTTATAACAGCTGAAGAAGTTGTTAAATTGGTTCAAGGTGGGAATACAGTTGAACTTAGAAGTACATTTGGAAATTGGGTAAAAGTAAATGAAGGATATACTGATGTTAAATCTGATTCTATTAAATTAGGTTTAAGAAATGGTATACATATAATTACATCAAGTGATACAAATATACTTCATATATTGCCTAAAAGTTATTCTATTGCAAGTACTAAAATAGATGAGCTTAAGAAATCTAATATATTAGTATTTGGAAATCAACTTATGGATGAAGAAAATGGTATTCATTTAGATGATAATGAGCTAGAAGATATTGCAATTATATTAAATACATGCAATACATATGTTGACCATGGATGTAGTGTATTTACATTTTATACAAATAGTAAAGAGTATGTAGAAAAGATATTCAAAAGATTTGTACCAAAGAACAGACAAAATAAAATAAATATATCTTACAAAAAGTTAGGAAAGTACAAAGAATCTACGTATAGTTTCAGACTTAATTATAAAGATGCTGGTGAAGTTTTTAAAATTATAGAAAAATATGGAATAGATATTGGAACTAAAAACATTCCGAACTGTCTATTTACAGCTAACAAAGATACTAGAATAAGATTTTATAAACTTTTAAAACTAATGAGTTATTATGAAGTTATTTTACCTAATGGAAAACCTATAATAGTTGGTACATTTTCAAAGAAAAGCTATAATACTGTACTTAATTATGCAAACTTTATGCATACTATAGGTATAAATGGACTTATGAGAATGAATAATTTATATAGTAGTGGTCATACTATACCAAGAACTGTTTATCAAATAAATGCAGATGATTGCAATTATTCTATGAACGTAGATGAGAGTTGTAAATATACTGGTGCAAGAAGTTTAGTTTATGTTAACCCTAGTTGGAATACCTATGGTACGCAGAATGACTACCCAGCAAGTTGTAAATCTATATTTTATGCACTTTGTGATGATAATGGTTCTGAAACTTATAAGTTTTTGAAGAAGTTTTATGAATATCAACAACCAATTAAAATTAAATCTATATCTGAAGTAAAAGAAGATATGGTGGAAATTATAATTGATGATTATGCTGATATAAATGGTGTATTTTTAAAATAATATTGAGATATTTATGTTTAAAAAAATAAAATAAGGTTCTCTACATTGGTCTCATAGTGTAGATTAAAGAACTGAAGGAGATGATTTATATGAGAAAAGAATTAATGGAAAAATATGTTGTTGAAGTTATGGAGTTTTTTAATTGCAATAAACTTATTATGATTGATGGTGCTAAATGGTATGGAATATATGGTGGAGTTTGTGATACTTATAATGGTAGTCTAGATTATAACTATTATTGTGAATCTATTAAGAACATATACAAGAATGTTCATAGAATATTTAATAATACAAGGATTCATCAAGATGATAGAGTATACATAAATGGTAATACTCTAATATTACTTAATAATGCACATCGTAGTAAGTATAATGAAGATTTGTATATATTAAGCAATGGTCAAATTTATGACTGTTCTAATATGTATTGGTATGATATTCATGACTCTAAGAAAATTAAAAAACTTTTAAAGAATGGTTACAGTTATATAAATCCTTCTGATTATTTTAAAAATAACTACCCAGAACCAGAATATGATGACTCATCTGATTGTGATGAAGAATCTGGTTGGATAGAATAATAAAGAAGATAACCCTAGATGTTTAGTCTAGGGTTTCTTTTTTTTTTATTATTTCTTTTTATCTTTCATCCAATCTTCGTCTGGGTCAGCTCCATTCCTTTTTTCCCATTCAATTTGAGCCTCTCTTGCATTTCTCACAGCATCACAACCATTATTTCTAGTTATACTAGCACCTTTAGTTACAAAAAAAGAACGGTAAATCGTACTCCTTTGCTAGTTCTGCTACTTTACTACATAATTCTCTTGCTTTTTCAATATCTGATTTCTCACCAGTTGGATTAAATTTCATAATTATTTCCTCCCTTTATACTCAACTAATACAAGTGGCAATCTCTCTGCACTTACTTCCATATAACTAAAGTTATCACATGCACCAACCCATACTTCGTTCTTTTCATTTTCTTCTATTTTTATACTATTTTTGAATAAGCTTCTTTTATACTCAGCACCTAGTGTAAATCTTTTTTCTATAAAAGTTATGTCTTTTTTGGTAAGTATGTCTGTATCTATATTACTTGCATGTTCAAGTGTTACTCTATCTACAAACAGTATATTTCTTCCATCCTCACTTCTTAACATATCATATGTGTGCTCTCTTCCAATAACCCTTTCTCTTTCAAGCCAACTATACACAAGTTCTTTATACATATTATAAATAAAAGCAGCATTCATACTACCATTCTTTTTTAAATCTCCATGTATATCTAGATACATAATAAATAGTCCTACGGAATGTCTTTTAAATCCAACTTTAGTAATAGTAGACTTTATTATTCTAGTTTTACTGTCATCTGCTATATCAAATCCAATATCACCTTTATCAAGACAGTATCTAACACCTAATGAAGTTTGAAGATTAGGAACCCAATCTTCACTAAAATAGAAGTTACTTCCATTAGTATTATAAAAAGCATTCATATGGTACTTATGGAATAAATAACTTGTATAACACATATAATAAATCATATTGCTTACATATTTAATATGGTCAAGTGGTATTTTAGCTGTATATTTATCATCTTTTGCAACTTTAGAAAACTTAAGCTTAAAAAAAGAAAATACTTTAAGAAATCCACTTTGTAAATTACTATCTGCAAAACTTATTCTTAGTCTTGTAATGATAAAATCAATAGTCTTTTCCTTATCTTCTATTGGATGTTTTTCAAGATAATATCCTCCAAACATATAATCCCACATTTCACTTACTATATAACTTCTTTCTGGTACATCAATTAAGTATCTACTAATCATTTTAACAAAAAGTGGCTTATCTATTACATAGTCTCCTTTGTGTACTCCTATTCCAAGTCCGTTAAATGTTGCAAGTCTAATATACCTACTATGTTTAGGAATGCATCCATATACAAATTGTGCAAGTGCTCCACCTAAACTATGACCTGCAATATAAAGTGTATCTCCATCGTTTAGGAAGTATTTTTCTGTATATTTATAAAGCATAAATGCAGCAGAAAGTTGGTCATTAAAATTATTATTATAGGCAAGGTCTACGTCATCAATCATATCATCTAGGTCATTTGTACCTGTAAATGCAAGTACAACATAATTATCCTTACGCCAAATAGTTGCACGAAATCCATTATCCACTTTTTCATCAAGTAGTAAGTATTCATTACAAATACGATTAAAGTCAGAAGTATAGACAAGCTTCCAATCTTTGAGTTTATCTCTATAGATATACTCTCCATTTAGTTTATAGTTCCAATAGATAGAAC
>ERZ772764.730-NODE-730-length-21918-cov-9.557106_pt1 | contig 21918 bp, 25 predicted proteins | sample MGYA00512163_ERZ772764 | MGnify/ENA primary metagenome ERZ772764 (study PRJEB29015, sample SAMEA2737903) | human oral metagenome | biome: human oral; feature: human-associated habitat; material: dental | place: China | collected 2094 ... | reverse complement strand
AGTTTTTCCTGAATGCTGCGTTCTACCTTGGCCAGGCGTTTCATTCCGTACTTTGTCTGTTTGAAACGGTTGTTGGTACCGGTTTGGGATTTGAGCAGTCTGCCCCTTGCGGATTTAAGTGCGCGGTAGATGGTGATGCGGCTGACTTGGTAGAGGCGTGCCGGGGAGGTGACGCTTTCCTTCTCCTGCGTGTAGGCCGGCCAAATGGCTTGACGGTGGTTCGGGGTAAGGGGTGTTTTTGTGCATGTTCATGTTTCAGTATTCGCCTGGAAATACTGTAAATAACGTTACTGGTTTCTACAGTTTACGGTTGTCGTTGCTTCTTTACGTTTCGATTTGCACCAGTATTGCCACGTTAATGCTAAGTTTGTCCGTTATAGTACAAACACGCACGGTTTTCATAATGTCAAGAATAAAAAAGATGAATTGTAGCAGGTAAATCTCGTCTGAAATCTAATTTTCCGTTGCATATGTGTATGGCTGATTCAGCTTTGACGGGAAAAGTTTTCCGCAGCTAATGGCGCTCTCCCCAATAAAGCTTCAAAATCAGAATAATCGGCGCATGAACCTTGTTTGAGCAGGGCAAAGCTGTCACGGCTGATAATACCGTTGCTGAGGAGGTTTGCCAACGGCAGCACAGGGTCAATCAGGCGCAGGGGAACAGGTAGGATATGTTGTGGCGGTTTGTGGTGCAGGGTTTGGCGGAGGGTGGTCAGGTATTCCGCCAAGGTCAGCGTTTGGTTGCCGGTCATATTGATGATGCTGTGGCCGGCGTCGGCTTGGACGGCAAGTTTTGCCAAGCCTTCGGCAACATCAGCAAGATGGACGGGCTGTAAGTAAAAGCGTCCGCCTTCCGGCAGTGGAAGTAAAGGGAGGTGGGCTAGTTTGATGAACAGTTCGCAGCTGGTTCCCCCACGCCCGTAAACGACGGATGGTCGGGCTATCGAAATCGGGATGCCGCTTTGGGCGACGGCATCATCTCCACGTCCTTTACTGCCGACAAAGTTGATGGATTGAGATGGGTCGGCACCCAGTGCGGATAGTTGCACCCAGTGTTTTATGCCTGCTGCTTTTGCCCATGCGGCGAGTTGTTTGGGCGTGTGGTGGTGTACGGTTTCGAGTATTTCGGCATGATGGCTCATGATGCCGATACAGTTGATGAGGACGTCTTGCCCCTCTAATAAACGGCGTGCAGCGGTTTCATCGGGATGAAGAAAATCGAAGGAGCGGCGGTCGGGCGTCCAAACTTGGTGACCTTGTTCTTTTAAGATTTGGGCGGTACGGCTGCCGATGAAGCCGCTGCCTCCGAAAATGATGATGTTCATGGTTTTTTCTTTATGGTGGTGCTGAGGTCGTCTGAAAATCTTTAAATCGGTTTCATCACCATCAGGAAGTAAATCACGATAGTGGCGCAAAAGGCGGGATAGCCCAGCAATTCCCAGCGTCTGGCGTAACGCCAATAGGGTTCCGGAATGGTGTCTGCGTTTTCTTTATGCGCTTGTTCGGCAATCTTTGCCATACGAATTTGCAGCCAGACAACAGGCAGCCAGCAAATGCCTGCAAGGATGTATAAACCGATCGTCATCCATACCCAATTTTGTTCCAGCATAGTGGAAACGGTATAGCCGCGTTCGTACAGCATCCATAAACCGGACAGGGGTTGGAAAATAACGGCAGGTGTCGTAAACCACCAATCTGCCTTGATGACCCAATGCGATACGACCGACTGCGCGGCGACCGAACCGCTGCGGTTTGCCCAAAAGAGGTAAAACGCTGTACCAAAACCGGTGCCAACCATTAAGGTAGCCGAGATGATGTGCAGGGTTTTAACGATTAAATAGGTGTTCATTTTTTATCTCCTACGGATTGATACAGGAAAAATAAAGTAGCCATAATCGGCAGGTTTTTTACCAAAGGCGCAAAAGGGTGCGCCCACATTTCGGGCAGCCTGAAGGCAATAATCAGGCTGTATGCCGCGACGGTCAGCAATTGCAGCAGCCATATTGCGGAACGGGAACGAAGGCGGCTGAAGCATAAAAAGGCAAAACCGATGTCCAATAGTGAAGCAGAAATCAATGTCGGCCACAGCAACGGTTCGGGAATACCGACCGAATGCAGCAAATCCAATGACATTTCGGGCATGAAAAACAGAGGTTGAGTACCGCTCCAGAGCCATAGCAGCCCCATCGAGTAAGACAGGTAGGCAGGAAGATTGTGTGTAGTGTTGTTGGACATATTGGTTTCCTAATTTCATTTTGGTTTGTTTATATATTTATCCTGTAATTTCTAAAATTTCTGTCAAAAGAGAAATATAAAGGTAAAAAAATTAGGCAGGTTCCCAAATATCGTCTTCACCAGGAGGATTGGGCAGACTCAAAAGACCGACAATCAAAGAATAAGTACCGCCTATTACCACGCCGGCTAGGAGACTGGTGACAAAATCTGCACCAAACAGTAAAAGATACAGACAACCGCATAATGATCCGGTTATGATTGCCCGTATAAGGCCGCGTAAGTCTCTATATGTAGACGTCAAGCTTAAGATCAAACCGCAAATCAGGGCAGGTACGGTAAAGAATAAAGCATAGTAGCCGATACTAAACGCAAAAAATAGCGTAGATGCAGTATAAACGATGATGACTCTGCCTCTCGGATAGTCGAAATAATCATCTGTTGAATGTGCCATAACACACCTATGATTGAGTAAGAGAAACAGGGGGGTGTGTCTTGTAAATCAATTGGGGCGGCATCATCGGAAAAATTTTTGTATTCCAGCGCCTATTTTTAAAATTTTTACCATGGTTGAAGTGGAAAGCTTCAGCATTTCATTTGCCCATATGGTCAACGTATTGATGAAATCATGGGTTTGTCTGATTCGCTGCTTGGCAGTTTCATTTTCCTGACTAAATTCAGGACTGTCGATCAGGCTTTGCAAAAATTGCCGCGTCGGTTCGATTTCGCGCTGCATGCGCATTTCTGTGATGGTGCGGAACAAAGTCCAAACGTCGTCTGAAGTTTCAAAATGATCGCGTCTGTCGCCCAAGATATGTACGGTATGCACCAGCTTCAGGTTTTGCAGTTCTTTGATGCTGTTGCTGACATTGGAGCGCGCTACGCTGAGTGTTTCGGTAATTTCTTCGGCGTTCATCGGTCTGCCTAAGATGTAGAGCAGGGCATGGATTTGTGCAACGGTACGGTTGACGCCCCATTTGGTGCCCATTTCGCCCCAGTGGAGGATAAATTTTTCAGTGGTCGGATTCAGTTTCATAGTAAGGGTATTTTATTTTTGTCTTTTATTTCTGTCAATACAGAAATATTTAAGGGCAAAGTTTTTATCAATTTAGGTACGAATTGATTGGCTGATGAACCAGCACCTGCTCCAACTTCAGCGGAGAAAGTGGTTAACATGTTTGGTAATTATAGCTTGTACGGTTTTGTTGGAAGAAAATACTTATGGGAAATCCCCTAAATTCTTGTATAGGAATTTAAGGGATTTGTGGTAATAATTAAAACTAAGAAAAGTAAAATGCAATAATTTTACATAATATACATTATACGAATTTGGACTATCGTCCGCCTTTGTATGGCAAATTTCCTGCATTTTTAAAGTACCAATTAGATTTAGTCATTAGCCTGAAATGTTCTGATTTTATACGCTCCCTGTCCCGCTCCCTGCATCTTCGGTATTCAAGTCCGGTAATGATTTCCATTGGGTCGCATCGCATGACTTCGGCGATGTCCAGTATCACGGCAAGCGGCAAACGCAGTCTGTCGCGTCTGTATTGAGATACTTCAGACGCTGAAACGTCCCATCTTTTTGCCAGCGCATAATCAGATCTGATACGTAATCGACCTTTTGCCAAGTCTAACCAGTCTTTTTGAGTAAACATAATAAAATCAAAGCCTTGTTTAATCATGTAATTTAAATACTACTATGATTAGACAAGGCTCGCTATTTGAGCGTGCGCTCACTGTGGTTTTATGCTGTTGGGAAGTTTGTCCAGTTCGATAAATTCGGCGTTGGGGGAAGAAAAAAGACAGTATAAGTTTAGCTTTGTCGGTTTTTGGGGTTTTAGGCAATCAAGTGCTTTTGATTCTCCTTGTATGAATCCTGTGAAATATCCGATTAAAAAGCCTATTGCAATGAGTAATAGGTGTTTTAGGGTTTTCATTGGTGTGTGTCTTTTTCGTCGTCCATAAGATAAAAGCCCATATCGTCTATATCTACTCTTTCCGCTACTTCATCTATCAGAAAATTGATGATGTCAACTTCTTTTATTGGTCTTTGTGATTTTATAAGAAGCTCTATGGCTTTCTCTCGGAGAAGCTCGCCTCGTTTTTCGTTGATACCTACGGATTTTATAAATTTTCTCATTTTAAACAATCCACTATAAAAAAAAGTAATTATATCGCATTGACTTTATGAAATTATGAGTTTATATTTCGTTCCGTTTTTTATGATTTTATAAATCTATAAAGGTTTGTGTTTATGAGTAATCGCAGCGCAAAAGTGATACAGGAAAAAGCAGGCTGGCGGGTTGAGTGTCGTGAAAATGGGAATTTGCTCCATACGCTTTATTTTGATTTCCGCTCTGAAGTTTTAGCGTTGTCTCGTGCCGAAATTTGGGTGGCTGCGGGTGTAGCTCTGCCTGTTTCATACGGTGTGCCTAAGCAAGATTTGGGGTGTATCGATGAGTAATTTAGGGGCTTGGGATAATCCCCCCCCCCTATCTAACAGGGGGGGTCGAGATTTGAAAAATTTGGGCGAATCAACGTTAGAATCTTCTGAAGCCGTTGTTTTAAATCAGGAATACGAACGTTATGAAACGGCAGTCATAGATTTTGATGGAAATCTAAAAGTAATTCCGCTTCGTCGGGGTCTTGGAAACACGGCTTTCATCGATACACTAAGTTTCACGTTTAAAGAAAAATCGGTTGTAGGCTTCGCGCCCGAATTGCTTGCAATGGGCATTTCCTCTCCGGTAACTGATTTAGATGTGATGAAAAACTGGTCCGAAATTGCTGAATGGATTTTTGGGTTTGGTGTTAGCTCCCCTGCTCCTGTCGGCAAAGGTCGTTTTTATGACGAAAGATGGGAAATGTCAGTTGAAGGCGTTCTTTACGGTCAAGCATATATTGGCGGTCAGAATGGCACGATACTGATCGAATTGACGGGTAAGGGTTGTACGGCAGCAAAGGACGGATGGGAACAGCGGTTATATCGTTTTTTGAATGGTCATGCGTATAGTCCAAGAATTACGCGTTGCGACGTAGCAAAAGATTTTTATAGCGAAGAAATAAGCCCTGATACTGCATGGGCAGCTTATCAGAATGGCGAATTTGATAAACGTGGCAAACGTCCGTTGGTGGCACAAATCGGCTCTGATTGGCTGAATGGAACGGATAACGGTAAGACGCTCGGTGTTGGATCTAAAAATTCATCTTGTTATTGCCGAATCTATGATAAGGCAAAGGAACAGGGGGATACATCGGGAATGTTTTGGACAAGATTTGAACTTCAGTTTATGGGCAAAAACTGTCTGATTCCTCTCGATATATTGCTTCAGCCGGGTCAATTTTGGGGCGGTGCTTTTCCAATTTGTGAACGTTTACAGAATTTTGGTTCAGCAAATCGTTATTTGTCGTCTGAAAAAAGAATGCAAGTGTCTATAGACAGGGTTCAAGAAGTTGCAGCAAACCAAGCTGGTCGCGCCGTAAATATGATGATTCAGTTGGGTATGTCGCCTGAAGAGATTGTTGAGCGTCTAAGGCGTAAAGACGGCGCATTGCCTGAGCGTGTGAATCCTGCTTCTTATTCAGTGGAGTACGCATTTAGTGCAAGGCGTCATTATATGCAGTTTATCCATGATGAGTACGAAGGTTCAATTGAGTTGGAGTTAATGGATGAGTACGGAATGATTCTTCAGGGGTTAGAAAATGATTAAAGGCGTTGAATGTAATAAAAGAATATTCCCTTGTATTACTGTTGATGATGTTTTAAGTGGTTCACAAACATTTCGTAATTTAATAATAGATTTGGGTGACGGTAAGTTTGATTTCTATTATGGATATGCGGATATAGATGAAGATTCTTTTAATGATGTGATTTATCAGGCAAGAAAGAAAGCATTAAATTTAAATTGTTTTGCATATCATATTGATGTAAATGGCAATATGAAATGTATTTTTAGTCCAAAAGCCTAAGAAGGCAGGAAGGTAATTGATATGAAAATGTTCGCTAAAGTACAAGGCTTAAAACGTTCCAAAGGCGTAATGAATGACACCGGCAAGGCATACGATTCTACTACGGTCTATGTTGAATTTCCGTTTGCTCGAAACAATCCTGATATGCGTGGTTCGGCGACTGAACCCTTGAAGTTTGGAACGTCTGAAAACTTTGAAAAATTCAATGGTATCCCGCTCCCGTTTGACGCTGAAATTGATATTGAAGTTGAAACTAACGGTAATCGTGTTCAAAACGTCATTGTCGATATTCAGCCGGTTCGTGCGGATATTAAAGTCCCTGAAAAGGTACTTAAATAGTTTTTTGGGCTGCCCGTTTGCCTTTGAAAACGGGGTTTTACTTACTAAAAGGTGTTTTTTATGAAAAATCTGATGAAAAAAATTGGTGTTGGTGCAGGTCTGGTCGGTTTGTCTGCTGCTGCCTCTGCTGAAGGCATTGGCGATATCGGTACAACAATGACTACGGAAATTGCAAAAGCCGTTCCTGCTGTGACTTCTGTCGGCATGGCTTTGCTGTCTGTGTATGTGGTGATGAAGGCATTCCGCCTCGTTTCCAGCTTCATGGGCGGTAAATAATTAACGGGGTGCGGTATGGGGTATCGTGTTGGTTTTCAGTGTTTTGAGAATATCGATGTTGCAAACGATTTCGTTTTATCTCAAACCGCGCCAGTTATTAATGCTGAAGGTAAATTAATTTTTCCTCAAAAAGTGGGCAAAGATTGGTTTTTGAATGGTGAAAAATTAATTATTTCGTTGCCTGAATGCTCTGTTGTTGATCAGTTTTCTAGCGGTGTAAAAATTGCGTCTCCATTTTTAACGATTTTTGTTTTGATATTTTGTTTTAGGTTGGTAGCTAAGTTTATATCTGGGATGGGGGTTTATGATGGTAATTGATTTTCCTTTTATTGTTGGTTTTGGATTGGTTTTATGGTTAATTTATTTGTTTGAGATTTGATTATGAAAATTAATTTGTCGGCGGTCGTTTTATCAGCGGTCGCTTTTTTTATTCCTTCTGTTTCTTTCGCTCAAGATTTTGATGCTGGGCAGTCTGGTTATGGCTTTAGAACTAGCAAGGTCTTGAGTGATATGACTGATTTATGGGAACCTAAGGATATTGCGATTTTAAATAAAGATGATGGTCTTTATTATAAAACGCGGGTAACAAAGATGGCTTGTATTTTGGATAGATGTTTTTATCGTTATCAATATTTGGGTATTGCTGGAAAAAAACAAGATATGCAAATCATTGATTTAAATGAAGTTCAACGGGCAAATAAAGCCTTGAAGGAAGGGGGAAATAAGCCTTATTCTGAAATGGGTCGTGAAGAACAGATTGAACAAGATGCTCGTGATTTGGGTATCACTAAAGAACAATTGAAGCAAATGTATAAGGAAGATGATGAATTTGCACGTATTTTGCGTGAAATTGAAGTAAAACGTGCTGAGCAGAAAAAAAAGGAAAAGGATGACCAAGAAAAACAAGGTAAAGGCGGTGGCGGCGGTGGCTCGTCAGGCGGTGGCGGTTCGTCAGGCGGTGGCGGTTCGTCGGGTGGCAGTGGTTCGGCGGGTGGCAGTGGTTCGTCGGGTGGCGGCGGTTCGTCGGGTGGCAGCGGTTCGTCGGGTGGCGGCGGTTCGTCGGGTGGCGGCGGTTCGTCGGGTGGCAGCGGTTCATCAGGTGGTAGCGGTTCATCAGGTGGTTCATCAGGCGGTGGAGGTCAGTTATGTGGTGGCGGTGGGTTTGTTTCTCATGGTGGGGTACCTACTCTTTATTCTTGTTTAAATGATAGGAAATATAACTCTAAAACAGGGGATTATGAGTACGGTCCTAAATTTGCTTATCCTGTTAATGGGAAATGTAGTGATGGATTTGAAAAGACTGACACTGGATCGGGGTCTTTTTCTGTGATTTGTACGGTTAAGTTTCCTAAAACTAATTTTGGTGGCGCGTCTGTTGGTTCTTTAGGTGGAAATTCGTCAACATTACCGAATAGTTCTAATTCTTCAAGTTCATCACGTTCGGGCGCGGGTGGTGGCGGATCCGTTGGGGGTGGTGCGTCAAGCAATAGAGGAAATGGCGCGGGTGCAACCGCCGGCGGGAATGGCGCAAACGACGGAGGTCGTGCGCCGTCCGCTGGCGGTGGCACTGCGCAAAATTCATCTGATTTAAGTCCGAATAAAACCGATTCGCCAAGTCCGAATAAAACCGATTCGTCAAGTCAGAATAAAACCGATTCGCCAAGTCCGAATAAAACCGATTCGCCAAGTCCGAATAAAACAGATTTGCCAAGTCTGAATATAGCAGATTCATCAAATTCAGATCAGGGTAATTCGGGTGGTTCTGATGATTCGGGGAAGGAATCAGATCCTTCATCAGGTAAATCTAAAGGTTTAAAAAAGGGTGGTTCTGATGGAAATTCGGGTGGTGGTGCAGATGGTAATGGGGATGGTCAAGGCAGTGGACAATATGGCATTCCTGATGTTCCTGACGTGCCTGATGGTGGTGGTGAGCCTGATTGGGGTGGGATTAAGTCTGATGGGAATTTTGGGACGTTCTCCCCTTCTTCTGCTTTTGCTATTGGCGGTCAGTGTCCTCAAGATATTTTGCTTGATTTTGGGCAGTTTGGTCGTCATTCGTTCTCATGGATGCCTATTTGCGAAGCTGCCCAAAGGTTGAGATATGTTTTTATAACGCTCGCCTATTTCATGGCGGCAATGATGGTTTATAAGACAGTTAATTCGTTGAGAGGTTAAAAATGCCCGCGCTTGTATCTTTTTTGGGTGGCTTGTTTAGGGTGCTCTTACAGTATTTGGGACGCCTGTTTTTGGCGTTTCTGCCAAGCCTGAAAAACCTATTTTTTCAGCTCCTTTTAGGGCTTGGTGTGACGCTAGTCTCGTATGAAGGGCTATCGGTGGCTACCGAAGGCATTTTGAACTATGTCGCCGATAACTATTTCAGAATGCCCGCCGATTTGATTGGCTTGCTCGGATTGGCTGGCATACCCGAAGCGATGAATATTATTTTTGGCGGGTTTGCCTTTTCTTTTGGTATTTGGTCGTCTTACCGCGCTTTTAAATTTATAAAATAAGGATTGTTTATGATTACTTTGATTACAGGTGTACCAGGTTCGGGCAAAACTTTGTCTGTTGTTTCCGATTTGGCAAAAAAGGTCAAAAAAGAATGGGCAGGTCGTAAGGTTTTTACGCATGGCATTCCAGAATTGACTATTCCTACTGAAAAAATTCCTGAAGGTCATACTATAAATGACATGAATGTTTGGCTTCAGTATCCTGAAAATAATGGCTCTGTCGTAATTATTGACGAAGCGCAAAATATTTTTCCGCCGCGTTCTTCGGGTTCAAAAACGCCTGAGCTTGTGGAATGGCTTCATGTTCATAGGCATTCGGGGGTAGATATTATTCTGATAACTCAAATGCCTGGGCGGATTGATAAACAGGTGCGCGATTTGGTTGGTGCGCATTACCATATTCATAAAACTCCGCTTGGCGTCCGTATGCGCTATTTTTGGGACTATTGTGAAAACAGTCCAAAATCAGGGATGAGAAATGCCCGTCCTGAAGTCTATAAGTTCGATAAAAAAGCGTTCGGTCTTTATAAGTCTGCTGAGATACATACCAAAGTAAAAACGCCAAAGAGTCGTGTTCTTTGGGTTATTCCGGTTGCCTTGATTGTATTTGGTTTCACTGCTTATATGGGTTATTCTCTTTTGTCGGGTTTGGGGTCGTCTGAAAAAGATGCTTCTGAAAATTCGTCTGTTTCGTCTGTTGTTGACGTTCCCTCTGGCGATTTAAAAAAGACGGTAAATGATAAATCTGTTGTCGCCGGGAACGAAATTGGCGGGCAGATAGCACCTAGTCAAAATAAAAATCTGACTGAAGAGATGCTAAAGCCTAAGATTGATGGTTTGGTCGAGTCTAAGCCGTTGTATGATTCGATTAGGCAGGTAAAGCAGCTTGAATATCCTGTTGCGTGTATATCTGGTGGAAAATCGGGTTGTTCCTGCTATTCGTCTCAAGGTACGGTTATAAAAGAGATAGACAAAAAAACCTGCAATGACTATGCAAAAAACGGCATGCCTTTTAATCCATATAAAGATTCAAATAGGGATTTTGTTCAAAATAGGCAGGTTCAGCCAGTGAATGATAACTCGCATCAGGTGGTTAGTCTTGGTGGCAAAAGTCTTCAAAATCTGATGTATGACGGCTACGTCGAAGCGGGTCAACAGTTTGCAGCGCGTGGCGGGGTGGTTGGTTCGAGTAATTGATTTAAATTGAATGATGTTTTTTTAAATCATTTTCAGTGATTTGAATCGTCGCCGGCTAAATTTTCGTTAATATGTAAGGTCGTCTGAAATTCAGACGACCTTTATTTTTAAGGAATTGAAATTTTGGGTGTCAAGGGGGAAGGTTTGTAAAGATTGGGCGCGCCTTTTGCCCAATCTTTATGAATACCCCCTTGATTCCCAAAAGTTCAAGAAACACGCTTGTGGTAGGTGGGCAGGAAGGGTTTTATTTCCTGCCCGCCTGCCACGTGGCGAACGTCCCCGAAGGGTCGCCGAAGGCAAGTATGTGGGGTGTGTAATTTAATAAATTGGACAAAAAAGTACATTATGCGAATAAATATATTATGCTTTATTTTGCAAATGTCCATCCTGCATGGTCATTACTCTTTCAAACCGTACAGCAAGCTCATCATCATGAGTAACAACAATCAGACTTGTATTTAATTCTGTTTTCAGATCCATCATCATGTCCAAAATGTTTTGGGCATTTTTCCTATCTAAATTACCTGTCGGTTCATCAGCCAGAAGGCATTTGGGGCGTGTAACTAAGGCTCTTGCGATAGCAGCGCGCTGTCTTTCACCTCCTGACAGTTCGCTTGGACGATGTAATATCCTTTGTTTCAATCCAACTTTTTCAAGCATATCGGCAGCTTGCGTTTCTGCTTCCGATTTATTTTTTTTGCCGATTAAAAGCGGCATCATTACGTTTTCAAGTGCAGAAAATTCAGGTAAGAGATGATGGAATTGGTAAACAAAACCTAGATAATTATTGCGCAATTCTCCCAGTTGTCTTTGAGACATATTGCTTATATCCTGATTCATCAGAGTAATTTTTCCCTCTGATGGTTTATCCAAGCCGCCTAAAATATGTAAAAGGGTTGATTTGCCGCTCCCTGACGAACCGATAATACTGATACCTTCTCCTTCTTTTACTTCAAGATTCAGGTTTTTCAATACTTGTACGTTTAATGAACCGTCCCTGTAACTTTTTCCGATATTTGTGCATTTCAATACAATATTGTTATTCATATCGTAGAGCCTCCGCCGGTTGTGTTTTGGCTGCACGCCAACTTGGATAAAGTGTGGCAAGGAATGCCAATCCTAAAGAAATACAGGAAATAACCGCCACATCTCGCATGTTGACGTCGCTGGGCAAATAGTCGATAAAATAGATTTGTGAGTTGATAAGGTGAACGCCGAAAAGTTTTTCAAAGAATGCAACGATTTTGCCGACGTTCCAACCCAGTAATACGCCGCATACCACGCCGATAAGCGTTCCGAAAAAGCCTGCAAAAGCCCCTTGCACCATGAAAATTTTCATAACTCCTGATGGCGCAAGACCCAATGTGCGCAAAATGGCAATATCGGCTTGTTTTTCCGTTACCGCCATCACTAAGGACGATACCAAATTGAAGGCTGCAACGGCGATAATCAACGTCAAGATGATAAACATCATGCGTTTTTCCAATTCTACCGCTTCAAAGTAGCTGCGGTTGTTGAATGTCCAGTCTCTGACCCAAATTGAGTCTTTTTTAGCAGGTGGGATCAAATTTGCAGTAAACGAGGGAGCATTTTGCGGGTCAGCCAGTTTCAGGCGCAGCCCACCTACATTTTCACCCAATCTATACAATACTTGGGCATCTTTGATATGCGTCATCGCCAGGGAATTGTCTACTTCATATACGCCTGTTTTGACTAAGCCTACGACGTTGAACTGTTTCAGACGAGGTACGACGCCTGCGGGGGTAACATTGCCCTCAGGGGTGATAACGGTAACTTTTCCTCCGACTTCCGCGCCTAAAGCTTGAGCCAAGCCTTCTCCTAAAATAATATCGAAGTTACCGGGTTTCAGACTGTCGAAACTGCCCGCAGGCATATCTTTTCCATAATCTACAACATTCTTTTCTTCGGATGGTAAGATGCCGCGGATTTGAACCCCTCTAACTTCTCCCGCATTGGCAAGCAAGGCTTGATCGGATATATAAGGCGCACTTGCCAATACTTCTTTCTTATCTTTGACGATTTCACGAAGGTTTTGCCATCCTAACCCATTGCCATTATCGTAATAACCGATTTCAGCATGAGGGGCGACATTCAGTAACTGCCCCCTGATTTCCTTTTGAAAACCGTTCATTACAGACAGTACGGTAATCAGCGCGGTAACGCCTAATGCAATACCGATAATTGAAATCATGGTGATAAACGACATGAATCCATTGCGTTTTTTCGCCCTGAGATAGCGAAGTCCGATCCATGTTTCCAAAGAAACCATCCGAATGCTCCAGTGTATGTTGAAAATCGGATATTGTACCGTAAAATACCGCCCTAGTCCGAGTCATTCCGATAAGCCGACATCCGTATGTAAATGCCGACGGTCAAATTGCCAAGTACCGTAAATTTCGCCCTGAGGCTTGCATAATCCGTCATATGGCCTTATTCTGAGCAAACGGTACACACTACCGATATTAAAAAAGGAAACAACCTCATGAAAATCAGTAAAATTTTGGTTTTGCCCATCATTGCTGCCGGCTTAGCTTTGAGTGCCAATTCATACGCAAAAGAAATCAAAATTAGTTCAAATAACACATCTTACTCTGATGCAGACGTCCAAAAACTGGCTGCGACTGCAGTCGGGATGGGTGTTAAAGAGCCTGTCAGCCTGAATGCGGGTAGCGGGATTGTTACCGTATCCGGCAACAGCGCGACAACCTGTACATTTAAAGTCGGCAGCGGTTCGTCTCCGCAAATTCAAGGCGTAAGCTGTAAATAATTTATCCGATTGATTTCGTTACATCATTTTTTCATAACAAAGGTTGTCTGAACATTTTCAGACGACCTTTGTCATTGTTAGCGTTGATTGCCCTACTCTTCCATCGAATCGGTTTTCAACATACGCCGTTCATATACTGCCTGTGCCAAAGTACCAGCATCGACGTATTCAAGCTCTCCTCCTAAAGGAATGCCTCGCGCAAGGCGGCTGACTTTATAGGGCAAAGGTTTGAATAGTTCTGCCAACACATAGGCCGTCGCATCACCTTCGGCGGTAAAGTTGGTTGCAATAATGATTTCTTCAACTTTGCTGTTTTGTAGGCGTGCAACCAGTTTGTCTAAAGAAATATGAGAAATATCCATACCTTGGGCAGGACTGACCTGTCCCATTAAAACGAAATAAAGTCCGTCATGGCAATTGGCGGTTTCCATATTGGAAACATCGGCAGGCATATGTACTATCATCAGCCTGCAGGGATCACGGTTGGCATCCGAACAAATCTCACATAAATCACTTTCGCAAAAATTGTTGCACATCCGGCAATGCTGAACCTGCAACAAAGCGTATTGCAAAGCCTCAACCAAATTTTGGGCTTCCTGCCGTTTATGCTGCAAAAGTTGATGTGCCATCCTTTGTGCAGACTTGGGACCGACATTGGGCAGAACTTTCAAAGCGTTAATCAGGCGTGTCAACGCATCGGGTGATTTACTCATTTTTTCAGACGACCTTTGAGGGATTTGTAAACGAAACGGTCGGGAATATCCGACCGTTTGCTTAAAATGTGCCGTTTTATTCGGCAGAATTATCCAGTTTTTGCGAACCCAGAACCTGCTCAATCTGCTTACTCAGATATTGCAGCAACCGGCTGAATATATTGGCAGATTGGTTTTGTACCAAAGCCTGTTTGGCAGCGGGAATTTGTGCAGAAACATTTTCCGGTGCAGCAATGCTTTGAACTTCCATAATAACCGGCGAAGGCAGCCCTTCCAACAAAGCAAAAGCCGGTTTGCCATTCGCAGGGCGGGCTTTGATCAATTCGTTGTAGGCTTCGGGCGGCATGGATTTTCGAGCGTCCTGTGCTGACAACTGCTCAACGGGCGACCATTGTAAATCTACGTTCTTTCCTGCTTTCAAGTCCGCCAAAGTTTCTTGCGCTTTCTTCTCGGCAAGTTTTACCGATTCGCTACGGACATAGGAAGCCTGAACTTTATCTCTCGCTTCGGTAAATCCGGCTGTTTTTTCTTCACGGACTTCTTTGGCGCGAACGACCCAAACGGTATTGTTGTCAATATTGATAATGTCTGAATTGTGTTTTTTCTTCAAGACATCTTCGCTGAATGCCGCGCTAGTCAACGCATCGGGCATACCTGCTGCTTTGGCATCGGCCTGCGTCAGCCATTGATCGGAAGTTTCGATTTTCAAACCTAGTTTTTTCGCCGCCTCATCTAAGGAGTTCGGATGATTAAACGCTTCTTCAGCGAGTTTTTCTTTGGAGGCATTAAAATCGGCGGAGGCTTTTTTAAGTTTCAAAGCAGCCTCAATGCGTGCTTTTTCTTTATCGAACTCAGGCTTGGGGGCATTTTGTGGCAATGCGGCAACTTCTTCGTCGAATACTTTTTTGACCTCATCCGCACTGACGCTTTGTTTCTCCGCCAAATGAGCTGCATTAAGGGCAACGTATTCAAGCTTCAAGGCTTGGGGAATCAGATAATCTTTTTTATGCGCTTCATAATAACGTTGCAAAGTGGCATCATCCGTTTTGACTTGTGCCGCAAATGTTTCCGGTCTGAATGTAAATGAACGGATAGTACGGTTTGACTGAGTCAGCTTAATCAGCTGCTCTGCCTGAGAATCGCTGATAATTGCCCCGTTTTGAACCAAGTTAATCAAATTTTGCAAGGCAAACTGCTCGCGCAAATCATCGATGAATTGGTCTTCGGACATATGGCGTTGGCTCAGATATTGCGTAAACAATGCCTGACTGAATTTACCGTTGGCATCATGAAATGCCGGATCATCGACAATAGCCTGCTTAACCTGATCCATAGACACATCTATGCCCATCATCTTTGCGCCCTCTTTCAGGTAGGCACGCTGAACCAGCCCGCTAAATATGGCTTCGCGGCTTTGCCCGCCGCCTGCGGCCTGATCCGCCTGTACGGCATTATTCAAGGTGTGATCGCTTATTTTTTCGCCACCGACCTTGACGATATAGTCGGAGCCGGAGTTTCTCGCAGTTTCGACACCAAAGCCGACAAAGGTCAGCGCGATCAGACCCAGTAGGATTTGGGCGGGAGTTTTATATTTTTCAACGGTATGGAACATATTGGTTTGAGGGCGTAATGGTTAATGGCAAACGCGCATTGTAGCGTTTTTTCAAGGATTCCGCATCTTTCAGACGACGTTTTATTCCGAAAAAATCTTCTGATAGTTTTCGACAGAAAATCCGACGTAAACCCTGCCCTCTTTACGCAAAACCGGACGTTTGATCAAACTTGGATTTTTCGCCATCAGTCGGACCGCCCCGTCCGGACTATTTTCGGCAGCTTGACGGTCGGCATCGTCAAGTTTGCGCCATGTCGTACCACGTTTGTTGAGCAGGATTTCTAAAGAAACCTGTTCCAGCCATTGGCGGATAACTGCCTCGCTCGGGGCGTTTTTCTTAAAATCGGAAAATTCGTACACAATATTATTTTCAGCCAACCAGTTGCGTGCCTTTTTAACAGTGTCGCAATTTGTGATTCCGTATAATTCAATCATGCTGTTTCTTTCTTGCTGATGCTTGGTAAGCTCTCATTTTACTACATTCCCCAAGTGAAATAAGCTAGAATACCTGTCCGCAATCCCTTAATCGGGAAACAGGTTACAGAAGGATTCCCTATGCAAAGCCGTTTACCTTTTTTCAGCGTCATCCGTGTCGGCGGAGAAGATCGCGCTTCATTTCTCCATGGCCAACTATCCAATGATATTAATCACTTAACTGTAAATCATTCCTGCTACGCGACTTACAACACACCTAAGGGACGTGTTTTGGCGAATATGGTTGTATTAAACCGAGGGGAAGATTTATTGCTGGTTATGGCGGCGGATTTGGCTGAATCGATTGTGAAACGGCTGCGTATGTTCGTATTGCGCGCCAAAGTCGAATTTACCCCCCTACCCGATTTTGGCGTTGCAGGCATGCTCGATGAAAGCTGCCCTGCTACCCCGCCCGACTCACCCAGCCTTTCTTTCGAGGCATCGCTGGAAAACGGTGTATATACCATTCCCCTGCCCCATAAAGGTCGTCTGAAAATCGGTGAGGCGGCGCAGCTGCCCGAATATGATGCCCAAGCCGAAAATGCGTGGAATCTGCACGAAATCCGCAGCGGCTATCCATGGATTTCTGCTGCGACCAAAGAAACCGCTGTTGCGCAAATGCTCAACCAACACATCATCGGCGGCGTACATTTCAAAAAAGGCTGCTATCCCGGTCAAGAAATTATTGCGCGCGCCCAATATCGAGGCCAAGTAAAACGCGGGCTGGCGGTATTGAGCGGAGATTCATTGGAAGCAGCAGGTGTAGGCGTGGTTTCCGAAGGTGCGGAAGCCGGACAAATCATCAACACTGCGCTAACTGAAAATGGCAGCTTAAGCCTTGCCGTCATCAAGTTTTCCGCAGCGCAATCCCCTCTTACGGATGCAGACGGCAACGTATTGAAACAGGAAAAACTTTTCTTTTCCGTTTCTGAAGAATAGCCTGTCCAACATAACATGGTCGTCTGAAATCTTTCGGAATAAGGTTTCAGACGACCTTTTGTCTCCTCCTTACATCCCGTTTCGACGGCTGTTATAGTGGATTAAATTTAAATCAGGACAAGGCGACGAAGCCGCAGACACACAGATAGTACGGCAAGGCGAGGCAACGCCGTACTGGTTTAAAGTTAATCCACTATATATAATTCTTCCCCACACACTCCCCTACTCTTTCCCCATGAAACTCAACCCCCAACAGCAAGCCGCCGTCAAATACCTCGGCGGGCCTCTGCTCGTGCTCGCCGGCGCCGGCAGCGGTAAAACCGGCGTGATTACGCAAAAAATCAAGCATTTGATTGTCAACGTCGGCTATCTGCCGCATACCGTCGCCGCGATTACCTTCACCAACAAAGCCGCCACGGAAATGCAGGAGCGTGTCGCCAAAATGCTGCCCAAGTCGCAAACGCGCGGGCTGACGATTTGCACGTTCCACTCTTTGGGCATGAAGATTTTGCGCGAAGAGGCGAACCATATCGGTTACAAAAAAAACTTCTCCATCCTCGATTCCACCGACAGCGCGAAAATCATCGGCGAACTTTTGGGCGGCACGGGAAAAGAAGCCTTATTCAAAGCGCAGCATCAAATTTCCCTGTGGAAAAACGATTTGAAAACGCCCGAAGACGTGCTTCAGACGGCCTCAAACGCCTGGGAAGAACAAATCGCGCGCGTGTATGCAAGCTATCAGGAAACCCTGCAAAGCTATCAGGCGGTGGACTTCGACGACTTAATCCGCCTGCCCGCCGTGCTGTTGCAGCAAAACAGCGAAGTGCGCAACAAATGGCAGCGGCGGCTGCGTTATCTGTTGGTTGACGAATGCCAAGACACCAACACCTGCCAATTTACCCTGATGAAACTCTTGACCGGTGCGGAAGGCATGTTTACCGCCGTCGGCGACGACGACCAGTCCATCTACGCATGGCGCGGCGCGAACATGGAAAACCTGCGCAAAATGCAGGAAGACTATCCGCAGATGAAAGTCATCAAATTGGAGCAAAACTACCGATCCACCGCGCGGATTCTCAAAATCGCCAACAAAGTCATCGAAAACAACCCCAAGCTGTTCACCAAAAAACTTTGGTCGCAGTTCGGCGAAGGCGAAATCGTCAAAGTCGTTGCCTGCCAAAACGAGCAACACGAAGCCGACTGGGTCGTCAGCCAAATCGTCAAGCAGAAGCTGGTCGGCGGCGACAAAACCCAATACGCCGATTTCGCCGTGTTATACCGCGGCAACCATCAGGCGCGGATTTTTGAAGAAGCCTTGCGCAGCGCGCGCGTTCCCTACCAACTCTCCGGCGGACAGAGTTTTTTCGACAAAGCCGAAATCAAAGACGTTTTGTCCTATTTGCGCCTGCTTGCCAACCCCAACGACGATCCCGCCTTCCTGCGCGCTGTAACCACGCCCAAACGCGGCATCGGCGATGTAACGCTGGGCAAGCTCAACACCTACGCGCACGAACACGAATGCAGCCTGTATGAAGCCGCGCAAAACGAAGAAGCACTCGCCCTGTTGAACAATACCAACCGCCAACACCTGCAAGCCTTTATGGATATGTTCGGCAGCTACCGCGCCAAAGCCGAAACCAGCGAAGCGGGCGAACTCATCAACAGCCTGCTCAAAGAAATCGACTACGAAAACCACCTGCTTGCCAGCGAAGAGGGTAAAGCCGGCGAAATCAAATGGCGCAACGTCAGCGACCTGACTGGCTGGTTGGCGCGCAAAGGCGAGCAAGACGGCAAAAACATCATCGAACTCGCCCAAACCGTCGCCCTAATGACGCTTTTGGAGGGCAAAAGCGAAGAAGAAGTCGATGCCGTCAAACTCTCAACCCTGCACGCCTCCAAAGGCTTGGAATACCCCTACGTCTTCCTCGTCGGCTGCGAAGAGGGCATCCTGCCGCACAACGACAGCATCGAAGAAGACAATGTTGAAGAAGAACGCCGCCTGATGTACGTCGGCATCACCCGTGCCAAACGCCAGCTTACGCTGACCCACTGCGTCAAACGCAAAAAACAAGGCACATGGCAGTTCCCCGAACCCAGCCGCTTCATAGACGAAATGCCGCAGGAAGACATCAAGATTTTAGGGCGCAAAGGCGGCGAACCGATTGTGAGCAAGGAAGAGGGCAAAAACAATCTGGCAGGCTTGCTGGACATGCTGGGCGGTAAAAGCGGGCAAAAACAGCCCGGTTGACACTTTCATATGCAATTTCAAACAGTTCCGCCACATAGGCCGAACCGTCGCAAACCCTTTGTCCAAGGCAGGTTTCATTCGGTTTTTTATCCAAGACAAATGCCCTAAAAAATGCTATGCTGCCCCTTTCATCCAACCCATCGAAATCCAAAGCAATGACCAAGTCACTGACAAAATTCCTCATCCCTGCCATAGCCGTATTCATTGCAGGCATGTCGGCCGCCCCCTACTATCTGGGCATCAAAACAGAAGAATCGCTGGCCGAGCAACAAAAATTGCTGAAGGAATCCGGTTTTCTGACCGTCGAATCCCACACCTACGAGCGCGGCTGGTTCAGTGCCACGGAAACCACCGTCATCCGACTGAAACCAACCCTGCTGCAAAATACCGAAAAATTCCTGCCCGACAACCTGAAAACCGTATTGCAGGAACCGGTTACCATCGTCAACCACATCGAACACGGCCCGTTTGCCGGCGGCTTTACTCCCGTCCGCGCCCACATCGAAACCGAATTCAAATACCACCCCGAAACGACCAAAGTATTGGCGCGCTTCTTCGGCAGCCAAACCCCGCTCTCCATGACCAACACCGTTTACCTTAACGGCAGCGGCGAAATGGACGTCAAAGTTCCCGCCTTCGATTACGAAGAGCTTTCGGGCATCAAACTCAACTGGAAAGGCCTGAGCGGCAAAACTGGCTATCAGGCCGGTTTCCAAAGCTACACGCACGACTACACCGCCCCGTCGTTGCAAGTCAAACTGGCCGACAAAGGCAGCGTGGGACTGGAAAACCTGCACTTGCAAACCGAAACCTCCGACGGGCAAAACAAACTGTCGTTGGGAAAAAGCAGCGTCACCCTCGACAAATTCCTGCTCGAATGGAAGGAAGGCATAGACTACAACGTCAAACTGAACGAATTGATCAACCTCGTTACCGACCTGCAAATCGGCGCATTCATCAATCCGACCGGCACGATTGCCCCGTCCACCATCGAAGTCGGCAAACTGCGCTTCGATACCCAAACTACCGAATCGGGCAAATTCATCAACAGCGAAGGACGCTTCCAGTTTGACACGCTAACCTACGGCAACGACAAATACGGTCCGCTCGACATCAACATCGCCGCCGAACACCTCGACGCCCAAGGCCTGCTCGCGCTCAAAACCAAGCTGGCCGAAGTTGCTGATAAAAAAATGGACGACGAGCAAATTCAAAACGAATTGATTCAGACGGCCAAAACCAAAGCATCGAGCCTGTTTACCCAAAATCCCGTGCTCAACGTCAAGGCATTCAAATTCACCATGCCGCAAGGCCTGGTGGACGTCAGCGGCAAACTTGCCTTTAAAGGGCTGACAGCCAAAGACATGGACAATCTGGGCGACATGCTGAAAAAAACCGATGCCGATTTCAACCTCCAGGTTCCTCAGAAACTGATTGAAGATCTTGCCGTCAACCAGGCGCGCAACATCTTCAGCGTTAACAGAGAAGACGAGGCCGCAGGCCGCACCAGCATCGACGACATCAACGAAACCCTGCGCCTGATGGTAGACAGCACCATCAAATCTATGGCCGCCGAAGAGTACCTGACCGTCAAAGAAGGCAATTTGAAAACGCACATTACCCTGCAAAACAGCGCGTTGAAACTCAACGGCAAGGTGCTCGAAAACGAACCCGAGCCGGATTTCGACGAAGGCGATATGATGAGCGATGCCGCCCACTGAAATCAAAAGGCAACCAAAAGGCCGTCTGAAAACAGAATTTCAGACGGCCTTTCCTTTTACTTCATTTCATCCGGCGGGATTTGCAACGTTTAGCCGCCGCAGGCGCCGCAGCAACCTCCCTCGCTATGCCCGCCGCGGTTGTTGTCTTCGTTGATAACGGGCAATTCGACTTCTTCCTGAGTTTTTTCATCGGGCAAATCGTTTACCTTGATTTTATTTTCTTCGCTCACTGCAATATCCTTTTTCCAACGGTATGAAAAAACGCCAGTATAACTTTCAGACGGCCTCACCGTTATAAAAGACCGTCTGCCTGACTCGGTTATTTGATTTCCAGCGGCGCGAAGGATTTAACCGTTTCGTCCACCGCTTTCACGCGTACCAAGAAATCTTCAAGCTGCGACAGCGGCAACGCGCTGGGTCCGTCGCATTTGGCTTGGTCTGGGTTGGCGTGGGATTCGAGAAACAGCCCCGCCAACCGTGTCGCCATACCGGCCAACGCAAGCTCCAACGCTTGCGAACGGCGTCCTCCTGATGCGGCGGAACCGGATTCGCGCGTCTGCAACGAGTGGGTAACGTCAAAAATTACGGGCACGCCGTCGCAAGTTTTCTTCATTACACCGAAACCGAGCATGTCCACCACCAGATTGTCGTAGCCGAAATTCGAGCCGCGTTCGCACAGAATCAGTTTGTCGTTACCGGCTTCTTTGAATTTTTCCACGATGTTCTTCATTTGCGAAGGGCTGAGGAATTGGGGCTTTTTGATGTTGATGATACGGCCGGTTGCCGCCATCGCCGCCACCAAATCGGTCTGGCGTGCCAAGAAGGCGGGCAGTTGCAGAACGTCGCAGACTTCCGCTACCGGCGCGCATTGGTAGGGTTCGTGCACGTCGGTAATCA
>ERZ772764.729-NODE-729-length-21925-cov-28.928715_pt1 | contig 21925 bp, 13 predicted proteins | sample MGYA00512163_ERZ772764 | MGnify/ENA primary metagenome ERZ772764 (study PRJEB29015, sample SAMEA2737903) | human oral metagenome | biome: human oral; feature: human-associated habitat; material: dental | place: China | collected 2094 ... | reverse complement strand
CCCCCGCCGTGATCCTCAACTCTAGGGGAACGCCCGCGGGCACGTACTCGTGCTCGAAGAGCGCGGTGTCCGAGGCCGCGCCCCACACGCGGTCGATGCCCACGCCCATGCGGGTTCCGAGGCGGTGGGCGGGCGCCCCGCGCACGCCGGGCGCGCCCCGGCCGCCCCCCGGTCGCGCGCCGATGCCGCCAGCTGCGGCCCCCGGCGGCCCCCCGGTCACGGGGAGCACGATCGAGTGGAAGGTGAGCGCGGCGGCGCGCAGGCGGACTCCGGGCTGCCCGTGCCGCTCCCGCCCCTCGTCGCCCCACAGGCGGTTGAGGGATCCGCGGTCCAACCCACCGGGCAGCGCCGCCTCCGGCACGGCGTCGCACGCCGCGCGGACCGCGCCCTTGATCGAGCGGCCCGGCAGGACCGGCTCGCCCAGCGGGTTCCTCGCGAAACGACGCGCCTGGGTGGCGTCGCCGCGGGGATTGCGCAGCTCCTCCGCCCCGCCCGAATGCAGGGGCGAGGCGGTGACGAGGGGGATGGTCAATTCGTAGCGAACCGTGTTCATGAGTCCTCCCGTGACGGGTCGGCGCGTCGAGCGCCGGTGAAGTCGGCCGCGCGGAGCAGCCCCCACCTGGCCGACGCCGCATCGAGCAGCGGATCCCCCACGATGAAGCGCCCGTAGCCCTGGGGGCACAACTCCCCGACACCCAGGACCGCCAGGCGCGCCAACGCGGCCCCCGCCTCGTTGGAACCGACCCGCACGCGGAGCGCGGAACCGGCCCGGATCCCGATCCGCGTCGCCCGCGGCGCGCTGTCCACCACCGACCACGAGTCGATCCTGCGGTGGCGGATCGCCCCACTGCACAGCCGCAGGTCCTCGACCACCGCGCGTTCGAGGGGGGCGCCGCGCCTGGCGAACTCGCGGCGCAGGTCCTCCCACGTGCCGCCCGGCCCCAGGCCCGGGGACCGGACCAGGGCGTCGGAGGTGAACCACAGGGTCGTCTCGCCCTCCCCGACCTCGCGGATCAGGGCCGGGGAGAACCCTCCCAGTGAGCAGCGGACCTGGCCGAAAGCGCCCGACAAACGCCGTGAGCCGAGCATCGCCCCCTCAACCCCCTCGAGGCGGCGCAGGACGTCGGCGACCCGCCCGGTGGCCGTCACCGTCGCCCGCAAACGCATGCCGGCGGGCAGGGCGCGCACCGTGTACAGCCTCCCCTCGTCGGCCGCCCCCGTCCGTGGATCGTGCGCGGTGGACTGCCTGGCGGTGAGCGGCGGGGCCCCGTAGCGCCACTGCCCGCCCCGCTGGTCCGCGGCGGACGGGAAGACGAACCCCGTTCGGAGGTCCGCGAGCACGCGGTCCCCGCCGGGAGCGCGGAGCCGGTTCACCACGTCGAGGCCGTCATCGCGCTCGGGGAGCTTATCGGTCTGGAAAACCAAGGGGACCGGCAGGCCGCGCGCGCCATCGACCACCGTGAGCGCATCCGATACCCGCAGTTCCCCGCGGACCACCGCGCTGCGCGCCCACGCGGCCGTCTCGGGGCCCCCGGCGTCCTCCGCGAGCGCGCACAGCCTGCGGTGCAGCCACGCCAGCACGGCCGTTCCGCGCAGGAAGTCCAGCGAACGGACCTCGTTCGACATCGGAACGTCGTAGCTCACCAGGGGAGTGACCAACTCGATGTCGAGGCCGGCCTCCACCCACGCCTGCTCCGCTGGTCCGGCTTCCGGGGCGACGAGGGCGCCGTACCCCGTGTGGCGCCGTTGGGCCCGAGGGCCGGGCAGGCGGGGCGGGGGCGGGATCCTCAGGGCGCTCCTCAGATCGTCCTCCTGGCGGCGCGCCCAGTCGCGGATGGCGCGGGACGACCGCAGGGCGCGCGAGGCGCTGCTCCCGGGGCCGTCCACCGGGGGGCTGTCCCGGCGGATGAGGACTGCGCACTCGCCGTCGCCGTCGCTGCGGTTCGACCCGATCGCTTCGACCAGCAGGCCCGCCAGGCCCAGCAGGAAACGCGCCGCCTCGGCGGGGGAGGAGGCGGGGGGATCCCCATCGGGCGCGGACGCGCGGTCCCCCGGGGCGCCGGCGCCGAGCAGAGTCGCGGTTCCGCGCAGCACGCACGGGGCTGCGCGCTCGAACACGCGCAGGAAGTTCTGGCGCGCTGTGCCCGTCGCTTCGTCGAGGGACGAAGAGACGACGTCGTGGACGAGGCCGTCCGGGCTATGGGGATCGACCTGCGCATCGGAGAAGACCACGTGGCGTGCCTGGGACTCGGAGCCGAACAGCCAAGCCGCGAACCGCTGCCAGGGGCCGTCCGGAGCGCCGTCGTCCAGGCCCCGGGCGGCGGCCCTCGCCTGTTCCCCGACCAGTCCGGCCACGACGGTGCCGCGGACCACGGGCTGGAGGCGCCCGTCGCTGGACACGGCCTTCTCGATTCCGGCGTGCCGGGCGCCCGCGATCCCGGTGCCCGTCCCCACGCCCCAGTCCGAGAGCATCGCAATGGTGACGTGCAGCGTTCCCTCGTTCATCGGTGTTCCTTCGCAGTGGCGTTCCCCGGCGCGGCGGGCGGATCGGGGGTCGCGGACGAGGCGGGAGGCGGGTCGAGGTACGCCCCGGGCAGCAGGTCCGCGAGTTGGCTGAGGTCGAAGAGGGCCTCGGGCCCGCCGAGGAGATCCTCCAGGGGCGCACTGGACACGATGCCCTCCTTCGCCATCTCCCACTCGGAGTCCGCGCTCACTCCGGCGGTTCGCGGCGCGGCGGGAGGGGCGGCGACGCCGTGCCCGTCCCCGGTGCGGCACCTCTTCCCCTCGGCGAGCAACCTGACGATGCGGGCCGCGCGGGTGCGGGGGAACGGCGCGCCGTCCCCGCCGGGGATGGCCGTGAAGTTGCGGACCCGGGCGCACACCGCGTCCCACGTCGTGTCCCCGGTCCCCTCGGCGCCGCGATCGGCGTTCGCGCCGAACAAGTACGGGCGGGCCGTGTAATCGGCGTAGGCGCTGAGGGTGTCGATGGGGTCCATGACCGTGGTGTCCAGCAGCACGTGGAAGTCCAGCGTGGAGCACACTGGCCTCACGGCCTTCCCCTTCCTCTTCCCCCTCCTCACCAGTTCCTCCGCCAGGGCGCGGGCCGTGTGGAAGGGGTAGTTGCGGCGCACGACGGCGACGCCGGCCGCGGCGGTCATCGGGCCCGTCCCCCCGTCGCCGCCGGCGGGGGCTCCGAGGTGCCTGAGGACCGGGTCCCGGGAGGTCCGCTCCTCGTACTCGCGCAGGTACTCCGCGGCGAAAGGCAGGGCGTGCTCCCCGCCCGTGATGACGGTGACGTCGTCGCCGCCCAGGATCACGGGGACGACGGGAATGGGACCGATGTCCCCGGACAGCTCCGCGACGCGCGCCCACGCGCGGGCGAAAGAACCGACAACCGCCCTCTCGAGCCGTTCGTTCACGCCAAGGATGAACCGCCGCAGGTCCCGGCCGCCGGGCCTCCCGTCCGCCGCGCCCGCCTCGTGGAGCGCCTCAGGGGGCACACGGGCCATCGCGCCCTCCAGGTCGCGCATCACCGCGCCGACTCCGTTGCCGTCGATGTGGATGACGGCGACCCTGGACAGGGCGGCCAGCCCTTCGATGCGCGTGAAGACCTCCCGGTCCTCGCTGGAACCGCGGGCCCCCGGCTCCGCCTCGTCATCCGCGTCACTGCCCCCTTTCGCGTCCGCTTCCAGGAACGCCCGCCTGAGGGCCTCCTCGAGCATCGTGGGGTCGCGCACCAGGCGGTCGTCGTGGGCTTCGAGCAGCGCGCTCTCCTCCATGGCTGCGGTCAGCAGCTCGCGGCGCCTCGAGTACGCGGAGCGCCGCTTGACGCGCGCGGGCAGCGAGAGCGCCTCCTCCCGGTCGTCCTCCGCACCGCCGGGAGCCTCCCAGAAGGGGACGGCGGGCAGCGCGGAGTCCTTGGCGCGCTCGAGGAAGGGGACCTGGGCGAAACGCGCTCGCGCCGGAGGGCGGTCCACGGCGCGCCGCGACGCCAGCTGGTGGATCCTCTCAAGGTCCCCCTGGGTGACCCCGGGCCCCGGGATCTCAGTGAACACGCCGCTCACGTCCATGCCGGGGGCGTCGGTCAGCGCGCGCCTGGTGACTTCGCTGATCACCCGCCGGGCGTCCTCTTCGGCCGCGACGGTGAGGAGCACCTTGCCCGAGGCCACCGACACCCAACCGGGAGTCGTGCCGACCGCGCTCCTGGCGTACTTCCCGGGCAGGGCGGGCACTGCGTCGCGCACCCAGGAGTCCAAACGGGTCAGCAAGGAGGAAGCGCCCACGGCGTCGCGGAGGCGGGGGGCATCGAAGATGAACCGCTGGTTGCCGTTCGTCTCGACCATCACCAGATACTGACGTCGTGGCATAGCGCACTCCATTGCCTAGCCTGTGTCTTAGTTCACTGGTAGCATACTACGTAACGTTGCCGACTGGAAGTGGATCACGCGCTCCCGGGGCGCGCGGGACAGGACGCCAACGCCTGCGATGCCAGGACGAACGATGCGGAGGGCACGATGAGGACGGTGGTGGTGCACCCTGTGGGCGCGGGGGACCTCGACCTTGACATCCTGGGGCACCCCCATGCGCAGAGAGGAGTCCTCCAGGCCCTCAAGGAGGACGAGCTGGCCCACCGCGTCCAGGCGGGGAGGGAGGAGGAGGTGTTCGACGCCCTTTTCTGGACCGGGGCGGGACAGCGGCGCCGCAGCCGCTTCCCCGCCTCGCCCTTGCGCCAGGTCTTCGAAGCGCTCGTGGCCGTCGGCGGAGCCGGATGCGTCACGCTCGTGCTGTGCGGGAGCTCCTCCGGCAGGGGCCCGTCCAGGGGCGCCACGGACCTCGCCGCGTTCCTCCTGGAGGAGGCCCTCAACCGCGAAGGGCTCCGGCGCAGGATCGCGGACGAGTTCGGTGCCACCGTCGAGCTGAGGCCGCTCTACGGCCTCAACCTGCTGGAGGAGAACACCGTTCCCCGACTGGTGGGCCACCTGCGCGGCCAGTGCGGCATTGAATCAGCGGACGCGGTCGTCGTCAACGGCATCAATGGCTCCAACGCGTTCCTGACTGGCGTCATGGGCGCTGTGGACGGTTTCGGACGCGACTGGCAGTTGGCGTCGTGCGCCGGCGCCGATCGCGTTCCCGCCCGGCTCACCACCTGGGAGCACGGAGGCGAAACAGTGCGCGCGGCGCTCCTGGCGCTGGGCTACGTGGAAGAAGCCAGTGCCCACGAGGAACCCCTGGACGGCGCCCGGGCCCCCGGGGGCGCGGAGATCTCCGAGCTCGAAGCCGCGCTCGAACGGTTCGCCAACAGCCCCGGACGCCTCACCGGCACCGACCTCGCCCGATTGCTGCGCCTCGACTTGGCGCGGGGGGACATCGCGGCGGGGCTGATTGCGAGAACGTGGATCCGCGAGCACTACGCGGAGCTCCTCGACGCCGAGCGGCGTGCACCGGCGGACGGGGAGCTCCCGTCCCCCGTGTTCGACAGGGGGGACGACGGGCGGCTCGGCCCCCGCATCGGCGAAGCGCGCAGGCGCGTCGACAACGGGGACACGACCCCGTCGACCGTGTGGCTCGCCGGAACCGGGTGGATCAACGACATTGGGAAAGCGGCCACCCACGGCCTCGCGTCCCCGACCGCCTCAGAATTCGAGCGCCTGTGGAACCACGCGGACCTCGCGGGTGCCCTCCCGCCCCAGATCCAAGGCCCCCATTCGGGCCCCGTCCTCCACATCGTCCCCATCGGCGCGTGGACTCAGGCGCCGACCCCCGTGGAACGGGTCCTGACGAACCCCCCGCACCCGCAGTTGCTCAGGTCGGTGCCGGGCGGAATGCTCGACGGCGCCGAGCTCGACGTGGAGTTCCTGCTCCTGCACTCCACGGACGAGCGATCCGCGCGTGCCGCGGCGACGACGGTTGCGCGCGCCAACGCGTGCGCGCCGCACCCCGGATGGCTCCAACGCGGCGACCGATCCACCGCCGCCGCCGACTACGGGGACGGCGACGAGAACGTGGGCAGCGGGGCCATCGGGAAGAGTGTGAACGGGATCGTCGGACGACGCCTCGACACCGCCCACCCCCGCGCGGTCGTCGTGGTGGCCACGGGCCAGAAACCCGTTTTCCTGGCCGCCCTCCACACTGCCCGCGCGTGGTGCGACGAGCGGGGCGTCCCACTGTTCCTCCAGTCCTTCGTGGACCCCGGACGGGGGATCGACCGGCCGGGCCCCCAGTTCCACCGTGTGGCCGTCGGAGAGCGAACCCGTCGGGCCCTCCTCCGGGCGGCGAGGGCCAGCCTCGGGCGCCTCAATCTCGCGACAGCGGCACGGGCGCTGGCCGCGGCGGGGCCGCGGGCCGCCGAGTACTCCGCGATGTGCCAACAGCTCCGGGACGAACTCGGCGAAGCGGCCACCGCGAAGCGGATGGACCGCTACGCCACGGTCTTCGTCGACTTCTTGAACGTTCTCATCGAGCACCACTGCGGCCCGGGCGCCGTCGATCCGAGGGTCGCGACGATGGTCGCCGAGATCTTCAAGCACGCGGATGGGCAGAAGGGGAAGTTCGTTCCCGATCCCGGATCAGGCCGCCTGTCGGACCCGAAGAGCGCCGGGCCCCTCCGTTTCGAGGAGCTCGAGGCCGCCGACTGCGTCCTTTTGCTCAGGGACGTGCGCGATGGGCTGGTCGTCACGCACGGCGCGGCAGCCGTGCCCGGTGCCCTGGCCTCGGCGCTCGGGAACCGGGGGGTAACGACTCGCGGTGGATTCGGGTACACCGGCCTCATCATCGCTCTGAGGGACCGCCTCGAACGGACCCTGTCCGGGGGGAGGGCGCCCGCCTCGGCCCGGAAACTGCCTCGCGCCCCACAACGGGAGCGCTCGTCGCGGGGACGGACGGCCGCTCCGGCCCGCTGGAAGGCGCCACCTCAGGCCGTCACCGGCTGGAAGGAGCGTTTCGACATGGTATGGGCGTTCTGCTCCGAGGGACCGGAGACTGAGGAGGAACGACGGTGAACAGTAATATGGAGAATGGGGCCGATCTGGGCGGAGACGCGGAGAATGGGACCGCTCCGGGGGCCACGAGGACTCTGCGCCTCGATGTGCCGCCTAGTCCGTGGTTCGCGTTCTTCTTCCACGTGCGAGCAACGCTCCCGTGGGAGAGGGCGTTCCCCACTGCCGGGCACAGGGCGCAGGCAGGCGCCCCCCGCGCGTGGGCGGAGGGGCCCCTCACCCTGAAGGCGGGGCGGCTGTCGGCCGATCACTCGTACCGCACGGCGAACACGTACACGGAGGTGCGCGACAGGATCATCGCCCGGAACGTGCGCAAGTGCCTCGTCGTCCCAGGGGGCGCCCCTCTGGAGTTGAATGCGGGGAACCCCGGCCGCAGCCCGTTCACGGTCCGCGCTTTCGAAGCCGTTGCGGTGAGCGGCGACGGCGCCGGCTGCCAGGCCGTCCTGGTCATGCACGTGCGCGCGAGCACCAGCGACCTGCGGGACCTGAGCGCCCATTTCCCCAAGCGGTGGCACACGGAACAACTCAACGCGGCCGCGAAGAGCCTCCTCGTGACGAGCGCCGGCCTTCCGCAGGACTGCCTGACCTTCCTCTCGGCGACGGGTGGTGAGAACCCGCTGGGAGGGTGGCTGCGGACCATGGTCTGCGCGCCGATGGGCGGTCCGCGCCCGTGGAACGACGCCGAGCGCGACGCCGCGCAGCTGGCCAGGCTCTCCTGGCAGTGGGCGACAATGTCGCCAGCGGCTGACTCACTGAACTACTTGGAGCTGCGGGACGCAGAGGACCGGGTGCGCTCCGTCGGCCACGCGAGCTTCGTCCGCGTCAGCGCGCGGACCACCGCGTACCTGCTGGGACAAGAACCCGTGGGCGCGGTCATAACGCTCGCCGAAGTGCTGTCGCTCCACCTCGACGCCCACCTGCTCGTCGAGTTGAACCGCATCCGCGTGCGGCAGCTCTCGATGAAGCTGGCGGGACTGGGGCGGAAACTCGGTGACGCCACGTCGAACCACACCCTTCGGGACACTGGTGGCCCGCACGACGGGGCTCCGACGAGCACGGAGGAACGGTTCGACTCGCTGATCTCCGAAGCGATCGAACTCGACAACGAGGTCGCGCTCCTCCTCTCCATCGACTGGTGGAGCGAGGCCGCGGGCAACAGCCGGACGGACGTCATACTGCGCTGGGTCAAAGAGCACTTGATGCTCGCAGAGGCCATCGACTCGTTGACCGATCAGGCCAGAGTGGTCCGCGAAAGCATCCAGACCCTCCTGGAACGGCGCGAGCACCAGATGGAGGCGAACCGTGCGGCCTTCGAGCGCAGGCTCGAGTTCATCATCGGAATGCTGGGCGTGATCGGCGTGCCCCTGACAGCGGCCTGGGACGCGTGGCTCGCGTGGGGCGGGGACGGGACGACGGGCCGCGCAGTGGGCTGCGCCGCGTTCCTGCTCGTGTTCTTCGCGTCCGTCTCCGGGGCGTGGTTGTGGGTGCGGAGGAAATACCGGACGAAGTGATCACCCCACGGCCACCGCGTCGATGACCCCCATACCGTAGCCGGCGTGCGAGCCGACGTTCGTGTACGCCGACAGGGCCATGAGGCGTGAGAAGTCCGCGGTCTGGGGCGTCCCCTCGACCCCGCTGATGCGCAGCGCCCCCTCGTAGGCGGTGATCGCCCGCGACGCCAGCCTGCCCCGCCTGTCCCCGCGCGGCATCCCCAACGAGACCCTGGCCTCGGTCGTGAAGTCCTGGGTGGTGAGCACCTGCGCCATCGCGGCCCGGTCGATGCGCGGGGGAGCGGTGTCCGGGTCCCACTGGTGCCAGCGCTCCTGCAAACTGGTGGCCAGCGACACCGGCGGGATCCCCCTCACGTGCGCGCCCTTCGACGAGAACACGGTGGGCGTGACCAGGCGGATCTCCCACGTCTTGTCCTCCGACTGCTCGACCAGGTCCTGCCACGTGGTCTCGGCGACCACCTGCCCCTCGAAAGCGATGAGCGTCGCCGACTCCCGGGCGCCCCCCACCCGCAGGACGCCTCCCCACGCCAGCCACGCGTCGAAGGTCTCGACGAGGCGGTCGTCCAGGAAACGCACCTCCATGCCGAAGGTCCCCGGCCCGGTGGTGAGCTCGCCCAGGCAGTAGGGCTTCGCGCCCGGCCTCTCGTGGTGGGGCCGGTGGGCCAGCGTCGGGAACGACGAGGCGCGCCCCGGGCTGATGCCCCGCGGCAGGTCGAGCACGGTCGCCAGAGCGGCGTGGAGCCTGCTGGGGCTGGCGGGCACCTCGCCGGGAGAGTCGAACCGGACAAAAACAGTCGTCGGCATGTGCGGGCCCCCTGGGTGCTGCGCGGGTGGTGCGGTCCCTCTGTTCTAGCACGGACCCCGCCGCCCGGCGAAACCCCTCACAGGCAATGCGGCCGGGCGGGCCTGGGCATGCGCCGCCCCCGGATGCAGCGGAGCAGCGAGAAATCGGGGGCGCGGTCCTCGATGATGAAATCCCGGAAGAAGGGGACGGCCTGCTCGCCGGTGAACACCTCCTGGGGGTGCACGTGGACCAGGTTGATGGCGTGGGGGCCCATCCGCCATTTCAAAGCCACCCGCTCGTCGGGGTCGCGCACCCTCTCGCGCGCCACGACGTACGTGCCGGTGGAGCCGTCCGGGTGGGTGAGGTACAGCTCCAGGGCCATCTCGTGGGCCCTGCCCGCCGCCAGTAGATAGCGTGTGGGAGGCGGGTACTGGTCGGGCGGGCGGAGCCCGGCGTTCGGCGGAGCGGGCTGCACGCTGAGGGCGAACCACCCCTCCCCGTCCAGGAAGTCCGGGTTGAGCAGGTGTTGCTCGACCTGCTCGGCGATCGAGTCGGGGGTCTGGTCGAAGTCGTAGGCGTCGAACTTGCCCATCGTCGAATGCACGGTCCGGATCGTGTACTCGGTCATGACGCGCCCTCGCCCATCGGTGCCTCCCGTCGTCGCTTTCGGCTCCCACACTACGCGCACGGTGCAGATGGGGCTGGGCGGCGCGCCAGCGTCAGGCGGAAGCCCGACCGCAGCGCGCGGACTGCGGGGCAGCGCCCCGGGCCGCGGGACAGGGGCATGATGCGGCGTTGGGCGGCCGCCGCCGTGCTAGTAGTGCCCCGGGCCGCGGGACAGCGGCTAGACGCGCGGGCGCGGTTGAAACTGGCGTGGACGCGGATTCACCGGCCGGGGCGCGCGTTCTTCTTGGTGTCGCACACAAGGGAGGGAATTAGGAAACACGGGGTCGCACACAAGGGCGGAATCAAGCCGTTGTGTGCATTGGGTGTTTCGTAAATCGGGGTCCTTGTGTGCGTAACCCGGGGGGAGCGGCACCAGACCGGGGGATTCGCCCAGTGGGCTCGCAGGGCAATGGCGCGCCCCGCACGGGCGCGCGTTGTCGGCACCGCGAGGGGGTTGTCGACATTGTGAGGGGGTTGTTGTCACCACGAGGGGGATATAACGCGCGTCGGTGCTGATATCCCATGCAGGTTGTCGACAACGCGCGTCGGCGTAGCAGTGCCAACAGTGCCGGTGGTGCTCGACGGCGCGCCCAGTGCCCGAGGCCGGGGTCCCGATATCGCGGACGCCTCCCTCTGCGGGAGCGGTGGGATGTTCCCGATGGTGACCCCCGGGCGTTTCCGTCCGAGGCTGCCCTCTGCGGGGCCCGAGCGCACCGGTCGGCTCTTCGGCGTGGCCCCGGGGGATCCGTCCGGGGCCTCCCTCTGAGGGGGGCGGGTTGCTCCGCCAGCTGTCCACAGGCCGCTCTGCTCTCATGGATTATCCACAAGCGCGGATGTCCTCAGCTCTGCGTCCACAAGCGCCGATGGCCACGTTGTGGCGGTGTCGGAGCGGGTCCTACGTTCGGTGGAACACCCCATGATCCTGCAAGCGGATCCCATCATGAAGGAGTGGCGCAGATGAGCAGCCCCAAACACTTGTCCGACTCCGACCCCGACCGCGCCGCGTCGGCGCGCCCGCAGTCGGTGAACCCGGTCGACGGCCAGGAGGGCGCCCAACCCGTTGAGGGCGGCGAGGGCCTCCAGGGCAGCCGGAAAAGGACTGGCGCAGTCCTCCTGCCGCCCCTAGTGATCGCCGCAGTCCTCATACTCATCGTCTACGCCGTCCTCCACATCGCGGACCGCCCGGTGCGCGGCAGCGGGGATGCGCACGGCGGCACAGGATCCGCCGCTCAATCCAATGGGCCGGGTGCGACAGACGGGGCGAGCGGCGGCGGAGGCCGATCCAGTGGGACGGGCGGTGCCGTCTCTCCGGGCGCCGCTCTCGGGGGCTCCGACTCCCTCACAGATCGCACGGTCGAAGGGGCCACGGGTTCCGTCGTCTACGCGATATCGGCCATCGACCACGCCAGGAACACGTCCGACACCCATCCGCTGAGCGACCTCATGACGCCCGAGTGCGAGGCGTGCTCCATCGAGATCGGCCATATCGACGAGGTGCCGACGGGGCGGACGAGGACCGATGGGATGCAGTCGCGCGGCGTGGAGTGCCCCGTCGTCGACCGGACCAGTGACAGCGGCGGAGAGCTCCGGGCCGTTGGCCTGCGCTGCGTGTACCTGTCGCACGCCGACCGTTGGACGACCAACGACGGCAGGGACACCACCATCGACGCCACCCAGGACGTGACCTTCGACCTGGTGTGGCAGCGGGGGCAGTGGCGCCTCGCGGGAATGACCGTCAACCACGTGGGGAGCATCGACGCCTACTACCCGGCACTCGACGAGCTCAAAGCCCAGGCCGGCCAGGGCCAGAGTTAGATAGTGCCGCGCACGGTCGCGGCGGCGCGGGCTCTGCTCCCCGGTGGAGGCAGAACCAGGTTGTGCCGTACGCGATCCCGGCCCCGCAGGCAGCGCCTGCGGGGCCGGGGAAGCGCGAATGAACCGAGTGGGCGCCCGCCGCTTGGGAATGAAGTCGACCGCCGCTCGGGTAACGGGCCGACCGCCTTTCGGCACCGGGGCGCCCGCCGCGCGGGAGCGAACTGTATGCCGCCTGGGAACGAGTCGCCGACCGCCTGGGAGCGGGCTGACCACTGTTTCGGAACGAATCGCCCACCGCCCGGGAACGGGCCGGCCGCCGCGTGGGAATGAAGTCGACCGCCGCCCTCAGGCGGTCATGAGCTGGCGCTCGTCGAGGATGTCGGCGCCCGAGCCCACCAGGGCCGCCAGATGCGCGTTGGCGTGGTGGGCGCAGAAGAACAGGCGCCCGCCCGTCGGCATGGTGACGCGGACCCACGCCCGCGCCCCGCAGGCGTCGCAGCGGTCGGCAGCAGTCAAAGTGGGTTCGGGGACTGCGGTCCGTTCGAGAGTCGAAGCGTTCATGCCCCCATCACACACCACCGACCGCCCCGGCCGCACGGTTGTTCACCGGTGGCGCAATCGCAGGGCGCCCGAAGAGCCCCGGAACATGCCGAACGATTCGCGATCCGCCTCCGAAGGCGCGGGCCACCAGCACCAGCACACCCCCCGATCCGCCTCGAACGCCCCACATTCGCCCTGGCAGCGGCCGGGCCGCGCGCAGATGCGCACACTGTTTCCTACCATGAGACCCGTGAGCCAGACCAAAGCATCCGACTACAGCGCCCGGCACCTCTCCGTCCTGGAGGGGCTGGAGGCCGTGCGCAAGCGCCCCGGCATGTACATCGGGTCCACCGACCACAAGGGCCTCATGCACTGCCTGTGGGAGATCATCGACAACGCCGTGGACGAGGCGCTGGAGGGGCACTGCGACACCATCGACGTGCGCCTGCACCCCGACCACTCCGCCTCCGTGTCGGACAACGGGCGCGGCGTCCCCGTCGACGAGGTCCCCGGCATCGGCCTGAGCGGCGTCGAGGTGGTCTACACGAAGCTCCACGCGGGCGGCAAGTTCGGCGGGGGCTCCTATGGCGCGGCCGGGGGTCTGCACGGCGTGGGCGCGTCCGTGGTCAACGCCCTGTCGGCGCGCATGGACGTGCAGGTGGACCGCGGCTCGAAGACTTACGAGATGTGCTTCAGGCGGGGCGAGCCCGGCGAGTTCGACGACTCCAGGCAGCGCACCCCCAACTCGCCCTTCACCCCCTTCACCGACCAGTCCAGGCTCAAGACCGTCGGCAAGGTGAAGAGGACCAAGACGGGCACGCGCGTGCGCTTCTGGGCGGACTTCCAGATCTTCCCCGCCACCGAGGGCTTCTCCTGGGAGTCCCTGCTGGCCCGGGCGCGCCAGACCGCCTTCCTGGTGCCCGGCCTCACCATCAACTGCGTCGACGAGCGCGGGGAGGAGGAGCGCTCCGAGTCCTTCCGCTTCGACGGCGGAGTGGTCGACTTCGCGAACTGGCTGGCCACCGACGGGCCCGTCACCGACACGTGGCACATCACGGGGGAGGGCGCGTACACGGAGACCGTGCAGGTCCTCGACGCCGACACAGGGCACCTGACGGCCACGGAGCTGGAGCGGGTGTGCTCCGTCGACATCGCCCTGCGGTGGGGGATCGGCTACGACACCTCCGTGCGCTCCTTCGTCAACATCATCGCCACCCCCAAGGGCGGCACCCACGTCGCCGGGTTCGAGCAGGCCGTCCTGCGCGTGCTGCGCGCCCAGATCGACAAGAACTCCCGCAAGCTCAAGGTGGGCGCCAAGGACGGGCGCCCCGAGAAAGACGACGTGCTGGCGGGGATGACGGCCGTCGTCACCGTGCGCTTCCCGGAGCCGCAGTTCGAGGGGCAGACCAAGGAGATCCTGGGCACGCCGCAGATCCGCTCCGTCGTGTCCAAAGTGGTGGGGGACTGGCTGGCCGCCAAGCTCGCCTCCCCCAAGCGCGACGACAAGCAGCAGGCCTCCCAGCTCATGGAGAAGGTCGTCGGCGAGATGAAGGCCCGCGTGTCGGCCCGGATCCACAAGGAGATCTCCCGCAAGAAGAACGCCCTGGAGACCTCCTCCCTGCCCGCGAAACTGGCGGACTGCCGCCTCGCGGACGTGGCGGAGACGGAACTGTTCATCGTCGAGGGCGACTCCGCGCTGGGCACCGCCAAGGCCGCGCGCAACAGCCACTACCAGGCGCTCTTCCCCATCCGCGGCAAGATCCTCAACGTCCAGAAGGCCTCCACCGCCGACATGCTGGCCAACGCCGAGTGCGCGAACATCATCCAAGTCATAGGAGCGGGGTCGGGGCGCACTTTCGACCTGGAGTCGGCCCGCTACGGAAAGGTCATCCTCATGACCGACGCCGACGTTGACGGCGCCCACATCCGCACCCTGCTGCTCACCCTGTTCTTCCGCTACATGCGGCCCATGGTCGAGGCGGGGCGCATCTACGCCGCCGTGCCGCCCCTGCACCGCATCGAAGTGGCGGGCAAGGGCCGCCGGAAACGGGAGTACATCTACACCTACTCCGAGGACGAGCTGCACCGCAGGCTCGCCGCCCTGCGCCGCTCGGGCCGCACATGGAAGGAGCCCATCCAGCGCTACAAGGGCCTGGGCGAGATGGACGCCGACCAGCTGGCCGAGACCACGATGGACCGCGCCCACCGCTCCCTGCGGCGCATCACCCTGGCCGACGAGGAGGCCCTGCGCCGCGCCGAGGACGTCTTCGAACTGCTCATGGGTTCCACGGTGGGCCCTCGGCGCGAGTTCATCGTCGAGGAGTCGGCGGGCCTGGACCGCGACCGCATCGACGCCTGACAGGAGGCGGCCCCCGGGGCGCGGTCCTGGGCCGTTCGGGTGCGGCGCGCTTGGCGGCCCGGCGGTGGCCCGCGCGGGTCGGAGGACCGGGCCAGACCCCGCACGCGCCCCCGCCTCGTGACGCATGTGACCAAAGGCCCGCATTGGCCTTACTATGGACCCATGACAGGACTTGCGCAGCGCCTCTCGCCGCCCGGGTCCGTCCCGTACCCGGGGAACCACCTCGGGCTGCGCTGGCGGCCCCTCATCAGCCGCGACGCACCCGCCGTCTACGACCTCGTGCGCGCGGTCGAGTCCGCTGACGACGCGATCCACCGGACGGGTGCCGAGGGGATCGCGGACATGGTCGAGGGCCGCGGCGGCGAAGACTGGGTCGACGCCATCGTCGGGCTCGACCGCAACGGCAGCATCAGCGCCGTCGGCTGCGTGCGCGTCGTGCGCGGCGTCAGCGACAGCGCGATCGCGATCGTCTCCGCCTACGTCCACCCCCACTGGCGGGGGCGCGGCCTGGGGCGGGCGCTCCTGCACTGGCAGGACGGGCGCGCCCGCGAGATGCTGGTCGAGACCTACGGGCCGGACAACACCATCCCCGCCTCGATCGCCAACTTCGTCGACGCCCACATGACGGACAGGCGGCGCCTGTACATCGCCGCGGGCTTCTACGCCAAGCGCACGCTGCAGGTCATGTACCGGGACCTGGAGGGCTCCGAGAGCGCCCCCCGCGTCCGCGGCGGTTACACCGTGGTCCCCTGGGACCGCGCGCTGCGCGACAAAGCGCGGGAACTGCACATGGAGGTCAGCCGCGACCTGTTCTGGTCGTGGAACCGCGCCCGCTGGTGGGACGGCGCCGTGGCCTCCATGGAGCGGCGCTGGTCCTTCCTGGCCCTCGACCCCGGCGGCGCGGTCGTCGGCTACATCGTGACCGAGCGCCCCGCCCAGCGGTGGGTGTCCACGGGCAGGCCCGAGGCGGGCGTCTCCCTGGTGGGCGTCCTGCCCCAGCACAGGGGGAAGTCCGTGTGCTCGGCGCTGATCGGGCACTCCGTCGCGGCCGCCTCCGCCTCGGGGATGCCGCGCATCGGGATCGAGGTGGACACCCGCAACCCGTCGAACGCCCACGCGATCTACGAGCACCTCGGGTTCGTGGACGACGCGGCTGAAGTCTTCTACGTCATCGACCAGTGAGCGCCACCGGGGCGGACCCGCGGAAGAGGAGAACATGAGCGACACAGCGCCGCGCGCCGGAACCGACGCATGCGCCGACGTCCCCATGCCCCCCAGCCACCACGGCATCGTGTGGGAGCCCCTGGCCCCCGCCCACCACCCGGCGCTGGCCACGCTCTTCGCCAGGATGGAGGCCCGGGACAACCCCCCGTACCGCACCAGCCCCGGCGAGGTCGCCGAGATGCTGGGGGGCGCCACGCAGTGGTCCGGGATCGCCGGGTTCGCCACGCGGGGCCTCGCCGCCGGGCGCATGATCGCCTACGCGCAGGTCACCATCCGCCACCCCGGGCGCGTCGAGTGCGTGTGCAGCGGGGGAGTGGACCCCGACTTCCGGCGCATCGGCCTGGGAGGGGCCATCGTCGACTGGCAGGAGGGGGCGGCCCGCGCCATGATCGGGGCGGCCGGCTCGGGGGGGCCGGCGCAGATCGTCTGCCACGTCGAGGCCGGCCAGGAGGACCTCGAGGCGCAGCTGCAGTCCCACGGGTTCCACTGGTCGCGCACCTACTACGAGATGCGCGCCGACCTGTCCTCCCTGCCCGAGCGGCCCTCCCTGGGGGCCTACCTGTCGCTGGAGGCGTGGGCGCCCCAGTGGGAGGAGCCGGCGCGCCAGGCGGCGAACCTGCTCAACGAGGTCGAGTGGGGGCGCCCGCCCCTCACAGAGGAGCAGTGGTTCCAGGGCCGCATGTCCTTCGTGCCCGAGTGGTCGTTCCTGCTGGTGGACCGCCGGGGCGACAGGCCGCGCGTGGGGGGCTTCCTCATCGCCTCGCGCTACGAGCAGGACTGGGCGGCCCTGGGCTGGCGCGAGGGGTACATCGACCAGATGGGCGTGCTCGGCGCCTACCGGCAGAGCCGGGCCGTGGACGCGCTCATCATCGCCTCGATGCGCGCCCAGGCCGGCGACGGCATGGAGCGCACGGGCACGGGACTGGGGTCGGCGAACCACTCGGGCGCCCTGGCCGTCTACGACTACTTGGGGTTCCGCACGGTGGGGCAGACCCGCCTGTACGCCCGCGAGGTCTGAGCGGCGCCCGGGCCCGTCACGTTCTTCTGCCCGGGCCGTGTTCTCCCGGCTCAATCGTGTTCGCCTCCCGTGCCGCGGTTTCCCGCGCCACCTGCGACTTTCGTCCCCATTTGCCCACTCTTCGGACATTGACAGCGCTAACGGCGCCTATGTGAGTCACTTCATGTTTTGTAGCAAATGGCGTGGAGCCGGTCAAACGCCCACCTCTTTGGCCGGTAATGTGATGTGAGCTACCTATGGTGTCGCTTACTCTATGTCTACCATCACAGGAGAATCCGCCGCGTCCTCGCGGGGCTTCGATGCGCGGGATCCCGCGCGTCCCATCACTATTCGACACGGAGGCATGTATGACCACGCCGTCTGCATCCCAGTCAAAGACTTCGCCCCTTGTCATCCGAAGCGCGATCGTCGCCTCCCTGGGCGGCCTGCTATTCGGTTTCGACACCGCTGTCATCTCAGGCGCGGAGGAGAAACTCAAAGCGCTGTACGCGCTGTCCTCCTTCGGCGAGGGCATGATCGTCGCCATTGCGACCATCGGGACGATCCTCGGCGCGATCGTCGCGGGACGCCTCGCCGACCACTTCGGACGCAAGCCGGTCCTGTTCTGGATCGGCATCCTCTTCGGCGTCGGCGCCCTGGCGACCGCCCTCGCCCCCACCCCCGACCTGGTCGCCGGCGCCGGCGGGGCCATGACGGCCTCCTCGTCAATGCCCATCACCTTCTTCATGGTCTTCCGCTTCCTGGGCGGCGTGGGCGTGGGCATGTCCTCCGTGGTCGCCCCCATCTACACCGCTGAGATCGCCCCCGCGCGCGTGCGCGGACGACTGGTCGGCCTGGTCCAGTTCAACATCGTCTTCGGCATCCTGCTGGCCTACGCCTCGAACGCCATCATCCGCGAGATCGCGCACGAGGATGTCGCGTGGCGCTGGATGCTCGGCGTCATGGCCGTGCCCGCAGTCTTCTTCCTGCTCTTCCTCATGGCCGTGCCCGAGACCCCCCGCTGGCTCTTCGCCCACAGGCGCGAGGACGAGGCGCGGGCCATCTCCGCGCGCCTGACGAACTCGGCGGAGGAGTCCGAGGAGCAGATGAAGGAGATCGCCGACCAGCTGGCCGAGGACCGGGCCGCCGGCCACGTCCCCTTCTTCACGCGGCGCTACCGCAAGGTCATCCTCATGGCCTTCTGCATCGCCATGTTCAACCAGCTCTCGGGCATCAACGCGATCCTCTACTACGCCCCCAAGGTCATGAAGCTCGCCGGCGGCGAGGCGATCTTCGGCGCGGCCTTCCCCTACATCGCCTCCGTGGTCGTCGGCCTGATGAACCTGATCGCGACGATGGCCGCCCTCACCGTCATCGACAAGCTGGGCCGCCGCCAGCTCATGATCGTCGGCTCCATCGGCTACCTGGTGTCCCTGGGCTTCCTGGCGGGCATGATGTTCGCCTACGAGGCGGGCGCCGTCACCGGTTCCGCGGCCGTGTGGCTGGTCCTGATCGGACTGCTCGGGTTCATCGCCTCCCACGCATTCGGACAGGGGTCGGTCATCTGGGTGTTCATCTCCGAGATCTTCCCCAACCGCGTGCGCGCCCGCGGCCAGTCGCTGGGCTCGCTCACGCACTGGACCTTCGCCTTCATCACGACCTACGCCTTCCCCGTCCTCACCGACAAACTCGGCGGCGGATTCGCATTCGGAATCTTCTTCCTGTGCATGGTCGGCCAGCTATTCTGGGTCCTGAAGGTCATGCCCGAGACCAAGGGCATCCCGCTCGAGGAAATGGAAGAGAAACTGGGGTTGAGTGATGACTAGGATCCTCAACATCGGTGAAGCGCTCATCGATGAGATCAACCGTCCCAATACCGCGCCCGTCGAAGTCGTCGGCGGCTCGATGCTCAACGTCGCCGCGGGCCTGACGCGCCTGGGCCACGAGTCCGAGCTGGCCACGTGGTTCGGCCGGGACGAACGCGGCGCCAAGGTCCGCGCCCACGCCGAGGAGGCCGGCGTGACCCTGGTCGAGGGCTCCGACGCCGCCGAGTTCACGACGGTCGCCCACGCGACCATCGACGAGAAGGCGCGCGCCACATACGAGTTCGAGGTGCTGTGGGACGTTCCCGCGATCCCCGACCAGGACGGCGTCGGCCACGTCCACACCGGGTCCTACGCGGCGACGTTCCAGCCGGGCGCCGCCAAAGTGCTCGCCGCCGTCAAGCGGCAGGCCATCCACGGGACCGTCTCCTACGACCCGAACATCAGGCCCGCCCTGCTCGGAACCCCCGAGGAGACGCGCCCGCAGGTCGAGGCCATCGTCGCCCTCTCCGACGTCGTCAAGGCGTCCGACGAGGACCTCGAGTGGCTGTACCCGGGTCGGCCCGTCGAGGAGGTCATCCGCGAGTGGAGCCAGGCCGGCCCCGCCCTCGTGCTGTGCACGCGGGGCCCCTGGGGGGTCTACATCAAGACGGCGGCCGAGCGCGACATGCTGGTTGCCGACCCCCTGGACGTGGAACTGGTGGACACCGTCGGCGCCGGGGACTCGCTCATGGCGGGCCTCATCTCCGGCCTCGTCGACGCGGGCCTGCTAGGCAGCGCCGAGGCGAAGCAGCGCCTGCGCGAGGCCCGCTGGGCGGACCTGATGCCCGCGATCCACCGGGGGATCATCACCTCGGGGATCACGGTGTACCACGAGGGCGCCTACTCGCCCACCAAGGCCGAGGTCGCGGCCATCCTGGCGGTGAGCAAGAACCTGCAGGGCTGAGGCCGCCGAACGCGGTGGCGACGAGGGGCGGGAAGGCCGGCAACGGCCCCCGCCCCTCGTCGCCATGACCGCCGGGTGGGAGGGCGCTCGCCCGGCTCCCTCAGCCGATGGTGGCGATGGGCAGCGTGATCGGGGAGCCCGAGCCGTCGCGGCGCCCGTCGGGCGCGGGAAGGTCGACGGGGGCGCCGTCGGATGTCGAGGCGCGCGGCCCCGCCCCCACCCATGCGACGTCGAGGCGGTCCTCGCCGCGCAGGAACCGTTGGGCCCGCACGCCCTGCCCGCCCCTGCCCTTCGACGGGTACGCGTCGAAGGGGGTGACCTTCACGGTCGTCTGGCCCGTGCCCGGCAGGGCGCCCTCCGCGGCGGCGACGGTGACCACGACCGACTCGGCGGGGGCGTCCACCACCCAGAAGCCGATGGCCTCCACCCCAGGGGACAGGCGCATCCCCGCCACGCCCCCCGCAGTGCGCCCCTGCGGCCGGATCCTCTCCGCCGGGGTGCGCAGCAACTGGGCGTCGCCGGAGATGAAGACCACGTCCGCCTCGTCGGGGCACGGCGCGAAGCCGATCAGGCGGTCACCGGGATCCAGGGCGATCACCTCCCACTCGTCGCGCTGGAGGACATCGGGGCGCAACCGCTTCACCGTCCCGCGCGCCGTTCCCATCGCGGACACCGCACCGCCGTCGGGGTCCAGCAGGCCGACGGGCCGCGAATCCGAGTGGAGCAGCTCCGAGGCGGGCACCGCCCCCGCCAGGGACATCCCCGTGTCGAAGCGCGGCAGGGCAGGCAGGTCCACCACGTCGATGCGGTGGGCGACGCCGTCCTCGGTCACGACTGCCACCTGCGAGCGCACGGAGGACGGCAACTGCGCCCGCCACCCGTCGAAGGCGGCGCGGGGACCCGGCTCCAGGGGATCGGCGCCCTCGACCCTGGCCAGGGCGCCCGTGGCCGAGAGCACCACCTGGCATGGGTCGTCGGGGATCTGCAGCTCCAGGCCCTTGCCCGAGCGCGGCACGGAGGGCAGGGCGGCCAGCGACGACGCCCCGGCCCCGCCGACCACCGGGGCGCCGGAGGAAGCGAGCAGGACGGTGCGCCTGGGCGTGCCGAGGCGCTCGGACACCTCGGCGAGCTCGCGCTTGACCAGCGCGCGCAGCAGCTCGGGCGATTCCAGGACCTCGCGCAGCTCGGCGATCCTGGCGGCCAGCTCGTCGCGCTCGGCCTCCAGCTCGATGCGCGAGAACTTCGTGAGCCTGCGCAGGCGCAGTTCCAGGATGTAATCCGCCTGCGCCTGCGACAAGTCGAAGGCCGTCATCAGGCGCTCGCGCGCCACGTCGGCGTCGTCCGAGGAGCGGATGATGGCGATCACGTCGTCGATGTCGAGGATCGCGATGAGCAGGCCCTCCACCAGGTGGAGGCGCTCCTCGCACTTGCCCAGCCGGAACCGGCTGCGGCGCGTCGTCACGTCGAGGCGGTGGTCGACGAAGACCCGCAGGATCTGCTTGAGGCCCATCACCTGCGGCTGCCCTCCCACCAGGGCGACCGCGTTGATCGAGAAGGAGTCCTCCAGCGGGGTGCGCTGGTACAGCTGCTGGAGGACCGCCTCGGGGTTGAAGCCGTTCTTCACTTCGATGACCAGGCGCAGCCCGTGGATGCGGTCCGTGAGGTTCTGCACCGACGAGATCCCCTTGAGGCGCCCGGCGCCCACGTTCTCCTTGATCTTCTCGATGACCTTCTCAGGGCCCACCATGTAGGGCAGTTGCGTGACGATGAGGCCCATCTTGCGGGCGGTGACGCGCTCGACCGACACCTTCGCCCGCGTCTTGAAGGCCCCGCGCCCGGTCTCGTAGGCCTCCTTCACGCCCTCCAGGCCCACGATGACCCCGCCCTCGGGCAGGTCCGGCCCGGGCACGAAGCGCATCAGGTCGGCGACCGTGGCGTCGGGGTGGTCGAGCAGGTGGACCGCTCCTGCGATCGTCTCGGCCAGGTTGTGGGGCGCGATATTGGTCGCCATGCCCACGGCGATGCCCGAGGCGCCGTTGACGAGCAGCTGGGGGAACGCGGCGGGCAGGACCTCCGGCTGCGTGAACTGGTTGTCGTAGTTGGGCACGAAGTCCACGGTGTCCTCGCCCAGGCCCGTCACCAGGTCCACCGCGGCGGGCGCCATGCGCGCCTCCGTGTACCGGGCCGCGGCGGGGCCGTCGTCGAGGGACCCGAAGTTGCCGTGCCCGTCGACCAGGGGCAGGCGCAGGTTGAAGGGCTGGGCGA
>ERZ772764.726-NODE-726-length-21946-cov-30.279887_pt1 | contig 21946 bp, 18 predicted proteins | sample MGYA00512163_ERZ772764 | MGnify/ENA primary metagenome ERZ772764 (study PRJEB29015, sample SAMEA2737903) | human oral metagenome | biome: human oral; feature: human-associated habitat; material: dental | place: China | collected 2094 ... | reverse complement strand
GCATGAACATCTGCCCCGTGTACCAGCACACCTCCGGCCACGCCTACGGCTCCGTGTACCCCGGGCCGATCGGCGCGATCCTCACCCCCCAGCTCACCCAGGGCATGGCCCACGACGACCCGGTGCACACCCTGCCCTTCGCCTCGTCCCTGTGCGGCGCGTGTGGCGACGTGTGCCCCGTCAAGATCGAGATCCCCACGATCCTCATCCACCTGCGGGCCCGCACCGTCGACGAGAAGCACGCCGTGCTGCCCGACGTGTGGGATCTGGCGATGGGCTCGGCCACGCCCGTCATGTCGAACGCGAAGCTATGGACCGCGGCGGGCATGGCCGTGAAGGCGACGCGGCTCGTCGGCGGCAAGAAGGGGCGCATCGGCGCCCTGCCCTTCCCCGCCTCGTTGTGGACGGGGGCGCGGGATCTGCCCACAGCGCCGAAGGAGACCTTCCGCCAGTGGTGGAAGCGGACCCACCCGGACTCGGATGCCTCGTCGACCCGCTGGGACGCCCCCGCCCGGGGGATCCCGCTGGCCAGCGAGCACGGCATGACGACCCGCACGAACGACGACACCACGGAGGACTGACATGGCTCCCATGGACGCGAAGACCGCGATTCTGGCCCGTGCGCGCGACGCGATCGGGCGCTCCCAGCAGGGCCGCCCCGTGCGCCCCATCCCCCGGGACTACATCCGCTCCACGGCGGACGCCCCCGGCTCGGACGCCGTGGTCGGGGAGATGATCGAGAAGCTCGAGGACTACTCGGCGAAGGTGGTCCTGGCGCCCACCGACGCCAAGGTGGCCGACGCCATCGACTCCTTCCTGGAGGGCATGGGCTCCGTCGTGGTCCCCAGCGGGCTGGACGCGCCCTTCAAGAAGGCCGCCGCCCGGTCGGGCCGCACTGTGCGCGAGGACTCGCGGGAGAAGGCGATCCCCACCCTGGAGCTGGACGCCATCGACGCTGTGGTGACGCGCTCGCGCGTCGGCATCTCGATCTCCGGCACGATCGTGCTGGACGGTGAGCCCGACCAGGGGCGCCGCGCGATCTCCCTGGTGCCGGACACGCACGTGGTGGTGCTGGAGCGCTCGGCGATCGTCCCCACGGTGCCGCAGGCGGTCGATGTCCTGGGCGAGAACCCCCTGCGCCCGATGACGTGGATCGCGGGCGGTTCGGCGACCAGCGACATCGAGCTGGTGCGGGTCAACGGCGTGCACGGCCCCCGCAACCTGCGGGTCGTCATCGCGCACTGACTCCCTGGCCCCGCTTTTCCGGCCCCCGTCCCGCCCACTATTCGGTGGGCGGGGCGGGGGCCGCACTCGCGTGGCATCCGTCCCGCGCTCCCCTGCAACCATCGTCAACCGGGCACGGGCCACTCCCGGTCCCGCCCGCTCGTACGAGCCCCCTGTTCAGCGGCACTCCGCAGTGGGACAATGGAGCTGGGCACCGCTCGCGGACGCGCCGCGCCCCACAGCCGCCCCGCGTTCGTTCCAACCGCTGAGAACCACCCAGGAGCCCCCATGACAACGTTGTCCCAATCGGACCTCGCCCCCGCCTACGACCGTTCCCGCCTCACGACGGGCATCGTGCACATGGGCGTCGGCGGCTTCCACCGCGCCCACCAGGCCGCCTACCTCGACGACCTCATGAGGCGCGGCGAGGCACTGGACTGGGGGATCTGCGGCGTGGGCCTGATGCCGCAGGACACGCGCATGCGTGACGCGCTGCGCGGCCAGGACTACCTGTATTCCCTCACCCTCAAGCACCCCGGAGGGCGGGCCGAGTCCCGCGTCATCGGGTCGATCCACGACTACCTCTTCGCCCCCGACGACCCCGAGGCCGTCCTGGGAGTCATGACCGCGCCGACGACGCGCATCGTGTCCCTGACGGTGACGGAGGGCGGTTACAACGTCGACGACGCCACCGGCCTGTTCCGCACGGAGTCCGAGGGCGCCGCGCGCGACGCCGCCGATCCGCACCACCCGACGACCAGTTTCGGCTACATCGTGGAGGCCCTGCGCCGGCGCCGCGACGCCGGCGTCCCCCCGTTCACGGTGATGAGCTGCGACAACCTGCCCGGCAACGGGAAGGTGGCGCGCACGGCCGTCGTGTCGCAGGCGCGGATGAGCGACCCGGTCTTCGCGCAGTGGATCGACGACAATGTCGCCTTCCCCAACTGCATGGTCGACCGCATCACCCCGCAGACGACGCCCGCGGACATCGAGTCCGTCCGCCAGCGCCTGGGTGTGGAGGACTCGTGGCCGGTGGTGTGCGAGCCCTTCACGCAGTGGGTGCTGGAGGACCGCTTCACCAACGGGCGCCCGCCCTTCGAGGACGTCGGCGTGCAGATGGTGTCCGACGTGGTGCCCTACGAGCTCATGAAACTGCGCCTGCTCAACGCCTCGCACCAGGGCCTCGCCCACTGGGGGCGGCTGCTGGGCATCGAGTACGCGCACGACGCCGCCGCCGACCCGGACATCGCCGCCTGGGTGCGCGCCTACTTGGAGCGCGAGGCCCGCCCGACGCTGCGGCCCGTGCCCGGCATCGATCTGGACGGGTACGTGGACACGCTCTTCGAGCGGTTCACGAACGAGGCCATCGCCGACACGCTGTTCCGCTTGGCCCAGGACGCGTCGAACAGGATGCCGAAGTTCGTGCTGGGCACTGTGCGCGACAACCTGGCGTCCGGGGGCCCGATCCGCTTGGGCGCCGCGATGGTGGCCGCGTGGGCGCTGGGCGATGAGGGCGTCGACGAGGCGGGCGCCCCGATCGCGGTCGACGACCCGGCGGGCGCGCGCCTGCTGGAGCTGGCGGCGGCCCAGAAGGCCGGTGACGACCGCGCCTTCGTCTCCGACGCCGCGGTGTTCGGCGACTTGGCCGGCCAGGAGCGCTTCGTCGAGGAGTTCGCCTCGCAGCTGAGGGCACTGCGGGCGGAGGGCGCCCGCGCCCGGATGCGGGCGCTCGTCGGCTGAGCGCGGGCCCGGTGGTCCATTTTGCGTCTGAGTCTGACGGTTTCGCGCGGATTCGCGCGAATTCGGGCAGACTCAGACGCTTTTTTGGAACAGCTGCCCCTTGCGCCCTGTTTCCGCCCGGGACTCAGACGCATTGTGGAACTCGGGACGCGCCGCGAGCAGGGTCCAGTCCCGTGCTGCGGCCTAACCCCGGATCCCGGGCCGGGCGGCGCGCAGATGGCGTCCCGTCGCCGAGTCCGGGTGGGCCGCCACGTCGCGGGGCGCGCCCTGCGCCACGATGCGCCCGCCGTCGGTCCCTCCGCCGGGCCCCATGTCGATCACCCAGTCGGAGTTGGCGATGACGTCCAGGTCGTGCTCGATGACGACGACGGTGGCACCGCGGTCGATGAGGCGCTGGAGCACGTCGAGGAGGACCTGCACGTCGTCGGGGTGCAATCCGATGGTCGGCTCGTCGAAGACGAAGAGCGCTCCCTCCTGGCGCCGCCCCATCTCCGAGGCGAGTTTGAGCCGCTGCGCCTCGCCTCCGGACAGGGCGGGCGTGGCCTCGCCGAGCGCCAAGTAGCCCAGGCCCAGGCCCGACAGCGTGCCGAGCAGCGCGCCCGCTCTCTTCAGGCCCCGCACCGCTCCCAGCGCGTCGTCCACGCTCATGGCCATGATGTCGGGCAGGCTCAGCCCGTCGCGCCGGATCCCGAGGGCCTGGGCGCTGTAGCGGCTCCCCCGGCAGTCCGTGCACTCGATGTCCACGTCGGGCAGGAACTGCACGTCAAGGGTGATCTGGCCCGTCCCGTCGCACGTGGGGCAGCGCAGCGAGCCCGTGTTGTAGGAGAAGGCGCCCGCCTTGAGGCCCGCCGCCCCCGCCTCCACGGTGCGCGCGAACGCCCGGCGCAGCTCGTCCAGGACACCGGAGTACGTGGCCACGGTCGAGCGCACGTTCACTCCGATCGGCGTCGCGTCGATCAGGTTGACGCGCGAGATTCCCGCCGCGTCCACGTCCCGCACATGGCCGGGGAGGGCCTCCCCCGCCAGGGCGGCCCGCAGCGCGGGCACCAGGGACTCCAGGACCATCGTCGTCTTGCCCGATCCACTGACCCCGGTGACCGCCGTGAGCGCTCCCACCGGGATGTCGACGCCCAGGGGGTGGACCGTGTGGATCCGCGAGGTCTCCAGGTGGATGGCGCCGCGCCCGTCAGCGCCCGCCTCGCCGTGCCCGTCCGTTCCCGCGCGCTCCCGGTCCCAGCCCGCCCGGCGCTCCACCCGGCGCCTCCCGGCCAGGTACGGGCCGATGCGGGAGCCGGGGGCGCCTGAGGCCCCAGGGACAGGGCCCTGGTAGACGACGCGTCCGCCGTCTGCGCCCGCGCCCGGGCCGATCTCGATGAGGTGGTCGGCTGCGGCCAGCACCCGGGTGTCGTGGTCGACCACGACGACGGAGTTCCCATCCTCGATGAGCTCGCGGATGATGTCCAGGACCCCGTCGACGTTGGAGGGGTGCAGGCCGATGGTGGGTTCGTCCAGGACGTAGAGGACGCCGGTCGTGCGGTTGCGGACAGCGCGGGCCAGCTGCACGCGCTGGCGCTCGCCGTTGGACAGTGTGGAGGAGGCGCGGTCGAGCGAGAGGTAGGACAGGCCCAGGTCGGCCAGGCGCTCCATGGGCTCGGCCATCTCGTCGACGATGACGCGGGCCATGGGCGCGACCTCGTCGGGGACGAGGCCGGGCACGCGCGCCGCCCACTCGCGCAGTCCGCTCAGGGTCAGGCGCGAGGCCTGGCCCAAGTCGATGCCGTTGATGAGGGTCGAGCGCACCCGCTCCCCCAGGCGCGTGCCGTCGCAGGCGGGGCACGTGCGCGTGATGAGGTACTTGCCGACGCGGGCGAGGGCCTTCTCGTCCTTGGCCTTGGCGAGCGCGTTCTCCACGGTGGCGACCGCGTTGAAGTAGGTGAAGTCCAGTTCCGCGCCGCCCGTCTTGGTGGAGACCACGATGTGCCGTTTCTCGGCGGGCCCCTCGTAGACGATGGCCCTCTCCTCCTCGCTGAGGTCGCGGAAGGGCACGTTCGTGCGCACCCCCATCTCGCGTGCGACGTCCTTCATGAGCTTCCACATGAGGGAGCCCCACGGCGAGACTGCCCCTTGGTCGATGGTGAGCGACTCGTCGGGCACCAGGGCGGCGCGGTCGACGACGCGTTGGACCCCGGTGCCCTCGCACACGGGGCAGGCCCCGGTGGAGTTGAAGGCCATCTCCTCGGCGCCCAGTCCGTGGAAGGACTCACCGCACTGGGGGCACACGAGCGGCACTTCCAGGGCAACGTTGTGCGAGGGCGGCACGCGGTGCCCGCTGGGGCACAGGTAGGAGCCGGCGCGCGAGAACAGCAGGCGCAGGTGGTTGAGCAGCTCCGTGGCCGTGCCGAAGGTGGAGCGCACGTCGGGCACACCCGGCCTTTGGCGCAGGGCGAGGGCGGCGGGGACGTGGGCGACCCGGTCGACCGGCGCCCTGGCGGCCTGGGAGATGCGCCTGCGCGTGTAGGTCGCCAAGGACTCCAAGTAGCGGCGGGACCCCTCCGCATAGAGGGTGCCCAGGGCCAGGGAGGACTTGCCCGACCCGGACACTCCCGCGATGGCGACGAAAGTGTTCAGGGGGACGTCGACGTCGAGGTCCTTGAGGTTGTGGACGCGCGCTCCGCGCACGTGGATGCTGGAGGGGGTGGTGCGGTGGGGCATGTGCTTCCATTCGGGTCGACGAGGCGGGGGCCGGTCCGCCTGGTCCCACAGTAGCGCCACCGCCCAGCGCGGGGAGGCAGGCAGTTCGGGATCGCGGACGCTCAATTCGTGGTTAGCGCCGCCGCCCCGCGCGGGGAGGCAGGGCGTCGTTCCACCGCCGACTGACAAGCCCTCCCCGGTGCAAGCCCGCCGAGCCGTGGGCCGGGGGAGGCGCGCCCGCCAGTTTTGAGGACGCGCAGCGCCTCCCTCGTCAAGTCGCGCGCGGGGAGGCGCGGGCGGCCCCCGCTCCGCCATGGGTTCGCACGGGCACCAACCCGTGCGCGCGAGACGGCACACCTGAGGGGGCAGGCCCCGCCCCAACGGAAGGGCACCAACCCGTGCGGGCGAAACGGCACGGCGGCACCACCGGCCACGCGGAATCTTGCGCCACCGGGAGCGCCTCTCCACTTATGCCCTGCCATGCCCGCGGTTTCTCAGTCTTCTTGGGGGTCCAAGTGGTGCGGAGGCGGTCTGAGTCGCGCAGTGGCACCCCGGCACGCAATGCTGAAACTCGCACTCCTCGGTACGAACGCGGTCTGAGTCGCGCAGTGGCACCCCTATGGGAAACGCAGTGGTCGGGAGCCCCGCATCGGGGCAGGTTGCGGCAGTAGGCGCATCTCCTCGGCTTCCTCCCGCAGTCGATGGACCGCGCATTGGGGCAGGCTACTGTGCATTGGGGTAGGTTACTAGCCTGCCCCAATGGGGGTTAGCCTGCCCCAGTAGGTGGTTTCCTGCCCCAATGCGGGCCCGAGCGCCACCAACTGGGCGAGCACACCGTCCACGCCGCGGTGGTTTCCTACCCCAATGCGGGCCCGAGCGCCACCTGACGACGTTGGTCCGCCCGAGGCTGGGTGGTTTCCTGCCCCAATGCTCCCCCTCTTCATCGAGTCCCTGGCTGAGGCGTTGTTCAAGGGCGCCATAACTCTCAAGGACACGAACAACGGAGCACGCCGCCCCCGGCGACGCGCCAGAAGCTGGGCGCACACAGACCCGGAGAACACTAAGAACCCACCGACTCAGTACGCGCCAGAAGCCGGGCGCACGCAGACCCGGAGGGCACTAAGAACCCACCGACTCGGTACACGGCAGAACCCGGGCGCACGCAGACCCGGAGGGCACTAAGAACCCGCCGACTCAGTGCTTGCCAATAGCCGGGCGCGCGGGCCGGACCCAGGTCCAGCCCGCGCGCCCAGTCGCGCATCAGGCGCCCGCTGCCCATTCTTGGCGGCCGCCCTTCTCAGCCGCTACTCCTTCTTGGCGGCCTCGCGGTTGCCCAGGCGGACCTTCTCAACGGTCCTGCCCTGGCCGAAGTCGTCCTCTTTGAACCCGAAGAAGTAGGTGCACACGAAGGCGACGGCGAGCGCCACGAAGGACGCGATCCAGAAGTTGACGGCGGAGGAGGTGTCCTTGCCGGTGGGGTCCACGAAGGACGCGAACCCGGTGAACGCCCCGGCGAAGCCGTACATGTTGATGTTGAGCAGGCCGGTGACCAGGCCGCCGGCGGCCCCGCCGACCGACGCCGTGAGGAAGGCGCGCCCGTACTTGAGGTTGAGGCCGTACATGGCGGGCTCGGTGACCCCGCAGAACGCGGAGATCGTGGCGGGACCGGCCAGGGAACGGATCTTCGCGCTGCGGGCCTTGATCCAGAAGGCCAGGGCGCCGCCGCCCTGCGCGATCATCGTGGCGGACACGATGGCGTTGATCGTGGAGGACTGCCCGTGGACGGCAAGCTGCTGGGCGATCACGGGGATCACGGCCCAGTGCAGGCCGAAGATCACGAGGCACTGGTAGAAGGCGCCGATGACGAGGCCCGCGAAGGCGTAGTTGATGGCCAGCACCCAGTTCAGCCCGGCCGCGACGCCGCCGGAGATGAACATGATGATGGGTCCGAAGACGGTGAACAGCAGCGTGGAGATCACGAAGATCTCGATGAGCGGGGCGAAGATGGAGTGGACCACGGCGGGGATCCACTTCTTGAGCAGGGGCTCGATCTTGGACGCCAGCCACGCCCCCACGATGATCGGGAAGATCGAGTAGGCGTAGGCGTTGTCCAGCGGCAGGGAGATGGGGATCCCGAAGAGCTCCGCGTTGAAGTTCACGCCCAGCAGCGTGTGCAGCACGTGGTACCCGGGAGCATCGTGCTTGGCCAGCTGGACGATCGACGGGTAGGCCAGGACGCCGCCGATGATCGCGACGATGATCGGGTCGGCGCCCAGGCGCTTGGCGGCCGTGAAACCGATGATGATGGGCAGGAAGAAGAACATCGAGTCCGCCATCGCATTGAGGATGATGTTCGTGTCGGAGTCCTTCACCAGCCAGCCGACCTGGACCAGCAGGCCCAGCAGGCCCTTGAGGATGCCCGATCCGGCCAGGACGCCGACGACGGGGATCATCGACCCGGTGATGACGCCGATCAGCGAGCTGAACCCGTACTTCACCCAGCCCAGGGGGGTGGTGGGCTTCTCGACGGGCTCGGCCGCCGCCTCGTCGTCCCCGGCGGTGCCCTGCGGGAGCCGCTTGACGATCTCCTCGTAGACGTCGCCGACGGTGGCGCCGATGACGACCTGGTACTGCCCGCCGGCCTTGGCGACGTCGATGACGCCGTCGATGTCGGCGACGGCCGCGTCATCGGCCTTGGCGTCGTCCTTGAGGTAGAAGCGCACGCGGGTGATGCAGTGGATGACGGAGGCGACGTTGTCCGCGCCGCCGATGCCGTCGATGATGCGGGCGGCCTGCAGGGCGAACCCGGTCAGGCCCTCGTAGCCGTCGTCCGCCTCGACGGTGGCGCCCGCCGCTTCCGGTGCGGTTCCCGACGGCGCGGCGCTGGTGCCGGACGAGGCGGGGGCCGCCTCCGCCTGGGCGGGCGCGGCAGGAGCGGCGGCCTTGAGGAGGGCGTCGGCGACGGCGTCGCCGGCCTGGGCCCGGCCGGTCCGCACGTCGAGGGACTCCACGCGCTTCTTGGAGTTGGTGATGACGGTGATGGCGACCGTGGACTTCCCGGCGGCCTCGACGGCGGCCAGGTCCATCGTCCCGACCGGGCCGCCCGCCTGCACGGTGTCGCCCTTGGCGACGACGAGGCGGAAGGGCGCGCCCTTGAGCTCGACGGTGTCGACGCCCAGGTGGAGCAGCACCTGCAGCCCGTCGGCGGTTTCGAAGCCGACGGCGTGGCCGGTGTCGGCCACCATCGTGATCCGCCCTGAGACGGGGGCCACGACCGTGTTCTCCTCGGGGACCACACCGAAGCCGGCGCCCATGGCGCCCCCGGCGAACGCGGGGTCGGGGATGTCGGCCTGGGCGATGACGTCGCCCGGCATCGGGGCGAGCAGTGACGCCCTCTGCTGTGGTGATTCGGACATGGTTGTTCCTTTCGTGCCGTGTTCGGGCACCGTGTCAGGCACCTGTGATGATGGACAGGCTCTCGTAGGGGCGCAGCGTGATGCGCGAGCGCACGACCGCGTCGTCGTAGTTCCCGATGAGGACGCGCCCCTGGGCGAAGCCCCCCAGGACGTCGACGCCGACGTCGTGGGCGCGGAAGTTGTTGAGCACGAGCAGGCGCTGGCCGTCGTGCTCGCGCACGTAGGCGAAGACCTCGTCGGGGGCGTTGTAGGGGATGTAGGAGCCCTCGGCGATGACCGGGTGGGTGTGCCGCGCCTCGATGAGGCGCCGGTAGTAGGGCAGGATGCGGCCCCGCTCGGCGGACTCGACGTTGACCTCGGCGTGGTTGACGGGCCGCAGCCAGGGGGTGCCCCGCGTGAACCCGGCGTTGTCGGAGGCGTCCCACTGCATGGGGGTGCGGGCGTTGTCGCGGGCCTTGGAGTGGACGACGGCGAACGCCCGCGCGGGGTCGGCGCCCCCTTCGACGAGGGCGCGGTAGGCGTTGCGCGCCTCGACGTCCACGTAGTCGTCGATGCTCGTGTAGGCGGGGTCGCTCATGCCGATCTCCTCGCCCATGTACACGAAGGGCGTTCCGCGCAGCAGGTGGATGGCGGAGGCGAGCATCGTCGCCGACTCGTAGCGGTACTCGTCCACGTTCCCGAAGCGGTCGAGGGCGCGGGGCTGGTCGTGGTTGTTCCAGAACAGGGCGTTCCAGCCCCCGCCCTCCTGCATGCCGAGCGCCCACTCCCCCAGCAGGCGCTTGAGCGCGGCCAGGTCGAAGTCCTTGAGCGTCCACTTCTGCCCGTCCTCGTAGTCGACTTTGAGGTGGTGGAAGTTGAACACCATCGAGAGCTCGTGGTTGGCGGGGTTGGAGTAGCCGATGCACGCCTGGATGGAGGTCGAGGACATCTCGCCGACGGTGATGGAGTCGGCGTCCTGCCCGAAGGACTGCTCGGAGAGCCACTGCAGGTAGGTGTGGACATCGGGGCCGTCGGTGTACATCACGCGGTCGTCGGTGCCCTCGGGGGCGTCGAGCAGCGCCTCCGGCTTTCCGATGAGGTTGATGACGTCGAAGCGGAAGCCCCGGACTCCCTTGGAGCGCCAGAAGTTCACGACTTTGGCGGCCTCCTCGCGGACATCGGGGTTGTGCCAGTCGAGGTCCGCCTGCGTCCGGTCGAAGAGGTGCAGATAGTACTTGCCGGTGTCCCCGAAGGGCTCCCAGGCGGGGCCCCCGAACTTGGACACCCAGTTGGTGGGCAGCGAGCCGTCGGGCTTGGGGTCGCGCAGGTAGTAGTAGCGCTGGTAGCGCTCGTCGCCGGCCAGCGCCTTGCGGAACCACTCGTGCTCGGTGGAGGTGTGGTTGAGGACCATGTCGAGCATGACGCCGATCCCGTGGGCGCCCAGGGCCTCGACGAGCTCCTCGAAGTCCTCCATCGTCCCCATAGCGGGGTCGATGGCGCAGTAGTCGGAGATGTCGTAGCCGTTGTCGCGCCCCGGCGAGGGGAAGAACGGGTTGAACCAGACGTGGTCCACGCCCAGGGAGGCGATGTAGGGGATCTTCTCGATGACGCCCCGCAGATCCCCGACGCCGTCGCCGTTCGAGTCGTAGAACGACTTGGGGTAGATCTGGTAGACGACTGAACTACGGAACCCCGTCATCGTGCCCTCCAATGCTCTCGCATTCGCCAACGTTGTTTCGTATGCGAAAGTTTACACTTTGGAAGACACGTCAACGAGTGGTCTTTCACATATTCACACCACCGTTGTGGACGGCTACAATGCTCCCCTCAGAAGCCGAGGCGCCCCAGCATCTTCGGGTCGGACTGCCAGTCCTTAGCGGTGCGCACGTGCAGGTCCAGGTACACCCGCTTGCCCAGCAGCTCCTCGATATGGCGCCGCGCCTCGGTGCCGATCTCCTTCAGGCGCGCCCCGCGCCGCCCGATGATGATCGCCTTCTGGGAGTCGCGCTCCACGTAGACGTTGACGTGGACGTCCACCAGGGGCGGACGGTCGTCGCCCTCCCTGCGCTCCCTCTCGATGATCTCCTCGACCTGCACGGCCAGGGAGTGGGGCAGCTCGTCGCGCACCCCCTCCAGGGCGGCCTCGCGGACGAACTCGGCGATCAGGGTGTCGCGGGACTCGTCGGTCACGTCGCCTTCGGGGTACAGGGGCGGCGAGGCGGGGACCGTTTGGGCGAGCACGTCGCGCAGGTGGTCGATGCCCTTGCCCTCCACGGAGGACACGGGCACGATGGCGCTCCACTCGCCCAGCCGCTCGATGGCGAGCAGGTGCTTCATGACGCGCTCGCGGCCCACCGCGTCGCACTTGGTGGCCACGGCGATGACCGGGCGCTTCACGCCCCGCAGCTCGCGGGCGATGAACTGGTCGCCCGGGCCGATCCTCTGGTCGGCGGGCAGGCAGAAGAGCACGGCGTCCACCTCGGCCAGCGCCTCGCGCACCATGTCGTTGAGCCGCTTGCCCAGCAGCGTGCGGGGACGGTGGTAGCCGGGGGTGTCCACGAGGACCAGCTGGTAGCCGTCTCCGTGGACGATGCCGCGGATGTTGTGGCGGGTCGTCTCGGGGCGCCCCGACGTGATCGCCACCTTCTGGCCGACCAGGGCGTTGGTGAGGGTGGACTTGCCGACGTTGGGGCGCCCCACGATGGAGACGAAGCCCGCGCGGAAGTCCTCGGGGTAGTCGGGGGCCTCGATCGCGGCGGCCGCGTCCTGGCGCAGCGAGGCCACCGAGGCCAGCGCCTCGAAGGCGCCCAGGTCCGCGTCCGCCTCGTCCTCCAGGTCCGACAGGTCGTCATCGGCGCCGCCGGGGCCGGAGTCGTCGTCGGGCCCGTCAGCGGCCGCGTCGCCGGAATCGGCACCACCACCGGTTCCGGCCCCTTCCGCGCCCGCGGGGCCGGCGCCGATCTGGGCGCGCGCCTCGGCTTCCGGGCCGGCGGCGCCGGGCGGCACCTCGATGCGCGCGTCCCCGAGGGCGTTGGGGCCTGCCATGAGCTCGTCGTCACTGGGGAAGCGCATCAGTCCTCTTTCCGTGTTCCTGCCTGGGGCGGGGCGCCGGGCGCCCCGCTGCCCCCAACTGTAGAGCACACGATGGTGCCCACCTGGCGCCGGCGCCCCCGCGCCTCCTCGGCGCGCATGCGCACCCCCGCCAGTTCGCCGCGCGCCCCCGGCAGCGGGACCCTGCCGATGGCCTTGGCCAGCAGGCCGCCCACCGAGTCCACGTCCTCGTCCTCGACCTCGACGCCCAGCAGGTCGCCGAGCTCGGAGATCGGGTAGCGGGCGGGCACGCGCCACTGCCCCCCTCCCAGGGGCTCGGGCTCGATGACGTGCCGGTCGTGCTCGTCGGTGACCTCGCCGACGACCTCCTCGATGATGTCCTCCAGGGTGACCAGGCCCGCCACTCCCCCGTACTCGTCGATGACGATCGCCATGTGGGAGTGCTCGGCCTGCATCTGGCGCAGCAGGTCGTCGGCCGGCTTCATCTCGACGGTGAACTCGGCGGGCCGCATCATCTGCTCGGCGGTGAGGTCCAAGTCGGGCCCGTGGGCCTCCAGGCGGGCCACCACGTCCTTGAAGTAGAGGACGCCGCGCACGTCGTCGACGTCGTCGCCCACCACGGGCAGGCGCGAGAACCCGGAGCGCACGAAGAGGCGCAGGGCCTTGCGGGCGCCCAGGTCCGCGTCGGCGGTCACCATGTCCGTGCGCGGGACCATGACCTCGCGCACCAGGGTCTGGCCCAGGTCCAGGACGGAGCGCACCATCTCGCGGTCCTCCTCCTCGATGGACTCGGGCTCCCCCACCTCGTCGACGATCTCGCGCAGGTCGGAGACCAGTTCGGCGCGGGCCTGCGCCTCGGTGGGCTCGGGCGCGGGGCGGGAGGCGCGCACGCGCCCCAGCAGCGGGTCCACGAGGCGGCTGAGCCGCACGAGGCGGGCGGCGGTGGGAGCCCCCGCCAGGGCGATCCCCTCGGGGCGGCGCGCCGCCCACTGGCTGGGGACCAGGGACACGAAGAGGAACTGCAGGGCGGAGACGGAGGCGACGGCGATGAGGGCCACGGCCCACCAGGCGATGCCCTTGTCGACCAGGATGAGCGTGACGGACACGGCGAAGACCACCTGCCACAGGGTGCGCGCCGAACGCAGGACCAGCAGGGTGCGCCTGCGGTGGGCGACCAGGCCCGCCAGCACCCCGGCGCGCGCCCTGCCCTGCTCGGCCAGGTCGTCCACGGCGGCGGCGCTCAGGCGCGACACGCCCTGTTCGACGCTCTGCGCCAGGCACGCCACCACCAGGGCGAAGGCGGCCAGCACTGCGAGCGGCAGGTCGGGCACGGCCCCGATCGACGAGGCGCCCGCCGCCTGGGCGGGCAGCGGCGGGGTCATCGGGACGCCAGGAAGGTGAGGAGAAGTTTGCGCTGCAGGGCGAACATCTCCGCCCTCTCGGCGTCCTCGGCGTGGTCGTAGCCCAGCAGGTGGAGGATGCCGTGGGTGGCCAGCAGCAGCATTTCCTCGGCGGCGGTGTGCCCGGAGTCGGCGGCCTGGCGGGTGGCCACCTCGGGGCAGATGCAGATGTCGCCGAGCATCCCCGGCGGCGTGGGGTTGTCGGCGGTGCCGGGTTTGAGCTCGTCCATGGGGAAGCTCATGACGTCGGTGGGGCCGGGCAGGTCCAGCCATTTGACGTGCAGCTCCTCCATGGGGCCTGCCCCGATGAACAGGATGTTGAGCTCGGCGTCGGAGGCGACGTGCATCTGCGTGAGCACGTAGTCGGCCAGGGCCGCGAACTCGGCGCAGTCGATGTCGTAGTCGGTCTCGTTCAGAACCTCGGTCATGAGCGGTCCTCTCGGGGGTGTCTGGCGCGGGAGCGGGCGGAGCGCCGGCGCGCGGCGCCGTCCTCCCACCGCTGGTACGCGTCGATGATATGGCCGACCAGTTCGTGGCGGACCACGTCCGCGCTGGTGAGGTGGCAGAACTCGATGCCGTCCACGCCCTCCAGGATGGTCTGGATGACGGCGAGGCCGCTGGGCTGGCCGCCGGGCAGGTCGACCTGGGAGGCGTCGCCGGTGACGACCACTTTGGAGCCGAAGCCCAGGCGGGTGAGGAACATCTTCATCTGGCCCAGAGTGGTGTTCTGCGCCTCGTCGAGGATGATGAAGGAGTCGTTGAGGGTGCGCCCGCGCATGTACGCCAGGGGCGCCACCTCGATGGTCCCGGCGGCCATGAGCTTGGGCAGGGCCTCGGGGTCCAGCATGTCCCCCAGGGCGTCGTAGAGGGGCCGCAGGTAGGGGTCGATCTTGTCGGTGAGGGACCCGGGCAGGAACCCCAGGTTCTCGCCCGCCTCGACGGCCGGACGGGTAAGGACGATGCGGCGGGCCTCGCCGGACAGGAGGCGGCGCACGGCCTGCGCCATGGCCAGGTAGGTCTTGCCCGTGCCCGCGGGGCCGATGCCGAAGACGACGGTGGAGCGGTCGATGGCGTCCGTGTACGCCTTCTGCCCGGGCGTCTTGGGGCGGATGGAGCGGCCGCGGGCGGAGAGGATCTCCTCGGAGGGCGCTTCGCCGCGCGTGACGCGCCCCAGCAGTGAGATGGCCTGTTCGACGGCGTCGGCGTCGAGCGCCTGGCCCCGCCCGGCCAGGCCGATGAGTTCCTCGACCAGGTTCGCGGCCAGGTCGATGTCGGCTTGGACGCCGGCCATGGAGATCTCGCGCCCGGTGACCAGGAAGCGCACGTGGGGGAAGCCGCGCTCCAGTGCGCGCAGCACCTGGTCGGCGACCCCCAGGACCATGATGGGCTCCAGGCGCGCGGGGATGGTGGCACGCCTGGTCTGCACGAGGGTGCTTTCAACGGTGGGGTCGCTCATGCGGTGGAGGTCCACGCTCCTTCGGATCCGCTTGTGGTGCAGCCCCGATTCTACCGGCGCCGCCGGGGCGGGGGCCACTCGGCGGGCCGGGGCAACTGGGCAGGTGGAGGGCGCCACCGGGGCGGGCATGGGGTCGGGCGCCCCGCCGCGCTGCCGGTGGCGCAGGGGGGCTCCCGGGAAGGGGACGCCGGCGGCGCACGCCCCGCCCGTCCCTACTGGGCGCCCGGGGGCAGTGGGCCCGTCATATAGCGCTGGAGCACCGGCGCGTAGTGGGCGACGACCTGCTCGTCGTCCAAGTCCGCCAAGGGCTGGAGCCGCAGCACGTAGCGGGCGACGATGAGCCCGATGACCTGCGAGGCGGCCAGGTCCGTCCGCAGCGCCCCCGTGCCCGGGGGGTCGTCCAGCAGCCAGGCCGCCAGGGAGTAGACCTCCTCGGTGAGGAAGCCCGCCACGGACTCGACCGGGCCGCCGGGGGCCATGCGGGCGCGCATGACCGCCACGTAGTCGCGCCCGTGGGGCGAGGCGAAGACCGCGAGGATCCCGCGCACAACGGCCTCCCCCAGGTCCTCCAGGGTTCCATCGGAGAGCTTCTCCAGGGCGCCGCCCATGTGCTCCATGGGGTCGAAGGGCACGTCCATGGCGGCCAGGAACAGGTCCTTCTTGGTGCCGAAGTAGTGGTGGACCAGGGATTGGTCGATGCCCGCCTCGGACGCTATCGACCTCACCGAGACCGCGGCGTAGCCGCCGTTCGCGAACGCCTGCCGGGCGGCGGCCAGGATGCGCTCGCGGGTCGCCCTCCCCTTGCCGCCCTTGGCGCCGTCCGCGCTGCTGGCCCGCCCCTCGCCCTGGGCGGCGGCGTCCGCACCGCGGCCCCGTCCCTCGCCCTGGGCGGCGGTGCCGGCACGAGCCGCCTTCCCCTTGCCGTCCGCGGCTGCGGCGGCGTTGCCCGCTGCGCTCCTGGCGCCCGCGGGGGCGCCGGCACTGGCCCTCTGGCGGGGCCTTCCTTTCCGTTCTCCGCCGTCTCCGCGCGGAGCGGGGGTCCGCCTCGTCACCTCGTGCGCCTCGGCATGGTGAGCGAGGCGACGACCAACGCCCCGATCCCCCACGCGAGCATGACCGCGAGCGCCTTCCAGTACCCCTGGCCCGGCGTGGATTGGAGGCGCACCTCCTCCAGGGCGGCGACTGTGTGGGTCATGGGGAGCACCGCGGCGATCTGCTCCAGGGGGCCGGGCAGGTACGCGGTGGGCACGAAGAACCCGCACAGGAACAGCTGGGGGATGATGAAGACGGGCATGAACTGGACGGCCTGGAACTCGCTGCGCGCGAAGGCGCTGGCCACCAGGCCCAGTGCGATGCCGACGAAGGCCCCTGCGCCCGTCACGTCCACCACCCAGGGCGCGCCGGCCTCGGTCCTCACGCCCAGGAAGAAGTCGCCCACGAACCACATGACCAGGGATTGGAGGACGCCGATCACGGTGAAGGCGGCGGCGTAGCCGAAGAGCAGGTCGGCGCGGTGCAGGCGGGTGGTCCACAGGCGCTCCAGCGCGCCGGTCACGCGCTCGCGCTGCATGGTGATCGAGGTGATCAGGAACATCGCGACCATGGGGAAGATCCCGTACATGTTGACCGCCAGCACGGGGAAGGCGGGTTCCGCTCCGGGGGCGACCGGGACGTCGAGGAACACGAAGTGGAGCAGGACCAGCAGCGCCGTGGGGACGACGAGGACGATGCCGATGGTACGGCGATCAGCGACCAGTTGGCGCAGGACGCGGGTGGTGGTGGCCCACCAGGTTGCCGGGTTCATCGGACGCTCCCTTCTGCGCCGTCGTCGGCGTCCTCCCTCACCAGGGCGAGGAAGGCGCGGTCCGGGGTGTCCTGCCCCGTGGCCTCCAGGAGCTGCGCTGGCGTCATGACACCCAGGACGCGGCCCCTCCTCATGAGGATGAGGCGGTCGCAGCGCATCGCCTCGTCCATGACGTGGCTGGAGACCAGCAGGGTGCGGCCCTGCCCCGCCAGTTCGCGGAACACGTCCCACAGGGACTCGCGGGTCAGGGGGTCCAGGCCGACTGTCGGCTCGTCCAGGACCATGACCTCGGGGTCGCCGACCAGGGCGCAGGCGATGGAGGCCCGCGAGGCCTGCCCTCCCGACAGCGTGGACACGACCTGCCCGGCCCGGTCGGCCAGGCCGACGGCGCGGATGGCGGCGTCGGCGGCGCCGCGCCCGGCACCGGCGAGGGCGGCGAAGTAGACGGCGTTGCGCCGCACAGTGAGGTCGGGGTAGGCGCTCGCCTGCTGGGTGGAGTAGCCGATGCGGGCGCGCAGGCGCTTGGACCCGGCGGGGCATCCGAGCACGGCGGCGGTTCCGGCGTCGATTCGCTGCACCCCGACCAGGGCGCGCATCAGGGTGGTCTTCCCGCAGCCCGAGGGGCCCAGCAGCCCGACGATCTCGCCGCGCCGTATTGAGAAGGACACGTCGTGGAGGACGGGCGCGCGCCCGCGCGACACCCGTAGGCGCTCGACGCTGATCGCGGGAGTGGGCTCCGCGCCGGGGCCCTTCAGGACCGTCGGAGCGGCGCAGCCCGGGGCGGGGGCCGCGCCCAGCGTCCTGGCGGCGCCCCGAGCTTCATCACTCGCTGAATTAATCACGTGATGAATATACCTCCTCCCAGCTCGGGGAACAAGCCCCTCACTCACGGTTTTCGAGTACTTCTCGGCTCCGCGCCGACGGGCGTAGTTTTGGAACATGGCTGGAGCTTTCGAGGATCTCGATCAGATGATCGCCGACGCGCAGCGGCGCGTGTCGGAGAACGCCCGGGCGGGGGCGCGTTTCAGACGGGCCAGCGAGGGGGTGGTGGGGCGCGGGCGCGCCCTGGGCGGCGAGGTCGCGGTGGAGGTGGACGCCTCGGGCGCGCTGGTGCGCTGCGCTTTCGGACGCGGCGTCCAGCGGGTCTCCCTGTCGCGCTTGGGCGCCGGGGTGGTGGAGGCGTACACGGCGGCGCGGGCGGACGCTCTCGCCGGAGTGCGCGGGGCCGCTGTGGAGGCGTTCGGGGCGGACAACCCGATCCTGGCCCCCCTGATGGGAGGCGGGGACGGTGAGTGAGGAACTGCGGGTGGACACGGACGTGATGCGCTCCTACGCGGCGCGCGTGGACGCGACCGCCGACCAGGTGTCACAGGCCCAGTGGGCGGTGGGCTCCTTGAACACCATCGGGGCGCTGGGCGTGTTGTGCGCACCGCTCCTGGGGCCGGCGGTCGGCTTCGTCGAGGCGGGGGCGCGCTCGTGCATCGACGCGGCGGGCCAGGGCCTGGGGCGCATGTGCGAGCTCCTGGGGCGCACGGCCCAGGACTACGACGCGGTGGAGGCGCAGATCGCCGAGGATCTGCGCGCGATCATGGAGCGCCTGCCGTGAGCGGCGGGGAGGCGCTGACCGCTGCCGACTCCCCCGGCGGGGCGGTCGGAGCCAGTGGGAACCCCGGCAGTGCACTGGTGGCCGAGCGCCAGGATACACGCAGCGGCTTCGAGGGCCTGGGCATCATCGAGGACGGGCACGCCCTGGTGGAGGCCATCCAGGGCGGCAGCTGGATGGGCACCGCGCTGGGGGTGGCGTTCACGGGGTTGGACGTGGCGTCCGCCGTCTCGGATCCCATTGGCACCCTCATCTCGATGGGCCTCGGCTGGGCACTGGAGTGGGTGTGGCCCTTCAACGAGCTGTTCAACGCCCTGGCCGGGGACGCGGCGCAGGTGGAGGCGAACGCGCAGACGTGGGAGAACGTGGCCATGGCCCTGGGGGCCGCCGGCGCGCAGTTGGAGGAGGACACGACCACCTGCCTGTCAGAAATGGCCGGGGACGGGGTCGAGGCGATCCGGACCTCGGCCGACGGAGTGGCGGAGCACGTGCGGGCGGCCTCCCAGTGGGCGCAGGCCATGGCGGACGGCCTGCGCATGGCATCGGGCATCGTCCAGGTGGTGCACGACGTGGTGCGCCAGGCGATATCGGATCTGATCGGCACGATCTGCTCGGTGGCCATCGAGGAGGCCTGCACCCTGGGCCTGGCCACCGCCTTGGTGGTCGAGCAGATCACCACCCGGGTCGCCGCGTTGTCGACCCACGTCTTCGAGGCCGTCGGCCATTTGAAGACCGCGTTCTCCAGTTTCCACGGGCTCCTGTCGGAGCTGGGGCGCTTGTGGAACACGCTCACCGGGGCGATCAGCTCCATGTTCCACCGGGGGGCCGCCGCACTGACGCCCCACGGCCCCGTGGCGGGCGCGACCGCGGCCATCGGAATCGGCGGCGCCCCGCACGGCGCTCACGGCCCGCACGCCTCTGCCCAGCCCGCTCCCCCGCCCCACACCAAAGACCCCGTGAAGGACGAGCCCCTGGTCTTCCCCGAGCGCAAGCCGTGGAAGGACACGAAGAGGGAGAAAGCTGACGAGTCCCACAACGGCGCCAAATGGGGCGAGGGGCGCGACCAGGCCCAGCTCAACACGCTGAGGAAAGCCCGTGTCGAGACCAAGCAGCACATCAAAGACCTGGAGGCGGAGCTGCGCGCCCACGGGGTGGATCCCAAGGATGCGACGATAAACACCATTGAAGCTACAATCGCACGGCTCAAAAAAGAGCACCGGCCAGTGTTCGAACGAGAAACGATCCTCCGCCTCGCCGATGATTTGTCCCACGCCCGCGGAAGATACTCAGCACTTGGCGAAGAAGTCGGAATCGTTGGAGCAGAATCTAAACTGGAAAGCCAGGGGATGGAGCTCCTCCCCAACACCGGGGGCACTGGCGCGGGGAACGGCAGCGGCGACATCTACGCGACCGCCCTGGACAAGGAAGGCAATCACCAAGCCTTCCACGTGGTGGAGGCCAAAGGATACAGTAGCAAACTGGGGACGCGACTGGTCGACGAAAAGCCCTTCAAACAGGGGTCCCCCACATACGTGCGCGACATCATGCTCAACGACACGCATCTGCACGACGCACTGGCCAGGAACGCCGAACTCCGCGAGGCCATACTCAAAAGAGAAATCCCGGTGATCGCCGACGTGTACCGCACACGCCACCCGTACATGTCCTGCGTCACCCTGCAAAAGACAAAGGCTGTACCCCTCGACGACGACTTCATAAAGGAGCTGGAAGGGATCCTCAAGGGACATCCCGCCTACACGCCTTTACCGCCCCCAAAACCCACACCCTGAAAACAACACTGGAAGAAAACATCGATACAGAGTAGAATTTAGACCATGAGCGCCACACTCAACGCATACCCTACGGACCGTTTCATCGAAATCGTCAAAGCCTGGGTCAACCACCCTTGGCCGATCACATCTGACGAGGGGCGGGTGATATACGAGAGCCTCGGCCTGCGCGGGTACGCTCCGCGCCCGAACTTCTTCTGGTCTGACTTCTCCACGGACGACGAACCCGACTCATACTACGTCGTCACACAGGATCAAATTAGCACTATCGACCTGGAGGTCGCGAAACTCACCCTTCCCGAAAATGAGGTTGGCAACGATTCGACGCTCTGCGACACGTATACCCAATACTGCGCCGCTATTGATAGCGCATTCGATGGCGGCGCAACAAAGCATGTGATCCATGATAAGGCGACCGAATGGACGTTTTATAACGACGTCCGAATCAGGATCGAAAACATCGACTTCGCATTGTCTTTTATTATCCGCTCACCTCGCATGACCCAATTGCGCCGCAAAGAGGAAGAAATGGGCTTGACCAGCTACGACGATATCCTCGAGGACGACTGAAGAGGACGTTCAGCCCATGACGCAGCACCCCGCCAGACTCGAAGCCTACCCAGTAGACCGCTTCATCGAAATTGTCGAAGCCTGGGTCAACCACCCTTGGCCGATCACATCTGACGAGGGGCGGGTGATATATGAGAGCCTTGGCCTGCGCGGGTACGCTCCGCGCCCGAACTTCTTCTGGTCCGATTTCTCTACGGACAAGGAACCAGACTCCTACTACGTCGTCACGCGGGATCAAGTCAGCACGATCGACATGGAAATGGCACGACTCCTCCCCGACGAGGGAGCCAGCGACGATTCACCACTCTATGAGATATATACCCGATACTGCAACGCCATCGACACGGTATTCAATGGAAACGCAACAAAACATCCAGTTCACGACAAAGCGACTGAATGGACGTTTCATAACGATGTCCGAATCAGGATCGCGAACATCGATATCGCGATATCTTTAGTTATCCATTCACCACGCATGACCCAATTGCGCCGCGAAGAAGAGGAAATGGCCTTGACCAGCTACGACGAGATCCTCGAGGACGACTGAAGAGGACATTCAGCCCATGACGCAGAACCCCGCCAGATTCGAAGCCTACCCAACAGATCGCTTCATCGAGATAGTCAAAGCCTGGGCCAACCACCCTTGGCCCATGACATCAGCAGAAGCTCGAGAATTGTACGAAAGCCTTGGATACCGCGCCTACACATTGAAACCGGAGCTATTTATTTCAGACTTTTCGCAGATAGAGCCCGACTCCTACGTCACTACACACAATGATCGCGTAGGCGACGCGCGCATTTCAGTGTCCCACCCATGCGACACTGTGACACCACAGAACACAGACACGATCTCCCGCACGTTCAGCGATTACAGCACCGCCATCGAAGACAAGCTCAAAGACATGATTTCACACCGCAAGAAAGATAGGAACGCGGTCAGATGGACACTACACAACGGTGTTGACATTCGTTTAGGGAAACTATCGAGGAATATTTCAGTTTTCATCGGATCACCTCGCATGACCCAATTGCGCTGCGAAGAAGAGGAAATGGGCTTGACCAGCTACGACGAGATCCTCGAGGACGATTGAGCGGCACACCGGCGCTCCAGATTCGAGACCACCACTACGGAAGAAACGAGGATTCGGGGAGTGGACACCACCAACGTGACACGGACGCGCATAAGGCGCACACTCAGGCAGATGGCGAACAACCGGAGCCC
>ERZ772764.725-NODE-725-length-21949-cov-4.583767_pt1 | contig 21949 bp, 24 predicted proteins | sample MGYA00512163_ERZ772764 | MGnify/ENA primary metagenome ERZ772764 (study PRJEB29015, sample SAMEA2737903) | human oral metagenome | biome: human oral; feature: human-associated habitat; material: dental | place: China | collected 2094 ... | reverse complement strand
TGTTATTTATTAAAAATCATTATTTTAAAATATTATTAAATAACTGGTGTTAGGTAACAGGCTTAGATTATAAATAACAGATGTTAGATAACAATTTTAGAATAAAAGCCCAGCTAATAACTGGACTTTTTTATTACATCTCATTTCTTAAAGTTTGTAAAAATTCTATATATCCCTCTAAATTATCATCATAACCTCTTCTTGCTATTTCTTTCTTCTTTTCTTCATGTTCCATAATATTTCTAGCAAAATTATCAAAATAAGGTATATCACTTTCATCTAAGAAATCATTTAAAGTTTTTATCTTGTCCTTAGAGTTTACTATTTCTTCTAAGGCAACTGTTAAATAATGAGGGTCTTTTATATCTTTATATGCCATTACATAATTGAATAAATCTCTTATTTTAGGATCTAGTTTATTTAATTGAGTTTTGTAATCTAGTCCAAACTGTTCTAATGATTTTTCTCTTTCTTCAACAGTATCTAATGAAAAGGAATAATTGATATGGTCCTGTCTTAAACTTTCTTCTGTCATTTCCATAATACCTGTTGCAGTAATTTTTGTAACTTCTTTATCTGTATCTTCTGGAAAATTTGTTACTTCATAAGCTTTATCTTCGTTTTTATCAAACCATTCTTTCCAATTAGTTATATTAGACATAAATTTCATAATTGGTAATTCTCCATCTGATTGTTCTATTAAAGCTTCATCTCTATAATTAGTTTTCCAATTAAATTGTGCTTCCTCACTCCAAGTATTTAATTTACTTGTAATATTTCTACCAAATTTTAAATAATCTATTCCTCTTGATACATTTTGTGGAGATAGTACATGAGCAATTCCATATAAAATTTTTTCATAACTTTTTAAATTATCAGCTGTTGCATCTCTTTGTAATGCTGAATAAGCGTCATCTATAATACCTATGATTGCTGGTGTTCCTCCAAACATTACATCATAACCTACATAGTCTGTTAAACTATCTATCATAGTATCAGCTATAATAGGGACATAATCTCCATTCATTAAAGCTTCATATTTAGCTTCAACCATTTCATCTGCTGGTGTACCAAATGCCTTACCATGAACCCATCTTATAGCTTCTGTACTTATTCCTAAGAATAATGACATTTTTGCTAAATTAGATGTATGAAATTTTGTCCCTTTCCAACTCCAATTTTTAAATAAAGTAGTTGGGGAACTAAATCTACTTCTTAAAATATCATTAGCATCATAATAAGAACTTACATTATCATAAGCTCTACTGAATGCCCCCATAGAATATCTTTTAAAAAGTAAATTAGTACCTAGCCATATTCTTGTCAAAGGATGACTTCCCTCAATTTTAGTAAAGTTTTTATCATATGCCTCAAATTCTCTACCTGCAACATCTACAAATTGTTCAAATAAAGATTTTATTTTTCCTCCTTGCTCTGCATTAGAGTTTAAAGCAAATTCTAAAAAGTTTTCATAAGATTTAAAACCTTTTATTTCTGATTGAATTTTTATTAAATTTGATTCATCTATTCCATTTGATTTTAAAATATTTCTCATTTCCCCTGTCATCTTATCATATTCTAACTTTGGAAATTCATCATACATTGCTTTTGAAGTAAATCTTATAGCTCCTGCTGTTCTATGCACATCAGATATTGTTTGTCCACTTCCAGCAATAGTCGCTGCTTTTTCTAATGTCCCCACAGTTATTTTATTCACAAAATTCTTGAATTTATTTTTATTTCCTGATATTTTTTTGATAAAAATTTCAGCCTCTAACCTTTCAATCGGATTTGATATACTTGATAAATCTCTTTTTAATATTGCATCTACATTTTTAGCTAGATCATAATGTACTTTAGCCATATCATAATTACCTTTTATATAACTATACCTTGTATCAAAACCTAGTTTATACATTCCAGAATTAATTAAAGAGGTATTAGGGGTAGCCTCTCTTAAATGTCTTAACCCAAATAATAACTTCCATGCACTAAAATCTTTTATACCTTTCATTAACTTCTCATCAGGTTCTAATTCTTCAAATAATTTTTCTTTGACTAGATTATAAGCATTAAGTCCCTTGAAATTATCTATTTCTTTTTTTAAAATTTTAGCTTGTTTATGAGGCATAGAAAAATCAAGTAATGCTATATCATTTGTACTTTGTTCATTAGCTTTATATGCTGTAACAAAATTTTCAAATTTATCCATAAGTAAATTATAACCACTTCTTTCATTCGCTATTGTAGCAATCATATTTTGCATTGCCTCTTCTGGCTTTTGTTCATAACCTTTAAAAACTCCCTCAAATTTTGACATCATCTCTTCTTGGAAATTTTTAACATAAATATCTTCAGCTTCTGTTCTAGTTTTTTTATTAATAAGTTCAATGTATTTTTCTTTATCTGTCATATTAACCCAATCAAATGCTACATCAAATAAAGTCTTTTTTTCAAAATCTAATGTCCCTTTTCTATTCGCTTTTGCAACATCTTTTGTAGTCCCATTAATATCATAAAGAAACTTTTTTAAAATAATAGGATTTTCTTCAATGTCATAATATCCTGCTTTACCTAAACCATATCTTATAGCTTCATCTCCATTAATAAATACTTTTTCTCCAACATCTTTTAATTGTCCTTTTATAAAAGCCTTAGCTCCATCTTCATCAAAGAGTATTTTATTTTTTGTACTTCCTGTAATATTATATAGTTCTGTCATTATATGTTGCTTGTTATACAAAGTATCCAAATAAAACCCTTTTTCTTTATAAGATACATCAGTACCAGATTTTATAGAAACAAATTCATTCACATATCTATGTAATATGTTTTGAAGATCTTTCAGTTCAGGATTTTCACTTTTACCTTGTACAAGTCTTATAAAATCTTCTGTATTAACTCTACTTGTAACTTCACTTATAATATCTCCTGTTGGAGTAATACCATCATATTTTTCACCTTTAATAAGCCAACCTATTAAATCGTCAGCTATTTCTCCTAATGCTTGGGCTCTGCCTAATTCTACTTCTGTGTAAATAGGTTTGACTGCTCTTACAACTGCTCCTTTTATTTTTACTTTACCATCTTTTGTAGGGATAGTTTTTGCATAGTGCATTTCATATTGAGAGTTTAAATCTTTATTTGTTATTGCACTTGCTATTGTTCTTAAACGAGGTATAACTCCATCATCAATAGTTTTAGCAACATTTTCAGAATTATTAAAGCCTTTTGGAAATGATAAAGTTTGCCCACTTTCTTGTCTTTTGACAACATCAGCTATTTCTTTTCTTAATAAGACATTTCCCTCATTATCTTGATTAGTTTTTATAATCTTATCAAGTGATGGTGTAAATTCTTGATACAAAGGTTTAGCTACATCTTCAGCTTCAAATTTTGAAGTTAGTCCTGCTAATGCTACACCTATTCCTATATTAGCACCATCACTCAAATCAAAATCTGTTATATTTCTATCTGATATCAATTTCTCTTCATATAAGTAATCTGTTGTATTCAAAAGAGCATTAGCTAAAAAACCATTTGTAACATAATTTGGTATAGCTTGAAAAGGGTCTACTCCTTGTTCTATAAATCCAGTAGCAACTTTTAACACAGTTCCTTTAACTAAATTTTGTTCTACATACTCATCTAATCTCTCTCTTCTTTCTCTGATATTTTTTGATAATTGTTTTTTTATACCACTTTTTTCATCTTGTTCATTTAAGTATCTAGTTACTTCTCCTTTATCTCCACTTAAATATTCATAAGGCAAAAGAACTAAACCTGTTGCAAGTCCAGCTAAATCATCTAATTTTGAAATAGCTAAATCAGCACCATTCATAATAGCATTACCTACTTGTCCTAATGCTGTTGGTTTATTTTCTTTTGCTTCTTTTATACTCGCCATTGCTCTTCTATAAGAAGCTTGTTCCTCTGGATCTAAATTTTCTATATTATAATTTCTATTCATTTTATCCTCCAAAAGCTGAATTTTGTGCTTCGTTTAATACACTTGATTTTGTCTTAGTTTGTGTATTTTTAGTATTATTATTATTAATAGTTTTTTGTCTTTTATCCTTTAATTTTGTATATTGGTAATTCTTTCTTTTTGATGTAAATTCGCTTGCAATGGCTACATCATTCTTTGATATTTTCATATCAATTTTTTTATTTAAAGTATTATTTAGAGAAGAAATTAAATTACTTCTTGTATTTGTTTCTCCATAATTTTTAACTGCTTCTCCTGTTAAATACTGCAATGCTTTTTCATCTCCAAGCTCTCTATCGCTTGAAAATTGTGCTGATAACTTTCTAAACTTATCATTATTTCTAATTTTTACAAATTTATCTCTGTTTATATCATCTTTTAAATCATTATAAACCTCTGCTCCTTTATTCATAGATTGAGCTACTTTATAATATCTTTCATTATTTTCTCCATTAATCAATATTGATGGATCAATATTTGTAGCTAAACCATAATCTTTCAATATGTTAATTCTTTGAGCTTTATCTCCTTGTGATAATTCATCAGCCATTTCATAAATTGGTGCATAGTAATCTTTCAATGTATTATTAGGATTAGCCTTTAAATTTTCCATTCTTTCCTTAACACTTTTAATAAGACTAGGAGTTAATACCTTTAAGGTTTCAGTGTTATTAACATCTCCAAATGTATCCCAACTTTTATCTGTTACGCTTTCTATATATACAGGATTATTTAAAAAGTCCATCATTCCAAATTTTTTACTACCTTTTTTTTGAGCATATATATTTGCTAGTGTTAAGGCATCTCTCTCATTTAAAGCATTTTCAGTATATAAACTCATTATATATTCTGCTTGTTTTTGTTGTTGGTTTTCCATTCTTACTCTAGCTCTAATTTCTCTTTGTCTTGCTCTTTCTGCTTCTTGTCTTTCTCTTTTTACTCTCTTAAATTGATTAGACATTCTGTTTATTACTTTGGAACTTTCATCAGTTAATTTTGTGTATAAATATTCTTCTGCTTCTTCTTTATTATCTGTTGTAAATAAATCAGTCATTTCTTTTGCATAAGCCCTCATTAAATCTTTATTATCCATAACTTTTTTTAATTCATTTAGTTTAGCTTCTCTTTGCTCAAAAGTTAAATCTTCATTCATTACAACTTGTTCTAAATAGTTTTCTTGTCTGCCCATTTCAGACCTTACTACATATTTACCAAACTCAACAAGAGCTTGCTCATTAGAAAGCCCTGCAAATTCTTTTAAAACATTTATTTGATTTACCATAGTTTTATAATTTTCTTGTGCTTTTTTATCATCGTGAATATCTAAATTAGAAGTTATAGCAACCATCTGTTCTAAATTACCTATTGCATTATCAGCTTCCCTTTTAGCAACTGCGTCTGTTCTTTTCCCTAAATTCTTAGCATAATCTTCTCTATAAGCTATATCATTCTTTTCTATTGCTAGTTTTTTTTCTTCCATTGACATATATTTCATTGATGAAATCATTTTTGATTGTTCTGATAATAATTTCTTTTTATCTTCTAAATAACTATTCCAAGTATCATCGTTAGTATATTTATCATGAACACCAGACCATTTTTCTTCTAAATCAATTCTTGCATTTTCTAAATCAATTCCTAATTTTATTTTTGCATTTTCAGTTCTTGCTTTGTCTACATCCTTAGCAAATTTTTCAATAGTATCTAATACATCTAATTGATATGTACTCATAGTTCCTATTGCCTTTATAGGAGTTCCATCAAAATTTTTAGGACTTATCATATTTGCTATACCAGTGTCTACATTAACCCCTGCTATACCTGCTCCTGTTCTTTCTTGCTTTGCTATTTTATCTAAAAATGCCATTGTTGCCTCCTAATAAGTTAAATTTTCTTTTATTTACATTTGATATATCAAAAGGATTAGAACTTTTAAAAGGATTATAAGTGCCAAATCCTCTTACGTTTTTATCAGTATTGTTTGGTGTAGATGTTACATTCTCATCATAAATATTATCTACTTCCTTAGGTTTATAATAATAATCATATAAATTTAGCCCAGTTTCTAATAAAGTGTTATTAATCATATTCCAACCTTGTGTATATGTATTTCTTCCTTGATTTTTTAATTGTTCTGCCGTTGCTTTCCCACTATCTATCCAGTTATCTAACCTATTAATATCTTCTGTATACTGATTTTCAGCATTAGCAATACTTGTTTCATAATTTCTTTTTATTGCTCCCAAAGTATTATCATAGTCAGTATCAAGTCTATATTTTTGTTCCAAATTTTCATCTGTTACTTGTCCTATAGCATTTACTTGATTTCCAAGTAATGTCCTTTGATTTTCAATAGCCTCTTTATTAAGAGTTGACAGGGTATCATATTGTAAAGATGAGCTTTCTATATTACGAGTTGGAGTAGACATTAAAATTTTATCTTTTGTATCTAAAATGTGTTCTTTTAAGTTTTCTCTTGCTGCTACATATTGATTTATTACATTTCTAATTCCACTTTCCAAGCTATCTTTTAATTTTGAATTTTCTCTATCATATTGTAATTTAGCTGTATCTTCTTGATATTTTTTAATCTTCCCTACTGTTTCTTTATGTTCTTTAAGAGATTTTTCAAACACAGGTTTCAAATTAGATAGGCTGTCATAACTTTTTTTAATACCATCTGCAGTTCTGATTATGCCTTTACCTTGTCTTTTTGTATTATAACCTCTTATTAATCCTAAGGCTCCTCCTAATAAAATGCTTCCAATCATAATTCCTCCTAATCTCCATTTACATCTATATTTGTATCTATCCCTAAAATTTCAAATATTTTATCATTCTCCTTAGTAATAACTTCTATATCATATCCATTTAATATTGAAAAACTTTTATCTAATCTAAAAACTGAAAATAAATCATCTTCTCCTGGAAATTTTTCAATAGATGTTCCTGCAATTTTAACAGTTTTTATCGCTTCTTGGTCCTGGTTTAATACTTTTACAAAAACTCTTTGCACTTGCGAAGAATAATCATTTCCATATCTTCCAGCTATTTTTGTAGTTATAGCTGGTGTATTCATTCTTAAAAGTGCTCTATCAACATTATTATTACTTTCTCTATAAAGTGCTTTATCTTTTACCAGGTATTTATCTAATGATAAAAGTTTTCCTTTTTCAATGTTAAAATCTATATTAATGGTAAATCTTCTGAACAAATTAAATTCTAATGCTTGATATAAACATAGTTTATTAAATTCAATTTCATTACTCCCTTTTTTCTTTTTTGTTGCTACAAGCATAAGCCTATCATCATACTTCCATTTTTCTATTTTTTCACATTCAGTATAAATATCATATTTTTCTACATCTACAACAGAATAACTTTCATAACCTTGTGAATTAGGTATCATCTGAACACATTTCAATGAATTTTCAGTAGAAATATAATAAAAATCATCTTTAATTAATACTCCTGCTTCTCTACAAGGTATTTCACTAGCAACAAATATGCTATAACTTGTAGATGAAAAAGTTTGGTATGCCGATATAACATATACACCTTTATTAGTTGCTACATATATTTTATTTCCTGTTTCAGTTTTTATAACTTTTGGAAATACATTATTTATAGGTGTAGGTTTAAAAAAGAATGGATCTGATTGTCTGATTCCATTTCTAAAATTAAAATAATTTGATATTTCACTGAAGAAAAAAGTATTTTCTTTTATAAAAAATAACCTATCCCTATATATCCCTACATCTACAATACTATTATTAAAATCTACTATTCTACCATAAGAAAACTCTCCTCCCTGTATATCTCCACTTCCTGATATTCTTTGCATAGTTGTTATACTATCTGAGTTTCCTAATTTAACAGGTGTATTCCCCACAATATAATTCCCACTTGTTTCAGGAAAATATCTATGCAGTACCCCTATAACCATATTTACAGTTGCTCCTGCAATATCATTAATATTAGAAAAAGTCCTATATTGTAAATATAATCTTGATATTTGTAGAGTAGAAGAAGATAAAAATATTTTTCCACCTCTAATTGATAATGAAGGAGAATTATAAGTTCCTATTAATGTAACTCTTTTTTCCGTTCCTATTTGATATATTTTATATAAATCAATTGTTAATTCTTGCTTTTCTTTTATAGGAAATTGTAGTAAACTCATAAAATTACTTAATCCAATATTTCCATTCTGATTAAACTCTAAAACCTTAACAATTCCTAAATTATCAATAACGAATAATTTTTCATCAGCATATTTTACATTAGAGAAATTTCCAATGCTATATTGATATAATAGAGATAAATTATTATTTTCAAAATCTTTTTTTATAGTAACAACTATTCCATTTCCAACAGCAATATAAAAATTATATTTAGTATCAAATATATATTCAATATTTATGGGTAATTTATCAATAGTATAACCTTGTAATTTTTTTGCAATTTTTAAATTTCCCATTTCATTTATTACAAAATTTTCTATTCTTTGTGCTGATTGTTGGTATATCTCTGTCTCTCTTACTCCACTCAATCTTTCCCCTGTTTCTCCGTAATTAAAGATATTGTTTGTTGTAAACATTATTCAACCTCCCAAGGTTTATATAAAAATCCTTGTTGATATACTATTTTTCTTTTCTCTTCATTAAACTGTTGTTGTAAAAATGGATAGCGACTATTATAAGCATTAAATGCAAGACTAATTTCCTTAGCTAAATATATAACAATAATATTAAACATATTTTCTGGAACTTCTGTTAAATCAATTTTTCTACAATACTGAATATATAAATTACCAGATTTTGAATATATAAACTCACCTTCAATTCTAAAATCATAGTTTCCTTGTATTATGTTTAAAAAATCTATAGGAATATTAAATTTATTTTCACCTAATTCATTTTGTCCTACTGTTGTTAGTTTTACTGTAATTGCATTAAATAAGAAATCTGTTTCAATGGCTATATTTTTTATAACCATATCAAGTAGACCATCAGCTACTTGATATTTGTCTCCTTTGTTATCATTGAAAGCGTTATTATCTCCAACTTTTAAAAAAGCTTGTTTTATTATTTCGCCTCTATCCATTGTTACACTCCTTTTTATCTATTTCTATTTTCAAGACCTTTTATATCAGATTTGATTTCTCTCATATCTTCTTTTAGGTCCTCTTTCATTTCTCTAATAAGTTCTTTAATTTCCTTATTAGTTGCATTACTCTCTCTTTTCATTTTGTCTAACTCTTTATAAAATTCCTTTCTTAAATTCTGTATAGCTACATATCCAAACCCAGTTGCTGTACCAATCATTCCTATTATTGTTAGCCAATTAGCAGTATCCATTATTACTCCCCTTTCTTATATGCAAAAATTCCAAATGTTCTTACTGCTCTATACATCAATTGTCTTTTGAAAAAACCTGCACCCTGTTCTTTCATAACTGCTAAGAATATTTTATCTGCTTCCTTTCTTGAAACACCTAATTTATGACCATTTCTATATAACCAATCATGAATAACTGCTGCTTTTGTATGGTCTTTCCCATAAGTATTTATGATATTTCTAAAAACTCTAGGAACACTAGCTAAATCACATTTAAATCCAGCAGGTATATGTATTAATTTTCCATTAATCATATATCTATAATCTTTCTCTAAAATAAAGTCTTTCCCATCATAATACTTCAATTCAAAATCATCTAATTCTGGCATACTAAACCTCCTATTCTATATCAAACTTTTTATTTTCCCATTTCTTATAAGCGTCTAAATATAATTCTTTTTTATCACCGTTATAAGTTAATTCATAGTACATTCCATCAGATACTGTTGTAGATAGCAATGCTTTTGCATTTTGTAAAGTTTTGCAATACCATACAACAAATACATAACCTTTTGTTATTTTTAAATCATCTGTTTTATCTGCTCTTTCATTAAAATATTCAACTACTTTTTCCTTACACAAATCTTGAAAATTGTTAAAATTCATAATTAAACCTCCTATATATTTTCCTTAATAAAATTAACTAATAAGCTAACTACATCACTTTCAACTGAAAACTTTAATGCTTCCTCTGGGCTACTTCCAAAAAAAGGTTCAACTAAAATATATGTGTCTTTGCTATTACATATTCCATAGCCTCCTCTAGTCTTACTATCTTTTATTTCAATAATTCCATGATTAGCTCTTATCTTGCTATTAAATAAGTTTTGTAATCTTGCCATAAAATTTGTAGCCAACTCTTTTGCTTTATTATTCTTATAATATACAAGACACTCACAGCCATTAGCTTGGCTATTATCTGATGCATTAAAATGAAGTTCCAAACAAAACTTATAGCTATTCTTGTTAAGCTCTTCCAGTACCTTATTCATTTCAGGTATATAAGTCTTATTTGGTTTTCTCTCGTACACATCAACCAGTCCTGGTATTTCATTTCTTATCTTTTCTGATATTCTTTTCCAATAGTCATATTCGGATCCAATTATTTGTGAATATGCTCCTTTACTTCTTTGATTATGTCCTATTATTAATGCTACTTTCATATAGTCTCCTATTCCATATTAGCTAATTTAATATGTATCTCTTTTCTTTTACTTTCAAACTCTTCTTTTGTTAATTGTTTTGGTGTTACTTGTGTTTTAAAATAATTTTCTGTATCATACACAGAAGAAATAAATGTACTTCCAAAAAACATAAGTTTAACAAATGCTGTCAAATTCATTTCTTTTCCAAAATCATCTTCAAAATACCAAGTTTTTTTCATGTCTTTACTTAAAAATGTTTTTACTAAGAAGAGTAATAAAGTTGTCATAGCTATCCAAATTATGTCCTTGTCTCTACATCTTTGTCTATGCTCTACTCCATCTACTCTGTAATCAAAACCATAATCAAGAATTTCAGTTTTATATTTGTCTATATTCTCAAAATATTCTTTTTTAAACCTCTCTAAGTCAGGAGAATATTTAATTTTTCCATTTTCATAAATATAATCTTGAGGTGAATGTTCAAAAATAAAGTCATCAATTTCAATAGAACCTTGTAATTCTCCAATATATGTGTATGCTATTATTCTTTTATTTTCATCTAACAATATTTTCATATAACCTCCAAAACACTTATTTCAATAACTTTTTCATTAGTGGAATTATTTATATACCAAAATTGATTATTATCTACTATGTATTTTTTAGTTAAATTTCCATCACTATGATTTTTTTCTAATTTTGTACCAGTTTTAAAAAATGTTATTTCATATCCTTGGCCATATGTATATTTGATAGTTAAAGCACAAATTAGCCAATTTTCCCCAAGATTTATCTTTACATTTGAATTGAGTTCTCCAGAGAAAACTTTTCTAACCTTAATTTCTTTTGCGTTTTTACCATCTGTTCCAGGAATAGTTGGTACTGTAAAAGTAGTTGTTTGACTATCATCATAATTAACTGTTACTTTATCTCCTGTGGCAGATATTGAAGTTATTCCTGCTCCTCTATCTCCTTTTAATTTATCTCTGTTGTCAGCAATATATTTTGCTACTGCATTTGATAAATTGTTTTTTAACTCATCTGATAAAGTATTTAACTCATTAATTTTCTTTTTTAATTCTTCTGTCAATTCAGATATTTTGTTTTTAGCTGCTACTTCTATTTCTGATAAAGATGTTTCTTTTATTGCTTTAATTAACTCCTCTATTTCTTTTTTTAATGCACTTACCATCTGTTCATATTTACTGTTTAAATCTCCCAATGGATATGTTTCTATAACACCATCTTTATTCATTGCCCAAAATGTATTAGGTTCTAATGGTGTTAATATTTGTGTCATTTTTAAAGTATCTACTTTTACTCCAGTAGTTTTTGCATATTTTATAATGTTAGTTACATCTTCAACCAAATCATTATACTTACTTATGAGAACTTTTAATTCTGGGTATGTTTCCAAGTATTTTCCAGCTTTCATTTCACTAACATATATTATCTGATACTCATATGCCTTAGTCTTTATAACATCATCTACTTTTAAATATAAAATATTACTTTCTTCTTTTGTTGAGTAATTTCCTTTTGGAATAGGCTCAAAACTTGTATTCTTCATTCTATATAAAAATACAGCTCTGGATAAGTCTACTCCATTTATTTCAAACTTATCTCCATTATTTGCTAGAAATTCTCTTACTATTTCTATGATTTTTCCTGTCTTAAAATCCATATTTCCTCCATAAAAATAGAGTAGGGTTTTACCCCTACCCTTAAAGGTTATGCTGCTTTTGATGATATTTTTGCTATTTTATCAGCTTCTATAAGCACAGCTCCTCCTGTTTTTGTTACTTGTAAATGCCAAGATAGACCATCTGTTGCATGATATTCAGCAGTTGTTTCTAAAGAGCCTTCCCATTCTGCATATCCAAAACTGTAAGCTGGTACTACATAAGTAGTTCCTTTATCAACTAAATCAGATATAAATATTTCAGCTCCATAAAAAGTCACAGGAACATCACCAGTTCCTCCTCTGAATGCTGCTTGATAATCTCCATTTATAAATATTTCAGAAGTTGAAAGAGTTATGTAATCATCTGGGTGTATTACTACTCCAACTCCCTTGTGAGCATCTGGAACTGTTTTAGACCACACATGTGCTCTTCTAACTGCTTTTATTAATTCTTTAACATTTGCTAAATCATCAATAGTTTTTGTTGCTACTCCCCCAGTTAAAGCTGTTGCTCCTGTTTTTATTTTATCAATAATTATTTCATCTTCTCCAACTGCTACTGCTGTCATTGCTGATACAAAGCTAGTTTTTAAATCTATCTTTGTTTTATTCATTTCATCTTTTGAAAGTTTTTCTTGTGATATTATTCTTTCTGGACTTGCTTTAAAATGTGCAAAATCTCCTCCATCACCTTTAGCACCATTATCACCAAACATAGACTTAACTACTTTTTTATAAGAAGCCTTTTTCTTTCTGTTAAAAGTATGTGAGTCAGCTCCTTTAACTGTTGCTCTTTCTCCTAATCTTTTTAATCCATTTTCTTTCATCTTGTCCATTGCCATTAAAATAGCATTTGTGAATTGTTGTTGGACTGTTGTTGTTGTGTTTGCCATTACTACCTCCTAATAAGTTATAATTTCATTAAAATATTTTTTGTCTTCCTCTGTTGCTAACATACTTCTTAATTCATTAGCTTTTTTTGCTTTTTCCTTATCATCAATACCTTTACCTAAACTTTCACTTAGATATTTATTAAAAATATCTACTGCTTTATCTCCACTAATATAAGTATTAGCTCTTGTTTCTCTTTCAGTCTTTGCTGCACTTACATTATTACCTCCTTTTGCAAAATTAATAACTCTACCTAAAACTTTAATAGCATATGGGTCTGAAGCTATTGCATTAAAAAACTTTTCTTCTGGTGTTCCTTTCAAAGCTCTTTGTAATAAATTGCAATTAGCTTGATAAGCTCTTTTTTCTTCAAAAGTTAAATGTTTGTTTAATTCTTCTCTTATGCCTTGTGGACTTTGAGCTTGTTCTCCTTGTTCTGCCATAAACCCAACTATCCCTAAAACTTGTTCTTGTGATAATCCTAATTCTTGAAATTTATTTGTATAAGTTTCTAAGGCTTTTATGCTATCTTCACTTGTGTCTATTTTTTCTTTCAAGCTTGATAAGTCATAACCATTAAAAGAAGTTTCAACATCATCAAATGTCATTTTAGTAGGGTCAAATATATCTTGTTCCTCTTGTTTATCTTGAATATCATCGTTTTGATTATCAAGAATATCAGGATTATTATCATCTCCTTGTGGGTTTTGAGTTTGTCCCTCCAATGTTTCTAAATTTTGGTTTACATCTAAATTATCGCCGTCCATTACTACTCTCCTTTCATACTTTCTATAATTTCATTTTTTTTATTTACTAAATCAAATTTTAGTTTGATTAATAAGTTTCTTTGCTCTGGATATTTTCCATAGTTTTGATAATAGTTTTCTTTTGTTTCTTCCCAGTCTAACGCACACCATTTGATTAGCTCTAATAAATCATTATCCCCTGCATACTTTGTTAAAAAATCATCATATTTATTTTTTCTTTCTCTGTCGTTAAATATCACCTAATCCACCTACTCCTTGTTTAACTCTTTCAGGTATTCCTGTTTCTTGTCTTTTTCCTACATTTTCTTGAGCTTGTGCTAGTGTTTCTATTTCTAATAATCTTCTTTGATTTTCTACCATTTCTATAATTTCTTCTTTTGAATTAACAATACTTGCTGGGATATTCATTTTATCTCTTATATCTTCAACTGCTTCAGCCGATTTTATAATAAATCCTCTCTGTTCTTCTGGTACTAATTGAGAAGCCATATTATAAAAATCAATTATTCTTAATCCATATTCTCTACCTGAATTTTGAGTTAATTCATTGACATAATGTATTTTTGAATGTGTCACATAGTCCTCATTTTCCAGTGTATTCAATAGACCTTTCTTTTCTAAAATGTAATAAGCATTCATAAATATTGGCTCTAATAATTCAGTGTTAATAAGTTCATATGTTCCACTAAATTCGTTTCTAAACATTTCTTGCCTTAGTTCCATTTCAGTGGCTGACCTATTTTTAGTTTCCAGTACATCTCCCAAAGGCTGTGCCATATATGCTCTTCTTATTCTTTCTCTACAATCATTTATGTCTTGGTCTATTGGTATTAGATTAGTTCCTGTATTTATTGGCTGTATCCCCATTTTATTGGCATCGTTCCATTCTCCACCATAATTAATGGCCCCAGGTTTTAAACTAACCTTATTTCTCAAACTTATATCTCCATAAAAATTAGCTGGAGGGTCTACAATTTTATCTCTGTGTCTTGCTCTTTTTTCTATATTTTCATTGAGTTGTTTAATAAGATATTTGTTAGCTCTACCTATCCCAATACCCCATGGATTTGAACTATCTACTTGCCATCTAAATATTACATAAGGATTATATTCAAGCACTTCATAAACTAACTCTTCTTCAAACTCTTCTGTATGCACAAAATGATGATAAATATTTACTGCTTTTGTTTCATCAAATTCTGCAATTATAGTTTCTATAACTGATATTTTTTCAGTTAATTCTTCCTCACTACTTAAACTTTCAGGCTTCTTGAAATTAAGATGTCCGAACATATCTATTAAATCTTCAAGATTTTTTTCTACATATCTTTTAAAAACAATATTAGGCTTTCCTTGCATATCTTCTAAGAAAAAAATATTATCAAGATTTTGATAACTATACGTAAAAGGTTTTGCAGTTGAGTTTAGTTCAACTATTTTAAATATTCCTGTTCCAACTTTTAAGCAATCACTAACTGATTTTGCAACTTCTGTATAATAGTTTGTGTTACTATTAGTTCTGTAAACTGTTTCTGAATTTTCTTCTAAGATTTCATCAAGTTCTTTTTTTATCATTTCAGCTGTACTATCATTTACTTCCTCAATAGCTTTTATTACATCTAAATTGCTTTTTAGCTCTGCCCATTTTTGTGATTTTGGAAAAACAGAAATCATAATAAAATTTGATAGAAATCTTTGACTTTCTAATACAACACTATCTACTTTTCTTGTGTTACTTTTTTGTCTTGAAACATCATCTTTTATAGTAAAAGAGTTATCAGTTAATTCAAATGTTTCGTTATAATCTCCTTTTATATCATCTTTATAAATTTTTGCTTGTTCAAAATGATATAAAAGACTTTCTTTTTTGGGTTTTTTCATACTTATCTACCTGCTTTAAATATCTTTTTTAATTTATCTTCATCTTTGTTATTACCTATTTTAAAACTTTTAGAAAAGTCTACTGTTGTTTGAGGTTTATCAATCAAATTTGTACCTTGTTGTTTATTCTGTAAGCCATCTATATCTCTTTGCATATTTTCAGTATCTGTTTTTACTTTGTTCCTGTAATCTTCTTCTGCTTTTCTTTGCCTTTCAAGTTCTGCTTGTCTTTTAGCCTCTGCTTCTGCCCTAGCTTTCGCTTCTGCTTCTGCTCTTGCTCTTTCCTCTGCTCTTCTTCTATTTTCAGCTTCTATGGCTAATCTTTGCCTTTCTGCTGCTTCTCTAGCTTGTCTATCAGCTTCTTCTCTTTGTTGTCTAAGTAAATCTTCTTGTGGATTTTTTCCTATTGCTCCACCAGTCAAACCACCAACTAAATTTTTAGCAGTTTTCCCTATTCCCTCTATTCCTCTTCCAATTTGTTTAATTGGATTGCTACCTTTTCCCATCGTTTGCTCCTTTCAAAACAATAATGCTTATGTCATCTTTTATATATCTTTTACATCTCATTTTTTTCTCTAACAAAGCATGAAACTTCATAGATTTTTTATTTTGTATATAGCACCATTGCCTTATTTCTTTATACTCTTTTACTAATTTTTTTAATAATGCTATGAAACTAAAACCACAAGCCTTATCAAAAATTTTTATAACTCCAATCCAATATTTACACTCATCTTTTGTTAAAGTTATATAATAGCCTCCATCTAACCAAGCTCTTAAAGGTTTTTCTGTTTCTATATCTGTAAAATAATATTTGTATTCTTCATTTCCTTTTAATTTCATTAGATATTGTTCTATGCTCTCTATTTCTATTTTTGTTAGCTCTTTCATAAATAACTAACCTCACTATCAGAATCTTCTAAATAATTTGTATGCATAATATCTTTTAAATTTTTATTATAAATACTTGAAAACATATACATGCAAAAATATTCCACAGCATCGCAAGTATTGCTTGCCGAAATCCCTCGCCCATGAACAGGAGTTCTTAAATTTTCTCCTGAACTACTATCTATTTTCCATTCATACATTTTCATTAGCTTTACCATACTTCTTACATTTTCACAGTCGTAAAACTTTATTTTATGTTGTTCTATGCTATGTTTTGCAATTTCAATAGTTTTACTTATACTGTATGCATTAAGAGCTTTCACATTAGTGAAATTTTTTGAATATGCTTCTCTTCTACTTGTTAAATGGTCAATATTATCTATTCTATTTTTTGCATCATGAGGTAAAATAATTTCTACATCTCGTATTTCAGCTTGTTTCATAAAGTTCTTTATGTAATTTATATAGTGCATTGTGGCATTATCAACATTTGCGTAGTGATGTATAATTGTATTTTCTACAACAAATACAAGTGCTGTACTATCATTTATACCAAGGTCCTCACTTACATATAGTTTCTTACCTTTTATAGATAATTCTTTTACCCAATTAGCTTGCATCAAACTATATCCGTAAATGCTGCTTTCCCTTGCAACATCTAAATTACATAAAAGTTCTTCTTCAAATTTACTTTTAGACATCATCTTTCTAGCATTTTCTAACTTTTCATCAGTCCAAATTTTATTTCCTTCATCATCTACTGCTCTTACATCTAATGCATTCATTATATCTTTATAGTATTTCTCATCATTACTCTCTATTATTTCATTAAATTGGCTACCTAAACGGGGTGTACTTACTAAAATTAATTTCCCATCAACATTTTCTATTGCTGGTAAAAGTAAATCTAATAAAGTTGGATTTAATTGCATAGCCGTTTCTGATGATACTACTAAATCCAAGTTACCTCCAACTTTTGTATCTGCAACTCTACTATCAACAAAATAAATAATAGATCCATTTTTAAATCTTATAGAATTATCAGAGTGAAACAGCTTATCAGATTTTTCTGGAAGTTTTAAAGCTTTTTTACTGATAATAGCCTCAAGTATTCTTTCCTTTTCATTTGTAAATCCCTCCAAGATCATCATCTTTCCTTGTTTTATGGTTGGAAAAATATAATAGACTATGCTTCTTGGTTTTTTTATACATTCCCTGCAAGCTACATATAAAGCGAACATATCTTTCCCCATTCTTCGACACCAACAAATAGCAAAAAATCTAATGCCTTCATCATATTTTTTTACAAATTCTTGTTGATACTTACGAGGTTTAAAAATTAAGTAACTTTGTTTTTCTTTTTCTCTAGTTTCTAATACACTTTCTAAATATTTAATTATTGCTTTCATTTGAGCTCTCCAGTTCTTTTATATAGTTTAGAACTTTTAATATGTCTACATCTGTCATACTTTCTATTTTTTCTATTAGTTCAGAAGCTAAAGAATTTTTGTACTTTTCTTTTTCAAGTTCAAATTTTTCTAATCTTTCTATCCTATTTATTTCCAAAATCTCTTGTTCAGTTTGTTCGTTTATTTTTATCATTTGTTGTATAGATTTTGTAATCTCTTTATTAGAATTTAAAGCATTAAAAATTTTTTCCTTTGCTAAATCATTCAAATCTAATCTGTCTGCTTTATTCTTATTGATTCTTTCTATATAGTTTTCCCTTAGATTATTCAGATACTCAAGTTGCTTAACTTGTAACTTTCCTTTACTGCTTATATCTCCAACTGTACTTTTAGCTAGTCCGACTTTTTCCGAAGCTTCCTTTATACTAGCCCCTGTTTCTATTAATACTTTGGCAATAACCTTTTTTTCTTTTTTGTTCGTCGTTCGCTGTTCGTTTTCTTGTTCGCTGTTGTTCGCTTCATCAAATTTTTTTTTATGCTTTTGTACAGCTCTCATACTTACATTTAATATTTCTGCTATTTCTCTGGTACTCTTATTTTTTACTAATAATTTGTATACTTCTTCCTTTATACTCACATTATTTTATCCTCCAGTGAAAATAAAAAATCGCACTTACTAAAAACGACTAGACTTATTATCTAGCTATCTTTAATAAATGCGATTAGAACTTTCCCAACATTTATGTATATTTGATTTTCTATATTGTACTATTTTTTCTACTATATTTCAATAGGAATCGGTTTTAAAATATCATTTTCTTCCATCATTTGATATACTTTTATTTTCTTAGTTTTACATATCTCTATAATTTCTTTTTTATTTTCCTCCTCAATATCTTTCCCTAAATATATTGCTTTTGGAGAAATAACTTCTCTTAACATTCCCAAATCATTTTCAACTTTTTCAAAATTTGGCTTATTAGGTAAATTATGTGTAAATAGCTTAAACCATCTCCATTCATTCTCAAATGAAAATTGTTCCAACTTTGTTAATGCTGCAAAAAATATGATAGGTACAATAATTTTTTGAAAAATTTCTATATTTAAAATATCTTCTATATACTCTAGTGGAAAATACTTTGAAGCTTTAAATAATTCTTCTCCATAAATAACAGGACAAATATTTTCTGTATAGTTATCATTTTTAAAAAAATTATGTTCTATATATTCTCTTTGTAATTCTTTTAAGTCATACTCTTGACAAAAACCACTATGAGAATCAGCATATTCTTTCCACATTTTATCATTTAAATTTGTATCTGTAAAACAAGTTACCAAACAATCCCTTTGAACTATTTTCTCTAATTCTATCCCTAATTTTTTCTTAAATAAATTATTTAAAATTTTTTTTGATATATTATCTATTTCAAATAAGCTATCAAACCCATCAGAAAATTTTCCAGCAAATTTAAAAAATAAATTAGAATTTTTTAAATTTTCAATTGAATAAACATCTGCTTGAGAATACTTGTATAAAGAATTATTGCTATTAAACTTTATATTTAATGATGATTTTGAAAGATTTACAAATTCTTGTATAAATCTTTCGCTTATTTTTTTATAATTGCATATAGTATCTTCCCAAAATTCCATTTTTTTAACTTCATTAAATTTTTTCTCAAATTCTTCTCTAGTCAAATAAATCAACCCCTCATAATTATATTATATATAATTATAGAAGTTTTTACTTCAAATGTAAATTTATTTTTCTAACAAGAGATTTTTTTCATGAAATATTTTTATTATTTTTCCATTTCTAACCTTTATCTTATAATACCCATCTCCAGATTTTTCAATTATCTTTTTTAATTTCTCTAAGTCCTGCATTATAACTCCTTTTTTAAATTACTACTCTTATAAAGATAAAAATTATAATTGCTTCTAATATCATAAAAATTGTTACTGATGTTAGAAAAAAATTTGAAATTGCTAATTTCTTTTTATTTTTTAATAATTTATTATTAGTTGCTACTAGCTTATTAGTTAATTTAAAATTATTAGTCATTTCTTCTATATATCCATCACGATAACCTTTATAAAGTCCAACATAATGTTTTTTCTCAAATGCTATTTTAGCTTTTTCTGTCTTTTCCTTTTCTGCATCAGCTTCTAATTTTTTAAGTTTATCTTTTAAACTTTTATTTTCCTCATACATCTGTTTATTAGTATTATTACCACGAGTTTTTATAAGTTTGTCAACTTGATGATATAAATTATCTCTACATTCCTGGATACTATTTAAATTTCTAGTTGGATTATTTTTAATCCCAAAGTGTTCGTTAAATTTATTCATTTCCTTTCTTAAAATATCTCTTGTTGTCATTTTATCAACTCCTTATTTTCTTTTATTATTTCATTTAATTTTTTGATTTCTCTACTTCTCCACAAGAGATAAAGAAATATATTCCATGCAGTTTAGCTCTCCACCTATCTTTCATCTTTATCAATTCCCCATTCTTCATTTGTTAAAGCATTATCAACTATTTCTATTTCTAAAGTATTATTCTTTAAATAGTATAATAAATTAAATTTACCCTTATTAGGAACAGAAACAAATGGAGAAAAATTTTCTTCATCCATATGTGCAACTCCATATTCTATTTCTTTTAATTCTCCTGTTCCCCATTCTTTCCATTGACATTTTAAAATATCTCCTTCATAAACTTCTTTATTGTTTTTATCAACACAGAATAAGAATTGTAATAAATGGTAATCTTCTCTTTGTTTAATCTCAATGGAATCATTTTGGAAATCTATCAATCCTGAATATAATTCTAAAACTTTATTTTTATTAAAAGTTTCTGAATTTACTATAAATCTTTTATTTTTGTTATCCCATATTCTGAATTTAATTTTAGACTTGTTCTCGCTTATCCACACCTCTTTCATTATTCTAACTCCTTTAATTTTTGCTTATTATCAAGTGCTGGTGTCATACTCTTAAAGCCAATTTTGTTTATATTTTTAGTTCCATTTTGCATATCATAGAACCCAATATAATAATTGCTTACTTGATATTTATTTCTAGCATATGCCTTGTAGATTTTTCCAAACTCAAAAGTTAAAAACTTCTCCAGTTCATCACTATTCATTGCACATAACTTTTGCCAACCATCAAGAGCATCAATCACTGCATGTATAGATTTATCTTCAAATTCTACTGAACCATAGCTTCCATATTTGACAATAGCATTTTTAAGCATTCTTTTTGCAATTACAATTCTATCTTCCAATTCATGTTCTGTAGTTCCAGTAGCATATTGAAGTATTTCTGCAATCTGTGGAAAATTCTTATATACTCTATTTTTTACCATAGAAATAAAAGCTTTTCCTAATTCTTCTTTTGATAAATTGCATAATGCTATAAAATAAATATTTAGTTTTTCCTGGGTCATTTCATTTGTTGGAAAGTAATCTAAAAAAGGCTGAAATGCTATGTTAAATTCATTATTAGTCATTTGCTCCATACCTCGCTTTCAGTTGTTCCAAAACATTATCATCAACTTTTAATTTACTTGGTGTATTTTTTGTTATTTCTTTATTACCTGGTTTTAAAATATTTTGATTTAAATACTTCTCAAATTTAGTTCCAAAAAGTGTGTCTGGGCATAGATACTTTTCCATTTCTGTGTTAAGCCATTCCAAACATTTCTTGTCAATTACAATTTTAAAATCTTCTAATACATATCCTTCCCTTAATCTTGCATTTATTGACTTTTTAGTTTTTTTCCGTTCTTCATAAAATCTTTTGATATTATTTTTACCGGCTTTTGTTATTGAAACAGGCTTTCCAAAAAACTGAAATCTTACATTTTCTGCACTGATTATTTTCTC
>ERZ772764.724-NODE-724-length-21951-cov-2.614724_pt1 | contig 21951 bp, 16 predicted proteins | sample MGYA00512163_ERZ772764 | MGnify/ENA primary metagenome ERZ772764 (study PRJEB29015, sample SAMEA2737903) | human oral metagenome | biome: human oral; feature: human-associated habitat; material: dental | place: China | collected 2094 ... | reverse complement strand
TCTTTATACGTATGCAAGCTGATTTCTCCTACAATAAATGTATTAGTTCCTGTCACTGTTTTACCTGATATGGTCGCTGTATTCTCTACCGAAGCCCCTGTCCTCATCACAGGTTTGACTAAATCAGCCGTCATGTATAAAAGCACTTTACAAATCGGCCAATTTTTTATTTTTTCATAAATCTCATTGATTTTTTCCGGTGATGTATTGATTTGTTTCAATTCGTTATTGGCATTTATTGCATAACAAGGGAAGAAATTATTAATAATCGTTTCCTTCCCCAACTTATCACATAAAGCACCCCATGTATACATTTGGTTTGGATCTTTCGAACCAAGCTTCCCAAGGCTCGCTACCAGTCTTATATCTCCATTAGGGCTCTTATAAATCCCATACTCTCCCGGCTTTAAGGAAGCTTTGAATTGTTCATAAGTTTGTCCTACAACAGCTACTTTCTTAGTGAAAAGATCGTCAAACTTTACTCCATTTCCTCGAGAAAGATGTTCAACACCAACACTCTTTCCATCAGAATATCTCTCCTTAAGAAGCGGAGTCTTCCCATCTTCGTATAGATACATACCTGTTAGCGCAACAGAATCAAAAGTGATTTTCTTATACATATCAGCCGGAAATGTGTCCTCCAAGTAAGAAGTTTCAGTCGCTGAATAAGAACCATAAGCCTTATCATAGCCAAACAAGAACGCAGCTCCTGCAGGTGAGTCAAGAGTTGTTTCCTTTTTTTGGCCATCGCTTGGTGCTGTCACGGTATATTTGTAATATGAAAAATTCCAAACCATCGTCCATTTTGTACTAGTATTGGTGCCGGAAATTCCCCCTGATTTATCCTGCCGAATCAAAAAGAAAGCATTAGGATCTTTAATTTCCGGTGGCGCATAGTTTCCATAAAATTTCGCTCCTTCAGTTAGCCAATAATTCGACTTAACATTGATATTTGCGTTTTTATCCAAAATCTTTACTTTATCAATTCCTGTAGGATGTGCCGCATATGCCGCATCCACCTCTGCTTGTGTTGGAAAACCACCGGAATACGCACTAACACTCCGTAGTGTTGTCGATATCGTTAACTTAGCCGATGTCTTAGTATTATCCTTTTTAGTAAATTTGATTCGAATCTTATCCTTGGTAATCGTGGCTTCCCCTAAAAGTGATCCATCTTCTGAATCCAAAACCGAAAGCCCAACACTTTCAAATAATTCTCCCCGCTCCGCTTTGACAGGAATTTCAATGATATCACCCGTTTGAATCGGTGTCCCCTTATTGACTGTTAAATCAATCTTATAATCTACACTTGCATTAAAATCCACCGATGAATGAAAATCATTCACATTCGTAGAATCATGGATCTCAGCATTTGGTGACGTGATAGAATCAATCGTTACCTTATCTGTAATATCCGTCTCTGTTTCTCTGGCATAAATAGGCACTGAAAATAGCCCAACTATCATAGTCAGTGACATCAAAAATGTGAAAATTTTTGAAAATATTTTTTGAATTTTCATATTTCTCTCCCCTTCATTGTAATTTCATAATAAGTGTAATACTGTCACAAAAAGCAGACTTTAAATTCCAAAAATGATACTCTAAACTCGTATAAGTGTAACTATGTCTAAAAAGAAAAATAGATACAGAAGAAGGGTGTCACATTAAGTCTACCTATTTTTCCATTTTCATAGAAGTTACCTTACTTATATCCCAGCTGTTTTAACCATCTTATGAATGTTGTATGACTGATTTCAAGAACTTTTGCGCCAGTGCGAAGACTGACCTTTCCACTTTTCCAATCTTCTGCAACCGAAATAAAATTCTCTGGCATCTCCTTTTTTGGTCTGCCAAAAACAACTCCTCGCTTTTTCGCTTCTCGAATACCTTCTGATTGTCTTTGAAGAGTATTCTCTCTTTCTATTTGAGCTACATAAGACAAAATCTGTAGAACTATATTCGATATAAATTTTCCTGTCAGATCATACGATTTGGCCCTTGTATCCAGAAGAGGAAAATCAAGTACTATAATCTCTGCTCTTTTCTCTTTGGTGATTAAATTCCATTCTCGGATAATTTCATCATAGTTTCTTCCCAACCGATCAATTGATTTGATGTATACTTCGTCACTTTCTTTGAGCTTTTTTACAAGTTTTTTATATTTCTTTCGATTAAAATCTTTCCCACTGGCTTTATCAATGTATATTCTATTCATAGAAATATTTTCTTTTAGAATGACACTCAGCTGTCTATCTATATTTTGTTCCTTGGTCGAAACTCGAATATACCCATACTTCATCTATATACCTCCACTGTTTCCATATATAAATTAGATCTTCTATGAATATCAATACCTTTAAAGATTCATGACCATATCTATTCCATAAGAGCTAAATAGTCACCCTTCCAGCAAATCATACGCTTCTACCTGTTTGATAAAATCCAAATTTGATATTAATCTAAATATACATAACCCATGATCATCAAAATGATAGTTTCAGTGCTAACCGATTTATATGACGAACAAATCCGATCAGTCATTTAAAAATCATGAGTTGGAACAATCCTTGTTCGCATTCACCTCATGCGCTACTTTTCATTAAAGTTTTATGTTGGAGGAAAATAATGCTGTTTGGAATACCTAAAGAAATATTTATTTATCTAATTCTTCTTTTTACACTCTTGCCTATTATTGTTTTAAGTACAATGATTAAATCCTCTTATGTTAAAATCAGTCTTCAAAAAAAACTATGGATCATCTTACTGACACCTATACTGGCCACAGGAATCCTTATCTTAATAGCCAGTACCGTATCCATGTTTCTACGCTCATTCTCATCAGCTTCATCCGTCAATATGTATGCGTTCTTGGGAATGTGTTTGCTCATCCTATTTTTGTTAGTAGCGCCTCTTTATCTTCTTGTCTATATTTCCAAAGTGATTTGGACAAGAAAACACCCTGATTATGCCATCATCAAATTAGAAAAAAAGACACACTGGCCAAAAAGAGAAGGAGTTCTTTTTCTTTCAATAGACGAAAAACCTTTTGGAAAATCAGATGATTCGTTTCACTTATTAGAACAAATACTCATTACTTCGGGAGAACATAAAGTAGAATTCTCAAAATTTTCACAAAATACTATCGAAAGAATCAACCCTTATTATGAAGATTTTAGAGCAGAAATATCATTTCATTTTAAAAAAAATACCACCTACCTTGTCACATTTAAAGAAAAAGGAAAACTAAAAACATTCAATATTCAGGAACTTTCGTAATCACTTTTTAATTTCCTGAACGTTTTTTCTAAACTTTTAGGCCTGTGGCGTTCACTTCATCTCTTATTTAGTACCTGTTTGAGGTCATCTACTCATCATTATTTCTTCAATTTTAAACGAAACCACCATCGAATATAAGAAAAACAGAATGAATCATTTCCTGTAATGAATAGGAAATATCCATTCTGTTTTCGCTACTATCCGATCATCCATTTCACCCTATCCAGATGATGGGACATACACCAATTAAAGACTCTTTTTATGAATGCTCCTTAGTCCAGTCAATCACTTTCTTTAAGTATTTTCCTGTCCAACTTTCTTTCACTTCACAAATTTTTTCCGGACTACCTTGAGCTACAATTGTCCCACCTTGATCGCCCCCTTCCGGGCCAAGATCAATGATCCAATCTGCGTTTTTAATCACATCTAAATTATGTTCAATCACAATGACCGTATCCCCGTTTTCTACAATTCTTTGTAGAACGAAAATCAAGCGACTAACATCATCCGTATGCAACCCCGTTGTTGGTTCATCTAAAATATACACCGTCTTGCCGGTCGGCCTTTTTTGAAGTTCCGAAGCCAATTTCACTCGTTGCGCTTCTCCACCAGATAATGTTGTGGAAGATTGACCCAATTTCAAATAACCCAACCCAACATCTTGAAGTGTTTGTAGCTTATTCTTAATTCTTGGATGATTTTCAAAGAATAAAAGAGCCTCTTCCACAGACATTTCTAAAACATCATAAATATTTTTCCCTTTATAGGTACATTGAAGGGTTTCTTCATTATACCGTCTACCTTGACAGACTTCACATGGTACCATAACATCCGGTAAAAAGTTCATCGAAATGACTTTAATCCCATCCCCTTGACAATGTTCACAACGCCCTCCCTTAACATTAAAGGAAAAACGTCCTCGCTCATACCCCCGCATTCTCGCTTCCGGTGTTTTCGAAAAAACATCTCGAATCTCATCAAAAACACCTGTATATGTTGCCGGATTTGATCTTGGTGTTCGTCCAATGGGATTTTGATCGATTTGTACCAGTTTATCCACATTTTCCAAGCCTTTAATAGACTTAAAAGCTCCCGGGTGCACTTTACTTCGACCTAAGTTTTTTAAAACTGCTTTTACCAATACTTCATTCACCAGTGTACTCTTACCACTACCTGAAACACCCGTCACTAAAACCAATTCACCTAACGGAAATTTAACATGGATATTCTTTAGGTTGTGTTCACAAGCTCCCTTAATTTCAATGAAATGCTTGTTTCCCTTACGTCTTATCTTAGGCATCGGTACAATCTTTTTCCCACTTAAGTATTGTCCTGTGATGGAATGTGGGGTATTCATAACTTCTTCCGGTGTCCCGTTAGCCATCACTTGACCACCATGAATGCCGGCCCCCGGACCAATATCAACTATCCAATCCGCTTCGCTCATCGTTTCTTCATCGTGTTCCACAATAATTAAAGAATTGCCTAAATCTCTCATTTTCTTTAATGTTTCAATCAAACGTTGATTATCCCTTTGATGTAGCCCAATAGAAGGTTCATCCAAAACATATAACACACCACTTAATTGCGAACCGATTTGCGTTGCCAAACGAATGCGCTGTGCTTCTCCACCAGATAAAGTACCTGCCAAACGATCTAGGGTTAAATAGTCCAAACCAACATTTTTTAAAAATGATAAGCGAGCTGATATCTCCTTCAATACCAATTCCGCAATCATCTTGGATTCTTTATCTAATTTCAAAGACTGCACCCAATCCAAGGCTTTAACCACCGATTGTCTTGTAAAGTCATAGATGTTTTTATCTCCAACCAAAACAGATAAAGCTTCCGGATTCAATCGTTTTCCACCACACTTAGGGCACGGACTCTCCACCATAAAACTGTGATACCATTCTTTACTCATAGAAGAAGTCGTTTCGACATAGCGACGTTCAATCATGGTTTTAACTCCTTCAATAAATTCATTTCTCGTATAACTTCTACCTGAAGAAGACGTAATCTGATAAGCAATCGGCCGATCTGAACCGTAGAGAATGCGATTTAATTGCTTCGTAGTGAATTTCTCAATCGGTGTATCTATATCTATTTCATAAGCTTTTAATAAAGTCGCAAATGTCTGCCACTCAATATTATCTGTTCCCACAATATTCTTATAATACCGAATACCACCTTCTCGAATGGTTTTATGACGATCCGGAATTAGGTTATCTAAATCAACTTCTTCGGTAATCCCCAAACCATGGCAACAATCACAAGCCCCTAAAGGGGCATTAAACGAAAATAAACGTGGTTCTAGATTCGGTACGGTAAAATCACATAGCGGACAGGCAAAATGGGAAGAAAAAGACAATTCCTCACGCCCATTCAACACCAACGCATGGCCCTTCGCTAAATTCAATGCCGTTTCTAAAGAGTCATGGATTCTGGATCGGGAATCTTCCTTCTTCACGATACGATCCACGATCACATCAATATCATGACGCTTGTTCTTTTCCAACTCTTTTATTTCTTCCAGCAAAAAAATAGATCCGTCCACCCGAATGCGAATATACCCTTCTTTCAGCCAATTTTGAAATTCTTCTTTAAAACTTCCTTTTTTATTGCGAACAACAGGAGCCAATAAACTCAAACGACTTCCATCTTCTAACCTCATCACTTGCTGAACCATTTCTGTAATCGTTTGACCTGTGATGGGAATATGATGATTTGGGCAATAGGGTATTCCAACACGAGCGTATAAAAGACGCAAATAATCGTAAATTTCCGTTACCGTGCCAACGGTTGAACGCGGGTTATTAGAAGTTGTCTTTTGATCAATGGAAATAGCTGGGCTTAAGCCCTCAATCAACTCCACATTCGGTTTCTCCACACCACCTAAGAATTGTCTGGCATATGCCGACAAAGATTCCACATAACGACGTTGACCTTCTGCATAAATAGTATCAAAAGCTAAGCTGGTTTTTCCCGAACCGGATAATCCCGTCATCACCACCATTTTATTGCGCGGAATTTCCAAACTAATATTTTTTAAGTTATTTTCCTTTGCGCCTTTAATAATAATTTTTTTATGATTCATGTTTCTTCACCTCTTCTTGTAAATCAGACAAGAATTGCCAAGCTTGTTTCGGACTCAATTCATCCATATCCAGTCCAGTTAAACGATCCTTCAATCTTGAAACCATCGGATCTTCCCTCTTCATTTCTACAAATTGAAAACCGGCTTGTTGTAAATGATCTGCATTTTCTAAATCTCTTTGAATATCCTTCGCTCTTTCTAAAACCGATTCCGGTAAGCCAGCCAAGCGAGCCACATTGATTCCATACGAATGGCCTGCCGCCCCTTTTTCTACTTTGTATAAAAAGGTGACATCCTGATCCTTTTGTTTGACAGAAACGTGTTCATTGATCACACAATCTAAGTAATTTTCCATTTCCGTCAATTCATGATAGTGAGTACTAAACATCGTTTTAGCTTTTACCACATGAGCAATATATTCCATCATAGCCTGAGCCAAAGCCATGCCATCATAGGTTGAAGTGCCACGCCCGATTTCATCAAATAAAATCAATGAACGATTCGTCGCTTCTTGTAAAGCCTGATTCGCCTCTTTCATTTCCACCATGAACGTCGAATGACCACTCAAGATATCATCACTGGCTCCAATACGAGTAAAGATTTTATCAAAGATAGGCATAACACACTGTTTCGCTGGCACATAACAACCAATTTGAGCTAATAAAACAATCAAAGCCACTTGACGCATATAAGTGCTTTTACCACCCATATTTGGTCCGGTGATTAAATCCAAGTATTTCTCAGCATCTAGGTGAATGTCATTCGCCACATATCTTGGATGCTTCATTTGTGCCTCTAAAATAGGATGCTTCCCGGATTGAATATCTAAAACCACATCATCAAAAACAGGACGTACATATTGGTGCTTTTGACTCATTTCAGCCAAATTCGCATAGACATCCACTTGTGATAAAGCCCGAGCCAGTATTTGTAACGGCCATAATTGATCTTTGATAGAATTCATCAACTCTTGAAATAATTTCTTTTCCAATTCCACCGCTCTTTGGGAAGCATGTAAAATACGATCTTCTTCCGCCTTTAATTCTTCTGAAATAAAACGTTCATTGTTGGTCAATGTCTGTTTACGGGTATAGCCCCATTCCGGAAGTACCGACTGTGCCGCCACTTTTGAGATTTCAATATAATAGCCAAAGACCTTGTTATAGGCAATCTTCAAGGTTTTAATCCCTGTTCGTTCTCTTTCCTTGGCTTCTAAGTGCATGATAAAATCCTGTCCATTTTTTTGAATAGAACGCACTTCATCCAATGCTGCACTGTAACCATCCTTAAATAGCCCACCATTCGATATTAATAAAGGCGGATTCTCTACTAAAGCCGAATCAATTTTTTCAAACAAGTCCGGTAGAACATCTAAATGTTGAAACTCAGGAAAAAAAGACTCTGGCAAACGATTCAACACATCGGGAACTTCTGCTAAAGTCTTTCCCAAACGCTGTACGTCCACCGCATTCGCTGAGCCAATCGCACAACGCGTGATAATTCTTTCCAAATCATAAATACGGCTTAAATGATCCCGAATGAAAGAACGATCCATCATATTTTCCATCATCCAATTGACTTTATTCAAACGCTCTTCAATTTTTTCTTTCTGAATTAAAGGACGTTCAATCCATTTTTTCAATTCACGTGAACCCATCGCACTGGCACAATGATCTAAGAAAGACCAAAGCGTCACAGCCCTGGCACTTTGTCGAAGCGGTTGTACCAATTCCAAGTTTAATCTGGTTGAAAAATCCATGTATAAAGCCTCTTCCTCTTTCTCTAAACTTGGTTGACGTAAATGTGTCAATGCTTGTTTTTGGGTATTTTGAAGATAATTCAACATTCTCCCATAAGCTTTTAATAAAGCTTCTTTTTGAATATCTATGATTAAAGAGTCATATATTGAATCAATCTTGGTTTCATCACTAATGGAAATAAGAATCCCTTGTTCTTGAATCTGATTTTTTAATTTTTCAGAAAATGAAGAAGAAACCACACATTCTCGCACATTTGCTTTTAATAAGCTTTGAATTAAATGCACACTTTGATGATCAATTTCTTCAACATAATTTTCACCCGTACTCTTTTCCACAATCGCTAAACTATAGCCATAAACCATATCTTCAATAGCGGCTAAATAGACACTTTGTCTATCGTCTTGAATTTCATCCACCATAGTTCCCGGGGTAATGATGCGAATCACATCTCTTTCCACCAATCCTTGACTTAACTTAGGATCGGTCAATTGTTCGCAAATCGCCACTTTAAATCCCTTGTTCACTAATCTTGGAATATACGCATTCACAGCATGAAAAGGAACCCCGCACATAGGAATCCTTTCTTCAACGCCTGCTGCTTTTCCTGTCAATACCAAATCCAGTTCTTTCGAGGCTTTCACAGCATCTTCAAAAAACATTTCATAAAAATCACCCACGCGATAAAACAATAAAGTATCCGGATAATTCTTTTTGACATTTAAATATTGTTCCATCATGGGTGTGTATTTCTCTGCCATACTGCCTCCTAAATTTCATTGACTGTCATCTCTCAAAAAAATTGATTTCTTTACTGATTCGGTTTTTCCCGTATTTCTTTTAATATATCCATTCGTAACATCGTAGAACAAGCCCCAAACAATAACTCTTCTCCATCACAACTATGATCAACTTGACTACAACCCGCTTCTTTTAACAAAGATTCATCTAACAAACTAGAATCATACAAACGAACGGTCAATCGATCCATACTAGAATCTATTTGTTGAATATTAGAAACGTCACCCAAAGCTACAAGTACCTTTTGCACCATCTTGTTTCGTTTTCCGGAATGAAAAATATCCAAAGCCAAATATTTAAAATAAAAGCGTGTCATGACTATCGATAAAATCAAAAAGACGATTCCAATCACCACAATCCACATCAAGTTCTGATGTAAAAAAGTTTCGTTTAGGTAATGAAGGTATTCTGTCAGTGTCCCCGGCATGGCCATAAAAGTATGACTTTCACTTGTGAGATAGCCTAAACGAATCTGAGTGATTTGTAAAAAAGCATATAGTAAGCCATTGATTCCTGCATAGAACATAAACAATAATGGACTTAAAAATAATAAAGCCAACTGGATCGGAAGAGAAACCCCAGCTAACCAAGAAGTCACAGTCAATAAAAGATAACGCCCCATTTTTTTCTTACGTTTAGCTCGGTTGGTTTCCAAAAAGAAAAAAGTCCAAATCAAACCGGGTACAATCACCAAATTCATCGCATAGAAGGGAGTAAACAAATGACCCGCTAAAGCAGTCGTTTGATTGGCACTCATTTGAGCTGTCCAAATATACGCATCACCTTTGATAATACCGCCTGCTAAATTGACCCAAGTCCCCCCGTTCAATCCATACCAGAAAGGTTGGCGAACAAAAGTCCCGAGGTGAAATGTTTGTAATAATTTATCCATCAAGCCAAACAAGCCAATTCGAAATGAATCATTGGTATCCATAGTTATATAGGCATTGATATATTCAATTCCCTTGATAAAAAACGGCCAAACAAAGCCCATCCCAATACCAATTAAGGTGCAAAGAAATCCTGTTTTTAATAACAACTTTGTTTCCAAGCCAATCATAGTTTCTTTTTTTTCTCTATTTCTTTTCTGCACAAAACCACAAATGGCCGTCACCAATAAAACACCTACTAACCCTGTCTGTAAAGGATAACGCAACGTCGAACTGGACAATAAAGAACGATGAATATCAAAAATTTTAGCATAGGCAAAAGTTGGTAACTCAACTGTAGGTGCAATGAGCGTTCCTACGATATAGCCAACATAAGAAACCACCGCACTAACTCCCATTCTTTTTTCAAACGCAAACGAAAGAAGCACCATAAAAGGAAAATTGATGATCACAAAACGAGCGACTTGCATCAATAACGTTCCCAACGCAAACAGATAATTATTTTGTACCAATATATTCAATCCATAATAAGGATTTATCAAAACATTTGATAGACCGGCCAAAAGAAGAGATAAAGACAAAACTTCCAACGGTGTTTTTAAAATCGCATAAATAGCGTGCCAGGTTTTCATCTTTCCTCCTTTTCTAAAACAATGATTTTAAATTATCTAGGGGATTTAACCAATTGGTTCGTAAAACACGTACCTTTTTTTCTTTGGAATAGCGTATTTCTACATCATGGATTCCTTTTAAAGAGACCACCTTTGAATCGGCTCCCAAAACCGCATCTTCAAAATCTTTCGATTGAAAATGGAGCACTGTATTCCACGGAAAAACAATCGGCACATTCAAAGATTGATATTTCTGATTATGAATACCCGCAATTTCCACCATTTGCATCGCTTCTAAACCATCCGCTATCACCGCTCCTCCTAAGGAACGATTATAAGCCGTTGAACCGGCTTGTGTACTGACACAAACCCCTGAGCTTCTTAAGTTTTCAAAGAAATGATCGTTCACAAAAACATCGGTGATTTGCGTGTGCATCACATTTTCAATGCGAATTTCATTCACAGCATAAATCACTTCATCGTCAATTTTTGTTTCTAACAAAGGAAGAACTTGTTCGTAATAATCTCCCTCTAATGCCTTTAAATAAGCTTCAAAATCTTCCCACTTATATTGTGCAAAAAAGCCCAGTGTTCCGGTTTGAATCGGATAATATAAAGGCTGTACATCTACATACTCATGAGCCGCATGAATAAAAGCTCCGTCACCCCCAATCACAAAAACCAAGTCTGGTTGTATCAGGTTTTCTTTCCAACCTTTTTCAATCATTCGGTTTTGGATAGCTTCTTTTAATTGCATGGAAGTCGCATCAGGGCGAGCAATACAAACAAATTGATTCATTTTCTTCATAAAGATAGTATAACAAGTTTCCTGTCAGAATAGTAAAAAACCAAGTTTTTCAACTTGGTTTAAGAAATGATCGTCCCCGGTTCCAAGCCATTGACTTCCACCAAGCCAATACGCCCTTCTTCCTTACCTGCTAATAACATTCCCTTAGATTCTAACCCACGGATCATCACCGGTTTTAAGTTGGCAATGACCACAACTCTCTTACCGATAACTTGACCAGGCATATAACTCTGCGCCAAGCCACTCACAATTTGACGAATATCTCCACCGCCCAAATCAACCGTTAAGACAAACAACTTATCTGCATTGGGATGTCTTTGGCAAGTTAAAACCTTCGCCACTTTCAAATCCAATTTACTAAAATCTTCTAAATCCACCAATGGTTTCTTAGGAATAGATCTCTTTTTTTGTTCCTGAATGTACTTGGTATTAGCTGCTTCAATTTGTTGAGCAACGTCTTTTTCGTTTAAGCGTTGGAATAAAATTTCCGGTTGTCCCACCACCTGAATATCTGTTTCCAACAAACCGAACGTATCACAAGATTCAAAAGAAGTTTGTTGAGTATTTAAGTTGGCTAAAATCTTGGCTGACGTTTCCGGTAAGAAAGGTCTTAATAAAATACCACCAATGCGAATCGCTTCCAATAAGTTATACAAAACAGTCGCCAATCGACCAATTTGATCACTGTCTTTAGCTAAAGACCACGGCATTGTTTCATCAATATATTTATTACAACGAGAAAACAATTCTAAAATAGTCCCTATGGCATCTTGAACCCTCAATTCTTCCATCTGAGCTTTCACATCCGTTACTTTACCTAAAATCGTCCGCTTAAATTCCGTATCCAACGTTTCATCTACATGAGGATTAGCAACTATACCATTGAAATATTTGTTTTGCATAGAAATCGTTCGATTGACCAAATTACCCATATTATTCGCTAAATCAGAATTGATTCTTTCCATCATCAAGTCATAGGTAATATGTCCATCTTGAGCAAATGGCATCTCATGTAAGAAAATATAACGCATCGCATCCACTCCAAAAACATGCACCATATCGTCCGCATAAATCACATTACCCAAAGACTTTGACATCTTTGACTCACCAACCATCAACCACGGATGACCAAAGACTTGTTTCGGAAGCGGTAAATCTAATGCCATCAACATAATTGGCCAGTAAATCGTATGGAAACGGATGATATCTTTTCCAATCAAATGCAAATCAGCCGGCCAATATTTTTTAAATAATGGATCATGATTGCCATCTACCTCATAGCCAAGACCGGTAATATAATTGCTTAACGCATCAATCCAAACATAAATCACGTGTTTTGGATCAAAATCTACCGGAATTCCCCACTTAAAAGAAGTGCGAGAAACACTTAGATCTTGTAAACCGGGTTTTAAAAAGTTATTCACGATTTCATTTTTACGGCTTTCCGGTTGAATAAAATCAGGATGATCCTCAATATACTTCATTAAACGATCGGCATATTTACTCATTCGGAAGAAATAAGTTTCTTCCTTCATTGGTTTCACTTTGCCACCACACACTGGGCAGCATCCTTCTTCCGTTAATTGACTGGTTGTAAAGAAAGCTTCATCTTCTTCACAATACATACCCTCATATTCACCTTTATAAATATCCCCTTGATCATAAAATTTCCTAAAAATCTTTTGGACTTGTTTCTCATGATCAGCATCCGTGGTACGAATAAAACGATCGTATTGAACATTCATGACATCAAATTGTTTCTTAACAATCGTAGCCATTTCATCCACAAATGCTTTTGGTGTTTTTCCTTGTTCTTGTGCCTTTTGTTCGACCTTTTGACCATGTTCATCCGTTCCAGTTTGAAAACGAACATCATATCCTTCCATTTTCTTATAGCGAGCAATCGCATCAGCTAAAACAATTTCATAGACATTACCAATATGTGGTTTGCCGGATGTATATGCAATCGCTGTTGTTATATAATATGGTTTCTTTTCGCTCATCAATGGACTCCTCCTTGCACAAATGAGTGTTTCTCATTTATTATAGCAAAGACTTTGCTATAATTTACTGAAATCATCATATTTCACTTGCATATCCCTTTAGAATTAAAGTACAATTGTCTTGTATTTGAAACCTTAAAAATTTTCGTAATACATAGTAAGGAGATTCATTCAATGTTAACTGGAAAAGTTAAATGGTTCGACGATCAAAAGGGCTATGGATTTATCACATCCGATGATGAAGGTAAAGATATTTTCGTTCACTTCTCTGCTATCAAAGAAGGCGATGAAAATGGGCATAAAACTTTAAAAGAAGGTCAAGCCGTTCAATTTGAAGTTGAAGAAGGTGAAAAAGGCCCTCACGCTTCAAATGTCGAAAAGCTATAATTTAAACATTATGACTTAAAAAAGAGTGGTAACACTCTTTTTTAATTCCTCAAAACTGAACCATCCTGTTGAACAACTACCCGGTATTGATTCGTTATCGTTCATCTTCAATTAAAAACCCATGTCCTATGTCACGAGTCATTTCTACATAGAAACATGGGAGCAATACTTTAACCCTTTAATAAAGCAGTGTATGCAGCCATCGTAATGTAATTATATGGCTGATTGAAATGAGGCATAAAGAAGATATCACAAAGTGCCAATTCTTTAATCGTTACTTTCTTTTGAATGGCCAGTGAGAATGTATGAATCACTGCCGACATATCATAATTGGAAGCAAGCTGACAACCCACAATCACTTTATCACTCTTACGATATACAATTCTAATCTTCACTTTCGGATTTTCAACTTCCATAAAGGCCGGTTTTTGTGTATCTTCAAAATCAACATAATCGACCTCAATTCCTTCCTTCTTCGCCGCACTTAGACTCATCCCGGTACAAACTAACTTATAGTCATAAATCATCAATGCACTGGAGCCTTGTACACCTTCTGTTTCAATCTTTGTGCCACATACATTATGGCCGGCAATCAAACCACTACGTACCGCATTCGTTGCTAGCGCAATATAATTGACACGCTCTCTTGCATTATCATAAACAGTTGCACAATCACCAATCGCATAAACATCCTGATCCGATGTCAATTGGTTTTTGTTGACAAGGTAAGCACCGTTCTTATATTTTTCCAAATGTGCCTTGCCAAGCATACTATTTGGATGAAAGCCGATAGCGCAAATCACCATATCCGCTTCATACGTTCCCTTGTTTGTTCTAAGACCACTTACTTTTGTATCTCCTAAAATTTCTTCTACCGTTTCCCCTAAGACAAACTTAATTCCATGTTCCTTCATCACCGATAGCATATTATCGGAAAACTCAGTATCAAAATAACCATTTAAGATATGCTCTTCCATATCTATCAGCGTGACTTCTTTTTGTAGCCTTTCAAAAGCTTCTGCCAATTCAATCCCAATATATCCACCACCAAGGACAATCACACGTTTGTATTCATTCGTCTTCAGCTTATCAATGACTTCTTGAGCGTTTTGGTATAACTTAACCATTTGCACATTTTCCAAATCCATTCCCGGAATACGTGGTTGGTTCGGTAAGCTTCCCGTTGCCAAAATAAGCTTATCATAGTGATCTTTGACAATAGTGCCATCTTTCAAACGAACCGTAACCATCTTCTGATCATAATCAATGTCCTGTACTTCACTTTCGAGATGTACTTTCGCTCCCTTTTTCTCAAAATCTTCCGGTTTCTGATAAAATAAGCCGTTTCCATCATGAATTTGTTGCCCAATCCATAACGCCATCCCACATCCTAAAAAAGATATGTTACTGTTTCTGTCATAAATCGTAAGCTCATTTCCCGGATAGCTTAAAATTGTGTTGGCACAAGCCGTACCTGCATGGTTTGCACCAATTTGAATAATTTTGGTCATATCAATAACCCTCCTGTTTCAAAGACTAAATAATTAAATCACAACTGTCAATTTATATGCCCCTTCTTTTCTACAAAACTTTTTTCTAGTAAAACACAAAAAATCCCGAGAGAAACCTCAACGGCTTCTTTCAGGATCCTTTTTACTTAAACATATCAAAATGATAATCTTCGTAAACTCTGGAAACAGGTTCATGACCACGAATTGCCAAAATCGTTTTGGCCAGCATATTCGAAATTGAAATAATTCTTACCTTGGTACTTCTGGCCTTCTTATCCTCATCCATCGGAATCGTATCAGAAATAACCATTTCCTTAATAGGCGAATGCTCAATCTTTTCAATCGCATCTCGTGAGAAAATACCATGTGTGATACCGGTATAAATTTCTTTTGCTCCACGATCCTTTAAAATTTGACATCCAGCCACCAAAGAACCCGCCGTATCACAAATATCATCAATGACAATACAGGTCTTACCCTCTACATCACCAATCACATTCTGGGCTTCTACCATGTTAGGCTTAGGTCTTCTCTTATCAATGATCGCAATAGGTGCATCCAAAATATCCGCTAATCGTCTAGCCCGAGTCACTCCCCCGTGATCCGGAGAAACCACCACTAAATCTTCATTCGGAATGTGCAAGGACTTAAAATATTCTCCCAACATCGGAACAGCCGTCAAGTCATCAATTGGAATATCAAAGTATCCCTGAATCTGAGCAGCATGTAAATCAAACGTTACCACACGATTAGCACCAGCGACCTGCAATAAATTAGCTACTAATTTTGAAGTGATTGGTTGACGTGGTTTTGCTTTGCGATCTTGTCTGGCATAGCCAAAATAAGGCATGATAACATTAATCTCACCAGCCGAGGCACGCTTACAAGCATCAATACAAACCAAGACTTCCATTAAATGTTCCGTAACAGGTGTACAAGTGGATTGGACAATAAAAACTGAACGGCCACGAACCGATTCTTGCGGTTCTACTAAAATTTCACCATCAGCGAAATGTTCCACTTTGATCTTTCCTAGAGGAATTTGTAACGCTTCACAAATGGCGGACGCAAGATTGGTACTGGAAGTGAGTGCAAACACAACTGTTTCTTTTAACATGGGGGCTATTTCTCTCCTTAACTGATTAGATTATAGCCTAATTTAAGCGTTTTCTAAATGGATAAAATACTATTTTCCTCAATTTCTTCATCTTCTAAGAAAATACCGGGATAAAGCGTAGAACCCGTATGTACCACACTATGCCCATAGATGAAAACATTCGGATAAAGAAATACGTCCGATTCCAATTTCACATAAGGACCCACGTAAGTATGATCCGGATCCACCATCTGAACACCGGCTTTCATCCATTCCGCATTAATCCTTTTTTGTAAATATTTACCAGAAGAAGCGACTTCCACCAAACTATTCAATCCTTCCACTTCATGATAATCTTCAACCACCTTGGCTTGAACCGTATATCCCTTTTCTTTAAAAATAGCCACTACATCGGTTAAATAATATTCCTTTTGGGCATTATCATTTTTCAACAAATCCAAAGCTTCAAATAATTTCTTCGTTCGAAATGCATAAATGCCGGAATTAATTTCCCGAACAGCCAACTCTTGATCGTTAGCATCTTTAGCTTCTACAATTTTTTCCACTGAGCCATCCTTTAAACGAATGACTCTTCCATATGCACCAGCATCCTTTAAAACAGCTGTCAAAACCATCATGTCACAATTTTCTTCCATATCGTATAAAGAAGCATAGGTTTCTGGACGCACATTCGGACAATCCCCACTCGCCACAATCGTAATTCCATCCAGCTCTTTCAATTGTGTCGCTTGTTTGACCGCATGCCCTGTTCCCAATTGTTTTGCTTGTAAGGCAAATTCACATTGGCCGGCTAATTGACGTTCTACTTCTTCATGTTGAAAACCAACCACCGTCACAATTCTTTCGCTACCTGCTTTTTTCAACCCATCAATCACCCATTGCACCATGGGTACGCCCAAAACAGGATGTAATACTTTGGCTAACTTTGAGTTCATTCGGGTACCTTTACCACCCGCCATAATAATCGCTGACTTCATCTTATCTTTTCCATATATGCGTTCTACGCACAAAATATCCTTTCTTCTTGAATTCTTCAAAAGCCGTTTGAACAAGTTCCTGTGATTTTGTAATCCCAAAGACCGTTGATCCTGACCCACTCATTAAAGCAGCATCAAAACCCAATTTTAAAATAGCTTCTTTCACTTCTTGAATCTTGGGCACCAGACGTATCGCTACCGGTTCTAAATGATTCCCTAGATGATGAACCAATGTGTCATAATCATCATTTCGCAAAGCTTGAACCAGTTTAGAAATATCCAAAGGAACTTTATCTTCTTCTTGTATAGAACTAAACGCTTCTTTTGTCGAAATACCTGCTTTCGGTTTTACCAATAAAATCTCAAAATTCGTATGGATATCGATCGGTACTAAGACCTCCCCTTTGCCCTCAACAATGCAAGGTTTATTAAATAAACAAAACGGTACATCCGCTCCCACCAATAAACCTACGTCAATCATTTCTTCTTGACTCATATGCAATTTCATCATTCGATTTAAAATTCGAATCACCGCCGCCGCATCCGCCGAACCGCCAGCCAAACCGGCACGTACCGGAATTTGTTTCTGGAGTTGAATTAAAAACTTATTTTGAAAATGATACCGTTTCCTCAATATGGTTAATGCTTGATACATGGTATTCTTCTGATTCAACGGAATATAGCCTCTATCACAAATCAAAGCATCTTCATCCGACTCCACCACTTCTACCCGATCATAAAAATCAATGGGAACCATAACCATCTTTAAATCATGATAGCCATCCATTCTGGCTGACCCCACTTCCAAAGCCAAATTGATCTTGGCATACGCTCTATCTTTCATATAGCACCTCAAATAAAGATTGATACTGTAAAACACTTAGACTTTGCGGCCTTTGTCCTGGATCAATTTCACACTTTTGTAAAGCTTTATCAATCTCTTCGTTCGAGAAATTTTTTTGTAAGTTATTACGGATCGTCTTTCTTCTTTGTCCAAAGCAATTTCTGATAAAACCGAAGTATGCCTCTCGATCAAAAGACGGTGTCACTTCTTTTCTTTGAAATTGGATGATAACGGAATCGACTTTAGGGCTTGGATTAAAAGAACGCCCTGGAACTGTGAATAATTTTTTAACCTCATAATAACTCTGTCCTTCCACACTTAACGCCGAATATTCATGATCGTTGACCATGGCATGGAAACGATCTCCTACTTCCTTTTGAACCATAACGGTAATCGTTTCAATTTTTTCTTCCGCAAAGACTTTGAACAACACTGCCGATGTGATGTAATACGGTAAATTGGCGCACACCACCACTTTCCCATATTGTTTTTTCCAATCCTCTACTTTTTCATGTAGATCCACCTTTAAGAAATCTTGGAATTGAATGTCCACATTCTCAAAACTCGCAAAATGATCCGTCAAAACTTTCTTTAAACCCAAATCAATTTCGTAAGCGATTACTTTCTTAGCTACATAAGCCAACTGTTCCGTTAAACTTCCAATACCAGGTCCTACTTCTAAAACCATACCGTCCGCATTGGCTTCTTCCGCCACTCGTTTAGTAATAACAGGGTCCACTAAAAAATTCTGGCCAAAATTTTTTTTGGCTTTTAATTGATATTGTTCAAGAATTTCTTTCGTTCGAGATGGGGTTGAAATTGCTTTTGCCATGATTTCATAAGCTCCTGTACTTCTTTTCTTTGTATTCCATAATGCTGAAGACGTTTTAAGAAAGTCTTTGCATTCGCTGTTCCAAGATGTAATTGATGACCGACGTATTCTCGCCGTTCACTGGCCCATACGTCAGCACTTAAACCCAAATCCACGAGATCTTCCATGGTCATATCCGATTTTATGTTAGAAAAGGATGTCGCCACATGATGAAGGGATTCTCGTAAGTCTTTTGCTTTCGCATGCTCTACACCAACTTTTTTCGCTGTTTTTGCCTTGTTTTTAGGAATAAACGCTTCCTTAATCATCGGGAAACGTTCTTTAATCTTAAAACGAATCTGATTGCCAGGCGTATCTGGATCTGTAAACACAATAACCCCAGTTTTTTTGATCGCTTCTTCAATTCTTTGAAAAACCGACTCAGACAAAGAAGTACCACCGGTTTCAATTGTTTCACAATCAAAAATTTCTTTCAAAGTCATGGTGTCGTGTTTTCCTTCCACCACAATCACTTCCTGTATTTTCTCTTTTTCCATTAGCTATAGTATATCAGCTTTCTAATTTCAAAAAATATGACGAATGACCAAATTAACTCAATGCTTTTCTTAAAGGTCCTTATCTTTATATACTTTCCAGCCCTTTAGTTCCAATCAGCACATAAAAGCCACTTCATTGACCATTTGAAGTGGCTTTTATCTGTTTCTAAATCAATCCCTGTGCCATCATGGCTTCAGCTACTTTTTCAAAACCGGCAATATTAGCCCCGATAACCAAGTCTTTAGGATGACCATATCTCTTACTTGCCTGATAAGAAACATCCACAATATTAAACATAATCTCTTTCAGCTTTGCATCCACTTCTTCTTTACTCCAATGAATTCGTTCACTATTTTGACTCATTTCCAAAGCAGATACCGCAACCCCACCGGCATTAGCGGCTTTGGCCGGACCAACTAAGACACCCTGATTTTGCAAATAAGCGATGGCTTCATTCGTAGCCGGCATATTCGCTCCCTCAAAATAAAACCGCGTCCCATTTTGAACCATTTTTTCTGCTTCATGAAGATCCACTTCATTTTGTGTCGCACAAGGAATACAAATATCCGCCTTTACTTCCCAAGGTTTCTTCCCTACAACAAAAGTACAACCAAATTTTTCGGCATACATCTGCACATTCGCTTTTTGAGAAGCTCTCATTTCTAATAAGAAATTGATTTTTTCCTCCGTTGTGATTCCGTTTGGATCATACACGTAGCCATTATGGCCTGAAATCGTGACCACTTTTGCACCCAACTCAGCTGCTTTTTTACAAACACCCCAAGCCACATTACCATAACCGGATACTGTAATTGTCTTACCCGCCAGTTCAATTCTTTCATGTTCAAAAACTCTTTGGATGTAATACAGAACTCCAAATCCCGTTGCTTCCGGGCGAATCAAAGAACCTCCAAACGTTAATCCTTTCCCCGTCAAGACACCATTATCAAAAGAATCTCGAATTCGTCTGTATTGACCAAATAAGTAACCTATCTCTCGTCCGCCAACCCCAATATCACCAGCCGGCACATCGGTATTTGGACCAATATGGCGATATAATTCGGTCATAAAAGCTTGACAGAAACGCATAATTTCCGCATTGCTTTTCCCATGAGGATCAAAGTCACTTCCTCCTTTACCTCCACCAATCGGTAAAGTCGTCAAACTGTTTTTAAAGACCTGTTCAAATCCCAGAAACTTAAGAACGGAAAGGTTGACCGACGGATGAAATCGTAACCCCCCTTTATAAGGGCCAAGCGCTCCATTAAACTGAATTCGATACCCGCGGTTCACCTGAATTTCTCCTGCATCATCTGTCCAAACCACTCGGAACATAATTTGCCTCTCCGGTTCAATCAAACGCTCCAACAAAGCCGCTTTTTCATATTCAGGATGAGCCTCGATCACAGGTTCAATGCTATTCAAAACTTCTGTAACAGATTGCAGAAATTCCGGTTGATGTTGATTTTTTTCAGTTGCGTTTTCAATCACACGACGTACATAGATATTCATAATAGCCCCTTTTCTTTACGAATACTTATTCTACACCAATCAAAAATGATTACCAACCTGCTTTTATAAAATCTTATGCCTAATTAACACTATCTTCGTCAACAAAACGATATCCTCACATATGATTATTAAGTACTCCTGCCTATAATTTTATAGTATCTAATGACAAAAAATTCATCCAATTATGATGAATTTGCTCAGCCATTTCTTCTAGAGAAACATTTCGGACTTCCGCCATTTTTTCAACAATCATTGGAATGTAGCTTGGTTCATTACGATGACCACGATGAGGAACCGGGGCCATATAAGGAGAATCCGTTTCACTTAACAAATAGCGGATATCCATTCCCTTGACCACTTCTACAGCATGTCTTGCGTTTTTAAACGTTATAGCTCCCCCGATGGCGGTATAAAAGCCCAGTTTATGAAATTCTTTGGCCATTTCTAAAGACCCCGGGAAGCAATGGACCAAACCACGGCCACCATGAGCTTTCATGATATCAAACGTATCCTGCATCGCATCCCGACTATGTACTAAATACGGCTTATTCAAGGATTTCGCCAATTCAATTTGTTTCACAAACAAAAGTTTTTGTTTACGACGGAGCTCTACATCCCTCACCCAATGGTATTCCAAGCCAATCTCTCCTATGGCAGCAATTTCAGGTTTTGCACATAACTCACAAAACTCTTTCCAATAGGCCTCATTGTCCTTATCCAAATCTTCCGGGAAAATACCGGCCGCAATCAAGAAGGGATTCCCATGTGCTTGATTAAAAGCAATTGCTTTTTTTGTTTCTGCATGATCCAAGGTAATGACCATTAAATCTTTCACACCTTGATCCAAAGCTCTTTGTAAAACAGATTCTCTATCCTCTTCAAATTCTTCCACCATTAAATGAAAATGACTGTCTAAAAATCTCATCTTATTTACCTAAACAGAAGCGAGAAAAGATCTCATCTAATAAACCCTCTCGACTTCTACCTCCAC
>ERZ772764.723-NODE-723-length-21968-cov-6.722722_pt1 | contig 21968 bp, 23 predicted proteins | sample MGYA00512163_ERZ772764 | MGnify/ENA primary metagenome ERZ772764 (study PRJEB29015, sample SAMEA2737903) | human oral metagenome | biome: human oral; feature: human-associated habitat; material: dental | place: China | collected 2094 ... | reverse complement strand
GCAAGAGTGGCAGGCTGCACATCATTTTCAGGCTGCAATCTTCATAAAATCTTCATCATTGTTCCACAAAAAATTGATGTGGGCCGGGCATACTGTGTGCCGTTGGCGGGCGTGTGCCTTGGCCGTATTCAATTCTTCAGATGGAGCAAAAAATGAATCAGAAAATATGGAGCGTGATTGGGTTGTGTATCGTGTTTGCCGTGGTGCTGTTTTCGATTTACAGCCTGGCGGAGCAACGGGAGTATTACCAATCCAGCATGTTGCTGAGCAAGGAAGACTACCGTATGATTATCCGCAGCGTGAAATACGGCATGGTGTTGGTGGTGCTGGTGTTTGCGTCGTTCTTTTTGAGCGAGGTGCTGCAAGAATGGCGTATCCACCCGATGCAGTATCTGCTGGTGGGCGCGGCGTTGTCGATATTTTATCTGTTGCTGCTCTCGCTGGCGGAGCACATTGGCTTTACAGCTGCTTATTCCATCGGCGCATTTGCCTGTATCAGCTTGCTGTTTTGGTATCTGCATTTCGTGCTGGCCACCACGCGCGGGGTGTATATGATGACGGCGCTGCTCATGGCGGCCTACGGCATGATGTTTGTGCTGGTGAAAATGCAGCAATACAACCTCTTGGTCGGCTCCTGCCTGCTGTTTGCCGCGCTGTTTGCGGTAATGTATTACACGAGGGAGATTGATTGGTATGAGCTGGGCAAACCGGCAAGTAAGGAGTAACAGGGTTTAACTGCATTGAAACTTCGCTTTCAGGTAGCCTTTGGATTTGAGCTGAGGCTACCTGAAAAACAGCAAATGGTCGGGCCTTATGCCCGACCATTTGCGCTTAGGCGGCACAGAAAACTTAAAGGCTACCTGAAAACTGCTGATGCGGTTTTCAGGTAGCCTTTATGCCGCAACCGGCTTAGCGGGCGATGTCGCCGCGCATTACCACGCGGGCATGGAAAGTGCCCACTTCACAGTCATACTGCCCGCCGCGCAGCACTTGGCGGTTGTAGTAGCTGTGGAAATTGCTCACACGGCTGCCGCCACGGGCTTGAGCGGTTTCCTGGAATTTATGGGCGGCGTTGATAAAGGCGCGTTCGCAGGCAGCTTCGTCGGATTGGTTGGAAGCATTGGCTGCCTGACGGGTAGACAAATTGGCCTGAATCACGCGGCCGCTGCCGCCGAAGCTCACCGGCACGCTGGGGTTGAGCAGTCGCTTGGCTTCGTCGGAAGCCATCACGGCACGGCCGGAGCAGCGGTACACCACTTTGCGGCCGCCGCGGTTGGGGTCGTCGTCGCGCAGCAGGCGGCATACGCGGCCGGTGGTTTGGCTGGTGGCATGGGCGCTGTTGCGGCCGCTATCGCGGCGGGCTTCGGTGCGGCTGCCTTGATTGCCTGAGTTGTCCGGCGCACGGTTGTTTTGGCAGCCGGCGAGGCCGAAAGCGGCTACAATCGCAGCCGCCAGCATGATTTGGCGAGATTTCATATTTGCTCCCTTTTTAAGCTGGGTTGGAAACCAAAAATTCACGGCCAGTCAGCCGCGATTTCACAGAGTTTAAAGTATATTAAAAAACCTTGCCTATGCCTACCCGCCTGCTGCCGCAACACACCATCCGCCTCTATCTGGCCGCGCCCGACTGCGCCGCGCACTACCACGCCGGGCTGCTGGATGCGGCCGACCGCGCTCACCTTGTGCGCCACCCTGCCCGTGCGGCGCAAACCGGCTGGCAAGTGAGCCGGTTTCTCAAGCAGCAGGCGGCGGCAGACGGGTTTTCAGGTAGCCCGAATTTTTCAGGTAGCCTCAGCCACAGCGGCGGCCATGCCGTGCTGGCGGTGCCATCTGCCGATTTTCCCGTTGGCGTGGATTTGGAACGGCTGCGCCCGCGCCGTTTCGATGCCTGGCTGGATTGGGTGCTGCATGCAGACGAAGCGCGCTGGCTGCAACAGCATGCCGAATTAGCCGATTATTATGCGTTGTGGGCGCTGAAAGAAGCCTTGCTCAAGGCCACAGGGCAGGGGCTGGCGGATATGCCGCAAACCGGATTGCGGCCAATCGGGGACTGCTGGCGGCTCTGCGCGGGCGGCCGGCTTTGGCAGGGCGCAGTGTTTCTGTTGGACGGGGCTTGGCTGTGCGGCGTGGTGTGGCCGCAGGAAGTGGCAGCGGAATGGGCTTGGCACGGCTTCGGCGAATGGCAGACGGTGGAAAAGCGGCTGCTTTATCGTTTTGTTTAGCCGCTTGTGGGCTTTCAGGTAGCCTCAAATTCGCGGGCAGCCAAGGTGGAAACTTCAGATATAAAGGCTACCTGAAACTTTTCTTTTCGCAGAAACGCCGCCCACATTTTGCCGCCCGCCGGCAAGATGCCCGAGTGCTGCATTCTTGTTATAATGCGCCACCTTAATCGCTCTTAACAGGCCGCCTGTTTTTAAAAAGGCTACCTGAAAGCGAAGCTTCAGCGCAGTTAAAACGCAGCCTCAACGAAGTTAAACCATGACCGCCGATTTCCGCCTCCGCTTTTCCATCCAAAGCTGGCACGCCGCCTCCACCCGCCTGCACACGGGCGAAGACTGGTCCGCGTGGGCATCCGGCCGCTTAAACGCCGCCGATTTGCCCGACACGCCGCCGAAGGTGGATTTCCTGCCCGCCATGCAGCGGCGGCGGCTCGGCCTCTCGGCGCGGCTGCTGTTTGCGGCAGCACATCCGCTCTTGGCGGAAAGCGAACCCTGCCCGCTGGTGCTCGCTTCGCACGACGGCGAAATCAACCGCAGCTTCGGCTTGTGGACCACGCTGTTGCGCGACAACGAAGTTTCCCCCACTTCCTTCGGCCTGTCCGTGCACAACGCTCTGGCCGGGCAGTGGTCGATGCTGCGCGGCGACATGAGCGAATACACCGCACTTTCCGTACGGCAGGACGGTTTGGAAACCGCCGTGCTCGAAGCCGCCGGCCTGCTGGCCGATGGGGCAGAGCGCGTGTTGGCGGTGGTGGCGGACGAACCCTTGCAGGCGCAATACCCCGCCGCACCGGCCGAACGCGCGCCCTTCGCCCACGCGCTGGCGCTGCTGCTTACCGCCGGCGAAGAATGGGAACTTTCCCCCGTCGCGCCCGATGACGGCGGCACGGCAAACTGCGGCTATTGGGGCGCAATCGAATGGCTGCGGCAACAGCACTCAGGCAGCCGCCAGTGGATAAACCGTTATGCAGACAAGGCTTGGCAATGGCAGTGGCTTACCCCCTAAGCGCCCGCCTTAACCGCCTGTGGCGATTGCTGGCCACCGGGCTGGGCTTCGTGTTTTTCGGCGTGTTCGGCGTGCTGCTGCAAATCGTGCTGCTACCTTGGCTGCTGCGCCGCTCGCCCGATTTGGCGCAGCAAAAGCAGGCGCGGCGCATGGTGACGCGCACTTGGCTGTGGTTTAGCTATTATTTGATGCGCTCCGGCATTTTGAGCGCGGAATTTGAAGGCTTCGAGCGGCTCGGCCGCCCCGGCCAGCTGATTTTGGCCAACCATCCCTCGCTGCTTGATGTGGTGTTCCTGCTCGGCCGCGTGCCCGAAGCCAACTGCATCGTGAAAGCCGATTTGCAGCGCAATCCGGCCATGGCCGGGCAAATCCGCGCCTGCGGCTACCTGCCCAATCAGGAAGATTTGGATTTTGTCGATGCAGTGCACGAAGTTTTACAGCAGCAATGCCTGTTAGTATTTCCCGAAGGTACGCGCACCGGCTGGGACGGCGTGGTGAAATTTCATCGCGGCGCAGTATCCATCGGCCTCAGAAGCGCGCAGGTCATCACCCCCGTGGTGATTAAAATGCAGCCGCCGAACTTCAAAAAAGGCCAGCCGTGGTACAAAATCCCGCTGCAAAAACCGGCCTACCGCTTTATCGTGGGCGACGACATCAACCCGCAGGATTGGTTAAACAAGCACCCCCTGCCCATCGCCGCCCGCCGCCTCAACGACCACCTGCAACAATACTTCAACGAAAGAAGCCAAAAAAATGACTGATTTGAAACAAGAAATCAAACAACTGATTATCGACAGCCTCGGTCTGGAAGACCTTACTCCCGCCGACATCGGCGACGAAGAAGCCCTGTTCGGCGACAGCGGCCTCGGCCTTGATTCCGTAGACGCGCTCGAACTCGGCCTGGCCGTGCAAAAACACTTCGGCTTCCAGCTCGACGGCGAAAGCCAGGAACTGCGCGACAGCTTCGCCAATGTGTCCACGCTGGCCGCCTTCGTGCAGAAACAACGCGGCTAGCCGAAACAGTTTGATCAAGGCTACCTGAAACATAGGTCGGGCATGCCTGCCCGGCCGCCACCCATCATTATAAGGAACACCCATGACCGAAACCGAAATCCGCGCCTTTCTGTTCGACATACTGGAAAACATGTTTGAAATCGACACCAGCAACGTAACCGGCAGCACCAACCTCTACGAAGACCTCGAAATCGACAGCATCGACGCCATCGACCTGCTCGACCAAATCAAACGCCAAACCGGCTACAAACTTCAAGCCGACGATTTCCGCAACGTCCGCACCATCGACGACGTAGTTGCCGCCGTGTCCAAGCTCTACCAAGAAGCCAAGCCCGAAGCGTGAAAACCGCCGCCAAAATCCTGCTCGGCATCTTGAGCGTACTCTACCCCCTGCTCTGGTATTACGGCCGCGAGCAGGGCTGGTTTTATCCGCTGGCCGGCTTCATGCTCCTGCTCTGGCTCGCCCGCGCCGCCATGCAGCGCGATCCCGGCCAGCAGCGCGTTTCCTTGCTTGTGGCCGCCTTCTTCGCCGCCATCCTCCTTTTGAAGCGACCCGGCAGCATGTATTGGTATCCCGTATGGGTAAACGGCCTGCTGCTGCTGCTGTTCGGCCTCAGCCTCACGCAAAAACAAAGCATCATCGAACGCCTCGCCCGCCTGCAACACCCCGACCTGCCGCCCGAAGGCGTGGCCTACACCCGCCGCGTTACCCAAATCTGGTGCGGCTTTTTCGCCCTCAACGGCAGCCTCGCCGCCCTCCTCGTGCTGCTCGAACAATACCGCTGGTGGGCAGTCTACACCGGCATCATCGCCTACATCCTGATGGGCATCCTGATGGGCGGCGAATTTGCCTACCGCAAGTGGGTGTTGAAGTTGTAATGAACAAAGGCTACCTGAAAAACGGAGATGGCGGTTTTCAGGTAGCCTTTGAGCTTATCTGCAAATGAAACAGAGCGTATGTGCTGTCTAAATCAAAACCAAACTGAAGAAATTCTAAATGATGGAGAGGTGAGCCTGATGTTTTCTGATTTACTGCTTTCGAATAATTTATCCCCGGCCCAGATGAAAAAAGCGGCGTCGTTGAGCAAGAAATTCAGCCCAACCAACAAAGCCGACTTGGAAAAAGCCTACCACCTGCTATTTAGCCTATTTTGCACCAACCGAATTCAAGAAACGGAAATCTGCTTAGATATTTTAACCAAGCTGAAATTCAACGGCAATTTCAACTTGTGGACGTTTATCGAACCCAGTTATTGTTTGAAATACTTCTTAACCCACGACGAAAGCGTCAAACAAGAAATCACCCGAATGCTGCGTGAAGACGTGAAATCGAAATGGGATGACGAAGAAGAACATCAGGAATGGATACAAAAAATTCTAGATAGCGAATCGGTAAAGAATGCGCAAGAACAATTAGACCGATATATCGAAGACGGAGTGGAAAAAGAATATTTCTGGCGCGTTAACTTGCTGACAGAATACTTGCACGTGCTGGCACTGGGCGCGACAGGTGTGTTGAACCCATCGGTTGTTAATGATGCTATCAATCAGAATCTGGCCAGATTAAGAGAAATAAGTGCGGCATAATCGGTTCTATGAACGGGCATTTTTGCCCATGCAGAATCTCACACCAAAAAGGCTACCTGAAACTTTCAGGTAGCCTTTATCTATTCATTCAACACCAGCCGCATCAACCCGCCGCACGTTTTTCCAGCACGGCCACGCCGGGCAGTTGTTTGCCTTCTAGGAACTCCAAGAACGCGCCGCCGCCGGTGGAGATGTAGCTGATTTTGTCGGCGATGCCGAATTTGGCGATAGCGGCCAGGGTGTCGCCGCCGCCGGCGATAGAGAAGGCGCGGCTTTCGGCGATGGCTTCGGCCATCACGCGCGTGCCTTCGGCGAAACGGTCAAACTCGAACACACCAACCGGGCCGTTCCACACAATCGTGCCGGCTTCGCGCAGCAGCGCGGCAAGCGAGGCGGCGGATTGCGGGCCGATGTCGAGAATCATATCGTCTGCGGCCACCTCGGCCACGGCTTTGGTTTCGGCTACGGCATCGGCGGCAAAGGCTTTGGCGCACACCACGTCTTGCGGCAGCGGTACGGCGCCGCCTTTGGCTGCCATTTTTTCGGCCACGGCGCGGGCTTCGGCGGCCAAGTCGGCTTCGGCCAAGGAGTTGCCGATGGGCTGCCCGGCGGCGAGCAGGAAGGTGTTGGCGATGCCGCCGCCCACGATCAGCTGGTCTACTTTATCAGCCAGGCTGTTGAGAATGGTGAGTTTGGTGGACACTTTGCTGCCGGCCACAATCGCCACCAGCGGGCGGGCGGGGTTTTTCAGCGCCTTACCCAGCGCGTCCAATTCGGCGGCCAGCAAAATGCCGGCGCAGGCAACAGGTGCGGCTTCGGCCACGGCCACCAGCGAGGCTTCGGCGCGGTGCGCGGTGCCGAAGGCATCGTTCACATAAATATCGCACAGCGCGGCATAGGTCTGGCCGAGCTCGGCGTTGTTTTTCTTCTCGCCTTTGTTCACGCGCACGTTTTGCAACATAACCACTTCACCAGGCTGCGGGCGCGGCGGATTTTGCTGCCAATCGCTGCTCACGGGCACGCTAAGGCCGAGCAGGCTGCCCAAATGCGCGGCCACGGGCGCGAGGTCGTCTTCGGGCTTGAACTCGCCCTCGGAGGGGCGGCCGAGGTGGCTCATCAGGATAACGGCCGCGCCGTTTTCCAGGCAGTAGCGTACGGAGGCGAGCGAAGCGCGGATGCGGGTGTCGTCGCCGATTTTGCCGTCTTTAATCGGCACGTTCAGGTCGGCACGGATCAGCACGGTTTTGCCGCGCACGTTTTGTTCGGTGAGCTTGAGGAAGGACATGGTTATCTCTTTTGGTTTCAGTTATTTGGTTGGAAAAATCGGGCGGCTTTGCCAGCCGCGCAAAACGCCGCCATTATCTTATAAACGGTTGGGCGGTGCAAACGGAGGAAATGGGCTGTGCTGCAGTTTACGCTTTCAGCTAGCCTTCGAGGATAATCGCCTCCATGCAGTACAGGCATATAGTTTGGTTTCTTTTTGATACATCGCCAGCCAGCTGGAACTACTCAGAGGCTACCTGAAAGCGTGAGCTTCAACGCAGTTAAAATGAGCAAAGCGAATTTCTGCGCAGCTAAAGCATCAGTTTCAACCCAGCTACAAACAGCAAACTCTTTTTCAGGTAGCCTCTAGCTTCTGCCAGCTGGTAAACAAATTGAAATTTGCGCTGCTGCCCTAATCTGCCGCCTATTCCCAACTGTTTCACAAAAGGAAGCACTATGCAGCAATTCGACGGCACCACCATCGTTTCCGTACGCCGAGGCAGCCAAGTCGCCATTGGCGGCGACGGCCAGGTCAGCCTGGGCAACACCATCATCAAAGCCACCGCGCGCAAAGTGCGCAAACTGTATAACAACACCGTTTTGGCCGGATTTGCCGGCGGCACGGCCGATGCGTTTACCCTGATTGAGCTTTTTGAAGCCAAATTGCAGAAACACCAAGGCCGGCTTACCGTATCCGCCATCGAGCTGGCCAAAGAGTGGCGCACCGACCGCGCCCTGCGCCGCCTCGAAGCCATGCTGATTGTGGCCGATAAAGACAACACCCTCATCATCACCGGCAACGGCGACGTGCTCGAACCGGAAGGCGGCATCGCCGCCATCGGCAGCGGCGGCTCCTACGCCCAGGCTGCCGCCCGCGCGCTGATGGAAAATACCGAGCTGCCGCCCGAAGCCGTAGTGAAAAAAGCGCTGGAAATTGCTGGCAGCATCTGCATCTACACCAACGACCAGCACACGGTGGAAATGCTGTAACCGATTGCGAAATAGAAAAAAGGCTACCTGAAAACTTCATGTTTTCAGGTAGCCTTTATCTTGCTTTAGCAGCTTGGCTTATTCGATACCGGCCAGGTGGGCGGTATCTTGAGCAATCATCAACTCTTCGTTGGTGGGGATAACCATGGCCAGCGGAGTGCTGCCGGCTTGGCTGATGATGCCGCCTTCGCCGAATCGGGCGGCAAGGTTGGCTTTTTCATCTACGGTAAGGCCGAGGAAGCCCAGGTAACCGATGGTTTTGCTGCGGATGGTGTCGGAGTTTTCGCCAATGCCGCCGGTAAACACCAACGCATCTAAGCCGCCTGCGGCCACGCTCATGGAGGCAACGTATTTGGCCAGGCGGTAGGCGAATACTTCCAGCGCGAGCTTGGCGCCTTCATGGCCTTTGCCGGCAGCTTCTTCGATTTCACGGCAGTCGTTGGAAAGCTCGGAAATGCCGAGCAGGCCGCTTTGTTTGTGCAGCAGGTCGGTGATTTGCTCGATATTCAGGCCGGCGTTGTTGTGCAGGAAGGGGAACACGTTGGCGTCAATATCGCCGCTGCGGGTGCCCATTACCAAGCCTTCAAGCGGGGTGAGGCCCATGCTGGTATCACGGCATTTGCCGCTATTGGAGGCGGCAATGGAAGCGCCGTTGCCGAGGTGGGCAATCACGAGGCGCAAACCTTCTTCACTGCGGCCGAGCAAGCGGGCGGCTTCGGCAGCCACAAAGCGGTAGCTGGTGCCGTGGGCGCCGTAGCGGCGCAGGCCGTATTTGCGGTAGAGCTCGCGCGGCACGGCATAGGTGTAGGCGTGCTCGGGCATGGATTGGTGGAAAGCGGTGTCGAACACCACGGCGTGCGGCACGTGGCTGAAGATGCTCATAGCGGCGCGAATGCCGAGCAAATGAGCAGGGTTGTGCAGCGGAGCGAGCATAATGCACTCTTCGATGCCTTTAATCACTTCATCATCGATCAGGCAGGATTCTTTGAAGCGTTCGCCGCCATGCACCACGCGGTGGCCGACTGCACCGATGCGTTTGTCGAGTTTGCGTGCTTCGAGTTCGGCCATCAAGGCTTCTACGGCGCCGGTGTGGTTTGGCTTCTCGGCCAAGCTCACGGTGTGTTTTTCGCCGTTTACTTTGAAGATAATACGTGCATCGGGCAAATTGAGTTTCTCGGCTAGGCAGCTCAGCAAAACTTCGCCGTTGGTGCTGTCTAATACGGCGCCTTTAACGGAGGAGCTGCCGCAGTTTAATACCAGAATCAGTTTGTCAGACATGATGTCCCTTTATATATTTGTATTGTGGATTACATAAAACGGCGGCTGCCCGCCGGCTATTTATTTTTCTTGCGGATACAATGAACTTGCTAAGAAAATTGGCGGCTATTGTAACAAAACTGCTTTATCTTCTCTATGCCTGCAGCCAATCTTAACGCAAGTAGGATAGGTAATAGGATGGAATACCAGATAAACGAATAACCGCAAACAGTATCGGCAAGCATCACGCTATTATGAAGAACGAGATGCTTTAGCTATAAACAAAGGCTACCTGAAAATTTTCAGGTAGCCTTCATCACGCTAAGCAGCTGATGCTTATTTGTCGTCTTTCACTTCTTCAAACTCGGCATCCACCACATCGTCGCCTTTTTTCGGCTGCTCGCTGTCGGCGGACTGGCCGGCTTGGGCTTCCTGAGCCTGTTTCTGGGCATCGGCGTACAGCATTTCGCCCAGTTTCTGGCTGGCTTTGCCCAGCTCTTCGGCTTTGGCATCGATGGCGGCTTTGTCGTCGCCTTTCACGGCTTCTTCGGCTTCTTTCAACGCGGCTTCGATTTTTTCTTTCTCGGCTGCGTCGAGTTTGTCGCCGTAGTCGGCCAGTGATTTTTTCACAGAGTGAATCAAGGCTTCGGCTTGGTTGCGGCTCTGCACCAGTTCGTGCAATTTTTTATCCTCTTCGGCATTGGCTTCGGCATCTTTCACCATGCGTTCGATTTCTTCCTCGCTCAAGCCGGAAGAACCTTGGATGGTGATGTTGGCGGCTTTGCCGGTGCCTTTGTCTTTGGCAGACACGTGCAGGATGCCGTTGGCGTCGATGTCGAAGGTTACTTCAATCTGCGGCATGCCGCGCGGGGCGGGGGCAATGTCGCCGAGGTTGAATTGGCCGAGCGATTTGTTGGCTGAAGCGCGTTCGCGTTCGCCCTGCAACACGTGGATGGTTACGGCGCTCTGGTTGTCTTCGGCGGTGGAGAACACTTGCGAAGCCTTGGTGGGGATGGTGGTGTTTTTGTTGATGAGTTTGGTCATCACACCGCCCATGGTTTCGATGCCCAAAGACAACGGGGTAACATCGAGCAGCAATACGTCGCTGCGGCCGCCGCCCAACACTTCGCCCTGAATGGCGGCACCCAAGGCCACGGCTTCGTCGGGGTTCACGTCTTTGCGCGGTTCTTTGCCGAAGAATTCTTTCACGGTTTCCTGAACTTTGGGCATACGGCTCTGGCCGCCCACCAAAATCACGTCGTCGATGTCGTTCACGCTCAGGCCGGCATCTTTGATGGCGGTGCGGCAGGGCACGATAGAACGCTCAATCAGGTCTTCCACCAGGCTTTCAAACTTGGCGCGGGTAATCTTCATGGCCAAGTGTTTGGGGCCGGTGGCGTCCATGGTGATGTAGGGCAGGTTCACTTCAGTCTGCTGGCCGCTGGAAAGCTCGATTTTGGCTTTTTCGGCGGCTTCTTTCAGGCGCTGCAAGGCCATCACGTCGGTTTTCAGGTCGATGCCTTGGTCTTTTTTGAACTCGGAAATGATGTAGTCGATCAGGCGTTGGTCGAAGTCTTCACCGCCGAGGAAGGTGTCACCGTTGGTGGAGAGCACTTCAAACTGTTTTTCGCCGTCCAAATCGGCAATTTCGATGATGGAAATATCGAAGGTGCCGCCGCCCAAGTCGTATACGGCGATTTTGCGGTCGCCTTTGGCGCCTTTGTCCATACCGAAAGCCAGTGCGGCTGCGGTCGGTTCGTTGATGATGCGTTTCACGTCCAAACCGGCGATGCGGCCGGCGTCTTTAGTGGCCTGGCGCTGGCTGTCGTTGAAATAGGCCGGCACGGTAATCACCGCTTCGGTTACTTTTTCGCCCAAATAGGCTTCGGCGGCTTCTTTCATTTTACGCAGCACTTCGGCGGAAATTTGCGGCGGAGAAAGCTCCTTGCCTTGTGCTTCCACCCAAGCGTCGCCGTTTTTGGCTTTTACGATTTTGAAGGGCATCAGGTCGATGTCTTTCTGCACTTCTTTATCTTCAAATTTGTGGCCGATCAGGCGTTTTACCGCATAGATGGTGTTTTTTGCGTTGGTAACAGCCTGGCGTTTGGCCGGCGCGCCCACGAGGATTTCGCCACCGTCCAGATAGGCGATAACAGAGGGAGTGGTGCGTGCGCCTTCGGCGTTTTCGATTACTTTAGTCTGGCCGTTTTCGGAAATGGCCAGGCAGGAATTGGTGGTACCCAAATCGATACCGATAACTTTTGCCATAATGGATTGCTCCTTAGAGATTAGTAGAATTCAGACAGCGCCTTGCTGGCGCTTTAACTTGCCCAGTAAATGGGTTTGGCCGTTTTTTTTTCAAGGGAAAAGGCTATTTTCATTTTAATATATTGATTTTTATTAGATTAAATAGTTTCAGATAGCCTTGGGCAACAAATTTCTGCCTAGCCTATTGAATTTCTGCCGCCAGCCCTAATAAAAACAAATGTTGTTTCCCGTATATATGCACCGACGAGGTGCGCACGAGCTATTTATAGATAAAAGCAATTCATATTATTTGAACTATAAATTATACAAATCGCCTGGCGGCGGCTAGAATGCCGCCCTGTCGATACACCGTATTTCGTAAATTCATCCGCATTATTTTTGACACCCTGATATAAGGAGCCCGATATGTCTATCAACATCAAATCCCGCGACCAATTGGTTGGTCAGCAAGTTCCGAACGTAACCTTCCACACCCGCGTGGCTGATTCTTGGAAAGACGTTACCACCGACGAGCTGTTCAAAGGCAAAAAAGTAGTGGTATTCGCCCTGCCCGGCGCGTTCACCCCCACCTGCTCTTCCAGCCACCTGCCGCGCTACAACGAGCTGGCTTCTGCATTTAAAGAAAACGGCATCGACGACATCCTGTGCGTATCCGTAAACGACACCTTCGTAATGAACGCCTGGGCTGCCGACGAAGAAGCCCACAACATCACCATGATCCCGGACGGCAACTGCGAATTCACCCGCGGCATGGGCATGGAAGTGAACGAAGAAGCCATCGGCTTCGGTCCGCGCTCTTGGCGCTACTCTATGCTAGTGGACGACGGCAAAATCGTAGAAGCCTTCATCGAGCCGATCAAAGAAGGCGACCCCTTTGAAGTTTCCGATGCCGACACCATGCTGAAATTCGTGGCCCCGAACTGGAAACCGCAAGAATCCATCGCCATCTTCACCAAACCCGGCTGCCCCTTCTGCGCCAAAGCCAAAGCCGCTTTGCAGGAAAAAGGCCTGGCCTACGAAGAAATCGTGTTGGGTAAAGACGCCAGCATCGTTTCTGTACGCGCCATCACCGGTAAAGTAACCGCCCCGCAAGTGTTCATCGGCGGCAAATACATCGGCGGCAGCGAAGACCTGGACGCATACCTGGCCAAACACGCCTAATTTTCCAGCTATCCAGTTGCCAATACAGTAGATAGCTTTGCGAGCCGCCCCAATAGGGCGGCTCTTTTCCCAAGACCTTTCAGGTAGCCTGTTACACCGCAGCAGCCGATCTTTTTCAGGTAGCCTCTTAGCCAGCCATACAGGCTACCTGAAAGGTCTTCCCACATAAGGAAAGCAGACATGAAACACCTCACCGCAGACGTCGTCGTTATCGGCGGCGGCACCGCCGGCATGGGCGCCTTCCGCAACGCCCGCCTCCACACCGAAAACGTTTATCTCATCGAAAGCCACGTTTTCGGCACCACCTGCGCCCGCGTCGGCTGCATGCCCTCCAAGCTCTTGATTGCCGCCGCAGAAGCCCGCCACCACGCCTTACACACCGATCCCTTCGGCGTGCATCTGGACAAATCCAGCATCAGTGTAAACGGCGAAGAAGTGATGAATCGCGTCAAATCCGAGCGCGACCGCTTCGTCGGCTTCGTGCTGGAAGACGTAGAAACCTGGCCGGCCGAGCGCCGCATCATGGGGCAGGCCAAATTCATCAACGAGCACACCGTGCAAATCGACGACCACACCCAAATCCGTGCCGAACGCATCGTGATCGCCACCGGTTCCCGCCCCATCGTACTGCCGCAATGGCAGGCACTGGGTGACCGCCTCGTCATCAACGACGACGTCTTTTCATGGGACAGCCTGCCCGAAAGCGTGGCCGTATTCGGCACCGGCGTGATCGGCCTCGAGCTCGGCCAAGCCTTGAGCCGCCTCGGCGTACGCGTGGAAATGTTCGGCCTGGGCGGCCTCATCGGCGGCATTTCCGACCCCGTGGTGCAGGAAGACGCCACAGCCATCTTCGGCCAGGAAATCCCGCTGCACCTCAACGCCCAAACCGAAACCCGGCTCAACGATAAAGGCCAAGTGGAAGTAGCGTGGACGCAAGACGGCGAAAGCGGCGTATTCACCGCCGACTACCTGCTCGCCGCCATCGGCCGCCGCCCCAATGTGGACAACATCGGGCTGGAAAACCTCAATCTCGAGAAAGACGCACGCGGCGTGCCCGTGGCCAACCCGCGCACCATGCAAACCAGCATCCCGCACATTTTCATTGCCGGCGACGCCTCCAACCAGCTGCCCCTGCTGCACGAAGCCGCCGACCAAGGCAAAATCGCCGGTGAAAACGCCGGCCGCTACCCCGATATACGGGACGGCCTGCGCCGCAGCATGATCGGCGTGGTATTCTCCAACCCGCAAATCATCAGCGTGGGTGCGCGCTTTGCCCAGCTGGAAAAAGAATACGGCAGCACGCTTGTGGCCGGCCAAGTATCCTTCCGCAACCAAGGCCGCAGCCGCGTGATGCTGGTGAACCAAGGCAGCCTGCGCGTATATGCCGACCGCGAAACCGGCCGCTTCCTCGGCGCCGAAGGTGTCGGCCCCGCGCTGGAGCACATCGCCCACCTCCTCGCTTGGGCACACCAGCAGCACATGACCGTGCCGCAGATGCTCGACATGCCCTTCTACCACCCCGTAATCGAAGAAGGCCTGCGCACCGCCCTGCGCGACGTAGCCGCCAAACTAGCCTAAAGGCTACCTGAAAGCACAGTCTTGGCTCAGCCAAGGCTGAGCCTCATCTAAGCTGTGGCGTTAATAAAGCGCAGCGGCAACGGAGTGAGAAACAAAATGGCAAACGGATTGATTCCGTTTGCCGTTTTTGTATTTGCTTGTGGCGGGCATAAAAAAGTGTATGTTGCTTGAAGATAGTTTCAGGTAGCCTTTTTATACCAAGGCAGCAAACTAAATGCCTACCACGGCTGTTCCTGTACCACTTCTTGCAAGCCTTGGCGCACGCTGGCGCCTACGCCTTTGCTGAACAGGCGGCTGATGTCGTCGGCGGGGGTGTAGTCCACCAGCTCGGGGGCTTTGATGATGTCGCGCGATACGCTGTAGATGTCGCCCAGGCCGTCAATGAGGCCGGTTTTGAGCGCTTCGTTGCCAGTGTACACGCGGCCGCTGAACAGGTCGGGATTATCCGCTTCGTTCAAGCGTTTGCCGCGCCCGTCGCGCACGGCTTTGATGAACTGCTGATGGATGTCGTCCAGCATGCCTTGCCAGATAGCGGTTTGCTCGGGGGTTTCCGGGCTGAAGGGGTCGCCCATGCCTTTGTTGCTGCCGGCGGTGCGCTGGCGGCGTTGGATGCCCATATTGTGCATCAGGCCGGTGAGGTCGAAGCTGCTGCCGACCACGCCGATGCTGCCGACGATGCTGGATTGGTCGGCATAGATTTTATCGGCAGCGGCGGCGATGTAGTAGCAGCCGGAGGCGCACATATCTTCGGCTACCACATACACAGGGATGCCGGGGTGCTCGGCGCGCAGGCGGCGGATTTCGCGGTAGGCCACGCCGGATACCACGGGCGAGCCGCCGGGGCTGTTGGCGCGGATAATGATGCCGCGCACCTGTTTGTTTTTATAGGCAGCTTCCAGGCCTTGGCGCAGTTTGCCGGCCTGGTTTTCGCCGGCGGTAATCGCGCCTTCTAAGCGGATTACGGCGGTATGCGGCCCGGCAGCGGCGGGATTAAGGCTGCCTATATTGCCGAAAATGGCAAACAGATAGAGGGCCAGAAAGGCGATGAGCAACAGGCGGAAAATGAGCTTCCAAATACGGGCTCGGCGCTGCTCGCGGTAGGCTTCGAGCAGGAGTTTTTCCAGCGTGTCGCGCTCCCAGTTGCCGCTGTTTGGCTCGCTATTGCGGTGGATGATGTGTTTCATGGCTGGTAACTTTCTTAGAGTGATGTAGATACCGGAGGGCTACCTGAAAGCATTCGCTTCAACAAAGCTAAAATGGTATGCACCTGATTCCGGCGGGGAAGAACAATTATTGTAACACGCGAGGACAACAGCAGTTTCAGGTAGCCTTGGGCAAGCTGCAAGCGGAATGGAGGTATTCATTCATATTCGCTGCCCACTGTTGCCTACAGGCTACCCGAAAAGGCAGAAATGAAGCAAAACAAGCAGATATTGATTGTTTATATTACAATCCGCCCTCTTATAAATTTAAATGGACACACGCCATGCGCCACCGCAAACTAGGCCGGCAGCTCGCCACCTTCCGCCACACCCTCACTTGGACCTTCCTCGCCACCATTATCTTCCTGCTCCTGATGTTTATCTTGAATGCGGGCATAGGCAAAGACATCCGCGCCTCAGGCGACCCTGCCAATGCTGTGGGCTGGTTTAACATATTGTTCATCGCTTGGTACGGCATTTATGTAGTGGGGCAGTTCAGATCGCGCCTCACGCTGTACGAACATGGCTTTATCCTGCAAACCCTGTTTAAAGAACACGTTGTGGTGTATCGGGAAATTCGCGGCATTCAATCTAAATTCTCGCAAATCGAATCACCCGGCTCGTTTATGCACGCCCGCATCGATACGCCGCAAGGCCGCGTGCTGCTGAAAAACAACTGGAAGCCGCGTAGAGATTTCTACAATTTCATCGCGCAATTCCTGTTTCAGGATGATGAAGACGACGTCATCTTCCACTAAGCGGATTAAGAAGAAAAAGGCTACCTGAAAATTTCAGGTAGCCTTTTATTCATCTGATCACAACAAACTATTTTCCAGCCTGCTTCTCAGCTTGCAGCTGGGCTTTGCGCTCTTCCAGCCAGTGCTCCAGATAATGGATGCTCACGCCGCCTTTGGCGAAGCCGGGGTCGCGGAACAGGTCGTCGTGCAGCGGGGCATTGGTTTTGATGCCGCTCACGGTGAGCTCGGAGAGGGCAACGCGCATTTTGGCGATGGCCTGCTCGCGATCGTTGCCATACACGCAGATTTTGCCGATGAGGCTGTCGTAGTTCGGCGGGATGCGGTAACCCTGGTAGATGTGGCTGTCCACGCGCACGCCGAAGCCGCCGGGCAGATGGCAGCTGGTGATGCAGCCCGGGCTAGGGATGAAGCTGTAGGGGTCTTCGGCGTTGATGCGGCATTCGAAGGCATGGCCTTGGATCACCACGTCTTTCTGCTTGTATTGCAGCGGCAGCCCGGCGGCGATGCGCAGCTGTTCCTGCACGATGTCGATGCCGGTAATCAGCTCGGTTACGGGGTGTTCCACTTGCACGCGGGTGTTCATTTCGATGAAGAAAAATTCGCCGTCTTCATACAGAAATTCAAACGTGCCGGCGCCGCGATAGCCGATGCGTTTGCAGGCGGCCACACAGGCTTTGCCGATTTTCTCGCGCTCTTTGGCTGTGATGCCGGGCGCGGGGGCTTCTTCGATCACTTTTTGGTGGCGGCGCTGCATGGAGCAGTCGCGCTCGCCCAGATAAATAGCATTGCCGTGCTCGTCGGCCAGCACCTGCACTTCCACGTGGCGCGGGCGTTGTAGGAAGCGTTCCATATACACCATCGGATTGCCGAAGGCGGCTTCGGCTTCAGCCTTGGTCATTTCCACGGCCTTAATCAGGTCTTCGCGTTTTTCCACCACGCGCATACCGCGCCCGCCGCCGCCGCCGGAAGCTTTGATGATCACGGGGTAGCCCACGCGCTCGGCGGTTTTCAGGATTTCGTCGGGGTCGTCGGAAAGTGCGCCGTCCGAGCCGGGCACGCAGGGCACGCCAGATTCGAGCATGGCTTTCTTGGCAGACACTTTATCGCCCATCAGGCGGATGGTGTCGGCACGCGGGCCGATGAAAATGAAGCCGGATTCCTCCACCTGCTCGGCAAAGCGATCGTTTTCAGCCAGGAAGCCGTAGCCGGGGTGGATGGCATCGGCGCCGGTTACTTCGGCGGCGGCGATGATGGAGGGAATGTGCAGATAGCTCTGCGCAGAGGGGGCGGGACCGATGCAGACCGATTCGTCGGCCAGCTTAACGTGCAGGCTGTCGTTGTCGGCAGTGGAATGCACGGCCACGGTGGCGATGCCCATTTCGCGGCAGGCGCGCAATACGCGCAGGGCGATTTCGCCACGGTTGGCGATGAGGACTTTTTTCAGCATAATCTTTGCCTTATGGTTTTCAGGTAGCCTTTATGCCGCAGCAGGAGGCTACCTGAAAAATTATTCGATGATAAACAGCGGCTCGCCAAACTCTACCGGCTGGCCGTTTTCCACCAGAATTTCTTTCACCACGCCGCTGCGTTCGGCTTCGATTTCGTTCATCAGCTTCATGGCTTCGATGATGCACAAGGTGTCGCCGGCGTTCACGCTCTGGCCCACTTCCACAAACACCGGCGCGTTCGGGCCGGGGGCGCGGTAGAAAGTGCCCACCATAGGAGAAGTTTGCGCTTTGCTCAAATCACGGGCGGGGGCGGCAGGCGCGCCTGCGGCTGCAACGGGTGCGGCAGCGGCCGCGGCGGGAGCCGGAGCGGCAGCCACGGCAGGCGCGGCGGCATACACGGGCTGCGGCGCAGCCAGCGAGCGGGTAATGCGCACTTTTTCTTCACCTTCGGTTACTTCAATCTCGGCAATGCCGGATTCTTCCACCAAGTCGATGAGTTTTTTGAGTTTGCGTAAATCCATAATTAAAGGTCCTTTTAAGGGATTCGGAGCCGGGCTTTAGCCGGCCTGTTTTTGTTGCAAGTATTCAATGGCGAAATCCAGCGCGGCGGAGTAACCGTGTGCACCCAGCCCGCAAATCACGCCCTGCGCCAAATCGGAAAAATAGGAATGGCGGCGGAAGGGCTCGCGGGCGTGCACGTTGGAGAGGTGGACTTCGATAAAGGGTTTGCCGGCGGCAGCAAGCGCATCGCGCAGGGCGACGCTGGTGTGGGTGTAGGCTGCCGGGTTGATGATGATAAAGGCGGTATGGTCGGCCATGGCCGCCTGGGCACGCTCCACCAGCACGGCTTCGGCATTGCTCTGCACGGCTTCAAAGGCATAACCGGCAGCTTCGGCGCGCGCCTGCAGACCGGCATTGATGTCGGCAAGGGTGGTACGGCCGTAGATTTCCGGTTCGCGCTGCCCCAAAAGATTGAGGTTGGGGCCGTGCATAACGAGGATGGCGGGTTTCATGCTGGGAGGCAATTTAAATTTGGTTGAAATGAATAATTGCGCCTGAAAACGCAGTTTTCCGCTGGCAGGCAAGATGCACATTTTCAGCGATAGTGGGGGAAATGTCCAGTTTTTGTATTTATCTGTATGGAAACGGCAGAGTTTGTTAAGCGGCAGCTTCGGCCGTATTTAAAGCAGTAAAGGCTACCTGAAACGCAGCGCAGCTAAGTTCTGCGAAGCCAAACTTTCAGGTAGCCTTCTTAGCCTGTTTTTAATCAGGCCTTATTTTTTGTCGTGCTGTTTCAGGATTTGATAGAGCTGGTCTTTCAAATGCAGCTTCTGTTTTTTCAGCACTTCCACTTCGTCCAAATTGCCGGTAACCGGATTTTTGACCATATTGGCGATTTTTTCGTCCAGCTCATTGTGTTCGTCAAACAGGCGGGCAAAGCGTTTGTCGGATTGTTTGAGCTGGCTGATGAGGTCGCGATATTCTGGGAACATTATTTTCTCGCTTTCGAGTGGGTAAGGGTTGAACAGACTTTTTATCTTGGTTCTACTTTATCATAGCCGGCGGGAAAAATCGAACGGCTCCCGCTTTTATTCGCTTTATAATGAACCCCTCCAAATTATTGCATTGCCGCCATGCCCGAAATCGAAAGCCACCCCTTCCCCGCCCTGCTGCCGCCCGAAGCCACCGTGATGATGATGGGCACCTTCCCGCCCAAGGCGGAAAAGCACGCCATGCTGTTTCACTATCCCAATTTCATCAACGATATGTGGCGCGTGTACGGGCTCGTGTTCTTCAACGATGCCGCGCACTTCCAAAAAATAGGCGAAAAAGCATTTGACGCGGAAAAAATCAAAGCCTTCCTGCACGAGCGCGGCATCGCCTCCTGCCCCACCGTGCTCAAAGCCGTGCGCGAGCAAGACAATGCCTCCGACAAATTCCTGCGCGTGGTAGAAACCGTGGATTTGCCCGCCGTACTCGCCCAGCTGCCACGCTGCCGTCATATATGCACCACCGGCGGCAAGGCCACCGAAGTGCTGCTCTCCCTGCTGCCCGATGCGCCGAAAATGCCAAAAACCAGCGAAACCCTGCCCTTCACTTTGGTCAATCGGCATCTCACCCTCACCCGCCTGCCTTCCACCTCGCGGGCGTATCCGCTGAGTTTGCAGAAAAAGGCAGCGGCATATCGGGCGTTTTTCGAGATGGCAGGATTGGTATAGTTTTCAGGTAGCCTTTCAAGGCGGCTTGAGGCTACCTGAAAATTTGAAAGATTCGGCACCTCAAATAGCTGCGCACAACCCCGCCCCTCTCAAACGTGCTGCAGAAAACCATATCGTGAAATTCCTCATTCACTATATTGCTACAAGGCGGTCAGACGCAGGCAGCATGAACAATACAGCCAGGCGCACCACGTCATAGCAGCAGATTAGGAATTCCATTATAATCCGCCCTCTTGAGTCGGGGTGCTGCCTTGTGCGGCTGAGAACATACCCGTTGCACCTGAACCGGTTAATGCCGGCGGAGGGAACTCGCGGCCGATTTGGGCGAGATGCTGCCCGGTTTGATTGGCCGCAGGCGGCAGAGCGGATTCTGCCGCGGCAACGTGATGATGCGCTCCGATTGATCGGGGCGTTTTTTGTTGCCTGCTGTCCTAGGCATGGCATGCAATCTTCGTCCGTAAGCATCTGTGTTTTCCCAGTAAATATTTTTCAGGTAGCCTTCCGCTGGCGGCGTCGGGCTGTTGCAAGAGGATTAAACCATGCGTTTCCGTATTTGGCAGGCAAACGGCCTGCCGCACCCTTATGTGATGCTGTTTTTGGCACCGGCGTTCTGGGCCACGAGCAATGTGGCGGGCAAGCTGGGCAAAGCTTGGCTTTCGCCTTATGAGTTTACGTTTTGGCGCTGGGTGCTGGCGGCTTTGCTGCTTTCGTGGCTGTTCCGCGCGCGGATTCGGGAGGATTTGCCTGTGCTCAAACCGCGTGCGTTGTGGCTATTGTTGGTGGGCGGCAGCGGGTTTGCGCTGTTTAATATCGTGCTCTACAGCGCGTTCGCGCGCGGGGCGGCGGTGGTGAATGTGTCGATTATCACGGCGCTGATTCCGGTGATGGTGTTGCTTGCGGAGGTGCTGTTTTGGCGCACGCGGGCGCATTGGCTGCAATGGCTGGGGGTGGGGCTGTCGTTTGCGGGCGTGGTATGGGTGGTGGGCCGGGGCAATCCGGCCGCGCTGCTGGAAACAGGTTTGTCGCAAGGGGATGCGCTGGCGTTGGTGACTTCTTTGATTTATGCCGGCTATTCGCTGGCGCTGCGCGCTGCGCCGAAGGTGCATTGGGCAAGCCTGCTGTGGGCTATGTGTGTGGCGGCGGTGGTGGTGAGTGCACCGTTTTATGTGTGGGAAGGGGTGGAGAAAGGCTTTCGAATGCCGCCGTGGCAGGCTTGGCTGCTGCTGCTTTATGTTGCTGTGTTTATTGCGATTTTGTCCAAGCTGTTTTATATGGAAAGCGTGATTGCGATTAGCGCGGGGCGGGCGGCGCTCACGATGAACCTGCTGCCGGTGTTCGGCGCGCTGGTGGGCGCGGCGGCCTTTCCAGACGAGCGCTTGGGCGGCTATGTACTCACGGCCTTAATCTTGGTGGCGGCGGGAATTGCGGCTTCGGAATGGGGCGCGGCGAGAAAACGGGCTTTGGAAAGCGCGGAATAAGCGGTTAGAATGGAGTCCTTGATATTCATGAAGGCTACCTGAAACGGGTTTGGCATTTTCAGGTAGCCTTTCTACCCCATTACTAAAGGACGAACCATGCAAAACTACCAAGCCCCAGACGAGAAGGGCTTTTTCGGCGAACACGGCGGCGTGTACGTTGCCGAAACCCTGATTCCCGCCCTGCAAGAATTGGCAGCGGCCTACCAAGCCGCGAAAAACGATCCCGTGTTTTGGGAAGCGTTCCGCCACGATTTGAAGCATTATGTCGGCCGCCCCAGCCCCGTTTACCATGCCGCGCGATTGTCCGAGCATCTGGGCGGCGCGCAAATCTGGTTGAAACGCGAAGACTTGAACCACACCGGCGCGCACAAGGTAAACAACACCATCGGTCAGGCATTGCTCGCCCGCCGCATGGGCAAAAAACGCGTCATTGCCGAAACCGGTGCAGGTCAGCACGGCGTGGCTTCCGCCACCGTCGCCGCCCGCTTCGGCATGACTTGCGACGTGTACATGGGCGCGG
>ERZ772764.718-NODE-718-length-22026-cov-6.293660_pt1 | contig 22026 bp, 24 predicted proteins | sample MGYA00512163_ERZ772764 | MGnify/ENA primary metagenome ERZ772764 (study PRJEB29015, sample SAMEA2737903) | human oral metagenome | biome: human oral; feature: human-associated habitat; material: dental | place: China | collected 2094 ... | reverse complement strand
CGCCATGCGGGACAGCGAAGATGCGAACTATACGCCTCCAAAAAAACTTTGTCAACCATCTTTTGACCCATTCTTTACCAACAACAACTCAGCCATCAGACTACAAAAGAAAAATAACCTTTTGACAAGATAGCCACAGATGCAATACAATGCGCAGTTCTTGTGCTCTAGACATTATCGAACACCAGATAAATTAACCCTTTGATATAACCCCACATGGAGTTGAGTATGTACGCGGTCATAAAAACCGGCGGCAAACAATATAAAGTTGCTGTTGGCGAAAAATTGAAAGTAGAACAGATACCTGCCGAACTCGACAGCCAAATCGAACTGACTGAAGTTTTGATGATTGCTGACGGCGAGTCTGTAAAAGTAGGCGCACCTTTTATTGAAGGCGCAAAAGTAACAGCCAAGGTAGTGGCTCATGGCCGTGGCGAAAAAATCCGCATTTTCAAAATGCGTCGCCGTAAACACTATCAGAAACGTCAAGGCCACCGTCAGAATTTCACCCAAATTGAAATCGTGGCCATCGCCTAAGTTTTTAACCTAATTCAGGAGTATCAAACATGGCAAGTAAAAAAGCAGGCGGCAGCACCCGCAACGGCCGCGATTCAGAAGCCAAACGCCTGGGCGTAAAAGCCTACGGTAACGAGCTGATTCCTGCCGGTTCCATCATCGTTCGCCAGCGTGGCACCAAGTTTCATGCAGGCAACAACGTAGGCATGGGTAAAGACCATACCCTGTTTGCCAAAGTGGACGGCTACGTAGAATTTACCGTAAAAGGCGTACACAACCGTAAAACCGTTAACGTGCGCCCCTACACTGGCGCCGACGAATAATTAACGGCTAGCCTAATCTCAGGATGCTACTTCAGGTAGCATCCTTGTTATTTTGCCTAAATTAAATTATTTTGGCTAATACCCTTATTCCGCACATAAGCATTATCTACATCAAAAATCTGCTTAGCTACCAACTGCTATAATCCTGCCATCTTTATTTTTCAGGTAGCCTTATTCATGCCCACCACCCCAATCCTAGCCATCACCTCCGGCGAACCTGCCGGCATAGGCCCCGATATCTGCCTTACTTTAGCTCAGCAGACTTTGCCCTGCCGCTGCGTTGTCTTAGCCGACAAACAACTCCTCACCGAGCGTGCCCGGCAACTCGGCTACAACACCCCCCTCGCCGATTATCATCCCAACCATCCGCCCGCCCCTGGCACATTGGAAGTTTTACACATTCCCCTCGCCGCTCCCTGCCACACCGGCCGGCTCAACTCCGCCAACGCCCGCTACGTACTCTCCCTACTTGATCGTGCCTATAGCGGCATCTGCCAAGGCGAATTTGCCGGCATGGTAACCGCCCCGTTGCACAAAGGTATCATCAACGATGCCGGCATCCCCTTCAGCGGCCACACCGAATACCTCGCCGCCATCAGCCATACCGAACAAGTCGTCATGATGCTGGCCGGCAACGGCCTGCGTGTTGCTCTTGCCACCACCCACCTCCCCCTCAAAGATATCCCCGCCGCCATCACCCGCCCGCTATTGCACTCCGTGTTGCACATTTTACACACCGACCTGCAAACCAAATTCGGCATCGCCAAACCCACCATCCTCGTGGCCGGACTCAACCCCCATGCCGGCGAACAAGGCCATCTTGGCTGGGAAGAAATCCAAATCATTGAACCCGAATTACAATCCCTGCGCGAGCAAGGCCTCGATGTACGCGGCCCCTACCCCGCCGACACCCTATTCCAGCCTTTCCTGCTCAAAGATGCCGACGCCGTGCTTGCCATGTATCACGACCAAGGCCTACCCGTACTCAAATATGCCTCCTTCGGCCAAGGCGTGAATATTACCCTTGGCTTACCCTTCATCCGCACTTCAGTCGATCACGGCACCGCCCTCAACCTAGCCGGCACCGGCCGCGCCGACCACGGCAGCCTGCTCACCGCCATTCAAACCGCCCTCGATATGACCAAACACTGGCAACATCACCTCACGCCATCATAGCCGCACACTATCAGGCACAAAGGCTACCTGAAAATGCACCACTCATGCAGCAGTCTTAAAACTTTCAGGTAGCCTTCATTCTAATCTATCTACATGATATAAAAACACTTCCTCACATACAAAGGCTACCTGAAAAAATCTACAACACTTCCAGCCAGCACTCAGCCACGCCACTGGCAAAATCATTGAACCCAGTGCGCTTTTTCCCTATAATCGACACCCTTGTATGTAAACCCAAGCACCGCCGCCCATGGTCACACCCTTCATCGAAATGCAAAATGTCGCCTTTGCCTATGGCGAACGCCCCATCCTGAACAACGTCAGTTTTCAGGTAGCCCAAGGTGCGTTTGCCGCCGTGATGGGTGGCTCCGGCAGCGGCAAAACCACCCTGCTGCGCCTGATTACCGGCCAGATTGCACCCACTTCCGGCCGCGTGCTGATTAACGGCCGTGACCTTGCCGCATTTAACGCAAAAGAGTTGTACCAACATCGGCGCAATATGGGCGTACTGTTCCAATTCGGCGCACTGTTTACCGATTTATCCGTATATGAAAACGTGGCTTTCCCGCTGCGCGAGCAAACCGACTTGCCCGAAGAAATCATCCGCGATTTAGTGCGCCTGAAACTCAGTGTCGTCGGCCTGCACGGCACGGAAAACCTGATGCCGGACGAGCTATCCGGCGGCATGTCCCGCCGCGTTGCCTTGGCGCGTACCATCGCCCTCGACCCCGCGCTGATGCTGTATGACGAGCCATTCACCGGCCTCGACCCGATTTCGCTGGGCGTAATTGCCGACTTAATCAGCAAAATCAACCGTGCCCTGCGCTCCACCAGCATGATGGTTACACACGATGTGCCACGCTCGCTGCAAATTGCCGACCAAGTGATTTTCCTTGCCCACGGCGAAATCCTATTTTCAGGCAGCCCTGAAGAAATGCGCAGCCTCGATTCGCCGTGGATTACCCAGTTTATCAACGGCCTGCCCAACGGCCCGGTCGCCTTCCGCTATCCGGCCGAACGCGGCATACAACAAGTTTTGCTCAATAGCTGAATTATGAATTTTTTCCGAACCCTAGGCGCGAAAACGCTGGATTTTCTGCAGGAGCTAGGCAAAACCACCCTATTCCTGTTTGCCGTGCTGGCACGCTCCGGCACGCTGCTGCCGCGCCTGCGGCTGGGCATCCGCCAAATGTATTTTACCGGCGTGCTCTCCATTATTATCATTGCCGTATCAGGGCTGTTCGTGGGCATGGTATTGGGTTTGCAGGGCTACACGCAGCTGGCTAAATTCAAATCGGCCGATATTTTGGGCTATATGGTGGCTGCATCGCTGTTGCGCGAACTGGGGCCGGTACTGGCCGGCATTCTGTTCGCCAGCAGCGCGGGCGGCGCGATGACCAGCGAAATCGGCCTGATGAAAACCACCGAGCAGCTGGAGGCGATGAAGGTGATGGCAGTTGATCCCGTTGCCCGCGTAGTGGTGCCGCGTTTTTGGGCAGGCGTGATTTCCATGCCGCTGTTAGCTTCTATCTGCAATGTGGCCGGCATTTACGGCGCCTATCTTATCGGCGTGCGCTATCTGGGCTTGGACGGCGGCATTTTCTGGTCGCAGATGCAGGCGAATATCGATGTGGGCTACGATGTGATAAACGGGCTGATTAAATCGGTAGTGTTCGGCGTAGCCATTTCTCTGATTGCCGTGTATCAAGGCTTCCACTGCCGCAGCACGCCGGAAGGCATCCTGCGTGCCAGCACCCGCACCGTAGTGAGTAGCGCACTCACTGTTTTGGCCTTGGATTTTGTTTTAACCGCCATCATGTTTATCGGATAACCGGATTATGAAAAGAAGCACTTTAGAACTTTGGGTCGGCGTTTTTGTGGCCTTGGGTATTGCTGCTGTGGTATTTTTATCACTGCGCGTGGCCGGCGGACAAACGGTTTCCCGGCAATCGTCCTACACCGTTTCCGCCAGCTTTACCGACATCGGTGGCTTAAAAGTGAAAGCCCCGGTGAAGGCTTCAGGCGTGGTGGTGGGTAGGGTATCCTCCATCCAGCTCGATCCAAAAACCTACCGAGCCAATGTGAGCTTGAATATCGACAGCCAATACCGCTTCAGTACCGACGTTTCTGCCGAAATCCTCACTTCCGGCCTGCTGGGCGAGCAATACATCGGCCTGCAGCAGGGCGCAGAGGAAACCGAACTGAAAAACGGCGACTCCATCGAAATCACCAGCTCCGCTTTGGTGCTGGAGCAGTTAATCGGCAAATTTATGACCAATACCGTAGAAAAAAACGGCGCAACACAATAAACACACTACAACATTTTCATTTTTCACTGGGAAAGGAAAACATCAATGAAAAAATCCGCACTCACCGCCGCCCTGAGCATCGGCATCATGAGCATCGGCCTGGCCTTCGCTACGCCGCAGCAGGCCGTGGCGCAACTCAAGCAGAATAGCACCCAAGTGCTGAACATCTTGCAAAACGCCAAAAACAACAACGATGTGCAAGTTCGCCGTCAAGCCGAAAACTATGCCATCCCCTATTTCGACTTTACCCGCATGACCGAGCTGGCTGTGGGCGCCAACTGGCGCAACGCCACCCCGGCGCAGAAAACCGCACTTACCGAGCAGTTTAAAACCCTGCTCATCCGCACCTACTCCGGCACCATGCTGCAATACCGAAACGCCAACGTGGTTATCCGCGAGAACGCGGTTCAGCGCGGCAACAGCATTATCGTTACCGCCGACATCACTCCCGCCGGCGGCAAACCGGTAACTATGGATTACACCATGTACCAAAGCGGCGGCAAATACCGCGTTTATAACGTGGCCGTAGAAGGCGCCAGCCTGGTAACCGTGTATCGCAGCCAGTTCAACAACACCATCGCGCAAAAAGGCATCGACGGCCTGATTCAAGAACTGCGCAGCAAAAACGGCAGCTGAATCCATGCACAGCGAATGCCGCGATGAAACCGTGTACCTCAGTGGGGAAGTGACCGTTGCCACGGTAACCGCCCAGCTGTTTCACGCCTATTGCCAACAGCTGGGCTACCTGAAAAACAGCACCGCCCCCGCAATCGATTTCTCCGGCGTAAGCCAAGCCGATTCCGTCTGCATTTCCCTCATGGCCACCGCCAAACGCAGCCGCCCCGAAGCCGCTTGGGTGTTCCGCGGTCTGCCCGCCGGCGTGGCCGCTTTGGCCGAACTGTATGAAGTAGGCGGTTGGATAACATCATGAAAAAACTGCTCACCCTCACCCTGCTCACCATCGGCCTGTCCGGCAATGCCTTGGCCGAAGGCGTCGCCTACGACCCCTATGAAAGCTACAACCGCTTCATGTTCGGCGTAAACGACCGCATCGACCGCCACTTCCTTTCTCCCGTGGCACGCGGCTACCGCACCGTTACCCCCCGCCCCGTGCGCAGCGGCATCGGCAACTTCTTCAACAACCTGCGCGACATCGTGAGCGTGGGCAGCAACCTATTGCGGCTCAACATTTCCAAAGCTAGCACCGACCTCGTGCGCGTGGGCATCAACACCACCTTCGGCTTCGGCGGCCTCATCGACATCGCCAGCGAAGCCCAAATGCCCAACAACAAAAACACCCTCGGCGACACCTTCGCCAGCTGGGGCTGGAAAAACAGCAACTACTTCGTCTATCCCCTGCTCGGCCCCAGCACCGTGCGTGATGCATTGGGCAACACCATCATCAGCGTTTATTCCCCCGAAAAACTCGCCTTCGGTAACGGCGCCGGCTACTGGGCCGCCACCGGCGTGAAAACCCTCGACACCCGCGCCAACCTGCTCGACCTCACCGACGGCGTGAACCAAGTTGCGCTCGACCGTTACACCTTCATCCGCGATGCCTACATGGCCGCCCGTGCCAAACAAACCGGCACCACCCTGCCCGGCAGCGAAGACGACTACGTGCCCAGCTTTGAAGAAGATAGCGGCAACACTGGCAGCGAAGCCACAACTACTGCCGAGCAACCCACCGCTGAACCAGACACCACCGCGCAACCGTCTGCCGAGCCCGCAGCAAACTCAGCCACCCCAGCTGCCAATACTCCGGCAGACAACACAAACGGCGGTCGCCCGGCCCCCAATACCATCCACGAAGAAATCATTAGTCGCTAAAATTGCCACCCTTCAGATTTTCAGGTAGCCTTTCCACAAGCAGCAAAGGCTACCTGAAAAACAAAGGCTACCTGCAACCCTTTTTCCCCACCGCCTCATCAAAGGAGCGCATCATGTACGAAATCAACCGCAGCGTATTCCGGCTGGTGCCGCTACAGCCGTTTTGGAACTGGCTTACCGCCCTGCCCGGCGCCGAGCTCGACGACCTTACCCTCGAAGATCTGCAAAACAACGCCAATGCCTACCTCACCAACCCCTGCGATGACGGCGAAGAAGTGTGGGCAGAAATCAAATCCCAAATCGACACCATCTTCGCCGCTGAGCTGGCCGACTGGTGCGAAGACGAAAGCCAATGGCCCGATTTGCACCCCGACATCTTTGCCGAATGGTTCGATATCCAACTCTCCCCCATCCTCTGTGATTTGTCCGCCCGCGAAGTAGAGCGCGAACCCTTCCAGCCCCTGTAAAACCAACGGCCGGCAGCCCGCACGCCGGCCATTTCCATCCCTGCCATGCCACACCACACCCACCTCACCGTACGCGGCTACCATCTCGACATATACCGCCACGTAAACAACGCCCGCTATCTCGAATTCCTCGAAGAAGCCCGCTGGGACTATTTCGACCACAACGGGTTGGCCGAATTCTTCCGCAACAGCCGCTACGGCATGGCCATCGTCCACATCGACATCCACTACCGCCGCGCCGCCCTCCTCGGCGACCGACTCGATATCGAAACCGCCTTTGCCCAGGCTGACGCGCGCCAAGCCGTGATCAGCCAAACCATCCGCAAAACCGGCAGCCCGCGCATCCTCGCCGAAGCCCGCGTCAGCTTCATGCTCATCGACCAAACCACCGGCCGCGCCATCCGCTTCCCCGCCGAACTGCAGCAAGCCATTGCCGCCCATATCCCATCCAACCCCGCAGAACCCGCCTCATGAAAAAATACCTCGGCGCCCTCCTCCTGCTGGCTGTGCTCGCCGCCGCCGGCTACATCCTGTTCGCTCCCAAACGCCAAAGCGCCCCCGCCTTCGCTCTGCCAAACCTGCAAGGCCAAAACGTGGATCAAACCGCCCTGCAAGGCAAAGTTACCCTCATCAACTTCTGGTTTCCCTCCTGCCCCGGCTGCGTAACCGAAATGCCCAAACTCATCCGGATGCACCAAGACTACCAAGGCAAAAACTTCCAAATCATCGCCGTTTCCATCCCCGTGCCGAGCGACCCCCTGCCCGTGGTGCAAACCTATGCCCAAACCCACCGTCTGCCCTTCACCGTGCTCCACGACGCACAAGGCCGAACCCAACAAGCCTACCAAGTCATCGCCACCCCCACCTCCTTTTTGGTGGACAAAAACGGCCGCATCGCCAAAACCTATGTGGGCGAGCCCGACTTCGCCGAAGTGTACCGCCTGGCCGACCAACTGCTCGCTGAATAGACAGCACAATATTTTCAGGTAGCCTTCCTCCGAGGAAAGGCTACCTGAAAACGTCTTCATTATTTCAATACTACTTTAGCTATACATTTTTTATGTTATAGTTACACTGCTTTACATTCCGACGTACAATCCAGTCCACAACAAACTCTGCCTTTTATAACAAACGGTTGCCTTCAACCGCACAATTAGGAGTTGTATTATGAAATTTTCGTCTTTATCCGCACTATTGCTTACTGCCTTTGCCCTGTCTGCCTGCGGTAGCGGGGGTGGGGGCGGAGGTGGTGGAGGCCCAACCATCCGCCTAATCGAGCCACCGCTAGGCCCAGGTGTTGTCCCCCGCTCCGTCAGCTACATCCAACTTAATGGCTCCAACTATGCTAGACTAACCACCGGAGCCGTAAGATTTGCCAGAAATGGCAATATCAACTCTTTTGATATCATGGATCCGGTAACACACGCATGGCGGTCTATCGACATCATCCCCGCTGGAATGTCTTCTGGAGGATTTATTACGTTGAGAGATAACAACGGCATCTTCCGTTATGTTGATGGCGGCCAATTCCTCACCCATACCCGCTTTGGCTATGTCCGCGATATAGACGGTAGTGGCTACTTGATGGCGCAAGGTGAAAAAGCTGTAAATATGCCGCATACCGGTTCAATCACCTACAATGGCAGAGTCGTCCACACCGAAAACTCCGGCCGCATGGAAGAAGGCACAGTCAGACTATTCGCACACTTCGATAGAAACGTCATTGGCGGACACGTAACCGTTCCCTCCCGAGGAGAATTCTACTTGGGAGCTACCTCCATCCAAGGTAATGAGTTCCACTCAGGACTATATGATGGGGTCGGTTTTGTAGGGGCATTTTACGGCCCTAATGCCGAAGAAGTCGGCGGCACTTATTACAAGCGCAATCTCCATAACACCGCAGACGAATTTAACGGTGCATTCGGCGCCAAACGCTAACTTCGAGTACTACCACACAAAAGCTACCTGAAACTCAATATGGCAGCATTTTTGCAACGCCGATATTTTCAGGTAGCCTTTATTTTCAGGTAGTCTCCATCCACCCAAGGCTACCTAGGGAAACAACCCCAACAACACAACTAATCATCCATCCACACAATGAAACCCCAAAAACGCCTCCTCAACGGCGTCCTCCTGCTCGACAAAGCCACCGGCCTCTCCAGCAACAGCGCCCTCCAGCAAGCCCGCCGCCTCTACCGTGCCGAAAAAGCCGGCCACACCGGCGTGCTCGATCCGCTGGCCACCGGCCTGCTCCCCATCTGCTTCGGCCAAGCCACCAAATTCGCCCAATATCTGCTCGATGCCGACAAAGCCTACATCGCCACCCTCCGACTCGGCCAAGCTACCGACACCGGTGATGCCGAAGGCAGCATCATCGCCACCAGCAATACCGAAATCAGCCAAGCCGATTTTCAGGTAGCCTGTCAGCAGCACCTCGGCGCACAGCAGCAGCTGCCCCCCATGTATTCCGCCCTCAAGCACCAAGGCAAACCCCTCTACCAATACGCCCGCCAAGGCATCGATATCCAACGCCAGCCCCGCAACATCCATATCCACGATATCCAAATCCTCCGCTTCCAATTCCCCGAAGCCCAAATCAGCGTGCAATGCAGCAAAGGCACCTACATCCGCACCCTCGCCGAAGACATTGCCAAACGCGCCCACACCCTAGCCCACCTCACCGCCCTGCGCCGTACCGCCACCGCCGGCTTCCAAATCGAACACAGCCACAGCATCGAAAGCCTTGCCGCGCTCACCGAAGAGCAGCGCGACGCCTTGCTGCTGCCCTGCGATGCATTGGTGCAACATCTGCCGCAGCACACCGCCAGCGAACAAACCATCCGCGCCCTGCGCTTCGGCCAAACCCCTGTTGCCCCGCCGGATCTGCCGGAAAACACCCCCCTGCGCATCTACGCCGCCAACGGCGAATTCATCGGCCTCGCCGCCAGCCAGCAAGGCTACCTGAAAGCCCTCCGCCTGATGAGCACGCAAGCCGACTGAATTGGGCCAACCCCATATTTATGCTAGAATCGCGCTTCTTTTTATCTAACGTTCTCCAAGCCACGCCGACCAACCATTGCTACACGCAATACCCGGTCAGCAGGCCGAGAACCTTCTCAACAAAAGGAATAAGAATGAAAGCACAAACCCTACTGGCCATCGCCATCACCGCCCTTGGCTTGGCTGCTTGCGGCAGCGGTGGCGGCGGCAGCCCGATCGACAACGGTCGCAACGGCCCCAACCCCAACAGTCCGATCAATCCCAACGATCCCAATCCGGGCGGCGGCAATCCTCCTCCCCCTCCCGCTAATCAGCGTACCGGCAAGGCCATCACCCTGTCGTCTAACGGCTATCAGCGCATCAGCGAGCAAGCTCTGTCCTTCACCCAGCAAAACTTTGGCGTGCTGAAGGTAGATGGTCAAGAACTGAATATCATCCCTCCCAACATGTCTGCCGGCGGTCTGCTCAACATGCAAGCACGAAACACCGCTCGCGTAGGGCAAGTGATGACTCAATCCAGCTATGGCTATGTCCGCGAAGGAACCAATGCCCAGGGCTATATGTTTTCACAAGGCATCGTAACCTCAGCCAACGACATGCCTACCAGCGGTACATTTAACTATTCCGGTTATGCCGTTCACGCCCCAGTGTCCAACCAAACCAATGCCCAGATTGCAACCGGCGCGGCCAACTTCAATGTTAATTTCGGCAACCGCACCATCAGCGGCACGCTTACTCCCAACAACACAGCCGTTGTATTGGACAACGGCATCATTAACGGCAACAGCTTTAGCGGCACGGCCAACTCTGGCGCGAAATTCAGCGGCCACTTCTATGGTGGCCATGCCGACGAAATGGGCGGCACCTACTACAAACAAGGTGAATACACCGGCGCTTTCGGCACACGGAAAATCACTCCTTAATCAATCCGGCCGAAACGCTTTTGCTGTGCAATTCAGCCAAGCAGCAACACAACAGGCTACCTGAAACTTTTTCAGGTAGCCTGTTTCTTATTACGCTTTAATCCGGCAGGCGGCTATCTCATTCATCCGCTTCCGTTTCAAACAACAACTTCAGCGTTTGCAAAGCCTGCCCGCCGGCCTGCAAGGCCTTGCCTGCCGCGCCGTGTTTGATAACCGCCAGCAACACGAAAGCCTCATCATGCGCCGCGCTGTTGATCACAATGCCCACTTCCTCACCATCGGCTTCCACCTTGCTGCCCACGGCTACAGGCTGAGCACTGCGGCACACCGCCATGCCGCGCCGCACTTGGCCGCGATATTGCGCGCGGGCGATGATTTCCTGCCCCGGATAGCAGCCTTTTTTGAAATGTACGCCGCCGAGCAGGTGCTGATTCAACATTTGCGCCACACAGCTTTCTGCGGTGGGCTGTGAAATCCACGACCGCCCCTGCAAAATTTCGGCGGCCTGCCAGGCTTCGGCAGCGGCAGGGTGGTCGGCATCGGGCAGTGGCGCCGGGCTGAGCACCATGCGGTTGCCGCCGGCCAAAGTCAGCGTAATCAGCCCGTTATCGCCTTCCTCGGCGGCAAATTTGAGCGCGGCGGCATCCACGCCCGTATCCGCACCGCTTTGGCCGTACACCTGCCAGGTGCTGTCGGTGTGGAACACCGTTTTGCTGCGCAGCACAAACATCCGCAGCCGCTTTATCGTGGCTTCCAGCAAATCCGCCGCCATCACCAGCAGGAAACGGTCGGCACGGCGCAACACCAGCATATTGGCCAACACCCGACCGCGCGGCGAATTGTAGGTGGCGAAACAAGCCTCACCCGGCTGCAAATCTAAAATGTGGTTGGAAAGCTGGCTGTGCAGAAATTCGGCGGCATCCGTGCCGCTCACCTCCGCCACGCCGAAAAAGGGCAGTTTGCAAAGTGTGTGCATGGTTTTCTCCTGTGTTTTAGCAAACGAAATTTAAACCGATACTGCATTGGCCCGACTATACTATCTACGGCTAGCCGCCTTATCGCGATTAAACTCTAATTCACGACACCTGATTTAGTCAGTAATTCTTCTCGCCAAAAAAGGCATAAGTTGCATCGTGGAACAGCTCGCTTTGTGCGCTGTCGGAATATTCCAGCCGCGCCAGCTCATCGTCAAACCCCGCGCGCACTGCCTCCAGCACATCTTGCGCCATATCCGGCGGCAGGCTGCGCAGCAGGCTTTTCAGCGCGCTCCCCAACACCAGGTTTTGCACACGCAAAGCCTCGCAGCTTTCTTCCAAATAGCTGATTCTCTGATTGATTTCTTCCATAACCTTCTTCCTTTCCGCCCCTAGGCCACGCTGCCGGGCAACGGGGCGGATTATAAGCTCAAGCCCGGCGCTTGGACAGCCGCCACCCACAGAGGCATATTTTATGAAATAATATCATCTGTTACGTTTTCAGGTAGCCTCACGGCGAGCAATGAAAGGCTACCTGAAACAGTCAATACCAAGCTAACCTCTCCTCGGAAAAACCACCATGACCCAAGCGCAAGATAATCTGGTTTTCACCCTCAACGACGACACTTCTGCCCCGCAATCCACCGCATCAGACACCGAAGATTGGGAAAAAGGCCTGGAACGCCTGCAACAAAAACGCCGCCATCTGGCCAAACAGGCACAACAACCGCCTGCCGCCCAATCCAACCGCCACCCTTCGGCCGCCTTCCTATACGACACCTTGGTGGCCGAGGCCAACCCAACACCTGCCCCGGCCGCCGCCCCTACTGCCGAACCCCGCACCGCACCGCTTCACACGCCCGCGCCCATGACCGAACCTGCCGCGCAACCCGCCAGCACCGACACGCGCCCCAGTGCGCTCAGCGGCAGTCGCCACCGCCGCTTGAATCTGGACGAACAAAAACAGGCCTATCAAGCCTATCTCCAGCATTGGCAGCAACAGCACAACCTGCAAACCGCCAGCTCCGAAGCCGAGCTGAATAATCCGCAAATCCTGTTTCAAGAAGACTGGCTGGCCGCCCAAAACTCCCTGCGCGTCGGCCGCGACGAGCCCGTGGTCGAACAGGCCACCGTATGGCTGGGCGGCGCACAGCCCACGGTAACGCCCGATCAAGACGTGGCCGAACAAATCGAAGCCGCCGCCGAGGCGGCCGCACAGCCCGAATACTATGCCCAAGCCGAGCCCGGCATCGCCGCGCTGGCCGCTGCTGCCGAGAAAGTGGTGCTGCTCAATGCCTATGCCCTACCCGGCAATCTGCAACACAAAATCCTCTGCCTGAGCGAACAAGTCCTGCTCGAACGCCTGGCCGAGAAACTGCACCCGCATCTGGCCGATGCCGTATCCGGCATGGTGAAAACCGCGCTTCAGCGGCAAACCGCACTGATGGTGCAGAATATGCAGCAGGCCTTCTTAGACGAAGTGCCCCGCTTGGTGGACGACGTACTGGCCTACAACCTCTCCCGCGCCCTGGCTGCCGTGAAAAAAGAGCAGCTATAACAGCCAACCCCCGAATCAAGGCTACCTGAAAATTCCCTCCGATTTTCAGGTAGCCTTTGCCATTTTGCGCCGCCTCGATGCCTCCGCATTCGTTTCATTTCAACAATTCATTGTATTCACGATAAATTTTAGCAAAGTAAATCCCTTCTATTTACGTAAAAAACTGCTAAAATGCGCTAGACAATTCATTGGTTGCAGTACTTTCATCAACTTGAATTAAGGAGTAGGAAATGGACAACAAACTCGGGTTTAAACCCATACCAATGGCGGTAGCCGTTGCGCTGACGCTGTTGATTTGGTTTGTCATTCCCGTGCCACAGGGCGTTACCCCCAATGCCTGGCATCTGTTGGCGCTGTTTGTGGGCGTGATTGCTGCCATTATCGGCAAAGCCATGCCCATCGGCGCACTGTCGATTCTCGCCATTATGCTGGTGGCCATTACCAAGGTAACCGTGCCCGAGCTTGATCCCGAAGGCAACCCGATCAAAAGCCCGGCCACCGTGGCCATTAAAGATGCTTTGAGCTCCTTCGGCGACCCGCTGATTTGGCTCATCGGTATTTCCATCATGATTTCGCGCGGCATCCTGAAAACCGGGCTGGGCTCGCGTATCGGCTATTACTTTATCTCCTTGTTCGGCAAAAAAACTCTGGGCATCGGCTACAGCCTGGCCATTTCCGAGCTGATTCTCGCTCCGGTAACGCCCAGTAATACTGCGCGCGGCGGCGGCATCATCCACCCGATTATGAAATCCATTGCGGGCAGCTTCGATTCCGACCCGGAAAAAGGCACGCAAAGCCGCATCGGCAAATACCTGGCCTTGGTAAACTACCACAGCAATCCGATTACCTCTGCCATGTTCATCACTGCTACCGCGCCCAACCCGCTGATCGTGGATCTGATTGCCAAAGCCACCAACTCCGATATCCACCTGAGCTGGGGCACTTGGGCCATTGCCATGCTTGTGCCCGGTTTGGCAGCCATGTTCCTGATGCCGCTGGTGCTGTATTTCTTCTTCCCGCCCGAAATCAAAGAAACCCCGAACGCTTCTCAGTTTGCCAAAGACAAGCTGCAAGAATTGGGGCCGATGAACCGCGGCGAGAAAATCATGCTGGCGATTTTTGCCATCCTGCTGCTGCTGTGGGCAGGCATTCCGGCCATGATTTTCGGCAAAGCCTACGCCGTCAACCCCACCACTACCGCCTTCCTCGGCCTCTCACTGCTGCTGCTCAGCGGCGTACTCACCTGGCAGGATGTCCTGACTGAAAAAGGCGCGTGGGACACCGTTACCTGGTTCTCCGCCCTGGTGATGATGGCCACCTTCCTCAACAAGCTCGGCCTGATTGCCTGGCTCTCCAAACTCTTGGAAAGCGGCATCGGTGGCATGGGCATGGGCTGGGTTGGCGCGGTAACCCTGCTGCTTCTGGCCTATATGTATGCCCACTACATCTTCGCCAGCACCACCGCCCACATCACCGCCATGCTCAGCGCCTTCTATGCCGCCGGCCTGGCCTTGGGTGCGCCCCCCATGCTCTACGCCCTGCTGCTGGCCTCATCTTCCAGCATCATGATGACCCTCACCCACTACGCCACCGGCACTTCGCCCGTGATTTTCGGCTCCGGCTACACCACCTTGGGAGAATGGTGGAAAGCAGGCTTCATCATGAGTGTGGTCAACCTCGCCGTCTTCGTGGTTATCGGCGGCGTTTGGTGGAAAGTGATGGGTTACTGGTAAACCCGGAGCGTTACGCCGGTAACGTTGAAGCATAACGGAAGGCTACCTGAAAACGAGCGAAGCAAAGTTTCAGGTAGCCTTTATATAGTGGATTAAATTTAAATCAGGACAAGGCGGCGAACCGCAGACAGTACAAATAAGTACGGCAAGGCGAGCCAACGCTGTACTGGTTTAAATTCAATTCACCATAGTAGATTAACAATGCCCAATGTAGGCCGCTACGACCGAGCTTGATCAATCGGCATTCCAGCTTGCCCATGCTGTTTCAGGCTACCTGAAAACGAAAAAAGGGCGCACCTATAGTGGATTAAATTTAAATCAGGACAAGGCGGCGAGCCGCAGACAGTACAAATAGTACGGAAAGGCGAGCCAACGCTGTACTGGTTTAAATTTAATTCACTATATTTTCAGGTAGCACAAAATTGCAGAAGCTGTGGGTCGAATTCTCGAACCTGATGTTTCCAGCATAACGTTTTGGTCGGATACCAGTATCCGCCCCACGGTTTGGTGCCGGATTAAAGGCTACCTGAAAATCCTTTTAGCAGGTTTTCAGGTAGCCTTTCTCTTTTCCGGCTGGCAACCCCTTAGTTTCGCCTCTCAGTAACAAAGGCGGCCAGTTGGCGCAGGCGGTCGGCGCGGGCGTCGAAGCCAGACAGGGCTTGCCGCGCTTCGGCCACGAGCCGTTCGGCATAGTCGCGGGCGGCGTTCAGCCCCATGAGTTTGACATAGGTGGGCTTGTCGGCTTCTTGGTCCTTACCGGCGGTTTTGCCCAAGGTGGCGGTGTCGGCTTCGCAGTCGAGCACGTCGTCGATTACTTGGAAGGCAAGGCCGAGTTTGGCGGCGTAGTCGTCGAGCCGTGCCAGGGCGGCATCGTCTAAATCGGGGCAGCTTAGCGCGCCCAGGGCCACGGCGGCGCGGATGAGGGCGCCGGTTTTCAGGCGGTGCATGGTTTCCAATTCGGCCTGGCCGATGTGCTGCCCCACGGATTGCAAATCGATGGCCTGCCCGCCGGCCATACCGAGGCTGCCGGAGGCGCGGGCGAGGGTGTGCACCATTTGCAGCTGCCGCGGCGCGGGCAGGCCGTTGGGGCGGCTGAGCACATCAAAAGCGAGGGTTTGCAGCGCGTCTCCCACCAGAAGGGCGGTGGCTTCGTCGTATTGGACGTGGCAGGTGGGTTTGCCGCGGCGCAGGCTGTCGTTGTCCATGGCGGGCATGTCGTCGTGCACCAAGGAATAAACGTGCACCAGCTCCACGGCGGCTAGGGCGGCTTCGGCAGCGGCGGCTTCGGATTGGCCCAATTCGGCGGCAGCCAGCACCAGCAGCGGGCGCAGCCGTTTGCCGCCGCCGAGCACGGCATAGCGCATGGCTTGGTGCAGCCGCTGCGGCAGGCTGTTTTCTGCGGGCAGCACGCGCTCCAGCACGAGTTCGGCTTGGGCGCGGGCGCGTTGTTGCCAATTATCGGGTTTATTCATCTTGTTCCAACACCAGCTCGCGTTCCACGCCGGAATCCAGCACTTGCAGCTTCTGCTCCACTTCGGCCAGCCGCGCTTGGCAGAAACGCACCAGTTCGCTGCCTTCCTGATAGGCGGCCAGCGCGTCTTCCAGCGGCATATCGCTGGCCTGCATGGCTTGGTTGATGGCTTCCAGCCGGCTCACGGCTTCTTCAAAGGTTTTCGGTTTTTTCTTGGTCATGGCGGGTTTGCGGCAGTTCGATTCAGGGGCGGGATTGTAGCACAGCAGGCGGGCGGGTTTCAGGTAGCCCCGTTGTGCGGCAGGCTACCTGAAAATCTATAGTGGATTAACAAAAATCAGGACAAGGCGGCGAGCCGCAGACAGTACACACGTTACGGCAAGGCGAGCCAACGCTGTACTGGTTTTTGTTAATTCACTATATTTGCCCCGCCCAAGCAATATTTTTCAGGTAGCCCCTGCCTTCTGCAAACCCGAAAAGCGGCCGATAGAACATTGGCCGCCAATGTGCCGCCTCTACCAGCGCAGCCGAACGCCCCGCCGTTTTCAGGTAGCCTGCTGCGTCATCGGATAACACATACTGACACACCGCCCGCTTTCATTTACAATCGGCACGGCAAAGCAGCCGGATAACCCGTCCGGCTGAAGTATTTTGTTTGAGACCACCCGTCAAAAGGAAACCCGATGCGTATCCGAACCGCCCTCCTCCTGCCGCTGCTCGCCCTGCCGCTTCCCGCGCTGGCCGGCGGGCTCAACGGCGCCGAGCTGAGCCTGCCCTGGGGCATCCCCTTCGTGCTGATTCTGCTCTCCATCGCCACCGGCCCGCTGTTTTTCGCCCATATTTGGCACCACCACTTCGGCAAAATCACCGCCGGCTGGACGCTGGCCTTCCTCATCCCCTTCACCCTCGTGTACGGCTTCTCCACCAGCCTGCATGTGCTGGTGCACGCCCTGGTGGCCGAATACATCCCCTTTATTTTGCTACTGTGGGCGCTCTACACCATCTCCGGCGGCATCCTCGTGTGGGGCAATCTGCACGGCAGCCCGCGCATGAACACCGCGCTGCTCGCCATCGGCACGCTCCTGGCCTCCGTGATGGGCACCACCGGCGCCGCCATGCTGATGATCCGCCCCATTCTCAAAGCCAACGACAACCGCAAGCACCGCGTGCACGTGGTGATTTTCTTCATCTTCCTCGTGGCCAATATCGGCGGCGGCCTCACCCCGCTGGGCGACCCGCCCCTCTTCCTCGGCTTCCTCAAAGGCGTGGACTTCATGTGGACGGTGCAACACATGCTGCCGCCCGTGCTGATTAGCGCCGCCGTGCTGCTCACCGTGTTCTACATCCTCGACAGCAAATACTTCGCCCAAGCCGACGAAATCCTGCCGCGCGACCCGAGCCCCGACAGCCCGCCCGAAAAAATCAAGCTCATGGGCAAATGGAACTTCCTGCTCCTGGGCGGCGTGGTAACAGCCGTGATGATGTCCGGCATTTGGAAGCCCGCGCACCCCGGCCTGGAAATTTTCGGCACCCACTACGCCCTGCAAAACCTCGCCCGCGATCTGATTTTGGTGGCACTGGCCGTTACTTCCCTCGCCATCACCCCCAAACAGGTGCGTGCCGGAAACGAATTCAACTGGGGCCCGATTGCCGAAGTGGGCAAACTCTTCCTCGGCATCTTCATCACCATCGCCCCCGTATTGGCCATGCTGCAAGCCGGCGAACACGGTGCGTTTGCCCCGCTGATTTCCCTCGTGCACGACGCTTCCGGCAACCCGATCAACACCATGTATTTCTGGATGACCGGTATGCTCTCCGCCTTTTTGGATAACGCCCCCACCTACCTCGTGTTCTTCAACATGGCCGGCGGCGATGCACACACCCTGATGAACGGCCACCTGTTCCACACCCTGCTGGCCGTATCCATGGGCTCAGTGTTCATGGGCGCACTCAGCTACATCGGCAACGCCCCAAACTTCATGGTGAAAGCCATCGCCGAACAACGCAAAGTGCCCATGCCCGGCTTCTTCGGCTACATGGCCTGGTCGTTCGGCATCCTCGTGCCGCTGTTTATCCTGCACACCTTGATTTTCTTCGTGTGGCAGATTTTCTAAGGGCACAGTAAGATGAAGGCTACCTGAAAACCTTGGTTTGGTTCTCAGGTAGCCTTTTTATCGCCTACTTGTGAAACAAATACCGCAGACCAATACTATTTTCAGGTAACCTCTCCCATACAGGCTACCTGAAAACCAATCCCCACAAAATCACCCCATCTTTTCCCGGCAAGAAACACCATCTTGCCGCAAAGCGCTACACCCCGCGCCGCAAAACCCTTATACTGCCGCACATTACATTACCCATCACACCCGAAAGGAAAAATCATGACCCACCAAATCCTGCAAGAAGCCGCCCGCACCCGCCGTTCCGTGTACGCGCTCAACAAAAACCTGCCCCTGCCCGCCGAAGAAGTGGCCGCCATCGTAGAACACGCCGTGCTGCACACTCCCTCTTCCTTCAACTCCCAATCCACCCGCGTCATGGTGCTGTTCGGCGCCGAACACGAAAAACTCTGGCAGCTCACCGAAGCCGCCCTGCGCCAAATCGTGCCCGCCGACAAATTCGAGCCCACCGCCCAAAAACTGGCCGGCTTCGCCGCCGCAGCCGGCACCGTACTCTTCTTTGAAGACCAATCCGTCGTGCGCGGCCTACAAGAGCAATTCCCCGCCTACGCCGCCAACTTCCCCGTGTGGGCCGAACACGCCGACGCCATGCACCAATACGCCGTGTGGACCACCTTCGCCGCCGCCGGCATCGGCGCCAACCTGCAACACTACAACCCCGTCATCGACCAAGCCGTGGCCGAGCAGTGGCAAATCCCCGCCAGCTGGACCCTGCACGCCCAGCTCGTATTCGGCGGCATCGCCGCGCCCGCCGCAGACAAGCAGTTCGCCCCGATTGAAGGCCGCTTTAAAGTACACGGCCTGTAAGCAACAAGGTATTTCACACAAAAAGGCTACCTGAAAATTTTCAGGTAGCCTTTTTTAGCGATCCGCCTTGAAACCTAGCTCTGTATGAAGAGAATAGCCAACTACTCCGCTCTCTCCACCTCAATTCCTCACGTCAATAAACTTGCACGCCCGCCCGGAACATGGCAGGCTACCTGAAAATTTACGTATGAAAGAGAAACCATGTTTCAGGTAGCCTTTTCTTTTGCCGGCCGGAGGTGCGCATGAGTCGGCAAACCATCGTAATTATCGGCGGCAGCGGCTTTATCGGTCGCCATCTGGCCGCGGCGTATCAGGCCGACGGGCATCGGGTGATTATCGTTAGCCGCCATCCGACCAGCGCGCGGGAGGCGGATAAGCGTTTTGAATACATCGCCGCGCTGCACCACCTCTACGACAGCATCCGCCCCGATTTACTGATTAACCTAGCCGGCGCGTCGGTGGGTGAAGGCCGCTGGACGGCGCAGCGCAAGCAGGAGCTGTTGCAAAGCCGCTTGCAGCCGGTGCAGGCTGTGGCCGACTGGCTGCACCGCCACCCGCAACCGCCGCGCCTCATCATTCAGGCTTCCGCCGTGGGCTATTATGGCAACGGCAGCGCGGAGGGCTGGCCGCCGTGTGCGGAAAACGCTCCGCCGCAAAATGTTTTCCCTTCGCAGCTGTGCCAGCAATGGGAGGCGGCGATACAGCGCGTACAGCAGGAGAGCGGCGTGCCGGTGGTCGTGTGCCGTTTTGGCGTGGTGCTGGGCAGGAATGGCGGCATTTTGCCGCAGCTGCTCAAACTGGTGCGCTACTGCGCGGGCCGGCTCGGCAGCGGCGAGCAGCCCCTGCCGTGGGTGCATATGGATGATGTCGTAGCCGCCATCCGTTTCCTAGCCACGCAAACGCACAACGGCTTTCGGGCTTACAACATTACTGCCCCAAAGCGCACCACCCAGCTCGACTTTGCCCGCGCCGCCGCCCAACGGCTGCGCCGACCGCTGTTGTTTTCCGTTCCCGAGCAGATGTTGCGCCTGATGCTGGGCGAGCAGGCCGATTTGGTGTTAGACGGCCAATTTGCCCCGCCGAAAGCCCTGTTGCAGCAAGGGTTTGAGTTTACCTTCCCCACTATTGAGCGTGCGCTCGACAACCTGCTGAATTAGGCTGCCCAATTCAATCCTTAGCTGCTGCTTAAAATCAGGTAAAATAGCGTTTTCCTGTTTTAAATTTTTCCCCGAAAGAGTGCCATGACCCAATCCCTCAGCTACCGCGATGCCGGTGTCGATATCGATGCGGGCGACCAACTGGTCGAAAACATCAAACCCTTTGCCAAGCGCACCATGCGCCCCGAAGTGTTGGGCGGCTTGGGCGGCTTCGGCGCGCTGGTGGAAATCAGCAAAAAGTATCAAACCCCCGTGCTGGTAAGCGGCACCGACGGTGTAGGCACCAAGCTGAAACTGGCGTTTGAATGGGATATTCACCATACCGTGGGCATCGACCTGGTGGCCATGAGCGTGAACGACATCCTCGTGCAAGGCGCAGAGCCTCTGTTTTTCCTCGACTATTTCGCCTGCGGCAAGCTCGATGTGGCGCGCGCCACCGATGTGATTAAAGGCATCGCCGAGGGCTGCGAACAATCCGGCTGCGCCCTGATTGGCGGCGAAACGGCCGAAATGCCCGGCATGTATCCCGAAGGCGAATACGATTTGGCCGGTTTCGCCGTGGGCGTGGTGGAAAAAAGCAAAGTCATCAACGGCCGCAGCATCCGGCCCGGCGACGTGGTGCTCGGCCTCGCCTCCAACGGCGCGCACTCCAACGGCTACTCCCTCATCCGCAAAATCATCGAGCGCAGCAATCCCGATTTGGATGCCGAATTCGACGGCGGCAAAACCCTGCGCCAAGCCGTTATTGCCCCCACCCGCCTGTATGTGAAACCGATTTTGGCTGCGCTGGAGAAATTTGAAATCAAAGGCATGGCACACATTACCGGCGGTGGCCTCACCGAAAACATCCCGCGCGTGCTGCCCGAAAACTGCGTGGCGCAAATCGATGCCCAATCCTGGCCGCTGCCCAAACTGTTCCAATGGCTGCAACAGGCCGGCAACGTGGAACAACAGGAAATGTACCGCACCTTCAACTGCGGTATCGGTATGGCCGTTATCGTGCCTGCCGAGCAGGCTGAGGCAGCGCAGGCCTTCCTCACCGAACAAGGCGAAACCGTGTACCGCCTGGGCACAATCCGCGAGCGTGCGGGAAGCGAGCATCAAACACAGGTGACATAAATAATTTCAGGTAGCCTCATTTAAAGGCTACCTGAAAAGAGAAACTCCAACGAATATTCCAACAAAGGCAACAACATCATGGCAAAAAATATTGTAGTAATCGGCGCACAATGGGGCGACGAAGGCAAAGGCAAAATCGTCGACTGGCTGGCAGAAGAGTGCGCCGGGGTGGTGCGCTTCCAAGGTGGCCACAATGCCGGGCACACGCTGGTGGTGAACGGCAAAAAAACTGTGCTGCGCCTGATTCCCAGCGGCATCCTGCATGAAAACCTGCATTGCTATATCGGCTCGGGCGTGGTGGTTTCCCCCGAGGCCCTGCTCGGCGAAATCGACGAGCTCACTGCGGCCGGCGTGAAAAACGTAGCCGGTCGGCTGCACATCGCCCCCACCTGCCCGATGATCCTGCCCTACCACATTGCGCTCGATCATGCCCGCGAAGCCTCCAAAGGCGCCGGCAAAATCGGCACCACCGGCCGCGGCATC
>ERZ772764.717-NODE-717-length-22028-cov-6.129932_pt1 | contig 22028 bp, 20 predicted proteins | sample MGYA00512163_ERZ772764 | MGnify/ENA primary metagenome ERZ772764 (study PRJEB29015, sample SAMEA2737903) | human oral metagenome | biome: human oral; feature: human-associated habitat; material: dental | place: China | collected 2094 ... | reverse complement strand
CATCGAAAAGCCCCGCGCCGGTGGGCACGGGGCTCGCGCTCCTCATTCGGAGCGGACTCGTCTCTCACCTGCGCGGGCTCCGACTCTGCGATTCCGTGACGACTCAGCGGCGAACACGCGGCGTCGGACTTGGCCCCACCGGGGTGGGGGACCTGCGGTCTTTGGCGAGCGATAGATTACAGGTTGCCGGGGACGAAGGCGCAAGCGCTCAGAGGCTCCGACGACAGTGCGTTCGGTCACGCCCGCCTCGCCCAGACCGGGCCGGCGCCCCATGACATGGGGGCGAACGCCCCTGCCCCGGCCCGATCCCCCCTCCCTAGCCTCCGAACATGACGACGACACCGATCTGGTCGACGACGCCGGTAGGAGGGCTCCCCCGCCTCACCATCGACGGGGAGGACACCGGCACGCCGCTGTGGATCGCGCGCACCCGCCGGCAGCGCAGCAAAGGACTGCTCGGCACCGACGGCATCGACGGCGCCCTGTGGATCCCCCGCTGCAACTGGGTGCACTGCCTGGGCATGCGGTACGCGATCGACGTCATCCACGTAACCCGTCCCGGCAGAGTGCTGGGCGTGAGGCCCCTGCGCCCCGGCCGTATCGGACTGCCGCACCCGCGTGCCGCCGCCGTCGTCGAGATGGTGCGGGGCGGAGCCGCCCGCCTGGGCATCCGCACGGGCAGCATGCTGTCGTCCCTGCCCGCCCCGCCGACGGTGGGGCCGTGGATACGACCGCCCGAACTCGTCCGACTCGTCTGAGAGGCATCCCCATGTCGGTGTTCCATCCTTGGGTCCTGGCGACCGTGGCCGCGTGCTCGGTGGCGCTCGTGGCCGGCCCGGTATCGGCGTGGACGCGCCGTTACGTTCGCGATTCCCTCGGGCACGACGACAGGGGCAGCGGCATCGACCGCCCCGAGGACCGAGAGCGCTCCGAATACTCGACGCCGCCCCGCCCCGGCCTTCTGGCCATCGTCCCGCAGAGCCTGCTCTCGCTCGCGCTCTGCGGATTCTGCGCGTGGTGGGGCATGACGGCGGACGTCATGGGCGCGGCACTCGTCGCCGTCCCCGTCTACGCCCTGCTGACGAGCGCCGCCTGCGTCGACGCCGTCGCCCACCTCCTGCCCAACCGCCTCCTGGGGGCGACGGCGGCATGGCTGTCGGCCTGCGGCGTCGTGGCCGTCGTCGCCCATCCCGGGAACGCCCACGCGGCGCTCCGGGCGGCGCTGTGCGCGCTCGGGGCGGGAGCGACCGGCCTGCTGCTCGCACTGGCGCCCTCCGGCCTGGGGCTGGGGGACGTCAAGCTCTGCACAGTCATCGGTCTCTGGCTGGGCTGGTACGGCGTACTACCGCTCACCCTCGGTCTGTGCGTCGGGGTCGCCCTCGGCGGACTCGCCGCCATTTTTCTTCTCATCACTCGTCGCGCCGGGCGGAAGGATCCCATGGCCTACGGTCCGCACCTCATCGCGGGCGCCCTGATGAGCTGGCCCCTGGCCGCCGCCTGACGAGGAAGAACGTCAGCATAATATTCGTCCGGATGATCCGAACCGCCTGGACCATCCGGATCATCCTCATTTCCCGGATCATCGCCGACCGGACGAATCCCGCACCGGGAACCCGATTCCCGACCGTCTCGGGCCACCGCCATCGCACCGCGGACCGGCTGCACCGATCGGTGCGCTCGTTCGCACCAGCATGCGGAAAAGTGCGAGAGGATACTATTCTCATCGAATAGATCATTGTCGCATCGGCGAAGCATTGAATCGATCCACGTCGCATAAGGCCAGTCGAATACATGGGCACCTGTACCCATGGCACAAGAAAAGCGCCCGGCCTACCTTACTCATTACAGGCGGAGCCGTTCACCAGGACAACACGGCGCACGCCTCGATAATCGATTCCCAGTTGATTCGATAATTGACGACACAGGAAGTCCCTCCCGAATGCTTGTGCTCACCGGCTCCCAGTCCCCGGCCGATACGGCCGGCGAGCAGGACGCGCTTCAGGCCATCGACGCGCTCGAGGCCCTGGGCCCCGCTCCCGCCCTCCTGCTGTGCCGTGCCGGCGACGACGAGCGCGCTGCCCGGCTGATCCGCGCGGCTCTGAGCCGGGGCGCGCCGGGTGTACTGCCAGTGGACGAGTCCGAGACCCGCTTCAGGGTGCTCGCCCACTGCCTGCGCCCGCTCAGTCCCCGAGCGCTCGGCCAGGCTCCGGTCGTCATCGACGCACTGCGCCCCGTGCTGCGCACCCGTGTCGTGCTCACATCGGTCAGGAGGGTCGCCATCCCCTCCCCGTCCGTCTGGCAGCACGCGCGAAGCATGCTGCCCGGGGCCCGCTTCGAACTGGATCTGAATCGGAACCGCATCACCAGGATCAGCGGTCCCGCGTGGGTCGCCCCCGCGCCCGGGCGCATGGGCGTCTGGGCGGCCGATGACGAGAAGGGGCGGGTCACCGCGGACCTCGCTCGGCTCGGACTCCGCCGCGAACCCCTTCAGCGGGTATCCCGGCGATGGCCGGCGAAGGCGTGGGCGGAGATGACGGTGCTCGACGCGGATCCCGCCCCGCTCGTCACCGAGGCGCTCGCCCGCGTCGCCCGAACGAGCTGCCCCCGCTGCGGCCGGATGTCCCTTCCAGCGGGATGCCTCATGTGCGGCACATGGCCGTATGCGGATCCTCCCGGGCCCGCACCGGCTCCCGCACCGCATCCGCAGCGCCCTCCTCGACCCCGTCCAGCGAAGGAGATCCGATGAATCCGCGTCAACGACGAGGAGTTCTGCTCATCCTCGTCACAGTCCTCGGGGCCGTCGTCACCTTCGGAGCCGTCTTCAACTACGTCCAGTCCGTCTCCTCGCAGGTCGGCCCCAGGACCACCGTGCTGGAGCTGTCGAAGGATGTGACCGAGCTGCAGGAGATCACCGCGGCCGACGTCACCGCCGTGCAGGTGCCCGAGCGCTGGGCCCCGAAGGACGCCGTCCACGACCTGTCCGATGTCCAGGGCGAGGTCGCCGCCGCCTCCTACCGACGGGGCGCCGTCCTCCAGACCAGCATGCTCCAGGATCCGCCCCAGCTGACGGAGGGCTATCGCGAGGTGACGATCATGGTCGACGCCGAGACCGGCGTGGCCGGCAGGATCGCATCCGGCTCTCGCGTCGACGTCGTCTCCACCCTGCAGGACCCCGGAACCGATCAGCAGTCCGCTCACGTCATCATCCAGAACGCGCTCATCACCAACGTCGGTGTCGCCACCACGGTGGAGGACGAGAACTCCTCCGGCGACTTCACCGAGGCGCAAGCCGTGCCCGTGACCTTCGCCCTCACCCCGGATGACTCGCTCAAGCTCGCCTACGCCGAGAGCTTCTCCAAGAAGGTGCGCCTTCTTCTGCGCCGCGACGGCGACAACGGCTCCGTCGGCGATCCCGAGTACTCGGCGCCGGCGGGCACCCCCACCGCCAACGGAGGTAATCAATGACACAGTACGTGTTGACCGACGACGAACAGGTCCGCATCCAGGTCACCGCCGCCATCGCGGAGGTGGAAGGCCTCGGCGAGGTCGTGGCCGTGGACTCCCCCGACCGCCTGCGCGAGTCCCTGCGCGCCGGCAGCGCGTCCTGCGTCCTCGTGGACGAGGCTCTCGGGGGCGTCTCCGCTCTGGCCGTCACGCAGGAGATCTCCCGCTCCCATCCGCTCACCCCGGTCGTCCTGCTCTCCCGCGGCCGGAGCGTCGAGGTTCTCACCGCCGCCATGGATGCGGGAGCGCGCACCGTGCTCGCCGTACCGCTCTCCCTGGAGGAGCTGAACAGTCGTCTCCAACCGGTCCTGGCCTGGTCGCAGGCGGTCCGCAACGAGGCGGGCTCCCACGACGATCCCGGCGCTCACCGCCTCGGCAGCGTCACCGCCATCGTCGGAGCCAAGGGCGGCGTCGGCGCCTCCACCGTCGCGCTCATGACCGCGGCCCAGCTGGCGCGGCGCACCCGCACCTGCCTGGTGGACCTCGACGTGCGCGGAGGAGATCTCGCCGCCATGACGGGTCTGTCCGCGCGACGCTCGATCGCGGACCTGGTGGACATCGCCGCGGAGGCGAGCTCCCGGGAGCTCTCGGAGGTCATGTACCCGCTGCCGGGCGGAATCGCCCTGCTGCCCGCACCGGATCATGGCGAGATGGGCGAGGCGGTGACCGAGACCGCCACCCGCCAGGTCATCTCCGTGCTGCGCTATCAGTTCGACCACGTCGTCCTCGACTGCGGCGGGCGCCTGGACGACGTCCTGGCGATGGCGCTCGACTCGGCCGATCGGGTCCTCATCGTGGCGACTCCCGACACCCCGGCCGTGCGCTCCGTGCGCCGGCTGACGGACGCGCTCCACCGGCTCGGCATCGCCCACGGGCGCTCCATGGGCCTCATCGTCAATCGCAGTGGCCGCCGGCGCGAGATTCAGCCCAGGACGGCGGCGAAAATGGCGGCGGTTCCGCTGATCGTCAGCATCCCGGACCTGACGACGCGAATGGAGATGACGGTCAACTCGAACGCGCTGCTCACGACGGAGGTGCCGCCCCTGGCCAAGGCCGTGCGCTCCATCACGGGCACGATCCTGGCCGAGCGGGCAGGCGCATCGACGTCGCCCTCGCCCGAGCCGGAGGACGAGGCCCGGTCGTCGCCCCGACGGCGCAGAGGAGGAAAGGGGAGGCACTGGCGCGAGCGCTCCGACGAGGGCCAGGTCACGGTGGAGTTCCCCGTGGTCTTCGCCCTCGCCACAGCAGCGCTCCTTCTGTGCGTGCAGCTCCTCGGCTACGGGATCTCCTCCATGCTCGCCAACAACGCCGCCGAGGAGGCGGCTCGCGACTACGGCATCGGCATGAGCGCCGAGGAGGTCCGCCGGGACGTCGCCGACCATCTTCCCGATGCGTACGACTCGAGCATGACCATCACTCGGCACCCCGACGACACGGTCACCGTCGCCCTGCCGGTGCCCTCCGTCGTCGAGCTCCGCACGTCCGCCGAGGCCGGGATCGTCCGGGAGGGGCGATCATGACCGCCCCGTCATCGCAACGCCTGCTGCACGGGCTGCGCCGCGTCGAGCGCGGCGCCCTCGACATCGAGCTCGCCGGCTTCATCCCGGTCCTGCTCGTCGTCCTGCTTCTCCTCCTTCAAGGCTTCCTGGCCATCTCCACCGTGACCTCCACGAGCGCGGCCGCCCGCGACGGCGCTCGCGCCGCCATGCTCGGGCGATCCGCCACGGCCGCCGTGGAGCGGTCCCTGCCGGACTGGGTCGCGCTCGAGTCGGTCACGGACAGCTGCGGTTCGGAGCACTGCGTGCGGGTGACGGCACGGGTTCCGATCGGCCTGCCGGCCTTCACCACCAGGCACGTCACCGTGACGCGAACGGCCTACTTCCCGGAGGACTGACATGGCGCTGAGAGATCGCACGGCCTCGCCCGCCGCAAGAGGGCATCCGGTGGCGAGCAGCAGGGAGGAACTCGTCACCCGGTATCGGGCCCGTCTGCTGGAGGAGGTCGACCTGGAGGAGGTGACCGGGCTCGATCTCCCCCAGCAGCGAGCGCGGCTGGAGCGAATGCTCTCCCGGCTCCTGTCCCTGGAGGGGCCGGTCATGTCGCCCCGGGAAAGAACGTGGCTCGTCACACGGGTCGTCGATGACGCCGTCGGCCTCGGTGTGCTCGAGCCTCTGGTGGCGGACCGCAGCGTCACCGAGATCATGGTCAATGGCGCGGACGACGTCTTCGTGGAGCGCGCCGGCAGGATCGAGCGGGTCCCCACCCGGTTCGCCTCCGAGGCGGATCTCTACCGGCTCATCGACCGCGTCGTCTCCTCGGTCAATCGCCGTGTGGATGAGTCGAGCCCCATGGTGGACGCCCGCCTGCCCGGGGGTGAACGCGTCAACGTCATCATCCCGCCACTCGCCCTGGACGGGCCGACGATCACGATCCGCCGCTTCCCCCAGCCCTTCCACCTCGCGGATCTCGTGGCTCGCCGCAGTCTGCCTCAGCAGGCCGCAGATCTTCTCAGCGCCCTGGTGGCGGCGAGGCTCAGCATTCTCATCTCGGGCGGAACCGGTTCCGGCAAGACCACCTTCCTCAACGCCCTCTCCGGCACGATCCCGGAGCACGAGCGCATCATCACCATCGAGGACGCCGCCGAGCTCTCGCTGCAGCAGCCCCACGTGGTGCGTCTGGAGGCGCGCCCTGCCAACATCGAGGGACGCGGTCAGATCGCCATACGCGACCTGGTGCGCAACTCCCTGCGCATGCGTCCGGATCGGATCATCGTCGGAGAGGTTCGCGGAGGTGAGACCCTGGACATGCTCCAGGCCATGAACACCGGGCACGAGGGCTCGCTCACCACGGTGCACGCGAACTCCCCGGTGGACGCGCTCAGTCGTCTGGAGACACTCGCCTCGATGTCGGACGTCGCCCTCCCGGTGGAGACCGTGCGCGACCAGATCAACGGCGCCATCGACGTCATCGTCCAGCTGGAGAGGGACTCCTCGGGGGTGCGCCGGGTCAGCGGCATCGACGCGGTCACGTCGCAGCGTCGAGAGGCGTATGCGACGTGCCCGATCCTGCACTACGTCCGTGCGACTCGCCGCGGCGAGGGGAGCTTCGAGTTCGGCGGGATCCCGGGAGCCATGGCACGACGAGTACTCCAGCACGGCCAGTCGCTCCCGGAGGGGCTGACGGGAGCAGCAGCATGAACGGCATCGGGGTCATCCTCCTCAGCACAGCGGTGACGATCGCCGCCGGCGCCGCCGCGGTGCTGTCATTGGGGACCGGCGCTGAGCGCGCCGCTCGGGTCGCGCAGAGCCTGGGGGCGGCGGAGAGCTCCCGTCGAACCAGGCCGACGGGCCTCCTCCTGGCACCGCTGCGGCGGTCGCCCCTCGGCCGCGCGCTCCGCAAACGGCTCACCGGGGCCGGACTCGACTGGGATCCGGCGGGCACCGAGCTGATCCTCGCAGCCGGCATCATCATCGTGTTCCTGGGAACGCGTCCGTTCATCGGACGAATCGCGGGCGGCGTCCTGGCGGCCGCAGTGCCGCTTGCCTTCTCCCGGTGGATGCAGCGCCGCGCGGCCCGGCGCACCGAGCACTTCATCGCCCAGCTCCCGGATGTCTCCCGGCTCCTGTCCAACGGCACCTCGGCGGGAATGTCCGTGGAACGGGCCCTCGGAATGGCGGCGGCGGAGGTTCCGGAGCCCGCGAGGACGGAGCTGAATCGAGTGGTCGCCCAGCTCGGACTGGGATGGGCGCTGGACGCCTCCCTGACCGACCTCTCGGAGCGGATGCCCTCGCGCGAGCTCGACGTCCTCGTGCGCACCATCATCATTCAGTCCAGGTCCGGCGGCACCCTGGTCGCCGCCCTGCAGGAGATCGCCTTCGCCCTCGAGGACCGCAAGCAACTGCACCGCGAAGTGCGCACCGCGATTCTCGGCTCGGCGGTCAGCGGCTACATCGTTCCCGTCATGGGCATGGGGTGCGTCGTACTCCTCAATCTCATGAAACCGGGCGTCCTCGACGACATGGCCTCCTCCCTCATCGGTCGACTCGTCCTGCTGGCCGCCCTCGTCTTCTTCGGCCTCGGCGCCCTGCTCATCAAGACCGTCTCACGGGTGGAGGTGTGACATGATCGCCCTCAGCGCGGGCCTCCTCGCCGCGTGCTTCGTGCTCGCGGTCGCCAACGGCATTCGAATGATCCGGGATGACGGCACGGGGCACATGGCCGGTCCCGCGACCGAAACCGGCGGGACGGGCGGAACGGATGAGTCGGTCGGGACCGACGCGCACCGACGCGAGGGCGTCTTCGTCAGGTTCATCGACGCCCTGGGGCTGCGGGGGCAGCAGGTGCTTCGCCGTCTCTACGGGCCGGTGCGCCTGAGCACGCTCAACCAGCGGCTCAGGAGCGCCGGCAACCCGGAGGGCCTGCATCTCGACCTGTTCATTCAGCGCGAAGCGGGTTTCGTCCTGCTCAGCACGGGCCTGCTGCTCGTCTTCGTCCTGCTGGATCAGCCGGTCCTCGGAGTCGTGATCGCCATCATCTTCTCAGGATGGATGCAGCTGTGGCTCGCCCAGTCTCTTCGCGGCCGGCAGAGGAGGATCAACCAGGACCTGCCCGACTTCCTCGACATCCTCGCGGTCGCCGTCCGTTCCGGACTCCCGTTTCGAAACGCGCTGGAGCGCGTCTGCGAGCGCTTCGAGGGACCGGTGTCCGAGGAGATGACCACCGCTCTCCACGAGATGCGTCTGGGGGTATCCCGGCGAGACGCCTTCTCCGCGGTCAGGAGGCGGAGCCGCTCGGACAGCATCGACACCTTCGTCACGGCCCTCCTCCAGTCCGAGGAACTGGGGACCCCGATCGGCGACGCCCTGCAGGCGATCGTCAAGGAGATCAGACGCGAACGCGCCGAGCAGGTGCGCCGTGATGCCGCCAAGGCCTCGCCGAAGGTCTCGCTCGTCGCCACGATGACCATGCTGCCGGGCACGATCATCCTCATGACGGGCGGCATGCTGTACGCCAATCGAGACGTCTTCGCCCGCATCTTCGGTGGTTGACGATGACGTCTCAGACAACGATCGTCCGGCTGCCCCTGGCGCAGGAGATACGGGACCGCAGCATGTCCGGTGCCGTAGGACTCATCTGCGACGTGAGGCTGGGCATCCTGCTCACCTGCGAACTGATTCTCATAACGAACGGCACCTCGATCCCGTCGATCGTCTCCCTCTTCGTGACGATGAGTCTGAGCTGGATACTGCTGCGAACCGTACGGCGAGCCCCGGCCGTGGCCAGCTGGGGCCGGCTCTTCCCCTGCACGGACCTCATCGTCACCGGAGCGCTCGTCTTCACCCTGTCCGACGCCTTCAACGGCGCATACGCGCTGACCATCGCCTACATCCTGACCTCCGCGCTGCTGATCGGCATCATCACGAGCGCGACCTGGGCCGCCGTGTGGACGACCGGCATCCTGACCATTCTCATCATGATGAGGCCGAGCCACGCGCCGCTCCCGTCGGCGATCTCGATCATCTCGATCCTCGGCATCGCAGCGGGCGTCCTCCTCGGCAATCGTCTGTTCGTTCAGCTCCAGGAGGTCGGCAGGCTCACCGCCGAGGCCGCCGCCGCCCGTGCCGAGGAGCGCGCTCTCACCGAGCGCCTGACGATCGCCCGGGACCTCCACGACTCGCTGGCGAAGAGCATCCACGGCATCAGAATGCTCGCCGAGACCCTCGACGACTCGCTGCACACGACGGATCATGAGGACGCCGTTCTCAGTCGCACCCTCTTCGAGTCGGCGGACGAGGCCAGCCGGGAGGCTCGCCTGGTCCTGGACGGCCTGCGGATCAGCGGCGAGAACGACGCCGTGGGAGCCCTCGCCGAGGAGGTCGCGCGCTGGAGCGCCCGAACCGGCATTGCAGCGGTCCGCGCCGACTCCGAGTCGGCACCGCGCCTGCCGTGCTCGCCGGAGGCGATGTGGCAGCTCCAGCGCGTGCTCGGAGAGGCGCTCACCAATATCGAGAAGCACGCCCGGGCCACCACGATGCGCTTCTCCGCCCGGACGGAGGGGGACCGGCTGCGCATGGAGATCAGCGACGACGGCGTCGGACTCGACACGGACGGCGGTGAGCCCCTCCTTCCCGAGGGGCACTACGGCCTCACGGGGATGCGCGAGCGCGCCGAGGTCCTCGGCGCCGAGCTGAGCATCGAGTCGCACCCGGAGCCCGGCATCGGACTACGGACACGGCTGCTCGTCCCACTGACGTCGCTGACGACCACCCGGGAGGCACGAACGTGAAGATCATGATCGTGGATGACAACGCCATCGTGCGCGCGGGTCTTCGGGCGGTGCTCACGCGGGTGGACTCGGTGACGGAGGTGGTCGAGGCCGAGGACGCCTTCGCGGCCCTGGAGACCGCCGCCTCCGAGTCGCCGGAGATCGTTCTGCTGGACATCTCGATGCCGGGGCGCAGCGGCCTGGACATCCTCCCCGAGCTCGTCGACCGCATGTCCGTCGTCATGCTCACGTCGTTGAAGGATCCAACGCTGATCCGACGAGCGATCGACGCCGGCGCACGGGGGTACCTGGTGCACGGCCAGCTGGGCGTTAACGAGGTCGCCGGTGCCATCGAGACCTGTCGGCACGGCGGACTCGTCCTCGGCCGGGAGGCGGCCGAGGTCGTGCTCCACCCCTCCGACGCCGACCGCCCCAACCCCCTGCGCGAGCATCTGACCGAGCGGGAGGCCGAGATCCTCGACCTCGCGGCCGGGGGCCTGTCGAATGCGGAGATCGCGTCCCGGCTGTACCTGTCCGAGCGGACCGTCAAGAACTATCTCAATGCCGCCTATCCCAAGATCGACGTCCATAACCGTGCCGAGGCGGTCTCCGCCTGGCTGGGGCGGAATCAAGGGCGCTGATCGAGGCGCCCGCCCCTGCGCCCCGGGGCGGGGGCCCGCCTACTTTTCATTCCGTCAGCAGGACGCAGCCGGCCCACCGGCTCCATCCCATTACACGGAGGTCATGATGAACAACAACTCCCTGCTCCGCCTTCAGGTCCGCATTCAGCAGGCATGGACCGACCTGCGCGACAGCGAGCGCGGTCAGACGATGGTCGAGTACGCGGGCATCGGCCTGGTCGTCGTCGCCCTCGTCGCGGCCGCGGCCGCGGCCGTGAGTGGCCAGGAGAAGTCCATCGGACAAGCGATCACGAGCAAGATCTCGCAGATCATCGGGTCGATCAAGACAGGCGGGGAGTGAGCTCCCCCGCGAGAGAGTGACACGGGCAGCGCGGCCAGGCGCATCTGGAGGGGACGGATGCACCTGGCCGCGCATCGCTCTTCCACCTCATACGCCCTCCGCATACCCCCTCCGAATATGCCCACCGCATATTCTCACGGCACATATTTACAGCACATACCCCTATCGCGTCATGCAGGACTGACCTATGATGAAGCACCATCCAGCGCTGGCGAACGGCGCGCACTCCCACCGGATCCGCGAGGACGAGCGGGGCAGCATCTCCCCCTATCTCTGCATCGCCTCCGGACTTCTCACCATGGTCGCGCTGCTCGTCATGCTCAGCCTGGGCGACGCCACCCTTCACCGGCGGGACGCGAGCAATGCGGCGGACTCCGCCGCGCTGGCCGCGGCCGGCGCCTGGGCCGACTCGATCGAGTCGGCGTACGACGACGCCGTCGGCGCCGGCAACGCGGACGACCTGTGGGGCGGGGTCGGGAACAGCGTGGGATCGTACGCGGGGCCGAAGGCGAGAAGAGCGGCGGAGACGTACGCCTCGCGCAACGGGGCCACGGTTACCGCGTACTCCGTCAATGCGACCAGGAGAACCATCACCGTCGCCGTGGAGACGAACTCCGCCGTCGAGGGCGTCGACGAGAGGATGACCGCCGAATCGACCGCGGAGATCGTCCTCGGGAACGGCGTCTGCCTCAAGGGCGGCAAGATCGGATTCACGATGGACGGCCGGTGCGTCGCCAAGCGCCCCGATGAGGATCCCGCGCCCGAGTCCACCCCCTCGCCCTCCCCGACCACCGCCCCGTTCAAAGTGCCCGATGGCATGAGCGAACACGCGAGGGTCACCACCAGGCTGGTGTCCTGACCCCTCACGCACCGGCCGGGGATCCCTCACCCGCTCCATCCGTCGAATCCCACCATCTCCACTGTCCTCATCATCATCGTCATACTCATCAGGGGGATATCGTGCCCACCGCCGCCTCACGCCCGCTGCTCGCCGTCGTCGTCGGGCTCGCCCTGCTCTCCGGCTGCAGTGGCGGGCCCGGGGCCGACGACGCCTCCTCGGAGAGCGCCACCCCCTCGGACGCACGGGCCGCCGGAACGCCCTCCGCCCTCACGCCCGCGCACGGGCTCACCCTGACCATGCCCGCCGACCTCGTCTCCGACGACCAACCCGCGAAGGGCTCGAACGACAAGTCGCGCGTCGACTACTACGTCCAGGACGAGTCCGCCCCCGCCGTCATCGACGTCGAGTACTACACCGAGAGCTCCCGGACGGCGTCCAGCATCGCCTCCCTGGACAAGGAGGCCTACGCGGAGGACGGCATCATCGTCACGCCCGCTCCGACGACCGTCGAAAACTCCCCCGACGCGTACACCTACGCCTGGGAGCAGAGCACCGCGCCCCCGTGGGACGAGACGGCGCCCGCGATCGACCTGTCCTGCCAGGCGAAGACGGCCGATGGCCCCGATGGTTACGCCTACGGCGTCTACGTCTGCTCGCCCAAGGGCAATCAGCGGAGCATCGACGCCATGCAGGCCGTGCTCGACTCCATGTCCATTAGCGGGTCCTGACCGGACTCCCCTGCGGATCCGGGCGCCGGTGCCGCAGGGCGCATTCCGGGGCGCCCGCCCCTTCGCCGTCGCGCACCGGCGCGATTCACTGCCGACAGCACCGACAGCAAGCGCAAGGAGATCCGATGAGCCCTCGCAGGAAATCGCTGCAGCAAGAGCACGGGCAGACGCTCACCGAGCACGCCGGGATCGGACTGGTCGTCGTCGTTCTGCTCCTGGTGGTCGCCGGCGGAATCACCGTGGCCTCCGGGGACGGAATCGGCCAGGCCATCGTCTGCAAGATCGCTCAGCAGATCCGCTCCGTCGCCGGGGGATCGTACGAGTGCCCCTCGAGCAGCAATCCCTATGCCGCGAATCCCGCTGCGGTTCCCTCGAAGGTCCAGGAGACCACTAAGTCGACGTCCGCGGGCGTGAAGCTGATCAAGGTGACCGGCGACGTGAGCGATGGCTCCTCGGTCAGGAGGACGACGTACGCCGACGGCTCCGGCAGCCGTCAGTACAGCAAGACGATAGAAGGGTCCGTCGGCTACTCCTTCGGCACAGGCCATTCGAAGAAGAAGAAGGAGAAGGCCGTGGAGAAAAGTGGAGAAAAATCCGGAGGCGGTGACAAGACCGAGAAGAAGGGCGATGGGGACCCCTTCAAGATCTCCCTCGAAGGCTCGGTGAAGGCATCCGGAACCATCACAACAACACAGACCTATAAATGCGACACCCCTCGCCACATCTCGTGCTCCGAATTCGACAAGCAGAATCGGGCCGCGACCAAGGAACGACTCCGCGACCAGGGGATAGGACGTTTCAAAAGCGGTGACAAGACCATCAAGCAGACTCCCGACACCACCTCCAGGGCCTGGACCGTCAAATTGTCAGGCGACGCCACCGTCAGCGCCGAAGTGAAGGAGAAGGAGGAGAACACGCATAAGAGCAAGAGCAAGAACGAAAAGAGCAAGAAAAAGGAAAAGAAAGAGAAAAAGAACAAGAAAGGCAAGAAGAACAAGAGAGACGAGAAGAACGAGAAGGAGGAAGAGGAGGACGATACAACCACCATGGCCAAGAGCGACATCAGCATATCCGGGGAGATCGGCTACACCAACACCTCCACGACCAACGCGGATGGCAGCACCAGCAGGTCGCACAGGTTCGCCTACAAGAGCACGATCCATGCCGGGGACGAGATCTTCGGCAACGAGGGCGGGACCGATAACAGCGCCTTCGGCAGCTACGAGGTGACCTACGACGGGGACGGCAAGCTCAAGACCGTGACGTTCACCGGCGTCCAGGAGGGAGAGGCCTCCGCCTCCAAGAATAAGGAGCACAGGAAGAAAGGAGAGGGAGGATCGGTGACCACGACGGTCACGACCACGCTGGACGTGTCCCAGCTGAGCCCGGAGGACCGTGCGATCGCGGAGCACTACGTCTCCTCCTCCTCCTTCATCAACGGAATGCTCAAGATCCCGCGGTCGGTCTTCAAGCCGTCGCGCCCGTCCGACGACGACTTCAACAACCTGCTCTACCGGCAGGCGCAAACGACCCGGGTCGTTCAGAACGGCAAGACGGTCACCAAGGAAGGAGGATGGGATCTCTGGCTCCTCAAGTGCAAGACGGAGTCCACCACCTCCACGCAGGACACGATCAGCTCCCAGCACCTGGGCAGGCCCAGGCAGGACGGCGAACGGGTCTACGAGGACGACACGGAGTAGCGGGATCCGCGACCGCGCGCGGTCGAGCCGACATCACAACCACCACGCAAGGAGAGTCTCATGGATCGCATCAGGGAGAGCATCGGAGCGTCCCCGCCGCGCCGCTCGGCCGGCCGCGGCATCGGCACCGGACGGCGACGACTCCTCATGATGGGACTCGGAGGGGGCGCTCTGACGGCTCTCGCGGCATGCGGTGCGACGTCGTCCCCTCCCCCGGGAGACGGACTGACGACGGTCGATGACGTTCCCCAGCCCCACCCCGCCACGACGCCCCCGAGCGAGGCGCAGGACGACTGGGAGACCGTGACCTACGAGGGGCAGTCCTTCAGCCTCCCGACGGCCTTCGACGACCCCGTCCCCCATGACGACTGGGGCATCTACAGGGCCGCGTACGACCTCCTCGGCAATGACGAGGGCGACGAGAACGACGGCGAGGACGACGGCGAGGACGACGGCACGCTTCAGCGCGTGCTGGTCACGGGTATCACCACCGACGTCACGACCGCTGACGGGGTCCGGCAGACGGTCGAGATGATGAACAGCGGACTGATCGAGAACTACAGCCGGCTCAACACCATCTCCTGGGAGGCGGATGGCACCACCGCCATCGAGCGGGTCTCCTTCTACTGGGGGCCGGACGCCGACTCCCCCGGCTGCACCTGGATGATCGCCTCGCCCGCCGGCATCGGGGTCGCCACCCTCCTGGGCGCCTACGCCGATGACGTCCTGCGCAACAGCATCGAGGCCACCCTGGCCCTGGACGAGGGCTGATGCCATGAGACGACGCACGAGCCTCATCGCGCTGACGACGATCGTCCTGGGGTCCGCCGCCACGGCATGCTCATCGGACGGGACCGCCGCTCCTTCGGGGGACTGGCGGCGGGAGGACGACGGCGACCTCCTGGTCGCGATACCGAAGAAGTGGGAGAGGTCCAGTCCCGAGGAGGGCGCGTGGACGACTCGGTGGACCGATCCCGACAACGACTCCAACGTCCTCATGACCATTCGCTCGGCCGACGAGGACGACGTCTACACGGCGCTCGACACCGCGGCGGACTCCGCGCGGTCCGTGACCCGCGGCTACCAGCTGGTCGGGGAACGAGCCGCCTGGTCCGACGGCACCACCACGCTGGCCCGCCAGGACTATCGGACGACGTGGCCGGTCGATGGCCGTGGCGCCACCTGGGCGGTCAGCGCCCATGGCCTCGTCGCCCTCGTCGACCTGTTCGGGGACTCCGTGACCGACGACCAGTTCACGACCGTCGGCACGTGGATCGAGCTCACAGGAGCCGCTTCCGCGACCGCGGCGGGTTCCGCAACAGCATCAGCCGACGCCGACGGCAACCAGCACGTTGAGCTCTCCGGCCTGAGCTGCGCACTGCCGGCGACCTGGATCGACACAGGGGCCCTGGAGGGCTCGCAGCGATGGACAGGAACATGGGGGCTGGTCGAGGACCAGATCCTGGTGCAGAGGCTCTTCCTCGCGCCCGAGATGCCGCAGAGCACCGTCGAGGACGCGATGGCGCAGATCGAGAGCGACTCGGCCGGCGGCGCGCTGGACGACTACGCGAAGCAGCAGGAGGTCCCCCTTCAGCTGTCGGGGCTCGCCGAGGCCATGCGAACCGACTTCAGCGCCGGCGACGACGGCGCCGACGAGGGCTGCATATGGGTTCTGCGTCAGGACTCCCGCATCGCCGCTGTGCAGTACTCGGGCACCGGCGCCATGGACACCGCTCTGCGCGACTCGATCGAGCAGTCGCTCGCCCTCACCACATGACTCCGAAACCCCGGGTCGCTGGATTGAGATCGCCCGACCGCGAGGGGCCGGCGATACCCGCCCGCCGGATGCCGCCGACGCCCGAGACGGCGCCAGTCGGGTTCGCCGGCCGGGCTCGCCAGTCGGGCTCACCCCTCGACGACGGGCACGTCGGTCAGCCTCCACGGGCAGGACATGGCGCCGCCGGCGGGATGATCGACCATGACGGCGTCCTCCCCGGTGTCCGGCCAGGCCACGCACACCCGGCTCGTCTGACCGTCGCCCAGGATCTCGGCGAGCTCGAGCTCGGTGAGCGCGCGGTGCGCGGCCGCTCCCGGCAGGAGGTAGTCCACGGGATAGATCCGATCCGCCCCCGACAGCAGGGTCAGCCCGTCGGAGGCGAGCAGGCTCGTGGCGCCGCCCAGCTCCCCGCGGACGTTGTTGAGCACGCTGCCCGGGTCGGAGAGCCAGCCGGTGCCCAGGGGGGTCAACGACCCGCTCTTGCCGCCGGTGACCTCGAGAACGCCCAGCAGCAGGCTCCCCCGGCGCAGCACCTGGTCGAGCCGGACCGTGACCTGACCCAGCCCGAGGGCACCGCCCCCGACGGTGGCGCCGTCGGGGCCCTTGGCGGTGGGCCCGGTGGCCTCGGGGATCTCCGCCCCGCCCGCCGAGCGCACCAGGGCGTCGTCGGTCCCGTCCGTGGGGGCGATGACCACCTCGACGCGCCGGTTGGCCTGGCGCCCCTCCTCGGTGTCGTTGGCGGCCTTGGGCTCGGTCTCGCCCTTGCCGACGACGTTCTGCGTCCAGGCGCCCAGGTCGGTCAGCTTCCCGAGCCGGTCGGCCACGGCCTGCGCGCGCTGCTCGGACAGCGTCTGGTTGTGGGCGTCGTCGGCCACGTCGTCGGTGTGCCCGGTGATCGTCAGGTCGCCGCCGCTGTAGCCGCCGATCGTCTCGGCGACCCCCTTCAGGGCGTCGTCGGCCTGGGCGCTGAGCTCGGCGGAGTCGGTGGCGAAGGTGACGTCGCTGGAGACGTCGACGGAGGTCTCGTCCCCGTCGGTCAGCCCGCTGGAGGAGCCGTCGACGGCGACGGAGTAGCGCTCGATGGACACCGGGTCGCGCAGGGAGTCCTGGGGCTGCGCCTTCGCGAGGACCGAGCCGATGTCCAACGAGGGCGCCTGGGCGTCGTCGGAGCCGACGACGGGCACCTCGATAAAGCCGCAGTGCGACAGGAAGACCGTCACCGTGTCGACGTCGACCGGGCCGAAGGTCGGGTTGAGATCCAGAGCCTCACCGGGGCCGATGGGCTCGAAGAGGGCCTGCAGGGTGGTGGTCGACCAGATGCGAGAGCCCTCGGTGTCGATCAGGCGCAGGGGCTTGTAGACGCCGACCGTGGAGACGAGCCCGCCCAGCACGACGGCGGCGGCGTCGAGCGTCGGGGCGGCCGCGTCCGCGGGCCGGGCGACACTGAGGGGAAGCACCGTCAGGTCGGACCCCTGGTGCGTGAGCCGCACAAGCGGGCCGACGGTCACATTGAGGGTCTCCCCGGTGGTGAGCGCCTCAGCGGCGATCTGGGTCGGCGTGGGCGAGGCGCTGGGGTCGTCCGCAGGGACGATGGGCGGCTCGTCCCTGTCGCAGGCGGCAAGCCCGCCGGCCACGGCCAGCGCGGGCAGCGAGAGCACGACCCGGCGCGAGAAACCGGGTCGTGCCGCGTAAGGGGCAAGGCGAGGAGTACTCATGGGTCACTTTCCTGAACGTGCGGTCACATGACCGTATCGCGTCGCACGCACGACGGCGATGGGCAGCGCTGCACCATCGGCTCGGGCGCCGCCCGACCGACCGAGCCCGGCTCGCTGAGCCGGCGCACCCTCCGGGGTGCGCCGGCCGCTCAGCCGGCCACGACGGCCTCGATGACCAGCTCGCCGATAGAGCTCGACCCCTGCCCCACGAGTATGCGCGGCTTGCCCGCCGCCTCCCCGGGGGCGTTGCCGGACGACGGCAGCGCCCTGATCAGGACGCCGGGAGTCTGCCACAGCTGCTCGCCCGTCTTGAGGTCGTAGGCGACCGCACTGACGCCCTTGGTGGAGCTGCTGCTGGGCTTGCCCATGGTGAACAGGACCGCGGAGTCGCCTCCGATGAGGCCCCTGGGCATGATGCCGCAGGCCTCCCCGCCCGCCCGCGCGGGCGGGGTGAAGGTGACGTCCTTGTCGGAGCTCGTGGCCTGGCAGCCCACGGCGTCCACCGCGACGGGCACCGACGCGCCCGCCCCGATCACGGCGACCGTGCCGGAGGCGCCCTGGACCTTGGACAGGTCGTTGGCGAAGTCCTTGGCGTCGCGGTTCGCCGACGTCACCCAGGCCGGCTCCCCCGAGGCGGAGCCGGGGACGTCGGCGACCTGGTTCCCCTTCGAGTCGTAGACGGTGGCCGACGAGCTTCCCCGCACGACGAAGGCATTGGTGCCCGCGTCGAGATTGATGCCGCCGACCTCGAAGGCCTTGTCGGTGGGCCCGGGGTCCCTGGCGCCGTAGCTGGAGCCAGTGAAGTCGGGGTTGGTCTCGGTGGTCGTCTGGGAGTAGAGGGTCTCCCCGGTGGCGGCTGACAGCACGCTCAGGCTCTTGGAGCGCTCCTCGTAGGCGAGGATGAAGCCGTTCCTGACACGCGCCCTGGAGTAGTGGCCGTTGGCGCGCCAGGACTCCTTGCCGTCCTTGTCGAGAGCGACCAGGGAGCCCTGGGAGTCGCCGTCGATGAGAATGGCGCGCTCGCCGTCGGAACCCACGAGGTGGTGGTCGATCGGGCCGGGCACGCTGGTGGAGGTGGATCCGTCGAGCGAGATCAGCGTCACGTCGTCGGAGCCGTTGGCGCAGGCCAGCGTCGTGTCGTTCCAGAAGCGGACCTTGCTGCAGTCCCCCGTCCACACCGGCGCCTGGTCTGTTGAGCCGAGGTCGTACAGCGACCAGTCCCCGGAGACGTCGACCGCCAGGGCGCCTCCGCCGGGCGAGGCGACATAGTCGGACACCTCGGTGATGCGGCGCAGCTCGACCACCTTGGCCTTGCCCGGCAGCGAGGCGATGGTCCCGGCCAGGGCTGCCTGGCCGCGGTGACGCTGCCACAGGAACAGGCCGCCGGCGCCGAGGACCAGGGCGATGACGACGACGGTGGCGATGCTCCCCACAATGAGCGCGCGTCGACGACGGCGGGGCCGCGGGGCGGCGACGACCGTGGCGGCGGGCGAGCCGGCGGCAGGGCCCATCGGGGAGGCCACGGCGGTCGCCCCGTTCGAGGAGGAGGGCGCGACCATGGTGGGCGCGTACCAGTCGGCGACCGTCGGGGCCGTCTGCCCCCTGGGGTCCACGGGGCTCGCCGCGTCGGGTGCGGCGGGCTCCTCGTTCCACACGTACGGCACGGCCGAGGGCGCCGACGGCGGAGGCTCCTGGACGCGCGGAGCCGCGGGCAGCCCCGCCAGGGCGGGAGCGAGAGAGGCCAGGGTCTGGGCGGTCTCAGGCGCCCCGGGACGCGCCTCCGGCCGCTTGGCGAGCATCCTGTCGATCATCGCCCACAGGGGGTCGGGCACGCCCTGCGGCCGTCCCGGCGCGCGCCGGGCGTGCTGTCCCAGGACCTGGGAGGGTGCGCCGACGAAGGGCGGCACACCGCACGCCGCCTCGTACAGGACGATGCCCAGGGAGTAGATGTCGGCCGCCGGGGTCGGGGCGTGGACGTCGAGGATCTCCGGCGCCATGTACAGCGGTGTGCCAATGGCGCCGGTGGCCTTGGAGGAGGCGACCGTGCTGCAGATGCGGGCGACGCCGAAGTCGGCCAGGCGCGGGGTCCACGCGACCTGCGGGGCCGGCGCCTGGGGCGAGGCGCTCACGGAATCAATGAGGACGTTGGCCGGTTTGACGTCGCGGTGCACGATACCGGCGGCATGCACCATGGCCAGCCCCTCGGCCAGGAGCGCCCCGAGCCTGGCGACCTCGGCGGGCGGCAGGTTCCCCCACGACTCCAGGAGACCGCGCAGGTCCCCTCCTCCGACATGGTCCATGACGATCGCGGCCGTCTCCCCCTCGACCACCATGTCCTGCACGCCGACCACGTAGGGGGAGCGCACCCGCATCAAGGTGGCGCGCTCGCGCACGAAGCGCTCGACGACCCCAGGGTCCTGGAGAAGGTCGGCGCGCAGGAGCTTCACGGCGAGACTGGTCGCGGCATCGTCGACACGGTGCCCGAGCCATACCTCCCCCTGAGCGCCTGTGCCGATGAGGGAGATCAGGACATAGGCGCTGCCGAGGCGACGCGGCTCTCCGGGGGCGATCGGAATAGGAGCAGTCATGCAGGTTCCACTCGGGTCGGGGCTGGTCGGGTACAGGGCCAACCTACAGGGTCGTGACCCGCCCGTGATGGTCGCGACCCGGGGCTCCCGCGAGCCGCGCAACGGCCCGGCTTCCCCTCCCCTTCGCCGAGATCGGTCGAGTTCCGCACCGAGATCGGTTCACTTCCGCGCCGAGATCGGTTCACTTCCGCGCCGAGATCGGTTCAGTCCGCGCAGCCGTGCCCTCGTCCGCCAGGTCGCATCCCAGGAGCCGCGGTCGTACCCCTGATCCACGACCGCGACGATTGAGGAACGTCCGCGCGAGATCGTGGAGGCGGGAGGGCCTCAGGACCGGCTCACTCAGATGAGTGGTTCCGGGCCGGTGCCTGCGGGCGACGTGGCGGGGGCCGGGCGCCGTCGTCGTCCAACGTCAACGGAAGTTCGTCACATGAACGTACCTTTCTCCCACCTTTCTGAGCTTTACCCCCAGAAGGATGCGAGAAAGGTACGTTCACGTTGGGAAGGTACGTTCACGTTCTGGTCGGGCGCCCGGGGCGCCGCGGGCCCGGGCGGTCGGGCTGACGCCGGCGACCGAGCGCCGCCACGCCGTCGTCCATCCTCCGCGCCACCCGGACGCCCGTGCTCCAGCACGAAAGCCAGCCGCGTAGCCCACCGAGCGGAGCGATCTCGGCGCGGAAGTGAACCGATCTCGGCGAAGGAGGCTGCGGTGCTCGGACCCCTCAGGCCTTGGCGACGTCCACCGGGATGCCGGGGCCCATGGTGGTGGCCATGGTCGCCTTGAGGATGTAGCGGCCCTTGGAGGTCGACGGCTTCAGGCGCACGACCTCGTCCAGGACGGCCTGGAAGTTGTCGGCCAGCTGCTCCTCGGTGAAGGAGACCTTGCCGATGATGAAGTTGAGGTTCGCGGCGCGGTCGACGCGGAACTCAATACGACCGCCCTTGATGTCGGTGACGGCCTTGGCCACGTCCATCGTCACGGTGCCGGTCTTGGGGTTGGGCATGAGGCCGCGAGGGCCGAGGACGCGGCCGAGACGGCCGACCCTGCCCATGAGGTCGGGGGTGGCGACGGCGGCGTCGAAGTCGGTGTAGCCGGCCGCGACCTTGGCGATGAGGTCGTCGCTGCCGACCTCGTCGGCGCCCGCGGCGATGGCCTGCTCGGCCCGCTCCCCCTGGGCGAAGACGACGACGCGGGCGGTCTTACCGGTACCGTGCGGCAGGGACACGGTGCCGCGGACCATCTGGTCCGCCTTACGGGGGTCGACTCCCAGGCGGAAGACGACATCCACGGTGGCGTCGAACTTGGTGATGGAGGTGGACTTGGCCAGGTGAACGGCCTCGGCCGGGGTGTAGAGGACTCCGGACTGGATCTTCTCAGCCGCGGCGCGGTAGGCCTTGGAGCGCTTGGTCATCTGCTTCTCCTTGCAGTCGTGGTGTTCGGGCCGCGCGAGGCCCTTCCACGGTTTCGTATGGGGGTTGAGTTGAGAGAGCCGGCAGGCCGGCGAGTGCCTCAGGCCTCGACGGTGATGCCCATGGAGCGGGCGGTGCCGGCGATGATCTTGGCGGCGGCCTCGACGTCGTTGGCGTTGAGGTCGGGCATCTTGGACTCGGCGATCTCACGCACCTGAGCCTGGGTCAGGGAGGCCACCTTCACGGTGTGGGGGGTGGCGGATCCCTTGGGGACGCCCGCGGCCTTCTTGATGAGCTCGGCGGCCGGCGGGGTCTTGGTGATGAAGGTGAAGGAGCGGTCCTCGTAGACGGTGATCTCCACGGGGATGACGTTGCCGCGCTGCGACTCGGTCGCCGCGTTGTACGCCTTGCAGAACTCCATGATGTTGACGCCGTGGGCACCCAGGGCGGGGCCGATCGGCGGAGCGGGGTTGGCCTGGCCGGCCTGGATCTGGAGCTTGATCAGCCCGGCGACCTTCTTCT